>ERZ773022.1968-NODE-1968-length-12881-cov-5.595041_pt1 | contig 12881 bp, 10 predicted proteins | sample MGYA00580839_ERZ773022 | MGnify/ENA primary metagenome ERZ773022 (study PRJEB29015, sample SAMEA2738020) | human oral metagenome | biome: human oral; feature: human-associated habitat; material: dental | place: China | collected 2044 ... | reverse complement strand
TCCATGACCTCCTGGACGTTGCCCTCCGCCAACATGGCGAAGCCGGTCTGGCGGCAGGCCATGACGTCGGAGTGATCGCCAAAGATGTTGAGGGCCTGGGTCGCCACCGTACGCGCGGACACGTGGAAGACACCGGGAAGACCCTCGGCGGCTATCTTGTACATGTTGGGAATCATGAGCAGCAGCCCCTGCGAGGCCGTGTAGGTCGACGTGAGAGCACCAGAGCCCAACGAGCCATGGACGGTCCCGGAGGCACCACCCTCAGACTGCATCTCGACGACCTTGACGGGCGTGCCGAAGATGTTCTTGAGCCCATGCGCCGCCCACTGATCCACGTGATCGGCCATCGGGCTTGATGGCGTGATCGGGTAGATTCCCGCTACCTCGGTGTAGGCATACGAGACCCACGCGGCGGCCTCGTTGCCATCCATCGACTTGAATTTTCTCTTCATTTTTCCTCTCCTTTGAAACGTGGCGCAGTCCGCCAGCCGATCTGATGGAACCACTTAATGGGCAATCCTGTGCAGGTCCATTCCCCCTACAGCTAGCACGTCCTCGGCGCACTCCCTACACGGTAAGTATAGCGCAATCTACTCGTAACAAACCTCCCCTCTTGAGATAACCGGTAGCCGGTAGCACATTTGTGTGCCGACGGTCGTATTTCGCGACAGGTCCCCTACCGGCACAACCTCTGCTTTGACGAGCTGCCGCAAATATAGCGGGAGCCCCTCTTGCCCTGCGGTCCGCACCTGTCCTGACCGGCACACGCTAGACGGGCATCATCCTGAACCGTAGTTACAACTCTGTAAGCAGTTGGAGGCCCTCCCCCCTCACAAGCCGGCAAAACTATATGGTGGAACTATATGGTACTACAATTAAGAGATTCATCTTGCAGCCTCGTATAGTACAAGGAGTCCACGCCATGAACGCTACGCTCACTCGCCGCGCCGTCCTCAAGCTTTTGGGTGGCCTGTCGGCCCTCAGCATCGTCCCCGCAGGCCTTTCCGCCTGCACCGGCGGCGGCTCCGGCTCACAGGGGCAGGGGGGAGGCTCCCGCAAGATAGGCGTGCTGCAGCTCACCGAGCACCCCGCGCTCGACGCCTCCAACAAGGGCTTTGTCGATGCGCTCGACGAAGCCGGTATCACCTACAACATCGATCAGCAGAACGCCCAGAACGATCAGTCCGCCTGTCAGACGATCGCCCACAAGCTCGTGAACGATGGTAATGACCTCATCCTCGCGATCGCGACACCCGCCGCCCAGGCCGTCGCCGGCGCCACCGACGAGATCCCCATCATCGGCACCGCCATCACCGACTTCGCGTCGGCTGGCCTTGTCCAGAGCAACGACAAGCCCGGCAAGAACGTCACCGGCTCCTCTGACCTCACCCCCGTCGCGGACCAGTTCGACCTGCTCGTAAAGCTCCTTCCCCAGGCCAAGACCGTGGGCGTGCTCTATTGCACCGCCGAGTCCAACTCGGACGTACAGGTCAAGCTTGCCGATCAGGCGGCCGCCAACCACGACTTGAAGCTCGTCCGCTACTCCGTCTCGAGCTCAAACGAGATCCAGCAGGTCGTCGAGTCCATGGTCGGCAAGGTGGATGTCGTCTACACTCCTACTGACAACACCATCGCTGCAGGCATGACCACCGTCACCATGATCGCCAACGATAACAAGCTTCCCACCATCTGTGGCGAGGAGGGCATGGTCGACAACGGGGGCCTGGCCACCTATGGCATAAACTACGAGGAGCTCGGCAAGCTAGCGGGTCAGATGGCCGTAAAGATCCTGAAAGGCGAGTCCAAGCCCGCTGACATGGCCATCGAGCATCTTGATGCCAGCAAGTGCACGCTCAAGACCAACGAGGAGACGGCAAAAAAGCTTGGTATCGACCTCTCGGTCCTCAACAGCTAATCACCCTGAGCCCCGTGCCTTGACGTGCAGGGGGCCTTTTGTGTAGCGTGTGCCGGGGGCGTTTTGGCACACGCCGCACACCGCCTACCGCACGTTCGTAGAGTCTGCCGTCCATTGGAGGAATCTCATGCAGCTTGCCCTCTTGGGAGCCGCCTCCCAGGGAATTCTCTGGGGCATCATGGTACTTGGGGTCTTCGTCACCTTCAGGATGCTCGATATCGCAGATCTGACCGTCGACGGCAGCTTCGCCTTGGGAGGTAGCGTCGCGGCTGTGGCCTCTGTTGGCTTAGGTCTTGACCCCATCGTCGCCATCCTGCTCGGAACCCTTGCGGGGATCGTCGCGGGACTCGTGACGGGACTGCTCCATGTGCTGTTTGATATCCCCGCCATCCTTGCGGGAATCCTCACCCAGATATCGCTCTGGTCCGTCAACTTGCGTATCATGGGCAAGTCGAACACACCGCTTCTGAACGCGGACACCATCTTCACGCGCGTCGCCTCGCTTCTCAACCTCACGCAGACCATCGCGACGCTCGTCATCGGCATCGTTCTCGCACTCGTGATCATCGTCGCCATGTACTGGTTCTTTGGTACCGAGATCGGAAGCGCGCTGCGCGCGACGGGCAACAACGAGGACATGTGCCGTGCCTTGGGCATAGACGTCCGCGTGACTAAGGTGATCGCGCTCGCGCTCTCCAATGGCCTCGTCGGCATGTCGGGCGCCCTCATCTGCCAGAGCCAGAAGTACGCCGATATCGGCATGGGCACGGGCGCCATCGTCATCGGCCTCGCCGCCATCGTTATCGGGGAGGTGCTCGGCAGGCTCACCCCTGGCAAGCTCACGGCCTTTGGCAGCCGCCTCGTCTCGGTCGTCGTGGGATCGGTGGTCTACTTTATCGTCCGCGCCGTCGTCTTGCAGATGGGCCTTGACGCCAACGACATGAAGCTGCTCTCGGCCGCTATCGTCGCGCTGGCGTTGGCCACGCCCGTGGTGCTTGAGCGCCACCAGCTCAGGCGCTCCTACAAGAGGGACAACGCCGCGAGCGACCTGCTTGACGATACCGCGAAGGGAGGCGAGCGCTGATGCTCACACTGAGCAGGGTCTCCAAGACCTTCAACAGGGGAACCGCGAGCGAGAAGCCCGCACTCACCACTGTCAACCTCACCCTTGAGGATGGCGAGTTCGTGACCATCATCGGTGGCAACGGCGCGGGAAAGTCCACGATGCTCAATATGATCGCCGGCGTCTACCCGCTTGACGCCGGCACGATAGAGCTCGACGGCATCGACATCAGCCAACTTCCAGAGCACAGGCGCTCGCGCTACCTAGGCCGCGTCTTCCAGGATCCCATGCGCGGCACCGCCGCCGACATGCAGATCGACGAGAACCTTGCCCTTGCTAGGCGCCGGGGCGAGCACCGGGGGCTCTCCTGGGGCATAGGAAAAGAGGAGCGCGCGGGGTACGCCAAGAGGCTCGCCTCCCTTGACCTGGGTCTTGAGGATCGTCTTGAGTCAAAGGTGGGCCTGCTCTCTGGCGGGCAGCGCCAGGCACTCACCCTGCTCATGGCAACGCTTCAGAAGCCCAAGCTGCTCCTGCTTGACGAGCACACGGCGGCGCTCGATCCCAAGACGGCCAAGAAGGTCCTCTCGCTCACACAACAGGTGGTGGATGAGCACCACCTCACCACACTCATGGTCACACACAACATGAACGACGCCATCCGGCTCGGCAGCCGGCTGATCATGATGCATGAGGGACAGATCATATACGACGTCGCTCATGAGGAGAAGCAGAGGCTCACCGTTGCCGACCTGCTCCAGAAGTTCGAGGAGGTGTCGGGCGGCGAGCTTACGAACGACCGCATGCTGCTGTCTGAGGCATAGGGTGGCATGTGCGCGGCACGACCGCAAGCGTCTAGGTGCCGGCCATGGGCGCGCTCGCCCTTTGGTCATCCTTTGACTATCTTCTCGCGTGATGCTAGCTCGCATCCTGACGCAGGCAAGATAACCGGATGACGATGACGCCTGCGGACAGCGCCACGACGATGGGCAACCATGGGTCAAGGCCATTCTCGATCGAGGAGGCATCAGCTGCACGACTCGCGTCGTGCGTGCCCATCTGCACCGTGGAATATCCGCTCGCCACCTCCGCAGGAGTACTTGCGAGCCTCGAGACACCCTGCGATCCTACCCTTGTTACGTCTTGTCGCATTAGGATTGGATCGACCCATGCACCCAGCACGCCCATCGCAAAGCAAGCGCTTGAGATGAACAGAACGCTTAGAGCAACACCCAGTTTCTGCTTCATGTGAACTCCTTTGGGCTACGTTTGGTCTGCATTTATTCTGCGTTCATTTGCGACACATCACACGAGCTAATCCGCCTTGTAGCCTATAATAACATATTTTAAGATCAAGTGTCAACGCCCTCCGTAAAAACACAGCACGCCGGATCCTCGGGCTAGGTCAGACGCCTCGCCAACCTTCTATAAGGCGTGACCTGCCCTAGGTCTCGCTTTTCCTGAGCAGTCTTCTCGTGTTGAGCGCCACGACCGCAAGCGTCGTTCCGTTATGCAGATAAGCGGCTGTGGTCACAGGCACGAGGCCCATCACGCCGCCCACGATGAGGAGGGAGTTGAAGCCTACGATAAAGCGGTAGTCCCAGCCGATGCGCCGCATAAGCCGTTGCGACAGGACCCTCATCGTGACCAGGGACTCAAGCGAGTTATCCATCACGGCAACGTCTGCCACCGCCCGGGCAATATCGCTCGCATCCGAGAGTGCCACCGACACATCGGCCGAGGCGAGGGCGGGCGAGTCGTTGATGCCATCTCCCACCATGATGACGGTATGCCCGTGGGCCTTGAGCGCATCGATATGGGAGCTCTTGTCCTCGGGCAGGACCTGCGCATGGTAGTCATCAAGCTCCAGCTCGCCCGCCACATGGGCAGCGGCGGCCTTGGAGTCTCCCGTAAGCATGATGACCCGCCTCACGCCAAGGCCTCGCAGGCGCAAGATGACCTCCCTCGCCTCGTCGCGCAGCGGGTCAGCAATGCAGATGGCCCCGACGAGCTGCCGCTCACGCGCAAGATATACGACGGAGGAGCTGGGAGCCTCTCGTGCGATGCGCTCATCCAAGTCGTCAGGCTTTTCCACGCCCTCGTCCTCGAAGACAAAGTGGGCGCTCCCAATGATCATCCTGTCGCCACCCACATGGGTCGATATGCCGTGGGCGACCACGTAGTGCACCTTGGCATGCAGCTCACGCTCATGCGAGAGGTGGTGGCGGCGCGCCTCTCGCACGATGGCGCGTGCCATGCTGTGCGGGAAGTGTTCCTCGATGCAAGCGGCATAGCGCAAGACGCTGGCCTCGTCCATCTCACCGAAGGCAAGCACCTTCTCGACCTGGGGAGACGCATGGGTGAGCGTTCCCGTCTTGTCGAAGACGACTGTATCGGCAGCGGCAAGTGCCTCCAGGTACTTGCCACCCTTCACGATGACGCTCAGGTCGGAGGCCTCCCCCATCGCGCTCATCACGGCCACCGGGGTAGAGAGCTTGATCGCACAGGAGTAGTCAACCATGAGGACGATCATGGCCTTCTCGACGTTGCGCGTGATAGCCATGATGGCAAAGAACGCAAGCAGGTTGAGGGGCACGAGCGAATCCGCGAGCCTCTCTGCCTTGCCCTGCACACTGGCCTTGAGACTCGCCGACTGCTCGACGAGAGTGGCAATGCTGTCGATGCGAGCTTCTCCCGGAGCTGCGGTCACACGAACAGTGAGCTCGCCTTCCTCGAGCGCCGTCCCGGCATAGACCGTCGAGCCCACGCCCTTGTGCACAAGACGCGCCTCACCCGTCAACGACGCCTCGTCGAGGCTCCCCTCACCGGCGATGACGGTCGCGTCCACCGGAAGGACCGAGCCCATGCCCATGCGCAATAGCATCCCCTCGCGCACCTCAGACATCGACACCTGCGTGTCCTGGCCATCGATGACAGCCCAGGCCGTCTGCGGCCGCGTGATCAGCCCCTCCTTGAGGGCGAGATGAGCACGACTCTGAACGTGATCCTCGAGGATGTTGGAGAGCCCCAGCAAAAACATCACGGCATCCGCATCCCAATAGCGCCCTCGTGCAAGAGACGCTCCGATGGCCATGGCATCGAGCACCTCTACCGTAAGCCTGCCCTTTGTCAGATACCCGAACCCATTGACGATGTAGTTCAGCCCCATAAGAATGGTCCAAGCGACGCGCAGGGGCATCGGCAGCAGCCACTTGCGGGCATAACGAGAGACGACGTGCCTCACGACCCGTAGGATGAAGCGGTTCTTCTCGGCGGCAAGCTCTACCTGGCCAGCGAAGGGCTCAATGCTCCCATCTTCACGTGGAAGGGCAAGCACATCGAGCATGCCGATCGCATCGAGTACCCGTTGGCGGCAGCTCGGCTCGAAGACGACAAGTACGGATGCGTTAGCAACGTGCACTTCCGCATGGCTGACGCCATCAAGGCGCAACAGCGCATGCGAGATGCCGTAGGCCTCCTTGTCATCGAGCGTTCCCGTAGAACAGCGAAGGCGCAGACGCCCCGGTATGTCAGAGACTATGGCATACAGCATGGCAGAGCCACTCCCTAAGCGTCAGCACCAGCCTTATCGATTTCGGCCGTCACCTCTTCGCGGATGCGACCTTCCTCCTTGGCGAGACGCTCCTTGACCGCCGCATCGATCCTCGCCCTGCGGCGGGCCTCGGCGGTAACGTCACTGGCGTCATCGATGATGGACTGCGTCTCGGCACGTACGACATCGGCAAGCTTGATGCCACAGGCAGCCACAGAGACGGCACCTCTATGGAGCACGCCCCTTTGCGCAAGCCTCACGACGGCCGCAGTGGCTGCCGCCCCTGCGGCGGCAATACAGGCCTGATGATGAAAGCCCATGTCAGAACCTCTTTCTCTTGTGAGGGGTACCCCCGCACCCCTCAGTTTGTCACGCCTGCGATAGGTGCCGCCCGCACGGGGCGACACCTAGCAGGCTAACGCAGGCCAAGACCGACACACGGATAGTGCGGTACACTCACACCGTATCTCCAGCACCAGCTAGGCTGTCCAAGATCTTGTCATCCTTCTCCTTCCACTTGGGAGTGGGACGGAAGAGCTGGAAAAGCATCGCTGCGCCAAGCACGAAGGCCACCACGGTCCAGAAGCCAAAGTTGCCAAAGACGATCAGCTCGTAGAACTGGTTGATGAGCAGTCCCACAACCCAACCAAAGACACACTCGTAACCGATGGCGAAGGCCGTCCACCTGGCGGACTCCATCTGTCGGCGGATGGTGCCCATGGCGGCGAAGCACGGGGCGCAGAGCATGTTGAAGGCCACAAAGGCGCACATCGCACCGACATGGAGCGTACCCGCCACAGTGAACATGCCGGCAAAGCCCCGCCACATGCTGACGGACTTCTCGGTCGCGTCACCCAGGCCATAGAGCACACCAAAGGTCGAGACCAGGTTCTCTTTGGCTATCAGGGCCGAGATCGACGAGGACGTGGCCTGCCAGTTCCCAAAGCCGAGTGGCATGAAGATCCAGCTGAGCGCTCCGCCTATGCCCGCGAGGATGGAGTAGTCCATGTAGCCGTCAGGCACGCCCTCCATACCCTGCAAGAAGCCAAAGGCGCCCGATCCGCCCTCCCAGCCGGCGATGCCAAAGTTGGAGAGAAACCAGATGCCCACGGCAGCCGCGAAGATGATCGTGCCAGCCTTCTTGGCGTAGGAACTGACGCGTTCCCACACGTGTAGGAGCCAGGAGCGGAGGGAGGGAAGGTGATAGTCGGGCAGCTCCATCACGAAGGGTACCGGGGCGCCCGCGAAGGGCCTGGTCTTCTTGAGCATGACGGCCGAAACGATGATAGCGACGATGCCCATGAAGTAGAACAGGGGAGCCACCCACCAGGCACTGTTGTCGGCGCCCACGAGCACGCCCATCACGAGCGCGATGATCGGCAACTTGGCCGAACAGGGAATCATGGTGGTGAGCATGGCCGTCATGCGGCGGTCGCGCTCGTTCTCGATGGTCTTGGTCGCGAGCACGCCGGGCACGCCGCAGCCCGATGAGATGATCATGGGAATGAACGACTTGCCCGAGAGACCGAAGCGACGAAAGACGCGATCCATGACAAAGGCAACGCGGCTCATGTAGCCACAATCCTCAAGGAAGCAGAGGGCAACGAAGAGACAGAAGATCTGTGGGATGAAGCTCAGTACGGCTCCCACGCCATTGATGATGCCATCGCCCACGAGCGACTGCACCATGTCAGAGGCACCCGCACCCGTGAGCCAGCCCGAGACGACGTGCGGGATGGAGTCCACGAAGCCATCGTAGTCGTGCTGGTCAGGCTCGGGGCTGTCAAGCGCAGTCTTGAAGTCATCGATCGTTACCTTGTCAACGACCTGGAGCTGTTGTCCACTCTCGAGCACGGGGTTGCCGTCTGCATCCACCTGAGAGATGACGTTGTCATCGGTATCGAGGAAGTTGCCGTCCTCATCTGTGGCAGGGACGTCGGTCGCAACGACACCCGCCTGGCCGGCGGCATCCTCGAAGGTGGAGATCGTCTTCTTGTCCTCGTCGGTTGGTTCCTTCGCGTCAATGGCATCCTGAACGCCATCGACGCTCACGCCTGCGTCTTCCGCAGCTGCAATGTAGCCGCTGATCTGGTCTTTGTAGTGATTGCCCTTCCAGGCGTCGTCGGCCTCCTCGAACTGCTGGGCTGACTGGGCGTTCACGAAGAAGCCGTCGCCAAAGAGGTTGTCGGTGACCCAGTCGGTTGCCGGTTTGCCTACCAGCACCAAGGCCACCCAGTACACAAGGATCATGACGCCCACGAAGATGGGAAGCCCCAGCACGCGATTGGTGACCACACGGTCTATCTGCTGCGAGCGCGTGAGCGTCTTGGGGGCCTTCTTCACGCAGGCGTCCATGACCGTGGCGATCCAGTCGTAGCGATCGGAGGTGATGATGGACTCGGAGTCATCGTCACGCTCTTTCTCGACTGAGGCGATATGGCCCTCGAGTGAGGCAAGCTCGTCGGACGAGAGCCCCAGGGCCTTGATGGCATCCGCATCGCGCTCGAACAGCTTGATGGAGTACCAGCGCACAAGCTCGGGTTTGCACTTGTCCTTGATCGCGGCGGAGATGGCATCGAGGGCAGCCTCGACCGCAGATGAGAAGCAGCTCACGCCGCCGGGGACATCGCCCTTTTTGGCTGCCTCGATACCCGACTTAACGAGCTCGTCGAGGTTGGTGTTGCGCAGTGCCGAGACCTCGAGCACGGGCACGCCCAGCATCTGTGACAGCTTCTTTGTGTCTACAACGTCGCCGCGCTCCTTGAGGAGATCGCACATATTGAGCCCCACGACCACGGGACAGCCCGCCTCCAGGATCTGGGTCGTGAGGTAGAGGCTCCGCTCAAGATTTGTGACATCGATGAGGTTGATCACGGCGTCGGGGCGGTCGTTCACCACGTAGTCGCGCGAGACGACCTCCTCTGGCGAGTAGGGCGAGAGCGAATAGATGCCCGGCAGGTCAACAAACGTGACATTCTTGTTAGCCTTCCAGGTTGCCATCTTCTTCTCGACCGTGACGCCCGGCCAATTGCCCACATAGCCGTTCGAGCCAGTGAGCTCATTGAACAGCGTCGTCTTGCCGCAGTTAGGATTGCCGGCAAGGGCTATGTTCAGCTTCTGTTTCTCAGTTGTCATGGGATACCCTTTCGCGCAGGGGCCTAGGCCCTCGCAACATCCGTGACCTCGATACACTCAGCCTCGTCCTTGCGCAGCGATAACTCATAGCCACGCACCGTGACCTCTATGGGGTCGCCGAGCGGGGCGACCTTGTGCACGAGCACCTGAGTACCCTTGGTAAGACCCATGTCCATGATCCTACGCTTGATTGCGCCGGTACCGCTGAGCCGCGCCACCGTGGCGCTCTGTCCGACCTTCACATCCTTCAGGGTTGCCATCCATGCCTTCCTTCTCCATGCCGCCGCAGCAGCGAAACAGGACTGCACCTCCTATTGCCATGACGTCCCTGCGCAGCGCAGGATAGCCCACGCGCGGCGCGAGGGCGGTGTCATGCCGCCAGCCTTTTTACTGGGGCGTGGCGAGGTGCGATACTAGGTGGTCACGAGGCTAGGCGGTCACGACGCGCATCGCCATCTCGCGCCCAATGCCAAAGGTCGCACCCTTGACGCTCACGAGGACGTCCCCGTCCACACGCGACACGACCTCGATCTCGGCTCCAGGGACAAAGCCCATCTCGGAGAGGTGCTGGCGTAGGTCCTGGCTACCACGCACCTTGAGGACGGTTGCGGTCTGTCCCTCGCTCACCATTGCAAGTGGCAACTGCGCGCCTCTCACCGGGGCTGTACCCTCATCCTCTGTGGCCACGTAAGCTCGATCGTCAATGACAGCTTCCATACCAGTCTCTCCTTCTCCCATCGATTCGGGTGCCCAGTAGGTACTCTCCGAGAGGCCCAGCTCTACGGAAGGCCGAACCAATCGTGTATTTTGGTGAGTAGTAGTATACGGCTGACTTCTGATGGCGTGCAAGACCAATGGTAGTTTTAGCGAACTTAGTGGACATTTTTGGGCTCTTCGAAACTCCTGACGAGTGGCGTGGGTCTGCGGAGGACCAATTGACGATTATCTACGGCGACCAGCCGAACATCGGGACCCGCCTGAGCGGAGTCTAAGGAGTGTCGGCATAGCCGAGCGCGACGACTCGCGTGTGCCAACCTGCACGCGTACGCAAAAACCGTGCGTCACACCACCTGTCCGTCTGTTTGCACACGTGTCGCGTGACGGCGGCAGGCAGGATGCCACACGAGGTGCCACAGAAGCATCGGGCTCTGTTTGTGCTGGTAGAAGCCATCGTCTGCCGATTGCATAGGTCTTGATGGCAGACCGACGCCCGCTCCCACCCTATGCTATGCGTATAAGGAACCCTGTAATCGGCAGGTAGGGAGGAGATATGTCAGGGAAAATGATGTCTCAAGGTCGATCGGGCGGCAGCGACGATTCGCACAGGCCTCGCGGGCACGCGCGCCCTTGGACGACCCTCCTCTGCCCATGCGCCATCGCAACAGGGGCGCTTGCCGGCGCGTTTCCCCGCCTCGCTACGACGACGGTGTACGTCGCGATACCTCCCGTGGGCGTCACGGGATTCTTTGCGCCGACGCTTGTGCTTGCCATTGGCATCCTCCTCGTGGCTTGGGACCGCACGGGTGGATGGGCGGCAAGAGGCCGCAACGCCTTGGTGGCTCACCTGCTGTGTCTCGTCTTTTCCGTCGCGTTCATCGCGTTCGAATTGGCCTGCCTGTACCTGCGTGGTGTACTGTCAGAGTGGAACTATGTCTCCGTGACGCCGTGGATGCGCTGTCTTGAGCTGGGATGGGGTACGCTGTGCCTGTTGCTCCTCATGTTGGCTGTTCTGCTGTCGCCTTCGAGCGGGACGTCACGCCACCTTGTGGCCCATTCCTGCCAGATTTCCACTTCGGTACTCGTGCTAGGTCTTGCCTCGGGCTTTGCCTTGGCCCTCTCATCGATGGACGCTACCACGGGAGGTACCGTTCCAAAGGATGCTCGTGTCGTCATCGTGGTAGCTGTCATGCTGTGTCACTTTCTGTGGATGATACTGGCGACCTTACTCGTGCCCTCGCCATTATCGGAGTCCCTGGAGGGTCGCTGGCTTCCATGGGGGAGCCTGCTAGCGGGACATGCGCTCGGCGCTGTCGTGCGAATGCTGACCGAGGGTACTCAGGCGGGGTTTATCTACGTGGGCCCAGCCTACCATCTGACGCTGCTCGCAGCATCGCTTGCTTTGCTTGTCATCGCACTCGTGGCGGGCAGACGAGCATCGCGGCGCAGTGCGCAGCCACGTACGGACAGGGAGGCAGCAAGACCCCAACTTCCGTTCGCACCCCAGGTCTATGAGAAGATGCTTGTCGGGCTTGCGGGGGCGGATAGTCTCAGTGGCCGTGAGAGACAGGTCATTCTCATGACGCTCTCGGGCTGGCCTGCAAGCGCCATTGCCGGTACGCTCCACGTGTCAGAGCCCACCGTCAGCTCCTATCGCGGCAGGGCTTACCGAAAGCTCAAGGTCAAGTCACTGCCCGAGCTCGTCGCTCGGGTGCGCCCCTTGCGCCGAGTCGCGCCAATTGCCAGCTTAGGGCGACCGCTAGCATCTGGCATACGCCGTGTCGTGGCCCTCGCGCTCGTGCCGTGTGCTACCCTCGTCGTCTCCCTCTGTCTTGGGGATCGTGGGGTGACCGTCTTTTCACTGGTCACATGCGCCATGATGGCGGCCGGGGTCCTCTCGCTCCATCGGGCGCTCGGGACGGCCGGGCGAGACGCCCACGGCGCGGGGACTCGCGACGCGGAGGCGGCCATAGCGCTCGGATCCCTCTGCACCCTCGCGGGCACGCGCGCCCTGGGCAACAGCCCAACTGGCCCCGCGAGCGCCCGCGCAGGCTACCTGGTCCTCGGGACGGTGGGTGCCCTCGTGCCTCTTGCGGCGCGCGGCGAACGCGACGCGGCGCTGTCCGGCGCGATGCTCGCCTGTGACGAGCGCCCCAGGTTCTACCTGCTGGGACGCGGCCTCACGTAGCTGGAGGCGAGCGTCGGCGTCCTGACGGCGGAGGGGGTCCCTGCGCCGGGCATAGCGTCCCACCTCCACGTTGCCCTCCCCACCGTCTACTCCTGTAGGGCGCGGGGCCTCGGGAAGCTGGGCCTGCACGGCAGGGGGCAGCTCCTGGAGCTCCTCAGGAGAGAGGCCGGCATGAGGTAGCACGCCGTACACTGCCGGGCGGCGGTGAACGTACGAGGCGGCGCGCCGTGCACTGCCACTCGGCGGTGAGCGTGCGGAGCGGCACGTTCAGGGGCGAGTGGCAGTGCGCCGTACACTGCCACTCGGCATCGAG
>ERZ773022.1967-NODE-1967-length-12882-cov-3.922429_pt1 | contig 12882 bp, 10 predicted proteins | sample MGYA00580839_ERZ773022 | MGnify/ENA primary metagenome ERZ773022 (study PRJEB29015, sample SAMEA2738020) | human oral metagenome | biome: human oral; feature: human-associated habitat; material: dental | place: China | collected 2044 ... | reverse complement strand
CAGAACCATGTCGAATAGGTTTCTTCAATTCTTGAAATGTGACATCTGATGATGGTGGTAATGTCACGGGCAAGACATCCATATGATTACCGACTTCTTGCGCCAAGTGGTTACGCAACTTTCGGTGATAATACCAATACTGTTTTTCATTGATTCCATGTTCATTACACCATTGTGGAACCGATAAACCACTTGTCTTACATTCCATGATGATCGATACCCATCACTGTGCCTTTAGCTCTGCCGCTGTCATTATCATAAAATAATCATCTCCAAACCCTCACGATTCTTAAGGGTTCTAGGGTGATGATGACATGACTTATGATTGATATACAGGTACTACCTATTTAGCGTTTACGACAACTCTCATGTCTAAATAATATTTGCCTAGAATACCAACTTTCAAATGGATGCAAAAAGACTGTAACAACTAAGCTACGGTCTCATTTTTTTGTATTCATTTGTAAAGCCACTTTGAGCTATTATTGGATTTATTGTTTTTGAAATCTTTACCATATTTTGTCTCAGTCGCTCATTCTAACAGGCTATAAGTCTTGATTTAAGCCACTTTCAAGAAAATCTACTCTATTCCCACTCTAGAAAACCATCAATATCTTGTGAGATTGATTTTCTTTTGCGGCTATATGTTGTTGTGGTTTTACGTTTATTCCGTCAATTCTCTTGCTTTTTATAACTTTTTGCAACCAAAGTGCAACCGAAAGTTATCGCTTACAAGCGATTAAAGCTCTTATAAATAATAAAATCTTTCCTTCTATTACGACAATTATTGTGTCATCTATTATGACATTTTGCAAGTCTTATTTTATGACGTAATGACCAAATCGATTCGATCCGACATGTTCAATCTTACCTTCATCCATTAAACGCTTCAAAGCTCTCTGAACAGTTCTTTGAGAAGATCCTACTATCTCAGCAAGCACTGAAGCTGATTGATTGCCATCTTCCTTCAACAGATCTAGCAGTTTTTCATCTAATGTTTTTGCTTTGTTCATTACGCCATTATGAAACAATTCTTTTAGAAGATCCCTAATTAGTTCCAACATGAACTGAACAAATATCGTAGACTCACCATCAGTATTAGATGCATTCAGCGCTCTGTAATAATCATCCTGACGTTCATGTATAATAGTCTCTATCGGAATCCATAAGAAAAACTCCTGCCACTTCGCAAGAATCAATGTATGCCAAAACCTTCCTGTCCTTCCGTTTCCGTCTGCAAAGGGATGAATGAACTCAAATGCATAGCGGAAAATACAGCCTTTTATCAAAGGATGCAACTTTGATTTCTTCAGCCACTCGAAGAGTTGTCCCAGTAAATCTGACACATAATTAGCAGGTATTCCGGCATGTATCAACTGTGCTCTCCGTCATATACCCCCACACCTTTGCTTCTGAATATACCAGCTTCCTTTACTAAGTCTGCCATCATAATCTTATGCGCCTTCAAAAGATCTTTAACTGAATACGGATTCAGCTTCGACATAATCTCGTATGCTTCATAAGCATTCTGAACTTCTCTGATATCTTGAGGCGGTCCAAGTACACGCTTTCCATCTATTACATCACTCACCTGTTCCTCGGTCAATGTATTTTGTTCAATCGCCAAAGATGAATGAATAGACTTTATTCGGTTATCTCGTCTAAGCTTCGGATTCTTAGATAACTGCTCCGATACTATCATCGCTCCAGTATGTTCTGCTATCTCAATTACGAGATTTGTAATCTCTTCTGTCATTGTAAATAGTGGAGCATAATTTTCAGCCATATGCTTTTCTCCTCTTCAGCCATAAATCCAATTTTGGAATTGAACATCAATACCGGTTTGACAATGATCTATCACTCTCTGTTTTTTAACGCTGCATTCAAGATATCTTCTATATTTGTAATTACAAACTTCTGCGCCTGCGAATCATATAGATTAACTGAATACCCATTCCCATACTGGTTTTCTCTTCTTTCTTTACTGATTCCAATCATCAATCCCCTCTCAGTTGGAACCTTAAAATTTTCTTCTCCATCCTGCGATATTTCTTCTAAATACCCCAAATTAGCTAGGCCACGAGTTATCGCCATTGGACGAACCTTTGTCATTCCATTCATCGCATACTTGTTAATTCTATTGCATAACATACTGATAGTTACTGGATATTCTTCAAAATACTGAAAACTCTCCTTAGCTTCTTCTAGCATAAAGAAAGGGATTTTTCTCACTTCTACTGTGGTACGACGACTTGCCGCAATAATAATTGAATCTATAAGTTTACATACTTCTTTATTATAATTTTTTATTTTGCTTATATTCATAATCGAATCATCAGGAAATGCTATGCCTGATGTAGGATCTATCCCTTTGGAAAGCTGATTGGCATAGTCTCTCATCTTATATAGTTTTTCAATCTCTGCAACCATAATATTAAATCACTCCCATGCTATAGAATCTAATTCCTTAATAATCCTTTGTCCAAGATTAGCATCAACCATATTTACAAAATATGCCTTCCCGTACATATGCTCCTTATAAAAACGCTTATTACACTTAATATGCCTTAAATGGTCAGACACTCCATATTTTTTGCAGTAATATATTTCCTGTTTAAACTTCTTGATATATCTCTTATCAACCCTAACCTTACTTCCACTAACCAATAGCCCAGTAACTTCTTGTCTTTGATATTCATACAGCACACGTGTCTTTTTATTATTTAACGAAAATCCTTCATCGGTTACTATTTTTTCAACAACCGGGATAATATTTGAGATATCAGTATTTGCTGATAACGTAATATCATCCGCATATCTTGTATAGGATGCACCATACTTTTTTGCAAGTTCGGAAATTCTTTTATCCAATTTCAAGCATACAACATTTGAAAGATAAGGACTTGTTGGCGTCCCTTGTGGCAATTCATTATTATATGTGCATAGTCTAGCCATAAGATAAGAAACGCTTATAGTGTAGCCGTAATAATAAAAAGCTCTAAAGACCTTTTCAAGTTTTACACTTGGAAAAAAATTTTTTAAATCTAAATTAACAACGCACTTTTTACCAACATGTGCTTTGGCATTCGTTACTATAGATTTATCTTTTTGAAATCCCATTGCATATGGAGAAACGTACATCTTACTAAGAACATTATCTAAAATCCATTTCTGAATTTCTTTTAACGTCAAAGCTGGCACAGAAAGGATACGATCACCACCACTTTTTTTCTTTATGGTTACCTGCTGATAATAATGACTTTCAAGTAAGGATACCATCTTGTAAATTTCCTCTTTTTCTCGACCAACTAACAATGAAAAATGTTCTCTATTAAATATCACTGGCATATCCAATAAAATTAGGTTCTCTGCATATTTACATGCGGCATCGATATCTTCCTCAGTTTCATTTTGTTCAATTAACGCTGTCTGAAGTTCCTCTATATATCCCATATATCTATACAACCATCATTCTAAAGCACATTTGCTACTATAATCTGTATTTATGCTATGCAGTCTATGTTTGAGTCTTCGTGCGGAGCGCTCCACGCGAAGAGGAAAATATAGACTACAAATGCTGTTATGCCAGCATTTGTAGTAAGAAAGCTTGTCTTTCTTACTACAAATTAAGAAACCTTAAAACTATGAAAGTCCACTGTCCTTTCGCCTTCTAACAAATGTGCTTTAGAATAATGGCTATTTTCCCCCTCTCCACTTATTTTTAGAAAAACCATGAACCGGATAGACCTTTTCTTTAGGCCATTTCTCTTTGCCACCATTTATTAAATATGATTCGCTATCAAAAGAATAGTTTTCCATAGCAGAATCATCTAATACAAGCCGTCCTTCTTTAGAGATTGAAATCATGTTTTCTTTAATACATAACTCTTTCTTCTCCAACATTTCTTCAAGGTAAGAATTCAACAGATCTAGTGTCACGCCCAATTTTTTTGCCAAATCCGATGCTGAATAACGTGCTCCATATTCCTTAAAATAAGCCAAAATTAACAGTTCAACATATTCATTCACTATAACTTACCATCCGATTATTATAATTATTTCTTTTTCGCTTTTCTCTAGCCTTTTTCATTTCATCTATATTTATCTTTGCATCATCATGTCTTGGGAAAATGGCATGATTTTTACTTGTCACTTTCCTAAAAATTCCCAAAGTATTATTAGGCGTATTATTATAATATGCAACCAAAGACTCTGCCTTTCTATATCCTAATATATCTTGACCATAAATACCAAGATTCTCAGATAATCTTTTAAATTCATCTCTCCTGCATTTTAATTCTGAATTTTCAAGCGCCTTGTCTAATTTTACAGAGCACTCTACAGCAACATTAAAACCATCATTTGACGCAAATTGTTCAATCCTATCTATTGCTTTACCCATTGCGCAAACCACAACATATATTATTCTTTTGTCTTTGAAAATATCATATCTATCTTTAAGGAACCTTTTTAAAGTATCTCCCGATCCGCAGATATCATCTATAAGTACGACCGTATCAAAATAAAGCCATTCATTGCGTCCTACTACTATATCAATATCTGCAAATACATAATTTTTACTGATGCCATTTAAATTTTTAAAATCAGAAATATAATCGTAACTACTGTTAATTCTTCCAGTTACCGATTTAACCGTACTATACGCTGTAAGTTTTGGATCTAAATTATAGCCCCTACTTATCTTTGCATATAATTCCACAAGTCTCTTATTAACGTTCTCATGAGAAAAATAATCAAATCGATAAAGAAGACTCTCTATCATAGACATTGATGAATCATCAAATTCTTGTATAAAAAACGGTAATTCCTCCTTGAATTTCAGAATTCTATCATCATCATTCTTTATTTCCCACTTAGCTAAACAAAGTCGAACAATCTCATCTATTTTTTCTTTTATTTCCACATCGTTCATTTATCCTAATCCATATATACATCACACTTAATTATCTAATCTTTCGTCTTCTCAACATCATCCGTAAGATCAATATGACCATATGACCATCCCTTCCGGAATGCTTCGCTAACAACATATACTCTGAATTCTTCTTTGGGGCAGGCCAGCTTATTTGTCTTTTTAATTATTGATAGCATTCCCATATTCATTACTTCTCATACTGATATAACCCACTTATTCCGACATATAACATTATACTCTATACCTCAAACATCATCAATCATTTTGACGTAAATAATGTCGTAAAACTTATTTGCAAAACTTTCTATTTGATGCCTTCCGCTTGTATATCAATAGAATTTAATTTATTCATTAATGCATCTGTCTTCCAGTAATTAGAGTCCTTAACACTACTGTCATCGTTCGGAATCTCTGCTAGGTAATGGTCTAAAATAAGTTTAATTATACTGTATAACCTTTTAACACTTAGTGAGGTGCCCACTTCTGTATTTTCAGAATTCTCTTCAAAAGAAATGTTTGTATACTTCCAGTTAGAAAAGTCATAAGGAGTATTTTGATTCACCTCTTTATTTAAATGATGAATAACAGTTGCTACCATAAAGAGTGTTCCATATTTTGCAAAACTATCTAGAAGCTCTTTTTCATTTTCAGTAATCTCATCTTTTTCTGAACAATAAGAATCAATAAGCATTATAAAATTTGTTTTCGACTTACCTTCGTGTATAGTTGTATCCTCTAAATATTTTTTCATACTCATAGCAAAATTTACAGGACTATAATATTTTAGAAATTCATTTTTAAACTCATCAACATTTCCATCATCCCATGGATCCTGTAACTTTGATACAAATGTGCCTGTTTCAAAAAGTCTAGGCACAGTCTTCTCCACATTATCGAGTGATTGTGCATTTGCATCACTTTCTGATTCCTGCGAGGATTTTTCTAATCTAAGTAAGGTTGCATATGACATGCTTCTAGATGATCCCGGTTGATTTTGTAGATATGCTCTAACAACTTTTGCAAAAATATCTAACTGATATAATCTGGAATAAATACTAGAAGTTTCACCTCTTCTCACAAAATCAAAGATTAAATCTTTAAGCTTGTTTTCTCTACTTATAATTTTTTCTTTTTCACTATTACTGAGAGCTCCGCCATCATCTTTAACCATATTCTCTATATCCGATTCATTAAGTATATTTACTTTTATTTCTTGAATATTTTTAACAAAATTTGTCATGAATGCTAAATCAGATTGTTTAATGGGTTTTTGCTTGTTCAATGAAATTGTAACTTTTTCACTAAATTCTCTAAATTTCCTTGCTAAGTTTGCTTTCTTTAACGTTTTTTCTTTCTCTGAATTTTCTATATTATTCTGTCGGGTATCTCGTTCTTCATCTAATCCACTATTATAAAAGTAAACTCTCAAAATTACATTCGGGTTTTTCAGGAATTTCTTTTCTGATTTCTTCATTTCATAGCGTGCTTCACTTACAGCTTTAATAGTTTGTGCACCATTTATAACAGATATATCTTGTAAATCTTTTACTGAAAACTTTATGCAGTTAAATACGTTCAAATCCAAATCATTTGTTGACTCAATTAATAAACTTATTCCATTATTATAGAACCAAAACTCTTCAGGTGCATTCGAGTAGGTATTTTTAATTGCATCATCTACTCCCATATTGTCCGTAACACCGCCTATTCGTACATTTCTGTCAAATAAATCATCACCAAAAATATTATATAAATCTATGATACTATTTATATCTGCTGTGAATACATACCCTTTTATTTCGATACCATTATCTAACTTATAATTCTGTTCAAGACTTCGTATTCTATCTATAATATCAATTTTGATAATACTCTCTTGATTTGGAATATCCGGAATCACAACACTCGTAAAGTTTATGTCTCTTAGCAAAAATTTTTCGGTCTTCTTTTTATCAACTATCTTTTTGACTTTTCTTCTCAAATTATTTGGGTCTAAGTCTGTATTCCCTTTATACTTCTGCTCGATAGAATTATAAACCATAATTAATGTAATATTCTTAAATTCAAAATCTATATCAATTTCTTCTATTCTTTCTGTTACCTTATTTCCAATTTCAGTTGCATCATATTTTTGAGTTTTATCATTAATTACAAAGAAATAATCATCTACTGCCTTCTGAGTTCCATGTTGCTTTGATAGTCCTCCTACATCTTTCGATGAAAAAATAGAAATGCCTTCATTTTGTTTATCAAAAAATATATGTGCAGTTGTATTATATTTTTCTAAATCTATATAATCAAATTCGAGAATCTTTAAAAAATTTAGTAAATCATCTGAACAATTTTTATTTAATTTCATACAATCTTCTTTCTTCTCCCTTATTCAAAAAGATCTGGGTTTATTACATTCCCTTCAAATCGCTTAGACATTAATGTGTTAATTTCCAAAAGATATTTTTTAAGTATTTTAATTATAGATAATTTATCTTTCTCGCAAATGTTATCTCGCACACTGATATCATCTTTTAATGACTGCATATATATGCTTAATCTATGAAAATAATAATCCATATCCATTATTGCATTTGTAAGTTCCTTGAAAGATGAGTTATCTGCCAGTCGAATAATTTTATTTTTCTTACTGATTAAATCCAGCTCAATTTCCTTTGTAACTACCTCATAATAATTTACACGATTTTCGATAGTTTTTGCTCTATTTGTGATATGGTTAACTCGATTATTTGGCTCAGGGTAAATTGTTCCCATATCAATTCCAAACAATGATTTTAAGTCATATCTCAAATTTTTCTTACTCTTAAAAGGAATAATAATTTCCTTATATTTCCACTCCGGAATTGGAATAAATTGATTGCCACCAAACAGGATAAATCCACCTTGTTGAGCTTTAATACGACTATTTAAGTCAACAAAATCTATTAACATATGAAAATGTGCATCTAAAATAGTAGAATATTTTTTTTCATCTATAATTTGCTTATATATATTTCGTATCGCCACTGTGTTAGATGTTGTTAGTTTATCAGATGCATAAATTAAAACTCTTCCATCAATTTCATCATGGGCAGTTTCTTTCTCATTATAAAAAGGTGCTACTGCGAAAAATAATGCAACTAAAGAATTAAAGCTAACATCTAAAAGTCTACTTGGAAATCCACCGTGTTGCGCATCCATCGCAATTTCAAGATACTGATCACTCCCAGATAGTTTATTTGATTTCATTTCGTCGAGAATATTATTTTCATACCATAAACTCTGATTCAAATTTCCAACCTGATTTGGTCTAAAAATATTTGGCATCCCTCCTTGATATGCTCTTTTTGTTTCTGGATCATAAATACAATCTTCTCCTCTATAGCAAAATATTGTATATCCTGTACATTTTTTTAATTCCTCTACTTTATCCACAACTACTTTTAAATAGTCAGATATATTTTTAATTTCAGATTGAGATCCCATATAACTCTACACTTTCCCTATAATTATGAATTATTTTTTACTAGAATATTTTAAATTTATAGTTTGATTTTATACAGTTTTCATAGTCAATTTTACTTAACGACTTTAAAATCAAAATCTTAAATAAATATAATGGCGCATAATAAATGATAAAGAAAATATAACTACTTTTAATCACTAAAGTAGGTATAGATATAATATTAAAAATTACTTATTTCAATTATCTCATTCCCACTCTTCTTTTTCTACTGTTCACTATATCCAAAACCGTTCAAAATAAAGGCTTTTCGTTTGTTGCATGCTGGGAAATTCGTTCAGTTTTAGCTTGTTTTTAGATTTTTTTACCCGTCCCAGTCCCAGTTCCAAATTCAAGAATTCCTACTTATCCTATTATTTTTTTAAAAAGCGAAACCCACTTCTCTTCATATTCAGTTGGCACAATTGTAGCTTGGCTACCTGTTGTTAAATCACGCTTAATATCTTTAGCTAACTCAACTTTGTAGCCTTGGTCTAAAATAATAGAATAAATATTAGCCCATTCTTCAATTTGACTTATTACTGGTTTACTGCTATCAAATTCATCTTTAAATCTAAAGTCTCGATCGTTTATTATTCTTTCTATTGGTCGTTCTAATACTGCTGCAGGAAATAAATCCTCTATTTCAGCATTTTCAATGCCGACATAATCTTTTATCATTAGTATTTTATCTGTATCATTAAAATATAACTCTTTCTCTAGTTTAGACGCATAATCTTTTCCAGACCTATCTGAATCTAATACAACAACCGGAAGCGCTTGCTGCTTTCCAGCAATCAACGAGGTTAATTGCTTCACCGACTTTACTCCTCCCGCTGGTACAAAAATCATCTCTTTTACAGGTGAAATTTTATTAGTAAAAATAAGATATTGTTTAATAGCGTTTAAGTAAAATTGATCAGATTGTCCTTCGACAACAATCAAATCGCATCCATTTAACAATCCTTCTGAGACAGATAATCCTAATGCTGCATGAACCGCATATACAGCTCCTGTTGCATTTTTCTTTTTCTCCCCAGCTCTCAAGTCCTCAGATACTTTTGTATATCCATTATCGTCTACAAATACAACCTTAGTTCTCTCAAGATGATTTACATCTACTAAAAATGGAGAATGTGTAGTTGTAATTATTTGATTTGTAATAGAAAGATTTTCAAAAAAATTCAATAAATCTTTTTGTGCCATAGGATGTAAAGATGTACCAGCTTCATCTAATAATAGAACACAATTTTTATGTGAGTCCTTGCTCTCTACTAAAAACACCATAAAAAAGCTTAAAAACCATTGTAATCCTGTGCTCCTATCTTCTAAAGGAATACGTGCTGGACGCTTTTCATCCGAAACCCAAATTCTAAAATACTCTCCATCTGCTCTCAAATCAAATATATAATCCCCTTGTTTCCACCATTCCTTAAAATCTTTTGTTAGCTTTGTAGATGCTGAGTTTAATAATACTTCCCTTTCTTTAGTTTTTTCTTGACCAGTTTTAATTTGTTCATCTGTTAATTCGGTGATTGTTCCATATTCTTTTATTCTATAGGAATATTGCCCCATCTCCATTATTTCGTCAGGACTTAAATTAACATAATCAAACAAAACTTTCAAAGTTCGTATTTTGGCATTAAACTTTTCGCTATGTTCTTTAGTAGATTTAAAATCCTTTATAACTTTTGGTAAATATATTTCTGAATCCAAATTACCATAATTAGCATAGTACACAAAACTTGGTAAATTATTTATTACCAAATCTCGTATATTTGATTTCTCCTCCCCATTGAAAAAATTAACAAGTTCCTCTAACATAGAAATTTTTTCGACAAACTTTTCAATCTGAGGATTTATCAATGATGTTGCCATGCTACTTTTCTCTATTTGTACAACTTCTGTTTTTATCTTCAAATATTCATTTGTTGATATATCGTTATCAGCATCAATCCTCGATAATAAATCATCAAGTTTCTGCATCAAACTTTCCTTAAAGCCCTCTTCACCTTTTCCTGCATTACTTAAGGGATTCACTTGTTTCTTAAAATCATTGATACAATTAGAAAGTATATTTTTAACAGTGATACCTGTTTCTTCTAACTTAGGAAATTTGACAATATATTCCCCAGCGTAATTTCTCGATACTAATACATTAGCAAAATTTTCTTTACCTATACCAAATTTATTTGATAAGTTTTCAATTAAATCATTTTTTATTATTTCAAACTCTGCTTCTATAAAATAATATTTTTCCGGATTCGTTCTATATTCTGCCAATTTTTCTACTGGCATATCACTAGTAAAAATTATCTCTCCATTTCTTGCTGGATTTAGTTTCCATAATGCTAATAGTAAGTTTGATTTTCCAGCTTCATTAACACCTATTAAATTTGTTATATTTTCGCATTTTATAACTCCACTATCCTGTACAGATTTAAAGTCCTTGACTCTAAATTGCATTAATCGCATGCTCTCCATGATAAATATGTACCTCCTCTAAAACACTTCCTCAAGCAACACCCAACTATCATCATTCATATCATCCACATACTCTGTGTTATTTAGATATAACTCATCATTTTTGTCTCTGACAAACCCAAAGCTATAGTTATGTTTATTCGCAAATTGTTTAAACGCTTCAAACTTATTTTCTATCTGAACATCAATATTTTTGCTCTGCCCCTGTTTTTCTCCACCCTTTGTTTCAATTAGCCAGATTGTTTCATCTTTAAGCTGCACAATATAATCAGGATAGAATAGTCTTTGTTTATCAAAATTTGTACCATATACGATGGATAAATATTGCTGTCCACTGTCGCCATTTTTATAAACATATTTCACATTTTCATTCTTTTCACAATACTTCTCAAACAGCCTTTCCGATGTAGAACGAAAATCATCCGTAATCATAGAAGTGTTATAACCCTTATACACATTGCTTTCCAGCTCTTTTACATATCTTTCAAAAGGAACGTACCTATAATGTTCTTCCTCTGGAATTTTAAATTCTTCCGTCTTATTCTCAAGGAACACGAGCTGATCCTGTCTTTGTCCTGAAAATTCAATAAAATCCCTTTTCAAAAAATCTGCATTATTGATAATAAAGGCATAATACTCTCTCAAAGTCAGATTCAAAAGCTTATACCTATTATTCCCAAAACCTTTCAAAAACAATGTTTTCAAAATCTGACTGGTTTTGTTATATGCGAGCCCCACATGTTTCTTTATAGCATCAACATTATGCTGAAGTTCAATACCATGAGTATGGGTATTAGCTTCGATTGACATCGCATTATAATTAGCCTCTTCTTCTCTTACTTCCATTAAAGTTGTATATTTGCCGGTTAAATATCGTCTTGAAAGTGCTGTTCCAAAAATAAATCCGTTATTTTCCAATAGTTTGATATTATCAGCTTTTGTATTGGAAAGATGATACTTATTCTTAAAAAACTCATAAACTCTGTTTCTAATGGCTTGCTCATCGATGTAGCTGCCGTCAAGATTCCTTGTTTCTTTAACAAGTTTTATCTTCTTAGGCTCTTCTTTTAGAAATACTCTCTGCGTTTCAAAACCGTTACCGGCTTTTATTACTTCCAGTTTATATTTTTCATCAAAAGTATAAAGATATGAGCAATCCAAAATCTCCCTACCATAGTGTTTTGCCTTAGGCATTCTTCTAAGTCTGCCCAGCGTTTGAATCTCAAAAGTTTCACTCATATTTTCACGAAGCTTAACGAGTATCTTTGCTCGTGGGCAATCCCACCCTGTTGCAAGAGCTTGTTTGAACAACAAAAACACGGGCGTAGCATTTGATTTTGTGATGCTATCCGCATCTGTTGTTCCGATATTTATTTTCCCTAATTTTTTGGATTTCCTATTTTTTTCTTCTTTGTTTTCTGCCGAAAACCAGCTTGCAAGAAGCTTGTTTTCATAAGAATAGCCCATTAAATTCAGCTTTTCTTCCACATGTTCTATAAGGTCATCATTCAAATTAGGGAATTGAACTAACACAAGTGGTCTTATATCTTCTTTTTCATCAATATAGGCTTGAGCAATTTTCTTTCTGACTTCATCAGCCTTCTCTAACAAAATATCCGTTTCATGTAATGTATTTTCAACGTGAGCGGTATCAAGTCCATCATTGATATACATAAATCTCGTAATAAGCCCTTCGTTTATTACATCAATCTCGGAGATTTCATAAAATTCCCCTACCACCCTTTTATTCGGGGTTGCCGATACACGAATTTCATATTTTGCATTTATGCTTGAAATAATATCATCTGCCTTTGAAGTATTATTTTGATGTTCTTCGTCAATGATGACAATAAAATTTAAGTTTCGATTATGGGCTTCACTAATGCGTTCAAACAGATTTTTCCTTTCGCTATCTCTTATAGCGGTATTATCTTTTTTAGTAATCGTTTCCCAGTTAATAAAGTAGGTA
>ERZ773022.1962-NODE-1962-length-12900-cov-10.393383_pt1 | contig 12900 bp, 14 predicted proteins | sample MGYA00580839_ERZ773022 | MGnify/ENA primary metagenome ERZ773022 (study PRJEB29015, sample SAMEA2738020) | human oral metagenome | biome: human oral; feature: human-associated habitat; material: dental | place: China | collected 2044 ... | reverse complement strand
TTCATGTCGACGCCAAGGAACAGCTCATCGCTGTGGCGGGCGGCTTCATGGAGGTCACACCCGAGAAGATCACCGTTCTCGCAACCGCTGCGGAGGAGCCGATCGACATCGACATCAACCGCGCGCAGCGCGCCTACGAGCGCGCACAGGAGCGTCTGCAGCTCCTGCGCGAGAGCCCCGATACACAGGGAGGCATCATCGACGAACAGCGTGCCTCCCTCGCCCTCAAGCGCGCCATGGCACGCCTGCAGGTGGCAAAAGCTCCGAATCCCGGAGCGTAAGATTGGCGTGATAAGTGAAACCGCCCCGACCGAAATGGTCGGGGCGGTTTTGTGCTATGGAAATCATTCCTTGGATAAGGGCTAAAATCAACATATAAGTATTGACTTCTCAATATTTATATGGTAATTTTGGAATAAGGAGGAACGAACATGCCGTTTTCTTATAAACCATTGTGGAAATTGCTGATTGATAAAGAAATGAGCAAGAAAAGTCTTGGTGAATCTACGGGTATTTCAAAATCAACCCTAGATAAAATGTATCGCGGAGAAAATGTTTCCTTAGAGGTAATTGACCGCATCTGTCGTCACTTAAACTGCGATGTATCTGATGTTATCACTTATCGGAGGACGTGAGCATGGGCTATACATTGATTCATGCCGACTGCTTTGATTGGATGAAAGAACAGAAGCCGCATTGTGTCACTGCGATTGTGACAGATCCTCCCTATGGAGTGAAGGAGTATTCATCTCAAGAGGTGGAAAAACAGCGTGCGGGAAGAGGCGGGCTTTGGCGTATTCCTCCCTCGTTCGACGGACATATCAGGCAAGCAGTACCACGCTTTTCTGTGATCAATGACGATCCGAAAGAGCGGGAGAATGTCTATCAATTTTTCCATCAATGGGCACAAGAGGCAATTCGTATTTTAGTTCCCGGTGGGCATGTTTTGATCGCCTCGACCCCTTTGTTGTCCGATATATTGAGCAGGGCGATGAGAGATGGGGGATTTGAGCGTCGCGGAGAAATCATACGAACGGTTTCTACACTTCGCGGCGGTGATCGTCCCAAGGGGGCAGAACGGGAGTTTGCTGACCTGTCCGTAATCCCCAAGGGGCTGTGGGAGCCGTGGGGGGTCTACCGGAAGCCTCTCTCTGAACGAACCGTTGCTGAAAATCTGAAAAAGTGGGGGGCAGGTGCGTTGCGCCGCGAACATGTTGATGCTCCTGTTGTTGACTTGATCGAAAGCACCAAAACGCCGCAACTGGAACGGAAGATTGTCGCACATCCAAGTCTGAAGCCCCAAAAATTCCTTCGTAAACTGGTGTATTCATCCTTGCCGCTTGGATGTGGTGTGTTGTTTGACCCCTTTGCAGGGAGTGGTTCTACATTGGCGGCTGCGGAATATTTTGGATATGATTCGATTGGTACGGAGCGGGATCTCACATTCTATAACGATGCGCAGATGGCAATACCAAAGCTGGCAGGTCTTTATCCGGAACAACTGGAGTTCAACCTGCAAAAGGTGAAAAAGACGGAATCGGAAGAAGGTCGGAGGACTTCTTTCGCCTGTGCCGTAGATGTGGTGTGATGTTTACATATTCCGGGTTCAGATAAACAGATCCATCCCGCAGCTTTGCTGTACCGATACTGTTTGTCATGTATGTTTCCGTGCGTTGTGAGTCATTTTTGTTTCGCTTGCTGCCACAGTATTTCCAGTCACTGTCGGGATGTCCGAATCCGTTTAGTTCGGCAATCTCTACATGTGTGAATTCAATGTCGCCAATGGGAAGTATATGATAGCAGACAATAATATGCCATCCGCTGTGACCGTTGTGCCCTTCGCCGCACTTCATAGGTTTGTTCGATGCTTTTACCTCCAGACCTATGGGGACAGCTTTGTGCATCAGATCAGGATAACGCTGATCGTGATAGGGCTGATAAATGCTCGCGTCGCCCAGTTTCTTTGTGAATACATTGGATACCACACCGCTGAAGTTATTTGCCTGAATAATTTCGCTGAGATTAATGCCTGCATTATTGCGAATCAATGTAAAAAATGACTCTGTTTCGACAAGTGCCGTAAAAATATCATCGTTTGTTAAATCCTGCGGCAATGGGACTGTCCGCAGATAAGCAGGAGAAAGCATAAGTGTGCTCCTTTATGAAGACTTTGGAGGGAATATGACGGATTACGAAAAGCTGAAAGAAATATATGATGAGATTGATCGTCTGATTGAGATGCGAGTAAGTTCCTCTACACCACGTTTTCGAGCTTGGAAAGTTAAGGCAAAAAGATTTCTTATAAAGCGATATGGGGAAGAGAGCTATGAGGTCAGGGAGTTTCAAAAAACAAGTTTTTCATTACGCGCAGGATATTATGCCTCGGAAGAAGCTTTTATCCAGGCTTGTAGAAACGGACTAGCTACAATGAAGGAAATTTTTGATATATACTTAAATGAGATCAGGGAAGGTTCAAAACAACAAACTGAAAGCAAGAAAGAAATAGGTGTACTGAAACGAGACTTTAGCCGTGTCTTTATCGTACATGGACACAATGGAGAATTAAAGGAAGGTGTTGCCAGACTGTTGGAGCAACAGGGGATTCACCCCATTATCTTGCACGAGCAGGTCAATCGCGGTGCGACTATTATTGAAAAGATCGAATCCAACAGCGATGTGCAGGCGGCGGTGTGCCTGTTCACGGCAGATGATTATGGGCATAGCGCAACAGACCAGGAGAAACAGCTGAGAGCGCGGCAAAATGTCGTGTTTGAAGCAGGATATTTTATGGGGAAACTTGGCAGGGAGAACATCGTCATTATATCGGACAAGGGGGTAGAGTTGCCATCCGACTTGCAGGGAGTGGTCTATACAGATACGCAACTCTGGAAAATGGAACTTTTGAAGGAATTAAAGGCGATTGGGTATAGCATTGACTTCAATAAGGCTATGTCATAGTGATACATGGATAATATATTGATTTATGCGTCCAAGGTCAACCAGATGGGCGCGTTATACCGCTGAAGAAAGAAATCGTTTTATAATAGAAGCGTCCTTGTATGTTCGTTATACAAGGGCGATTTTGTTATACGAACGTCGGGGCTGGTACAGAATCATCATAGAGTTCGTGCGGGGCGATGTCCCTGCCGTTTTTCCATTCAACGGTAAAGTCGTTGACAAAGACTTGTCGAAACTGCTCTACATTTTTGAGTGGCGCAAAGAAGGAGCTGTCCAAATAGGGCTTTACATCGAAGTGTCGGTGTTCCCCGTTGGAGAAAGTCACACTCAGGATATAATTGCTTAGGGGCTTTACAGCGATAGGATGGATTCGCATGATGTACCTCCGATCATAACTGTCCAAAGTGCTGATACCAAGCGAATACAATACTTTCTTTGTTTGCCGAGATTCCCGCCTCTTACCCCACGTCGGCAACGAGCTCACCATCCTCCCGTGCAATCTCCCAGATCAGCGCACTGTTATTTCGTACAAATTCGGTTAGCGTCGCACGCTCGTCCTCGGTGAAGCCGCTGTACTTCGTGCAGACGATGCTCGGGAGCAGGAACACCGCCGTGTCAAATCCGTGTTCCTGCGCGCTCCATGTGTACGAGAATGCTCTTGCCCTTTGCGGCGGAGCAGTGAATATCCGAAAATGTTGTGACAATGCCGTCGATCGTGCTGTAGTAGTGTTTCATAATGCCGCCTCCTTATAGAAAGTATACGTCAGACCGTGTTTTCGGTCAATAGATCCAATGAGACAGAAGTATGATAGACGGCGCACACTGAATATGCTATGATGAACCCCATACCGTCCACAGAAAGGAGGCACTTATGAATCTCGGAAGCTACCGTACGTCGATCATTCTCGCCGTGACCTTTACAATCCTGCTCTCGACGTTCTGGTTCTATCAGGACTTTGCATTTATCGTATTTCTCTCGCTGCTCCTGCAGCTCCTCCTAAAGCCCGCCGTGGACTTTATGGAGCGGCAAAAAGTACCGCGTTCGGTCGCGTCGGCAATCGCCATCATCGCGTTCATCCTCGTCCTGCTCGTCATCGGCAGCATCCTCACGCGTTCCGTTGTCCCGTCCTTTCAGCAGTTTGTTGCGGAGCTGCCGACCATCGGACAGAGCATTCAGCAGCTTCCCCTTCTTTCAGACACCGACTTTATCAAAGATGAGTTTGTGAACATCCTCGACCGCCTACGCAGCGTCGGTGCGGAGCTCGTGCGTGCGTCGTTCACCTTCCTGCTCGTCGCGTTCGGGAAGGTGATGGACTTCGTCATTATCATCTTTGTATCGTTCTATCTGCTGAAGGACGGCGCGGACATCAAACTCTGGCTGGCGGGACTCTTTCCGCATAACGCCCGTGCGCGCGTCCTCCGCCTCTTTGATACGCTGCTCATCGCACTGCGCGTCTATATATGCAGCCAGCTTGTTATGTGCTTTATCACAGGGGTGGTCGTATTCGCCTACTTCAAACTGATGGGACTCCCGTATGCCTCCGTCTTTGCACTTCTCTCGGGGGTCAGCGAGTTCATCCCCGTGCTCGGACCCACCGTAGCCTCGGCGCTCGGCATCCTTATGACTGCCTCTGCGATGCGTGAGCTCACGGTGCAGACCGCGCTCTTCTACGTTGCGCTCACGCAGGTCAACCACAACATTGTCTACCCCGCCCTCGTCGGCAAAAGCCTCCACCTTCACCCCGTCGCCGTTATCCTCGGCGTCGTCTTTGGCGGCGAACTGCTCGGCGCGGCGGGGATGTTCCTCGCTGTCCCCTTCATCGTCATCATCAAGATCGTCATCACGGACATCTACCGTGACCGGCAGGAGATGAAGGAGGAGAGGATGGCAGATGCATAAAATGGGATAAGAAAACCGCCGCACCAATCGGTACGGCGGTTTCGTGTATATGGGAAGCAAGGAAGAATGGACTGTGATTACGCAAGCATGGAGCGGAGGAACCAGATCTGCTTTGCGTAGTTGGTGACGTGATCCTCCATGAGGTTCGCAACGCCGAAGCAATCATGCGCATCGGCAGCCTTGCGGATCTCGAGCGCCTGATTCTGGAGGAGTTCGAGGTCGGCGAGTACGATCTCAAGCACCTTCTTCTGGTCAATCTTCTCGTCCGGGAGCTCCTTGATCGTTGCGATTTCCAGGTAGCCTTTGAGGCTCGCGACCGGCTGTGCATCTGCCATCTTGAGGAGCTCCGCCGTCTCGTCGAGCACATCCGCGAAGGAATCATAGAGAGACTCAAGGTACTCGTGTACCGCCTTGAACTGCGAGCCGACGACGTTCCAGTGGAGGTTGTGCAGCTTGATGTAGCTGACGCCGATGTTGGCGATGTAGCCGTTGATTGCATTTGTGAGTTCAGACATATTCGTGTGTTTCATAGTAGTAAATCCCCTTTCGTTTTGTTGTTCCGCAGATGCCGTGGCATCTGTTTCATATCTCATTACGTGTGTTATTATATCCCACTGTGTTTTATTTGTCAATAGCTATTATTAAATAGTTTTGCGAAAAAATATCCCTGCGGTAATTTCTGCCGCAGAGATATGGAAGGTGGGGTATATGTATCTTCAATCCTTTACGTTGCGGAATGCAAGCGAGTAAAGGAGGACGACGGCAAAGCAGAGGACGGGGAGGTAGAAGGCAGTCCGGATGGCGGCGACCTCAGGGGTGAAGCCGCTGACGAGTCCGGAGAGTGTGCCGCCGTCGACGAGTGCGCCCATCATCGGGGTGATGATCGCGCCGCCGAGGATTGCCATGATGAGTCCCGCTGCACCGAATTTGACCTCAGAGCCAAGGCCGCGCAGGGCGATGCCGTAGATGGTGGGGAACATGAGGGACATACAGCCCGAGATGCCGACGAGGCAGTAGATGGAGGTCTCAATGGGGAGGTAGATGGTGCCGAGGCAGCAGAGGATGCCGCCGAGGGCGAAGACTGCCATCATCTTTGCGGGGACGATGTACTTCATGAGCCACGTGCAGATCCAGCGGCAGCCGATGAAGAGGAAGATGGAGTAGATGTAGTAGTTCGCTGCCTCCGCCTCGACGAGGTTCATGTTCGCCATGACGTATTTGATCGTCCATGTCCAGACGGCGATCTGTACGCCGACGTAGAAGAACTGGCTGACGACGCCGAATGCGTAGCGCGGGCGGGCGAGGAGGCGGCGGATTGCCTCACCGACGCTCATGCTGTCGCCTGCGTCGCGGTCACTGAGGGTGCTGCGATAGAAGAACATCCATATAATGAAGGCGATGAGGATGAGTCCGACGTAGGGGACGCAGACCCAGAAGAGTTCGGCGTCGCGGACGGCGGTGAGCGCTTCCGTGCTCATGGCGAGGCGGTCGTCGAGGGTGGCGGGGTTCAGATGCGCGAGGATGACGTATTTCGCGAGGAAGAGTCCCGCCATCGAGCCGAGCGGGTTGAACGCCTGTGCAAAGTTGAGGCGGCGGACGCTGGTCGACTCATCGCCGAGGGAGAGGACGAACGGGTTGCACGTGGTCTCAAGGACGGAGAGTCCGCCCGCCAGGATGAAGATGGAGACGAGGAAGAGGTTGTAGCTCTGCAGGATCGCCGCCGGGATGTAGCCGAACGCGCCGATCATGTAGAAGCCGAGTCCGACGAGGACGCCCATGCGGTAGGAGTAGCGCTTGATGATAAAGGCGGCAGGAAGTGCGAGGACGGCGTATGCACCGTAGAACGCGACCTGCACGAGGGAGGAGTCGACTGCCTTAATCATAAAGATCTTGGCAAAGGACGGGACGAGGTTGTCCGTCATGTTGTTGAGCAGTCCCCAGAGTGCAAAGCAGGAGACGAGCAGGAAGAAGTATACGCGGTACTGGTGGGGCACGACGGGGGCATCGTCCACATCGCGCACGTCCGCTGCGAAGGCGGCAGTATCTTTGGTCATGTGTATCACCCTCTGTTCGGTTTGATCTCAGTTATTCCTCAGTGTAGTGCTTGTAGCCGGGGTGGCGTCCCTGAACGCCGTAGTAGCTGCGCAGGTTGATGAGCTTGTCGATGTTCGCACGCGAGATTTCCTTCGGCCCGCCGAGCATGTAGGCGGTGAGGTTGATCTTGGCGAACAGTTCGAGTGTCTCCATCTTGTAGTAGGCGTCGATGAGGTTCGCTCCGAGGGTGAGTGCGCCGTGGTTCTCAAGGAGTACGGCATCGTGCTCCTGGATGTAGGGCGCAATCGCCTCGGGGACTTCGTACGTGGACGGCGTGCCGTACGGCGTGATGGGGATGGAGCCGAGCGAGACGACGGTCTCGATCATGTCGTAGCGGTCAAGCGGTATGTGCGCGACGGCAAAGCCGGTCGCCGTGGGCGGATGCGCGTGCACGACGGAGCGTACGTCTGCGCGATCCTTGTAGCAGCGCAGGTGCATCTTGATCTCGGAGGAGGGGCGATAGCCCTCGTTCGCCTCAAGGATGTTGCCCTCGCGGTCGATGCGCACGAGTTTCTCCGGCGTGATGAAGCTCTTGCTGATGCCGGTCGGCGTTGCGAGCAGGGTGTCGTCGTCCAGGAGGACGGTGACGTTGCCGTCGTTCGCGGCGACCCAGCCGAGCTGCCACATCTTGTGACAGACATCGCAGATCGCGTCTTTGATTTCCTTTATATTTTCCATTTCTCTCACCTTTCAGGCGTCTGTGACGACACCCTTTTGCAGTATGATGTTGGCGTACAGCGCGGATTCGCCCGTGGTGACAATGGCGTACGCCGTGCGCGCCTCGTCGTAGAAGCGGAACCGCTCGATCGTGCCGACGGCTGCCGCGCCGCGCGCGTCATGCTTTGCAATGATCTCCTTGTACGTGTCCCAGATCGGGGTTTTGACGGGATCGCCCGGCATGACCTCCATGAGGCTGACCGGTTTGTCGACGTAGGGGTCGAGCGGGAACAGCGTGAGGATCGCGTCGAGGAGTTCGGGAACGCCGTGCCCGTCGGCGCGGATGACGATGCAGTCCTTGCCGACCGATTCGGCGGGGAAGTTGCCGTCGCCGATGACGATGCGGTCGCTGTGTCCCATCTCGGCGAGTACCTTGAGCAGCGCGGGGGAGATGATTTTCGGGATTCCTTTCAGCATGGGGTCAGCCCCTTCCATTTTTCAAAATGTGCGTCCCATTGGTCGGTGTTCTTCGGCTCGTACGCCGTGATGTCGGAGGAGGCGCGGATGAGTGCCCGTGCCTCGGCGAGATCCTTGACCTCGCCCGCCGCAATCAGCTGCAGGGCGATATTGCCGAGGACGGTTGCCTCGATGGGCCCCGCGAGGACGGTGCGTCCGCACGCGTCCGCCGTGAGCTGGGCGAGGAGCCGGCTCTGGACGCCGCCGCCGATGAGATAGATCTTGTCGTAGTGTTTGCCCGTGCAGGTCTCGATCTCCGCGAGTGCTGCGCGGTAGGAGAGGGCAAGGCTCTCGTCGATGCAGCGGATGACTTCGCCGACGGTCTCGGGAACCGGCTGTCCCGTGCGCTCACATGCGGCGCGGATCCGGAGCGGCATATCGCCCGAGGGCAGGAACGCGGGATCGTCGGGGCGGATGAAGGAGCGCTGTGTGGGGGCTGCCGCCGCCATTTGCTCCAGCTCGCCGTAGGCGTATTCGTGCCCTTCGCGCATCCACTGACGGCGGCTCTCCTGAATGAGCCAGAGTCCGATGAGGTTCTTGAGGAAGGAGATCCGCGCACCGTAGCCGCCCTCGTTCGTGATGTTGCACGCGGCGGAGGTCTCGTTGATGATCGGTTCCCGCAGCTCTGTGCCGAGGAGCGACCATGTGCCGCAGGAGAGGAAGATGAAGTCCTCCTCTCCCGTGGGCACGCCCGCCATTGCGCTCTGGGTGTCGTGTCCCGCGACGGCGATGATCTGGGGTCTGCCCATGCCGAGCTCGGCGGACAGTTCCTCGGTCATGCGCCCGATGGGCGTCGCCGTGGGGACAATGTCCGTGAGGATGTGCGCGGGCAGGTCGAGTGCAGTGAGTACCTCACGCGACCATGTACGCCTCTGCGCATCGAGCATCTGTGTCGTCGTTGCAATCGAATACTCGGTCTTCTTCTCCCCCGAGAGGAAGTAGTTGAGGAGATCCGGCATGAGCAGCAGCGTCTTTGCACGCGCGAGCAGCTCGGGGCGCTGCTGCCTGAGGGCGAGCAGCTGAAACACGGTGTTGATCTCCATGATCTGATTGCCCGTGATGCGGTAGAGTTCCTCGCGTGAAATTTTTTGGAATGCCGTGCTGCTCATGCCGACAGTGCGGCGGTCGCGGTAGTGGACGGGGTTTTCGAGGAGACAGCCGTCAGCGTCCAAAAGCCCGAAGTCCACGCCCCATGTGTCTGTGCCGATGCTCGCGATGTTATGCCCGCGTGCCTTCAGCAGTCCCTGCTTCATCTCGTGAAAGAGGCGCAGGACATCCCAGTACATCGTGCGTCCAAGGTGGACGGGATCGTTTGTGAAGCGGTGCAGTTCCTCCATGCGGATGCGGCTGCCGTCGTACGCGCCCAGGACGGCTCTGCCGCCCGAGGCACCGAGGTCGAAGGAGAGCACATATTTTTCCGTAGCCATGGAAGCCTCCGATGTTATTTATACATTGGCCCGTAGGCGGCACAGGCGCGATAGTCCTGTCCCTCTGCGTCCATGCCGAATGCGTTCCATGCGGCGGGGCGGAAGACATCGACGTCCGCGACGTTGTGCATGCAGACGGGGATGCGCAGGATGGAGCAGAGTGTGATGAGGTCGGCGCCGATGTGTCCGTAGCTGATCGCACCGTGGTTTGCGCCCCAGTTGTTCATCACATCGTAGGCGGAGCGGAATGCGCCCGCACCCGTCAGACGCGGGGTGAACCAGGTGCACGGCCAGGTGTAGTCCGTGCGCTTCCAGAGCTTGTCCGAGACCTCGTCGGGCAGGTTCACCGTCCAGCCCTCAACGAGTTGCAAGACGGGGCCAAGACCCTTGACGAGGTTGACGCGCACCATGGTCGCGGGCATCTCGCCGCGCGTGAGGAAGCGGGAGGAGAAGCCGCCGCCGCGGAAGTAGCCGTTGTCCGCCGGGCACCACTCGGTCGCATCGAGGCACGCCTTCTGATCTTTTTCCGTGAGCTCCCAGAACGGCTTGATGACGGAATCTGCGCCGTCCTTGACCGCACCGCACGCATCAAGGCACGCCGCGCCGGAGTTGATGAGGTGGATGAAGCCCTTGCCTTCCTTTGCACGTCCCTCCAGATCGTAGCCCGTCGCCTTTTTGACCGCCTCGGGGCTCCAGTAGGTACGCACATCGGCAAAGATCTGGGCGCGGTTCGTGAGCAGCTTGTTGAAGAGCATCGCAACGCCGTTCAGTGTATCGTTCTCCGTGGCGAGGATGTACGGCTCGCGCGCACCATTCCAGTCGAACGAGGAGTTCATCATCGCTTCGGCGAAATCGCCGTTCGGGTAGAAGTCCGTCCACTGGCGCTGCCCCTGGAAGCCGCCCGCAATCGCGTTGTGCCCGAGCACCTCCTCCTCGCAGCCCTTCGGCAGATTCTTATTGCCGTTGTAGAGATCTTTGATGATGCACATCATCTTGACGACGAATTCCCACGCCTCTTTCTTTTCGGCGTCGGACTTGCGTGCAAATTCGGGGTTCTTGTCAAAGCCCTCCTTGCAGTGCTCCTTCGTCCACGCGAGTGCCTTCTTGTACTCCTCCGGGTCGTAGACTCCCTCCGTCATGCGGCGGATGATCTCGACCTCGTCGACGGATTCGACGCGCATGCCGAGGTACTCCTCGAAGAACTCGGGGCTGATGATCGAGCCGCCGATGCCCATAGTGATCGCGCCGATCTGGAGGTAGGACTTGCCGCGCATCGTGGCGGCGGCAATGGCAGCGCGGCCGAAGCGGAGCAGCTTTTCCACAACGTCGGCGGGAATGCCCTCGGCGTCTGCCTCTTGCACGTCATGGCCGTAGATGCCGAATGCGGGCAGCCCTTTCTGCGCGTGGCTCGCGAGGACGGAGGCGAGGTAGACTGCGCCCGGGCGCTCCGTGCCGTTGAAGCCCCAGACTCCCTTGATCGTCATCGGATCCATGTCCATCGTCTCCGAGCCGTAGCACCAGCACGGCGTGACCGTCAGCGTGATGTCCACGCCCGCGCGGCGGAACTGCTCTGCGCACGCCGCCGCCTCGGGGACGCGGCCGATGGTCGAGTCCGCGATGATGACCTTCACGGGATCGCCGTTTGTGTAGCGCAGGTTCTCCTCGAAGAGCTTCTTCGCTGCGCGTGCCATGCCCATCGTCTGCTCCTCAAGTGCGCCGCGCACGTCGAGAACCCCGCGCCGCCCGTCGATCGTCGGACGAATGCCAATGACGGGATAGCCGCCGATACATCTTGTTTCTGCCATGATGATTTCCTCCGTTTTGCTTGTGATTCATCGTATTGATGAATATTTACTTTTTTCTGTCATGCCTGTATTATAGCGTTGAACGGAGGGCGGCGCTTGTGCTATACTATGTAAAAATTGTACGATTTTATCTTTTTTGCAAAACTCAATATATCTTGAGAAACACTATCATCAAGGGGAGAACGTGAGAAATATAACGATCTTAGCTGAAAATGTGACGATATTATCTTTTGCAATAAGGGGGGACAGACGGTGAAACACGAGGGATACAACGAATTTCGCACGCGCGGTCGCTTTGATTTTCCAATCGAATTCCATCATGTCGACCGCAATCACCCGCGCTTTCACATGCCCTATCACTGGCACATCGAGTATGAGATCGTCTACATCGTACGCGGCGGTCTGAAGCTCGCGCTGAACGAGGACACGGTGCAGGCGCAGGCAGGGGATATCATCTTCATCCGTGACGGCATCGTGCACGGCGGCGCACCGCTCGATGAGGAGACCGTCTACGAGTGCATCGTCTTCGACATGAAAAAGCTCCTGCACGGCAGCGAGTGCACGGGCGAGGGCGTGCGCAAGGTCTTGGAGCATGAGCTGCTCATCAACAAGCATATCCCGCGCGAGACGTGCGATGTGCCGCAGATCATCGACATGCTCTTCGCCGCGATGAAGGCGGCGCAGACGGGCTATGAGCTGATCGTGACGGGTATGCTTTACGCCTTTCTCGGCGTGGTGCTGCAGCACGGACTCTGCCACGAACCGAATGCGGCTCTGCGCGAGAGCAGCCGGCGGCGCGTCATGCAGCTCAAGAAGACCTTTCAGCTCATCGACGACGCATACGATCAGCCGCTCACCCTCGGCGATCTCGCGGCTGCGGCGAGTCTTACGCCCAACTACTTTTGCCGCTTCTTTCAAAAGATCACGCACCGCAGCCCCATTGACTACCTCAACTACTACCGCATCGAGATGGCGTGTATCCGCCTCGCGCACAGCGATGAGAACATCACGGAGATCGCGCTCGCGACGGGCTTCAACGACATCAGCTACTTTATCAAGACGTTCCGAAAGTACAAGGGAATCTCGCCGCTGAAGTATCAGAAGACAATTTCCTCTTGACAAAAAATAACTTTTGTATATAATTCATATCAACAAAATATGTGTTTTCGGAAATGGAAAAGGGGACTTACCATGAGCGAGAAAAAATACCATTTTGAAACCCTGCAGGTGCGCGTCGGACAGGAGGCGGCGGATCCCGTGACGGATGCGCGTGCCGTGCCGATCTACCAGACGACCTCGTACGTGTTCCACAGCGCACAGCACGCCGCCGACCGCTTTGCGCTCAAGGATCCGGGCAATATCTACGGGCGTCTCATGAACCCAACGCAGGATGTGTTCGAGAAGCGCATTGCGGCACTTGAGGGCGGCGCGGCGGCACTCGCATTTGCCTCGGGGGCGGCGGCGATTACGGCGACGTTCCAAGGGCTTGCCCATGCGGGCGATCACATCGTCGCGCAGCAGACCATCTACGGCGGCTCGTACA
>ERZ773022.1961-NODE-1961-length-12900-cov-19.220475_pt1 | contig 12900 bp, 9 predicted proteins | sample MGYA00580839_ERZ773022 | MGnify/ENA primary metagenome ERZ773022 (study PRJEB29015, sample SAMEA2738020) | human oral metagenome | biome: human oral; feature: human-associated habitat; material: dental | place: China | collected 2044 ... | reverse complement strand
TCGTCCCAACGCGTCATAGTCTTGTGTACATCGGTGCCGCCGCGCCGAGCTCATCATCACCACGGCCGGCGAGGTCTACGACGTCCCGGCCGGCGGCCTGACCGCCGTCGTCGGCTCGGCGGCGACCGAACTGGCCCTGCCCGCGGTCCTCGTGGCCGGGCGCGCCGCGGTGCCGCGCGCCGAGCTCGCCGGGGCCGGGATCGTCGGCGTCTACGCGCTGGAGGCGGCGGGCGGGTCGGGCGGCGCCTGGGATCGGGGCGGCTCCCGGGCCGTGGCCGGGCGGGTCGAGGACATGGGGCGCCGCCTGGCCCGCACCTGGTCGCGCTGAGCCGCGTCCGGACGGCCCGGGGCCGGGCCCGGCTCAGGCGTCCCGCTGCGAGTCGGGGGCCGGGGCCGTCGAGCCGCGGACGATGAGGTCGGGGGCGAAGAGCATCTCGGTGTCGGGGGTCTGGCTCCCGGCGATCCCGGCGAGCAGGGTGGTCACGGCGGCCCGGGCGATGGCGGTCACCGGCTGGCGCACCGTCGTCAGGGGCGGGGCCGTCATGGGGATGAGGGGGGAGTCGTCGTAGCCGATGACGGACACGTCCTCCGGGACTCTCAGGCCGCCCGAGCGCACCCCCTGGATGACGCCGAGCGCCATGATGTCGGAGCCGCACACGATGCCCGTGCAGCCCTGCGGCAGGAGGAGCTGCGCGGCGTTCGCCCCGCCCTCGTAGGTGTAGAGGGTCTCGACCACGTGCAGCGGCTCGTCCGGCAGCCCGGAGCGCATCGCCTCCTCGTAGCCGGAGTGCTTGCGCTGGGCGGGCACCATCCGCATCGGGCCGATGGCCAGTCCGATGCGGCGGTGGCCCAGGCTGATGAGGTGCTCGACGGCGATGCGCGCCGCGGCGCGGTCGTCGGTGGCGAAGGCGGCGGCCTTGATCGTGGGGGCGTTGCCGTTGATCGTCACCAGCGGCACGCCGCGCTCGCGCAGCCGCTGGTAGCGGGTGACGTCGCCGGAGGTGTCGGCGTGACGGCCGGAGACGAAGATGATGCCGGCTGCGCCCCGCTCGACGAGCATCTCGATGTACTCGTCCTCGCTCGTGCCCCCCGGGGTCTGGGTGCACAGCAGGGGGGTGTGCCCGCTGGACGCCAGGAGCTGCTCGATCTCCTGGGCGAACATGGGGAAGATCGGATTGCTCAGTTCGGGGATGACGAGGCCGACCAGGCCCTTGGAGACCTGGCGCAGCGTCTCCGGCCGCTCGTAGCCCAGCAGGTCGAGGGCCACGAGCACCTGCCTGCGCGTGACCTCGGCAACATTGGACTTGCCGTTGAGGACGCGCGAGACAGTGGCTGTCGAGACGCTCGCCTGATCGGCGATGTCGGACAGGGTGATGCGCTGGTGCACGTCGTTCTCCTGGGTTGATCCGTCGGGGCGATCCTAGTCGGGCTTCACGGCGCGTCAGGGTCCAGGGGGAGGAGAGCGGACCCCGGACCCGAGGCCCTCACCTCCACGCTCGGGGCGCCGTCGTCGAGCAGGCGCACCTGCACGCCGTCGAAGCACTCGGCCTCGCGCACCCGGCGGGCCGGCAGCCGGGCGAGGGGCAGGCGCACCGGTCCGGTGGCGGCGCGGGCGAGCAGGACGAGCACGTCGCCCTCGGGGTGGGTGCGCGTGAAGGCGAGCAGGTCCTCCTCGGCCGCCACCCACCGCATCCCGCCGCGGCGCAGCGCAACCAGTTCCCGGCGTCGGGCGGCCAGGTGCCGGTAGCGGGCGAGTGTCCGGCGATCGACCTCGCCCCAGGACCCGCGGTCCTCCAGCTCGTCGGGTGAGTGCCGCCCGGCGCCGTCGGGGCGCCAGGGCATGGTCGTGCGCGAGTGCTCCCCGGTGCGCCCCGTGGCCCCCAGTTCATCGCCGGAGAAAACGGTCGGCACGCCCGGCGAGGCGAACAGGGCCGTCGCCGCGACGAGGTGGATGTCGCGGGAGCCGGCTGCGGTGCGCAGGCGCGGGGTGTCGTGGGAGCACAGCAGGTTCATGGAGCGTCCGAGGGCGCTCGCCGGCAGGTGGGCGGCGTAGGCGCGCAGGCCGTGCACGACTTGCCCGCCGCCCAGGCGGGGGAACGGCACGGGGATCCCGAGCCAGTCCGGACGGGCGGCGGGGTCGGGGTCGACCAGCCACGTCCACAGCGGCCAGGTGAAGCCCTTGTAGTTCATGACCCCGTGCCAGCCGGGGCCCTCCAGGTCGCGGGAGGCGTCGTGGCCGTGCTCGGCCACGAGCCACAGCTGCGCCCCGGTCTCCGCCTCGACGTCGCGCATGGTGGCGCGCATGTCGGCGGCGACCCGGTGGGCCAGGTCGACCGCGCCCCGGCGCCCGGTCATATTGGCCACGTCGATACGCCAGCCGTCGGCGGACACCGGCGGGCGCAGCCAGCGGGCGGTGACCGAGCCCGGGCCGCGCAGCAGGCGGTCGCGCAGCTGGTCGGCGCGGTGGTCGAGCTTGGGCAGGGTCGGCACGCCCATCCAGGAGGCGTAGACGTCCGGGTGGTGCTCGAAGAAGTAGAAGCCGGCCTCGGGCGAGTCCGGGTCGGCGACGGCGGCGCGGAACCACTCGTGGGTGACGCCCGTGTGGTTGGTGGTCAGGTCGAGCACGAGCCTCATGCCGCGGGCGTGCAGGGCGGCCGACAATCGGGCCAGGGCCTCGCGCCCGCCCAGGAGCTCGTCGACGCGCTCGAAGCTGGTGGCGTCGTAGCGGTGCGTGGAGGCTGCCGGGAAGACGGGGGTGAGGTAGACGGTGTTCGCGCCGAGTCCTTGGATGTAGTCCAGGTGGTCGACGACGCCGTCCAGGTCCCCGCCGTACCAGGCGCGGGCGGCGGCGGGGCCGGAGGCCGGGGGCTCGTCGAGCCAGTCGTGCGGCTCGGCCCAGTGCGGCGCGCGCCGTTGCGAGGGGTCGGTGCGCGCCCCGAAGCGGTCGGGGAAGATCTCGTAGACGACGGCGTCGGGGACCCACTGCGGGCCGTCGTCCCGGGCGAGCACCGCGAAGTCGGTGGAGTCGGGGACGTCGTGGTCGGCCGTGCCGGCCGCGTGGTACCACGTGCAGGGCTCCCGTTCGTCGGGGGTCAGGAGGAGGAAGCGGTAGCGGTTGATCGGGTTGACCAGGCGCACCGCGCCCTCCCACCAGGCGCCGGCCGGGGTGGCGCCGACCCGGGTGAGCGGGCTGGTGACGGGCTCGCCGTCGATCACCTGGCGCACGAGGATGTGCTCGGGGCGCCGGGCCGCGGGCACCCACAGCCGGGCGGTGAGTTCGGCGCCCGGGGCGCGCTCGCCCATCAGGTGGGCGGGTCCGGTGTCGTGGTGGGGCTCGGCCAGGAGCCCCGTGACGCCGTCCGGCGTCGAGAGGACCCCGGTGGGCCCCTCGACGCCGGACGACCGCGTTGCGGAAGCGGGCACGGGCCGCGCTCAGCCCTTGACGGCGCCGGAGGTGGCGCCGCCGACGATGTACTTCTGGAGGTACTGGAACAGGGCGATGACGGGGATCATGGTGAGCACGGCGCCCGCGGCGAACAGGCCCAGGTTGTTGGACCGGTCGCCGGACAGCAGGCCGTACAGGCCCACGGCCAGCGTCTTCTTGGAGTTGTCGGTCAGGAAGATCGAGCCCAGGAGGAAGTCGCTGATAATGCCGACGAAGGACAGCAGGAAGGTCGTGGCCAGGATCGGCTTGAGCGTGGGCAGCAGGATGATGCGGAAGACCTGCCAGTGGGTGCACCCGTCGATAATGGCGGCCTCGTCGAGCTCCCTGGGGATCGTGTCGAACGTGCCCTTGATGAGCCAGACCTGGCCCAGCGACCCGCCCATGAGGGCCAGGCAGTAGCCGTTCAGGGTGTTGAGACCGATCCCGGGCAGGATCTGGCCGACGTCGGAGATCATGTTGTACAGGGCGATCATGGACAGGATGGCCGGGAACATCATGATGAGCAGCAGCGCCAGCAGCCCGCCGCGGCGCCCCTTGAAGCGGAAGCGGCTGAAGGCGTAGGCGGCCAGGACGGACAGGAAGATCTGCGAGGCCGCCACGACGGAGCACACGATGATGGTGTTGAGGTACCACCGCAGGAACGGCCCGCGGGCGCCGGACAGGAGGGTCTGGTAGTTGACGAGGCTGATCCGGGTGGGGATGAGCTTCGTCGAGTCCACGGTCCCCAGGGGGTTGAGCGAGGCCGAGATGACGTAGAGCACGGGGAAGGCCGCGAAGAGGATGGCGAGGACGCCGATGACGTGGCGCCAGCCGATCTCGCGGAACCAGCGCCCGAAGGGCATCCGGTTCATCTCGATCTCGGGGGCGGCCCCGGGGTCGGCGGCGGCCGGGGCGCCGTCGGGGCCGGTGGTGGATTCGGTCTTAGCCATGGTGGTGCTTCCTTCCCGCGCTCAGTTGATGTCTTCGAGCGCCCTGGTGGCGCGGAACTGGATGGCGGCGAGAACGCCGGTGATGATGAACAGGATCACGGAGACCGCGGAGGCGAAGCCGTAGTCCGCGCCCGAGCCGCCGAAGGCGATGCGGTAGATCATCGAGATGAGGATGTCCGTGCCGCCGCGGGTGTACTCCCCCTCGGCGAAGGGTCCGCCCTGGGTGAGCAGCTGGATGGCGTTGAAGTTGTTGAAGTTGAAGGCGAAGGAGCTCACCAGCAGCGGGGCGACCGCGACCAGCAGCAGCGGGGTGATGATCTTCGTCGTGGCCTGGAAGCCGGTGGCGCCGTCGACCTTGGCGGCCTCCTTGACGTCGGAGGAGATCGATTGGAGGGTCCCGGTGCACACGATGAACATGTAGGGGAAGCCCATCCAGGTGTTGGTCAGCAGAATGGCGATCTTGGCCATGGTCGGGTCGTCGAGCCAGGGGATGCCCACGTGCAGCACCTGGTTGATCAGGCCGAAGTCCTTGTTGTAGAAGTTCGACCAGATGAGCAGGGAGATGAATCCGGGGACGGCGTAGGGCAGCAGGAGGAAGGACCGGTAGAACTTCTTGCCCTTGATCCGGTCGTCATTGAGGGCCAGCGCCAGGAAGAAGCCGAGGATGAAGGTCAGCAGGACCGAGCCGAAGGCGAAGATCAGAGTCCACAGGAAGGCCTGGAAGAACTGGCCGGCGATCTTGCCGTCGGACAGCAGGCGCGAGTAGTTCGCCAGTCCTACGTTCTGCTTCCAGGACTGGGGCAGCCTGTTCCCGTTCGCGTTGACGAAGTACTCGGAGATGCCGACCTTCTGCACCGTGTAGACGTCACCGGTCTTGGTGTTGGTGATGGAGTCCGCCGCCTTGTCGTAGACCATGGTCCTGGTGGCCTCGAAGGCGGACTTCACTCCCTGGACCTTGACGGTGGTGGTCTCCGAGACCGGCACCGTGAGGCCGGTGATGGCGCTGTACGCGCTGTTGACCTCCGCGTTGGACAGGATGGTGTAGCCGTCGGCTTTGGTGACGAAGCCGTTCTCGACGGTGACCGTGGAGGGGTCGACCTTCTGGACGGTCTCGCCGTCCGAGCCGCGCAGGACCTCATTGGTCCCCGTGTCGACGAGGAACAGGGTGAAGGGACCGCCCGTGGTGGAGCCGGTGGTGGCGACCGTGAGGTTGTAGGTGGGGGAGTCCGGCGCCTGGACGACCGAGTTGTTGGTGATGGTCGTGATGGCCTCCTCCTTGGTGTCGCGGAAGCCGTCGCCGAAGTTGGTGAAGGAGGTCTGCACCGTCATGACGATGGGGACGATGAGGAAGACCGCGAGGAAGAAGGAGCCGGGGAACAGGTACTTGCCGGGGATGAAGCGCTTGGTGGAGTACAGGGCGAAGATCGCCGCGGCCGCCAGCAGCACGATCACGAGCCACGCCCACATGTGGAATTTGATGAGCAGCGGCACGAGGTAGATGGCGGCGGCCAGGGTGAGGGAGAGGACCGCGACGCGGCCGAGGATGGCGGGTACGCTGGTCGACTTCTCCCGGGGCGCGGCGGGGGAGGATGTCGTCATTGTCGATGAGCCTTTCCAGCACGGGTGGTGCTTGAGGTGGGGGAGAAGCGGGGGTGGGGCGGAGTATTCCGGGCTCCGGTGACGGGGTTCAGCCGATATTGCGCTTGATCTCCTCGCCGGCGCTCCTCATGGTCTGCTCCGGGTCGGCTCCCTTGACGATATTGGCCTGGGCCAGGCCCAGCGGCTGCCACACCGCGCTCATGGCGGGGATGGCGGGCATGGGGTCGGCGGCGGCGGCGAATTCGGAGATGGTCACCATGTCGGGGTTGGAGGACTTGAGCTTGTCGGCCAGGTCCTTCTGGGCCGGCGGGAGCTCGTTGAGGGGGAACATGGCCTCGGCGAAGGAGGAGTCCTTGGCGACGTCGGCCACGAGGGTCTCGGCGAAGGCCCTGTGCTCGCCCTTCGAGGCGACGTAGAAGCAGTTGACCCCGGCGAAGGGCGTGGCCGCGGAGCCCTCGATGTCTCCGAAGCCCGGGATCTTGGCGATGGTGTAGTTGATCCCGGCCTTCTTGATGTCGCCGAGCGCCCAGGGGCCGGAGACCAGGTAGGGGGCCTTGCCCCCGGTGAACAGGGAGATGGCGTTGTCGGTGGTGATCGAGTTCCTGAGCACGCCGTCGGCGCCGAGGGCGCCGATCTTCTTGGCGGCCGCGATCGAGCCCTCGCCGCCCACGCCGAGGTCGCCGGCGAGGTAGTCGCCGTTGGCGTCCTTGCCGAACAGGTAGCCGCCGGCGGCGGTGTAGATGGGCTCCATGTTGTAGGCGTCGCCCTTCTCGCCGACGGGCAGGGAGAGGATGACCTCGGTGCCGGCGGCCTTGCCGGCCGCGATGAGCTCCTCGATGGTGGTGGGCGCGGTGACCTGGGTCAGGTCCTTGTTGACGAAGAGGGACAGGCACTCCACGGCGTAGGGGGCCGCGTAGGTCTGGCCCTCGTAGGTGACGGCCCGGAGCGCGATGTCGGTGTAGTTGGCCCGGGCCTCCGCGGAGAGCGCGATGGGCAGGATGGAGCCGTTCTGGACGAGGTTGCCGATCCAGTCGTGGGCGCCGAGGACCACGTCGGGGCCGTTGCCCGCCTGGTTCGCGGTGATGAAGTTGGACTGGAGGTCATTGGCGACCGTCTGGACCGTCACCGTGATGCCCTGCTGTTCACCCCACTTCTTGGCGAATTCGGTCAGCGAGTCGGCCTTCTTCTGGTCGGCCCAGATAATCAGGTTGTTGCCGCTCGCGGAGGAGGCTCCGCCGGAGTCGGAACCGTAAACGACGGCGGCGGTGAAGGCGGCGGCAACGGCTGTTATGGACAGGAAAGACCGGCGCGTAAGGGTCACCGTGATTCTCCTTCGAATCGGGAGGGGACTGGGTCCGTTACAAGGACGAATGTAACGAGATCGTGCAAGCCATGCAAGATTCAGTACGGCCCTTACGAAAATATGACACAGATCACATGCAGGTGGTGCTCTGCGGGCGTCGGTCCGCGCCCGCTCAGCTCACGCTCGCCGCATCGAGCCAGGCCGTGGTCATGGTGGGCACCATGAGCCTGCCCTCGGCCTGCTCCAGCCCCTGCGAGGACAGCAGGACGTCGGCGCCCTGCGGCAGGATCACCGGCTCGTCGGTCGTGTTGACCATGACGAGCACATCGCGCGCGAGCAGCGTCAGGGTCCGGGGCGGGCACCAGTCCAGGCCCGTCACGAAGGCCAGCGGCGCGGCGGCCAGGCGCCGCTCGCGGCGCACGTGGGTCGCGTGGCGCACCGTCGCCAGCGGCGAGCCGAACAGGCTGCCCTGGTCGTGGGCGCGGGCGTTGACGAGTCCGGCGAGCTCCAGGGGCGCCGTCGGCTTGTCCGAGTCCGGCAGGCCCACCTCGTCTCCCTGCCGCAGGTAGACCGAGCCCGGCAGCGCCAGTGCGAGCGCCTGCAGGGCCGTGGCGCGCTGCCGGCGCCGTCCGTCGTCGACGGCGAACCAGTTCCGTCCGTCGCCGGGATCGGTCGCCTCGCACAACCGGTAACTGGGCAGGAAGCGCCACACCGGCGGGGCGCCGAAGCGGTCGTGGTCGTCCAGGGAGCGCGTCAGGTGCGCCGTCATCGACTCCGCGTCCCAGCGCGCCAGGATGAGGGCGTCGTCGCGCAGGTGGTGGAGCCAGTCCTCCTGGAGGTGGTGGTGCAGGGTCCGGGGGTAGTCGGCCGAGACGTCGGCGCCGATCATGCCGTCGTCGGTGTAGCCGGCGATGAGGCCGTGGAGGATCGAGAAGTACTCGGTGAGCCGGGCCAGGTCGGTGCGCTCGGCGACCTCCGGGGGGATGATCGTGCCCAGGTCGATCCCGTCGGCCCCCGCCGACAGGAACGCCTCGGCCCGCTCCACAATGCCCTCGCCCTCCCGCTCGGCCCCGACCACGATGCGATCGTCGTCGTGGGCGTGAGGGCCGGTCACGGGGCCCAGGGCGCCGGAGACCCGCACCACGATCCTGATCCCGGCCCCGTGCGCGCGCCCGACCAGTTCCCGGAAGGAGTCGAGGTCGTTGCGGGCGTCCATGAGGCTGGGGCGCAGGAGGAGGGCGGTGAAGCCGAGGGAGGCCACATGGTCCACGAGGTGCTCGACCCCCCCGAGCTCGACGGCGCCGAGCTCGGGGGAGGCGACCTCGTAGACGAGCCCGTCGCGCCACCACTCCAGAGGACCATTGTGGGCGCGGTGGACGAGTGTCGTCGTGGTCGTCACGGCAGGTGGCTCCCTTCCCCCGGATGCCGCGCCCGGGGCTGGGAACCGGGAACGGCCACCGGACCGCCCTATATCAGCGGTTCCAGATAATTCTGTGTGGACCTCGCCGTCATCCTAGCGTGCCCTTGACTACCCTTTGACCATGTCAATATCCGAGACGGGCCGCCCGAGTGAGGGCGCTCATAATCTCGTGAGGTACCACGAGCGCGATGTTGAGCGTTTTGTGGTCGAACCGGCCAAGAACCCGCAACGGACCCCTTTCGAGCGCGATCGCGCCCGAGTCCTGCACTCCTCCGCCCTGCGACGTCTGGGAGCCAAGACACAGGTGCTGGGTCCGGGCAGCGACGACTTCGTGCGCACCCGTCTCACCCACTCCCTGGAGGTGGCCCAGGTCGGACGCTCCCTCGGCCAGGCCCTGGGCTGCGACCCCGACGTCGTCGACACCGCGTGCCTGGCCCACGACCTCGGCCACCCGCCCTACGGGCACAACGGGGAGAAGGCCCTCGACGTCATCGCCGCCCCCATCGGCGGCTTCGAGGGCAACGCCCAGACCCTGCGGCTGCTGACCCGCCTGGAGCCCAAAACCCTGACCCCCTCCGGCCGCAGCGTGGGCCTCAATCTCACCCGCGCCAGCCTCGACGCCGTCGCCAAGTACCCCTGGACCAGGGGCGGCGGGCCCGACGGCCCGCAGGGCAGGAGCGCCCGCAAGTACGGCTGCTACGACGACGACCTGCCGATCTTCGAGTGGATGCGCGACGGCGCCCCCGCCGCCCGCCGCTGCCTGGAGGCCCAGATCATGGACCTGTCCGACGACGTCGGCTACTCCGTCCACGACGTCGAGGACGCCATCGCCCTGGGCCGCATGGACCCCGCGCTCCTGCGCCGCCCCGGGGAGGCCGGCGCCGTCGTCGAGGCGACCCTGGACTGGTACGGGCGCGAGGCCGACGCCGCGGCGCTGGAGGCGGCCTGGCAGCGGCTGACGGCCCTGCCCTGCTGGATCGGGTCCTACACCGGCTCGCCGGCCGACGCCGCCGCCCTGAAGAACCTCACCAGCCAGCTCATCGGCCGCTTCGTCTCCGCCGTGGCCGACGCCACCCGCCGGGCCTTCGGTCGCGGACCCCTGGCCCGCTACGACGCCGACCTCGTCATCCCCGAGGACACGGCCGCGGAGATCCTCGTCCTCAAAGGGGCCGCCGTCCGCTACGTCATGGCCCCGCGCGAGCACGAGCCCGTCTACCTGCGCCAGCGCACCGAGCTGTTCGACCTGGCCGACGCCCTGGTCGGCTCCGGGGACCGCCATCTCGAACCGATCTTCGCCGACGCCTGGCGCCGGGCCGACGACGACGCCGGGCGCCTGCGCGCCGTCGTGGACCAGATCGCCTCCCTCACCGACACCTCCGCCCGCACCTGGCACGCCAGGCTCTGCGGGCTGCTCTCCCAGGTCTGAGGGACCGGGCCGCCTAGGATGGCCCCATGGCGGGACTCATCAAGCGCGAGGACATCGACGCCGTCCGCGAGCGCATCAGGATCGAGGACGTCGTCGGCGAGCACGTGACCCTCAAGAGCGGGGGTGCGGGCTCCATGAAGGGCCTGTGCCCCTTCCACGACGAGCGCACCCCCTCCTTCAACGTCCGCCCCCAGCTGGGCCTGTGGCACTGCTTCGGGTGCGGCGAGGGCGGCGACGTCATCGCCTTCGTGGAGAGGATCGACCACCTGTCCTTCACCGAGGCCGTGGAGTACCTGGCCGGGCGGGCCGGCGTGCGGCTGCGCTACGAGGAGTCCGACGGCGCCGTGCGCCACGGCGTCGAGCCCGGCACCCGCCGGCGCCTGCTGGAGGCCAACCGCGTCGCCGAGGACTGGTTCCGCTCCCAGCTGTCGCGCACCAACCCGCTGGCCGCCGGGGCGGGCCGCTTCCTGTACGCGCGGGGGTTCGACGACGACGCCCTGGAGCGCTTCGGCGTCGGCTTCGCCCCCGCCGGCTGGGACAACCTCGCCAACGTCCTGCGGTCCAGGGGCTTCACCGAGCGCGAGCTGGTCGCCTCGGGCCTGTGCGGCGAGGGCGCCGGCGGGCGGCGCGTCTACGACCGCTTCCGGGACCGCATCATGTGGCCCATCCGCGACGTGACCGGGGCCACCGTCGGCTTCGGCGGCAGGCGCCTGTCCGACGAGGACGCCTCCGTCCCCAAGTACCTCAACACCCCCGAGACCGCCATCTACCACAAGGGCCAGGTCCTCTACGGCCTCGACCTGGCCAAGAGGGACATCGCCGCCGGGCACCGCGTCGTCGTGGTCGAGGGCTACACCGACGTCATGGCCGCCCACCTGTCCGGGGTGACCACGGCCGTGGCCACGTGCGGGACCGCCTTCGGTGCGGACCACGTGCGGGTGGTGCGCCGCCTCCTAGGTGATATCGACGACCCCGCGGCGGGCGTCGTCACCGGGCAGGGGCGCGAGGCCCGAGGGGGCGAGGTCATCTTCACCTTCGACGGAGACGCAGCCGGCCAGAAGGCCGCGCTGCGCGCCTATGCCGAGGACCAGCGCTTCGCCACCCAGACCTTCGTGGCCGTTGACCCCGGCGGCCTGGACCCCTGCGACCTGCGCATGAAGGAAGGGGATCCGGGCATCCCGCGCCTGCTGTCCCGGCGGGTGCCGCTGTTCGAGTTCGTCATCCGCACCTCTCTGTCCCACCTGGACCTGGACACCTCCGAAGGGCGGGTCCGGGGGCTGCGCTCGGCGGCACCGGTTGTCGCAGGCATCCGGGACCGGGCGCTTAAGCGCGAGTACACCCGGCGGCTCGCCGGATGGCTGGGACTGCCCGATGCCGAGGTCCACGCCGCAGTCCAGGCCGCAAGCAGGCGAGGGGCCCAGCCCAGCACGGCGCGGGGCGGCCAGTGGCCCGCCGATGAGACCGCCGGCCCCGACGCCGCGACTCCGGTACGGGGGCTACCGCCTGTGACCGATCCTGTGGAACAGCTCGAGCGCGAGGCCCTGGCAGTCATCATCCAGTTCCCGGCAGCCGCCCACCGAGCCGGCGCCGACGAGCTCGGGGCCGACTCCTTCGGCCAGCTCACTCACCGTGCTGTCTACGAGGCCGTAGCCGCCGCCGGAGGCACCAGGGAGGTGCCTGGCCTTGTGCAGCAGGCGGTGGCCGCCGGGATGGGCGAGCAGGAGGCGCAGCGACGAGCCACGCAACGCTGGCTCCAGCAGGTGCGCGACGGTGCCATTGGCCTGGTCGAGGCCGCCATCACCGAGCTCGCCGTGGCTCCACTACCGCTGCCTACCATTCGGGGACGGGGCATGGAGGTCGACGCCGCGGGGCTGGACCGCTACACCAAGGGTGTGCTCAGCTCCCTGGCCGTTATGGGTATCAACCGTCAGCTGGTCGAGATGCGCTCGCGGCACCGGCGGATGTCCCCCCATGACGAGGGCTACCGCGAGCTGTTCGCCCATATCGCTGCGCTCGAGCAGCGCCGTATGCGCCTCCGGCAGGGAGCCTGAGGCCTGCCGGTGGTCCATTCCAGGTGGGTGGGGCGGGTAGCCTGACGCACATGCTGAACCTGCGACGTCGTCAAGGCTCGTCCACCAGATCCGCTAGAACGTTGCCCCTTGAAATGCGTGAACAGCTGCATCAGCCCGTTCTTGGCGCCGTTCCTCTGGACGAGGACGGCTCCGCATGGGCTGCAGCGACCGCCGATACCCTCGTTGTCTTCAGTGGGAGCAGCAGGCCCACGCACCATGCCTGGGACGAGGTGGAGCATGGGACATGGGACGCGGACAAGCGGGCCTTCACCCTGAGATGGACGGACTGGGATCGCGATGATCTCGTCCTCAAGATTCCGGCAGGAATCCGTGACGGGGACACTTACGCTTCTACTGATGTCGCCGCCTTCGCCAAGGCCTTGCGCCAGCGTGTGGAGGCTGCCATCGTCCACAGCGCCGTGGTGACGCTTCCCAGCGGTGTGACGGCCACGGCCAGTGTTCGTCGTGGTAGCGATGGGGACTTGTACTCCGTGACTCGACCGATGATGTCCCAGGCTGCGGATAAAGACGATGGTGAGGCGCTCCAGGCGCTGGAAAACCGTGTCCGAGAGGGTGTGGGGCTTCCCACACGGTAAGGTATCCCAGGATTTGCAGCGTTTTTGGCGATTCGTCGGATTCGACGTCGCCTCAGGATGTTGCTAAAGTTCACTGCGCGTCAAACGCATTCCTGCGTAGCTCAATGGCA
>ERZ773022.1959-NODE-1959-length-12924-cov-18.440671_pt1 | contig 12924 bp, 13 predicted proteins | sample MGYA00580839_ERZ773022 | MGnify/ENA primary metagenome ERZ773022 (study PRJEB29015, sample SAMEA2738020) | human oral metagenome | biome: human oral; feature: human-associated habitat; material: dental | place: China | collected 2044 ... | reverse complement strand
CCCAGCAGCCATTCGTCGGAGCCTCCTGGTGTGGAACGAGACGGAAGTAAGAGGTCGGATTCTTGTTGCCGAAAGCCGTGATGCTCTCTGCCAGATTCATCATACCGGCGATGGCACGGCGAGCATCAACAGAAAGCTTTCCATGGTCGAGCATCATGTTCTTTCCGTCCTTCATGATACGCATATGGATGTGCATACCCGATCCGGCTTTACCTACGGTAATCTTCGGTGCGAAAGTAACATCAAGTCCCTCTTCATAGCCCAAGCTGCGGATAATCCATTTGGCAAGGAGCAGCTGCTCTGCACACTCGTTAGCGGGGACAGGCAGGAACTCGATTTCGTTCTGCTCGTAGCAGCGGCCGTTCTCGACGAAATTACCCACCTCGGAGTGTCCGTACTTGATCTTGCCACCGCACTCGGCAATCAGCTGCATGGCACGCATACGGAAGTCATTGCTTTTAGCAAAGGGAGAACTCTCGTGGTAGCCGTGCTGGTCGTCGGCAGGGAAAACACCCTCATCGTCGCGGATAACATAGTATTCCAGCTCGCCCATGGCATGGAATTCCATACCTGTCACCTTCCTGAAGGCGGCCATGGCCTTGTGAAGCGTATATTCCGGGGAAGATGCCAGCGGATTGCCGTCACGGTCGAAGAACGAACAGAGCATACAGAGCGTAGGAATCTCCGAGAACGGATCAACGAATGCCGTCGAGAAACGCGGCATGACATAAAGGTCGCTGCTGGCTGCGGCAATGAAACTGAAGAGGGAAGACCCGTCGACGCGTTCACCGTTGGTAAGGATGGTCTCCAGATATTCCGGTGTGTGCAGCATGAAGTTCAAGGTCTTCAGCCGTCCGTCACCGGCAGGATACATGAAGTTGACCATCCGGATGTTCAGGTCGCTGACAACCTGTTTGATGTCCTCCTTCGTAAACTTGTGTGCGTCTTTGCCCAAGTGTGCTTCCAGTCTGTTGGCTGAATGCTTGAAAAGGTTATTTTCCATTGTTATAGGTTTTTAGAAATTAGTATTCGATTCTGTGGGCAAAAATACACATTAATTTTATCATTCGCAATTATTTTGCGTACTATTTTTCATACTTTTCCTTTCGTCCGCTTCTCTGCTTCTGACTTTTTGTATGACATTTAATCTTTTCCAGGGCTTAATGTTAGATATTTCTTTGTACTTTTGCATTGCCGAACCTATTGAAGATGATTTCTTATGACAAACGAAAGTAGAATAATCTTGGCTGACAAACGTACCATCCGCAAAGCTGTGATGGACGACCTCCCGCTCGTGATGAAACTTATTCAGTAGGGAAGAGAGAATATGATTGCTTCGGGCAACCTCAATCAGTGGTCGGCTGCACACCCGTCGAGAAAGAAAATAACGCAAGATATAGTGCAAGGGTACTCCTATCTGCTTTGTGAAGACGGTCTCCCTGTCGCCACGTTTGCTTTTCTTCCTGGCCCCGATCCTACCTATTCTTATATAGAGGGTGGCAGCTGGATCGACGACCGTCCCTATCATGTCATCCATCGTGTGGCTTCCGCTGATGGCGTCCACGGTGTCATGGCAGATATCATCGGCTATTGTTCGTCCTTTGCATCCTCCATCCGTATTGATACCCATGCCGACAACCGCTCCATGCAGGCAGCCTTGTCCCGTTTAGGATTCGTTTACTGCGGTGTAATCTATTTGGAGAGTGGAGCCCCCCGTCAGGCTTATCAGCTGTCAGTATAGCTGTCTGAAGTCCCGGACAAAATCTACAGTCAGACTACAACTGTCCTATCCTGATACGCATGATGTTCTAACAGTGGGTAAGAAACTACTATATTCCCAAATGCCTTGGCTGGACTTTGAAGGAGGTGTACTTCTGGAAACATAAATTCTGTGAGAAAAGTTTGGCTGTGAGAAATAAAAGTAATATATTTGCAGGCGAATACAAACGAAAATGAAGATTATGAGCAAGTCTTATGCGTCTTTCCATTACTTTTACTTTGCAAATGATTGCAAAGCGGGAAGTTGCGTGTAGATTTCAACTTATGAAAATCATATAAATAATACAAAAATAAATCGAAACGGTCCCGCTCAATAATGAGTGGGACCGTTTTTATTTGTTCTTTTTTGGTAAGAAACTATAAAACAGATGAAGCAAATGAAACGAATAGCTATACAAGGAGAACGAGGAAGTTTTCATGATATTGCTGCCCATACATATTTTACAGATGAGCAATTGGAACTCATGTGTTGCGCTACCTTTGAGGAAGTGTTTGAGAAAGTGGCTGATGATTCTACTGCTATCGTCATGCTTGCAATAGAGAATACGATAGCAGGGAGTCTGTTGCACAATTATGAATTACTACGGGAATCAGGCACAATGGTGGTAGGAGAGCAACGACTTCATATCCAGCATTGTATCTGTTGTCTGCCAGATGATGAATGGTCAACGATTAAAGAGGTTCATTCTCATCCTGTTGCGCTCATGCAATGTCGTTCGTTTCTTAGTAATCATCCTGATATAAAAGCAGTAGATACAACTGGAGCAGGAGATGCTTTTGCAGGTTCATTCGTATCTAAGTTATTAAATCAAAAAAATATTGATGATATATCAACTGAAGAACTGTCAGAGATGGCAATATTTGCGACAAACTATGCAAGTCTTACAACTACAAAAACAGGAGCTATTTCTAGTTACCTTACAGAAGAAGAGTATAAAGCTCTAATATAATTTTTCATAAAAAGTAATTTTAGTAGGTCTAGAATTACTTTTTATTTTTAGTACTTATTATTTTCTTATTTACTGAAGGCGCTAATGTTGGAAGGTCTAATGATAATACTGCACCTATTTTCTTAACTGTAAATGCTTGTTTAGAAGTACATCCAGATAATCTTACTAAAATTATTAAAGAAGAAATTGATAGAGTATTTAAAGAAGTTGGATACAAAGAAGAAAAATTAAATGCTTTAATTCCAGGAAGACCAAATCTAACATTTAGATATAGAGAAATCGTAAAACTATAATTTTAGTAAAAATTATTAATCTATGATAAAATAAATATGAACTTAGTTGCTTGAGTTGTAAAATTCAAGCAACTAAATTTTTAGAAAAGTTAAGAAAGGGAAGAGCAAGGTGTCACTAAATAATATTAAAATAAGAGTGTCTGTAGGAAAATTCTATGATGATATATCAAAAAACAAACAAAAGACCAAAGTGGATTCTAAAGCACTTAGTATGTCATTAGGTTATGATGAAGATATTATCAATGAATTTCCTGATGAGATTAATATGGGGCTTTCTTGTGGGAATCCAATTAACCACTTAAAAATTAAAGAAGGACAAACTCTAATTGATTTAGGTTGTGGTGCAGGTATGGATATTTTCGTTACAAAGATGAAGAATCCTAAAGTTGGAACTCTTTACGGTTTAGATAGATTGGACTCTATGTTGCAAAAAGCTCGTAAAGTAGTTGAAAGCAAGAACTTTGATAATATAGAATTTATTAAGGGTGAACTAATCGATATTCCTTTAGAGGACAAATCGGTGGATAGAGTTATTAGTAACTGTGTTATTAACCTTGAACCAGATAAACAACAAGTTTACAATGAAATCTATCGTATATTAAAAGATGATGGTATGTTTGTTATTTCTGATATAATTTTAAAACAAAGCTTACCAGAAAAGTGGAAAAATTCTGAAAAACTATATTGTACTTGAGTGGCCGGGGCTCTTCTGGAAGAAGAGATGGTCGATATTATAAAAAAAGCAGGCTTTACAAAATTCCAGATTATCAATTCAGATGTTACAGAAGAATATGCTGAAAAATGGGGTTATGGTAAGGGAATGAAAGACTATATACAAAGCGGGTTATTAATAGGTAGAAAATAATATAAAGCAGTATCTAAATAATAAACCAACTTTTAAAATTTTTATAAGCAATATAAATTAGATAATGTTAAAAATAAAAGTAGCTAAAGTCTATGTTTAAACTAGATTTTAGTTACTTTTTATATAATTAATGATGAAATAAACTAAAGTAAGGAGTGTTGAGAAATGAGACTATTACTAGCAGAAGATGAAAGAGATTTAGCAGATGCTCTAGAAGCAATGCTAAAGCATAATAATTATTCGGTAGATACAGTTGATAATGGTCAGGATGCATTAGATTATCTGATGCTTGATGACTATGATGGAGCTATATTGGATGTTATGATGCCGAAGATGGATGGAGTAACAGTAGTTAAAAAATTGAGAGAAAATAAAAAAAATACACCTGTACTACTATTAACGGCGAAATCAGAAGTAGAAGATAAAGTATATGGTCTTGACAGCGGGGCTGACGATTATTTAACAAAACCATTTGTTATTAAAGAATTACTAGCACGTGTAAGATCTATGACAAGAAGACAGGCGACATTTACGAGTAATGTTCTTGAATTAGGAAATGTTAGCTTGAGTAAATATACTTTTGAATTATCTACTGATAAAGATAAAGTAAGACTATCAAATAAAGAATACCAAATGATGGAGATGCTAATGCGTAATCCAGGGAATGTTATTCAAACAGAACAATTCCTAGAAAGAATTTGGGGTTATGATAGTGATTCAGAGATTAATGTAGTTTGGGTTAACATTTCTTACTTAAGAAAAAAACTGAAAGCATTAGATGCTAATATTCAAATTAAAGCAACTAGAAATGTTGGATATACATTGGAGATAGTCGATGTTCAAGAGTCTTAGAAGAAAGTTTGTTGCTTCGGCAGTAGTTAGTGTTGCAGTAGTTATAACCTTAATGGCAGTAACTCTAAATTTTATTAACTATTATAAGTTGGAGCAACGAATAGATGAAACACTATATGAAACGGCAAAATCACAAACATTAGTTGCCCTGTTCAAAGAAGGTGCAGAAAATGATTTAGTGATAACTAAAAATACATCTAGCGCTACTGATTCAACAGGTTTTTCTGTAGCGAAAGTAAATTCTGAAGGAAAAATCGAAAAATCTTATCGAGATGATGCTTTGATTTCGTCGCAGAAAGATTTGCAAAGTTATATTGATAAAATATATACTAATGGACAAGAGAGTGGGTTTATAGGAAGTTATCGATATTTAAAAGCAGAAACTAAGACTGGAAATGTTATATTGTTTTTAAATTGTCAACGAGACTTAGAGTCTTATTATTCATTTGTTAGAAATACAGTAATTATATCTTCTATAGTTATCTTATCTGTACTTATAATTATTGTAATGGTATCGAAAAAAGTAATAGCGCCGATTCAACAGAGTTATGTAAAGCAAAAGCAATTTATTACAGATGCCAGTCATGAGTTAAAAACTCCATTGGCTATTATCAGCTCGAACACTGATGTCTTAGAACTTGAGCATGGCAATTCTAAATGGACTAAAAATATTCAAAATCAAGTAGAACGTCTAACTAGTCTTGTTAATAGCTTAGTTGCTTTTAGTAGAATGGAAGAAAAAGATACAGTAGAAAGAGCGAAGTTCGACTTGACAAGTACGTTAAAATCTCGCATAAATGATTTTAATGAATTAGCTAATTTTCAAAAGAAATTTATTGCTACAGATATTGACAGTAATCTTTATTATAACGGAGATCAACAAGCAATAATTCAACTAATGGATATTTTATTGGAAAATGCGATAAAATATGCACCGCAAAATAGTGATATAAATATTAGTCTTAAAAAAAATCGTCGCTATGCAACTATGAAAATTTCAAATAAAGCTAATGTAAAAAAAGGAGATTTACGAAAAGTATTCGATAGATTTTATCGTTTAGATGAATCAAGAAATAGCCACGTTAAAGGATACGGTATTGGTTTATCTATGGCTCAAGTAATTGCTGAAAAACATAAAGAAGTAATAAAAGCATGCGCACCAGAAGATGGAATTTTTAAGATAGAAATGCGCTTTACGTTAGATGAGAAGAAATAGCTAGTGTGTAGAAGAGTATAGTATTAAACAAAGCTTAAATATAAACTACATATTTAATTAAAAATTTATGAAAAAAGACAAACTTATGATATAATAGAGACAAGATAATTTTTATCTTGTCTTTATTATGGAATTAGGAGGATTTATTATGAGACCATTTAATAGAACAGTAGAAAAAGTTTTAGCGTGGATAGCTAATGTCCTATTGATAATTTTAACTGGATATTTAACTTATGGAGCATTTTTCCAATTGGATTTAGTAAAAAATAATCCAGAGTTAATTAAGCAAGTAAGAGAAATTCTTGCTAGAGATCCGCAAGTAGCGATTTATTCGCCGGAACAATTTATTAATTTGATTGTAGTTGCATTTAAAGTTTACGCTGTTATTTATATTATTCTAGCGATATTAGCTGTTTTGGCAACATTGCTAATGGGTAAACGTATTTTATCAGGAATATTTTTCTTATTAGTAGCGATTGCTGTGGGTGTAACTACTGTCGGAATATTATTACCTGTATACTTATTACATTTTATCGTTGCAATTATGTTGTTTGTTAGAAAAGAACCACCAACAGAGTTTCCAGAACAACAAGAACAACAAGAAACAATAAGTTATCTATAAAATTATTTATAAAATGAGGTTAATTAAGTAGTAAAAATTAATTAACTTCATTTTTCTTTTAAATAATTTATGTGAAAGCAAGGTGAGAAGATTTTATAAATTTTCATAATGTGGTATAATTGTAGCAGACAATTTGCAAAGGATATGCTATGGAAAGATATACTTATAATAAAGAGTTAATAGAAAAATTGAATATAAAATACTTTATTGAAAAGTATAATTTAAACAATGAGAAGTATAATTTGGCAATTTTTTATGCGCTCAGCTCTGTTTATGAGCATCATTGTAGAGTAGAGCAAAAGATATCTACTAAAAATCTTCTTTTTGGTGATTATTATAGCTTTGTTTATTATAGTTTATTAAAGTATGATTTGGATAAATTAATATTATTAACAGATGTGATGAAAACAGGCTACCTAGGATTGACAAAATTAACTATGGATATAAACTCTTTTAATAGAACTATTATAAGTCAATGGTTTGATTTTTATAACTTAACTTTTGATGAAAAAGATAGCCAAGCTCTTATAAGTTTGTGATGGTGAAAAAAATGTTAAAACAATATGATACTTTAGTACAAGAGGTACTAGAAGATATTTTCGAAATCACTCGCAGTGATGATAAGAAACTAAATACAATAATTAAGGAATATTTTTTAAATGGTGGTAAGCGAGTACGTGTATTACTACTTTTGATATGTTCAAATCTAGGTGATTTTGAAAAAAATAAAAAAAATATTATAAGAATAGCAAGTATAGTTGAGATTATTCATACAGCTAGTCTTATACATGATGATATTATTGATAAAGCGAAAACTCGTCGTGGACAGACAACTATGAGTAGGGCTTATGGAGAAGAATATGCTCTTTACGTAGGTGATTATCTATTTGCAACGGTGTTAAGAGAGATTGCAGAATTTAAGGATGAAAGACTGCATATGTATTTATCTAATACTTTGAAAGAGCTTTGTATAGGAGAGATTATTCAAGAAGAAGGGTTATATAATATAAGAACAAGAAGAATAGATTACTTGAAGAAGATAAAAAGGAAAACAGCTATTCTTATTGCTTTTGCCACAAGTGCAGGTAGTATAGTTTCTTGTGCATCTAATGAAAATATTCAACGTAGTTATGCTTTTGGTTACTATTTAGGTATGAGCTATCAAATAATTGATGATTATTTAGATTTTGCTGGAGGAAGTGAAACTTTAGGTAAAGAAATAGGTCAAGATTTAATAAACGGAAATATAACTTTACCAGCAATTATCGCAAGAGAACATAACTCAGCTTTGTTTAAGAATTTTTCGAAAGATTCTAGTTTAGAAGAAAAACAAAATATAATTAAATTTATAAAAAATACTGGAAGTATTTTGAATGAAACTTTAGAGATAAGTCAACGTTATTTAGAAAAAGCATTGCTTAATATAGAAGATTTAGGAAATGACAATGTAAAAGAAGAATTAGTATTCGTTATGGATAAGCTAGCAAGGAGAGAAAATTAAATGGATATTGAACAATTTTTAGAAGAATTAAAGGATATAGATTTTAGCGTATTGGATAGAGAGCAACAGGAGAATTTTCGATCTATTTTATTAGATAATGGATTACTTGAAGAATGTTTAGAACTTTCTAAAATAATTTATGAACAAAATAAGGAAGACGATGCTGCAATAGAAGGATATGTACATAATTTACAATATTTAGATAGAAAAGATGATGCCTTAGTTGTACTGTATAACGCCCCTAAAACACCATCTATTTTATACCAAGAAGGGCTAATCTATATGGAAGATGGATTGTATGAGATAGCCGAAGAAAAATTTCTTCAAGCACGTCGCGGTACTGATTTTGATGAAGCAATTCGCGCTATCGACAAGGAGCTTGTTGCTATTTATTTAACAACAGGTCAAGAAGAAAAGGCGAAAGATTTAAGTGAAAGAATTTTCCATGAAGAACAAACGCTAGAAAACTTCAAAATAGCTTTTGATAATTTATTTGCTTTAGGACGTTTTGATGATGCTATTGAATTTTATAATCAACATGGTAAAGGTTATGAAGATGCTGGTATATTATTCTCATTGGCCTTTGCGTATAATCAAATACAAAATTTAGAAAAATCGAAAATGCATTTATTAAAAACTATTGCACTAGATGCTGATTTTACGGAAGCTTATTTACACCTAGGGCATATGTCAAAAGGTGAGGAAGCAAAAAATTATCTTGAGAAATATTTAGAGCTTCAAGGAGTGGCTATGAGCGCCTACTTACATCTTATTTCTCTTTATAAAGATGACCAAGAGTATGATAAAATTCGCGTTATGATGCAAAATATTTTAACAACTCTAGGTCTTTCAGAAGAAACATTGTTTATTACAATAAATGCACTAAAAGCACTGTATGAGTATGACAAAATTTATGAACTATACAATGAGCATTCATTAATTAAAGATGATCCTATTCTTTTAGGTGCAGCGTTGAATGCATTATCTGAGGAAGAAGATTACATTGATTTTGTTGAAGAAGAGGTTGTAACTTACTTTAATGTTCTTCATGACGAACCTATATATTTGGAGACGCTAAGAAATGTCTATGACTTAACAGCTAGTAAGAGAGTGTTAGAGATAATTCAACATTTTGAACACCATCATGGACCTCACGGACATAGTCACTAAAATTTAAATCATAAAAAAGGAGGTAGGTATATTGAATTACAGTTTTAAAGATATTCATTCGAGAGCTCGTGTAGCAACAGAAACAGATAAGTATGTGATATATCAAACATTAAAATCAAAGCTGTATTTTAGTGGAAATTACCTACTTATGAAAAAAACACCAGATACAGAAGAAGAATTAGATTATTATATTTCTGCATGTAGAAATTTTTTTAGAGATAAAGGCGTAAATTTTATTCATTTGGCATCTCAAGAGAATATAATACTCTCTAAAAAGTTAAAAAAATACTTAAAAAAAGAGAATTATACAGAGATAAACTTAGATTTGTATTATTTAGATACTGATAATTTTGTAGAACAAGAAGATAGCGGTTATGATATAAGTTATTTGACTAGAAAAGATTTGAGTAACTATTTGGAGTTTCAATATAAAATAGATATAGAATCAAGTGATGAAGAGTGGGCAGAACATAATCAAGATCTTCTTTATGAAGATATTAGATCTGATAATATAAAACAATTAATAGCCAAAGATGGAGATAAAATTATTGGGACAGCAAATATTATAGTAAAAGCTGACTTTTTTGAAATAGATAATTTATATGTATCTCATGAATACAGACGAAAAGGAGTTGCTATGCATCTGATTAATTCTGCTGTAAAAAATGAACAGAAAAAAAATGTTTTATTAGTTGCTGATGCAAATGATACTCCAAAATATATGTATGAAAAAATTGGATTTAAGAAAATTTCTGAACAAGATTTTTATTTAAAAACAAAACTTTAGATAAATTAAACAGAAAAGAGAAATTTGCTCTTTTCTGTTTTCAATTTATAAAGTTATATATTATTAATGCTAAATATATTGATGAATTATAAGATGTGTAGTAAACTAAGTATGAGGATGTTCATGAAAAGGATGTGAATAAGAAATTGAAAAGATTAATGAAAAGAATATTAAAGTTTTTTATTGAATCACTAGCAGTGGTTTTAATTGTTTATGGAGTTTTTTCAGCAGGTGGATATTTAAAAGCGAAAAAAGATGCGAAAAATCAAGAAACAACACAGCAGGCAGAAAATAACCAAAATAAAGAACAAAAACCAGAAGAGAAGAAAAAGTTAGACACAACTGAGTTAGATAAGGCGATGAAGAATATTATATCTCAATATAAAGCAAATAATGAGATAGGGATAGTTTATAAAAACTTTTCAACGGGATACAGGTTTTCAGAAGATGATGAACGTTATTTTGCAGCAGCAAGTACTATTAAGGTAGTCTATGCGATGAAAATATATGATCGAATAAATGCAGGTGAAATACGCAAAGATGATGATATTAAATACGACCCTAAATATTTAGAAGAGGGAGCTGGAGAAATAACTAATCAAGAGAAGAAAGACAGTTACAAACTTGATTATGTTATTCAAAATATGATTCAATATTCAGATAATACTGCAACTAAAATGTTAATAGGAAATACTGCCACAGCAACAGATGTTCTTGTTAAGTATTTTGCAACATTAGGTATAACTTTACCTCCGACAGAGGCTGCGAAAAATAGAATAACTCCAAAAATGATGGAAGCAGTATGGACAAAATTATATAATGAAAGAGATAAATATCAAGATTTAATAAAATACCTAGAAGCGTCTAGTGATAGCGAATGGATAAAACAAGGGATTCCAAATAAAAAAATTGCTAGTAAATACGGTGGAATAGATGCTAATATGCACGATACAGCTATTGTTTTTGGTAATCAAGATTATATGTTGTTAATATACACAAATAATCTTAAAAATTCTGCTAAAGGTATTATTGATATCTCAAGAGAAATAAATAAGTTAACAGAAAATAATATGTAAAAGTTAAGAAGGATAATTAGTAGTTGTTTTTAATATTGCTAATTATTCTTCTTATTTCATGTGTTTATAATGTACTTGAAGAAATAAATATGTTATAATTGTTTGGTTACATAAAAAATGGTAGAACAACTAGATAGAAGGAGAACCAAATGACAACATTTGAAGAATTAGGAGTTAGCAGTAAGATAGTAGAATCGCTAACTAACATGAACTTTGTATCTCCTACTGGTATCCAAACAGAAACAATTCCATATGTACTATCAGGAATTGATATATTAGCCCAAGCCCAAACAGGTTCAGGAAAAACAGGAGCATTTGGGATACCAATAGTAGATACAGTAAGAAAAACAGAGGAACTACAATCATTGATTTTGGCACCAACGAGAGAATTAGCTCAGCAGGTAGGAGAGCAACTTCGTTTAATGTCACGTGTCAAAGGACTTAAGGTTAGTATAATCTTTGGTGGGACAAGTATTGAAAGACAAATACAAGATTTGAAAAAACGTCCTCAAATAATAGTAGGAACTCCTGGTAGAGTAATAGACCATATTAATAGAAAAACTATAAGATTAGAAACATTGACTCATTTAGTATTAGATGAAGCAGACGAAATGCTAAATATGGGATTCATCGAAGATGTTAGATTTATTTTATCAAAAATAACATCTCGTCATCAAACACTGCTGTTCTCAGCAACAATGCCGAAAACTATTATGGAACTTTCAAAAGACTTTATGAAAGATTATAAACTAGTTAAAACGATGAGTGATGAGGATCTTAATCCGGATATCACTGAGTTTGCAACAATAGCAAGAGAGAATGAAAAATTAGAAACATTAATAGGATTTTTAGATGTGCAAAATCCTAATTTGGCGATAGTTTTTGGGCGTACTAAGCGTCGTGTTGATGAGTTATCTAGTGCATTAATCGCAAAAGGATATTTGGCTGAGGGCTTACATGGAGATATAACGCAGTCAAAACGTTTAGAAATTCTTCGTAAGTTTAAAAATAACTCATTGCAAATATTAGTTGCGACTGATGTTGCAGCTAGGGGAATAGATATTAGTGATGTGACTCACGTTTATAATTTTGATATCCCTCAAGATACAGAAAGTTATACACATAGAATTGGTCGTACAGGACGTGCAGGGAAATCAGGAGTAGCTGTGACATTCTTAAATCCAATAGAAATGCCATATTTAAAAGATATAGAAGCTTCTCGTGGCGAAAGAATGAAAATGTTGCGACCTTATACTAGTGAAGAAGTAAAAAAAGCGCGCTACAACAGAATGTTTGAAGAAGTAGTTTCAGAACTAGGTAATAATCATGTTGAGTTTAATAGTTTAGCAAATAAATTATTAGCAGAAGCTAATGCTGAAAAAATTATTACGGTACTTTTAAGCAAATTGATTAATGATAAAAAAGATGTAGATGTCGAATTATCATTTGAAAAACCTCTTCCTCGTAAACAAGAAAAATCTCGTAGAAGTGGGCGCTCAAATGATAGAAAAAGAAGAGATAGTCGTGATAGAAAACCTCGTAATGAACGTCGTAGTCCAGATAAAAAATTCTTCGACAAAAAAGGTAGAAGAATGCAGAACAAGTAATGAAAATTTGATAAAGATCACAGAGTTGTGGTCTTTATTTTTTCTATACTTTGATGTAGAATAATAGTAGGTAATAACAAAAATATATTTATTTTAAGTATGTGAGGAGATTGTTATGAGAGTCGAATTGATATCAGTGGGGACAGAATTGTTACTTGGGGATATAGTTAATACAAATACAGCTTATTTATCAAAAGAACTTGCAG
>ERZ773022.1956-NODE-1956-length-12933-cov-19.756096_pt1 | contig 12933 bp, 10 predicted proteins | sample MGYA00580839_ERZ773022 | MGnify/ENA primary metagenome ERZ773022 (study PRJEB29015, sample SAMEA2738020) | human oral metagenome | biome: human oral; feature: human-associated habitat; material: dental | place: China | collected 2044 ... | reverse complement strand
ACTTGAGCTGCTGCTCAGGGCATAACACGTGTTGCAACCACCCCTAGAATCTGCCACGGGCTTTGTCGAGAAGGGGGGGAATGTCTAGGACCCAAGGCCGCATCGGTCCAGACAATCGTCGGTTACTCTAGTTTCATGGAAAATCCTAATAATCAAACGACATACCTCGTCGTAGATGGCGAGAATATTGACGCGACGCTGGGCCTTTCTGTCCTTGATCGTCGCCCGAATCCCGAGGAGCGCCCCCGCTGGGATCGTGTCCTCGAGAGCGCGCACGGCCGCTGGGGTCAGAAGGCCAAGGGCCTGTTCTTCCTCAACGGTTCGTCCGGCTTCCTGCCGATGGGCTTCGTCCAAGCGCTCACGGCGATGGACTACTCCGTGATTCCCCTGTCGGGCCCCGCCGAGATGAAGGTCGTCGACGTCGGCCTCCAGCGCACCATGGACGCGATCGCGCAGCTCGGCACCGGCGATGTCATCCTGGCCAGCCACGACGCCGACTTCCTGCCCCAAATCGAGACCCTCCTCGACCAGGGTCGCCGCGTCGCGGTCATGTGCTTCAAGGAATTCCTTTCCTCCCAGCTCCACGAGCTGGAGGAACGAGGCCTGGAAATCATCGACCTCGAATACGATGTGCACGCCTTCCAGGTGCGCCTGCCCAGGCTCCACATCATCGACATCGACGACTTCGACCCGATGGCGTTCCTGTAAGCCTGAGAGGCACTCGAAGCGCTGCCCAGAGACATACAACGAGCCGGGCGGCCCCGCGAGGGGCCGCCCGGCTTATCTATGCGTGGGCGAACAGCGGTGCTGCGCGGCTCACGCCTGCGTGTTCTGACCCTTGAGGGCAGCCAGGCGAGCCTCGATCTCCACCTGCGAGGAGTCGGTCTGCAGTTCAGCGAACTGGGCATCCAGCGAGGATGCGGCCAGTTCCATCTTGCCCTGGGCGAGAGCCTCCTGCTGGCGCACGCGATCCTCGAAGCGACCGAGTTCGCTCGTGGGATCCAGGATGTTGATGGAGTTGAGGGCGTCGGTCACCTGTGCCTGTGCCTTCGCGGTCTTCTCGCGGGCGATCAGCTGGTCACGGCGGGTCTTGAGCTCGGAGAGCTTATCCTTCATCTGAGCGAGACCGGTCTTGAGGCGCTCGGCAACATCGCGCTGAGAAGCGAGAGCAGGCTCCTCGGTCTTGACCTCGTTCTCGAACTGGATCTGCTTACCGAGAGCGACCTTGGCCAGGTTGTCCCACTTATCGGCTCCTGCCTCGTCTCCGGCGGCGCGCAGCGAGTCAGCCTTCGCGGAGGCAGCGGCGGCCTTCTGACCCCAGTCGGCAGCTGCCTTGACGTCTTCCTCGTAGTCACGCTCGGCCATGCGCAGGTTGCCCAGGGTCTGAGCGATCGCGTTCTCGGCCTCGATGATCGAGTTCGTGTAGTCGCGGATGAGCTGGTCGATCATCTTCTGCGGGTCCTCAGCCTTGTCGAGGAGCGCGTTGATGTTCGCCTTGGCGAGCTGAGCGATGCGGCCCAGGATCGTCTGCTTTTCGGCCATGATGTTCTCCTTTGTGGGGTGGTGCGCATGTGCGCGGGTTGTGCGCGAGGAGAGAGCCTCGCTGGTCTTGGTGGGTGAACTACTGTGAGTCCGAACCGGATGGTGGACCGGTACGTGTCGGGGAGGGCGTCGTCGTTTCGATGCGTGCGTCATGGCGCGTGCGTGCTCGAGGGCCTCGAATCTGTGGCACGCGATCCTCCTTGGTGAGTGGCGAACAGATAAAAATACATGATTGCGGATCATTATGTCCACATAATCTTGTAGGGTCTGTCACATTATGTTGATCTGTGATGAGTGTATACGACGATCAGGTACGGGTGACAGTTGCGCCTACACGGACGGGGGTAAGCATTGGCTCGTCGAACGCCTCCTCTAGCGTCGCCCTGGTGCCGCAATCGCGCGCTCGGCGAGCGTCGTGGCGCGCGAGGCCGCTGCGCTTGCCTGCAGGGGATCCTCGTCGCTGACCAGCCCACGCTGGCCCCGGGAGATGGCCGCCTCCGCTTCGTCCAGAAGAGGAGCGAGGGAAGCGGCGGCGGAATCGAGGTTCTTCGCATCCGAGAGGGACTGAGACACGGATCCGATGGAAGCGGCGAGCTTCTCGCGGGACGTGTCGAGGTCGGTCTTTGCGGAAAAGATGGCATCCGTCTGCGCGTTTGCCATGGACAGGGCGCGCTGGGCGGTATCCAGCGCCGAGGCAGTGCGGGTGGGATCGGTGTCGAGATGCGCACCGGCCGTCTCCAAGGCCGCACGAGCGGATTCGAGCAACGCTGCCGCGCGCTCCGGATTGTCCTGGAGGGAAGCGAGCATGGAATCGGGATAGAGGTCCGCGATGCTCGTCAGCTCTTCCTTCGCGCGCTCCAGGTCAGCGAGTTCCTCGACGAGGCGCTCGCGGGCATCGGCGACCTGCGCGGGAAGCGATAGCCGCTTCTCGCTCTGTGCGGCGAACTCCTGGCGAGCGTCCTGGACCGGCGGAAGGTTCTTGTCGAGATCCGCCGTGATTGTCGAGGCGAGGCGTCGCTTGGTGTGAGCGTCTGGGGTGAGCTCTATCTGTTCGTAGGTGTCGAGGCCGCGTGCAATCGCATCCTTTGCCGCCTCGAGGCGACGCCCGTACTGTTCGGTCGCAGCGCTACCGAACTGGGCGCGAGCGTAGTTCCAGTCCTCTTCCGCGCCGCGCACCTGCTCCTCGGCCTCCGATAGGTGCCGCCTGGCCTCCGCAGCGGGCCTCAGGGCGTCGCGCCTGACAGGGTCGACGAGAGGGGTGCGTACCTCGGGTCGGGTGGTGGGCGTGGCTGGTTCGTCGTCGTTGCGATCTTCTCGCGCCTTGGCCCACACGTTGGAGACGACGGCGATCACGATGACCACGACTATGAGGATGGTGGCGCCACGATTGCTTTGTCGATCTTCCTTCGCTCTTTTCTCCTGCGCTTCTTTCTCCTCTTGCTGGCTCTTGCGGTAGCTGGCAGCGAGGTCCGCGCTGAAGTCGTACGAGCTGCGCAGGTCGCGAATGAAGGCCTCAGCGCCTGCCGCTGCCTCTTCGGGGGGCAATGGCGTTGTTTTGTACTTGCGATGGGCGGCACTGAGCGCGCTGTCCATCGTCATCCTGGTGGTCGAGTCTGACATCTCCCGAGCCATTTTCGCGTCTGTGCAAAAGGCGTCCGTACCATCCTCGTAGGAGACAACGTAGAGGATGCCTTTTTCGCCTGTGCGTGATTGCTTGAGGGTGGCCTCGCACCATTCGGACGGTTTCTGGTCGGAGAAATTGGGGAACACGACGACGTCGATGATCGTGTTGTACGTGGTGTAGAACGCCTGCGCGGGAGACTCGATCGTTGCGCGTTGCTCGTCGCTCAGGAAAGAGTCGGGATCGGTGACGTGACCGTTCGTGGTGAGAGGCTCAGTTGCGAATGCGGGCGCGCCGCAGGCTAACATCGCCGCCGTCACGATGGCTGCGAGGCCGAGGCGCCGGATCAGTGACACGTTTGCCTCCTGTTCGTCGGCAAGCTGATAAACGCTCGCTGCGGGTCACGCGGTCAGAAACTGCCGGAGGCCGACGACCATCCGGAGTCGGAGCTCCCGCTGCCCCAATCGGAGCCGCCCGAGCCCCAGTCGGAACCACCGCCCGAGGCGAAGGACCAGCCGGAGCCGGAGGATCGCGATCCGCTGCGGAAGGGATCGAAGTCATCGTCGTCGTAGTGGTGATGGTGATGGTGGTGGTGAGACCCGGCGTTCGAGAACAGCGTCGACCACAGGAGGAAGTCGCCCAGCGAGGATCCCGTGAAGGATCCGTTGTTGCCCGTGGGCTGTCCCCACGTGCCGCCGACGTTCTGGATCGGCGTCGCCATGACGTTATCGGCGAGGGCGCGCGCGTTTGTTGCATGGGACATCGCAGCGTCGGGGTCCTCGTCGAGCACGTCGCGTGCGGTACTGAGGGCAGTCTCCGCGTCGTTGAGCGTGGAACGGACATTCAGGTCGATGGCACCTCGTCGCCCCTGCACGTAGCGCTGTGCCTGGGCCACGGCCGAGTCCGCCAGGGAGATTTGCGCCTCCGCGGCGGCGTACGCCTTCTGGTGGGCCTCCTCCTTCGTGCGCAGTGGCTCGAGCGCAGCGTCGAGTGTCGCCTCGGCCATGCGCAGATGCTCGAGAGCAGCAAGCGGATCACCGTTGTTTGCCAGCGCGGCCTGCGCCTCTTTGATCGCGGCCCGCGCGTCGGCCACCATCGGATCGAAGACGGTCGGATCCGTGTCCAGGTTGTCGACGTCTGTGATGTCCGAAGAAATGGAGCTGATCGCGGCGACGAGGCGATCACGGATGGCGTCCAGATCGGACTTGGCGGAGAAAATCGCGTCCGTCTGGTGTTTTGCCATCATCAGGGCGCGCAGGGCGGTGTCGAGGGCGCTTGAGGCCCGTGCGCGGTCGGTGGATACCGCTGCGTCGGCGGCGTCGAGTGCGCTGCGAGCCGAGGTAAGCAGCGCCGAGGCCTGCTCCGGGTTGTCCTGGAGGGACGCGAGCATCTGTGTCGGGTACAGGGATGCGATGGAGGCAAGCTCGGCCTTCGCACGTTCGAGGTCCGAGAGCTCTTCGGCGAGGCGTTCGCGTGCTTCGCTGATGCGCTCGGGGAGGGACGCCTGTTCGGCGCGTTTGGTTGCAAACGATGCCTGGATAGCGCTGAGCGGGTTCATGTTGGTCCCCAGGTCGGCCATGATGGCGGTGGCCAGTCGCAGTTGCTCGGCGGGTACGGGCGTCGAGTTCATCTGGGATTGTGCGCTGAAACCGCGGGAGACAGCCGCCTTACCGATGTCGATCGCCTGGGCGAAACTATCGGTGGCGCCGAGGCCGAACTGGGCACGAGCGAAGTCCAATTCGTCTGATGCCGTGCGGATCTGTTCATCGGCAGCCAGGAGTTGGCGGTTCGCTTCCTGGACCGCCCGTGCTGCGGCTTGGGCGTCGACCTGCGCCGCCTGCTGCGCGACGACCCTGTTGCGCTTCGACGAGCGTGAGACGGCGAAGCCGATGACACACAAGCCGGCGACCGGGACGATGAGGAACAGGAAGATGGCGAGGATCGCGCCCACGCCGTCGCTGGAACTGGACTCGGAGGCCCTGGAATTGCTCGGCGAACCTGAGCGGGATGGGCTCTGGGAGTTTGCGTTGACGAGAGTGTCGACGAAGGCGTTGACGCCCCTGGCGCCATCGGAGGACGTCAGCGGCTTCGACGACAGCTGAGCCTCCGAGGCCCTGACCGCGCTTTGGAGCACGGACGGGGAGGTCCCGTTGTAGACGCATGCGGCGTCGTGTCGCTCAGAGTAGGCGATGACGTAGACGATGGTTCCAGCGTTCAACGATGAACGCTGGACGGTCTGCTGGCACCACGTCTGCGCATCCATGCCCGACAAGTTTGCGACAAAGACGACGGAGACGTTCATGCCGTGGGACGCAGCTTTGCTCGTGGCTGACTCGACCGACGAACGGTCAGAGTGAGACAGCCATCCGTCTGGGTCTGTCACGCTTCCGTTGACGCTCAGGGGGGCGGCAGCGAAGGACGGGAGTCCGAGTGCAAGCAGTAGCGTGGTCAGCACAGCGACGAGGCTGAAGCGGCGGATTCGTGACACTGGGTCCTCCTGCGAAGTGGCGAACAGAGAAACATACATCACGCCACACGGTACTGTCGAGCATGTGACGAAACCAGTGTCGCGTGATTGTTGCCGTGGGGTCAGTCTACGTGAAAGTCGGCTCTTCCTGGGATTAGAGGTGCTGTTCGCTACAGGCGTCGGCCACGTCTCCCACACGCACGGGGAGAGCGCCCTATGATAGGGGGAGCCCATTGGGCTCACAGACTATTGAGAGAAGGAGGGGACTATGCCCACCGGTAAAGTGAGGTTCTTCGACGCGGATCGCGGTTTCGGTTTCATCGCAGGAGACGACGGGGCGGATGTCTTCCTCCACTCGTCCGCGCTGCCGGCCGACCACCCCAACCCCCGAGTGGGTGCTCGCGTGGAGTATTCGGTCGCCGACGGACGCAAGGGACCGCAGGCCCTGAGCGTGCGCTTCCTGAAGGAGACAGCTTCCGTTGCCCGAGCCAAGCGCCGCAAGCCGCAGGCGATGGTGCCCGTCGTCGAGGACCTGATCAAGCTCCTCGACTCGTCGAGTGCCGCCCTGCGTCGCGGATCGTACCCGGACAACGCGACCAAGATCGCGAAGGTGCTGCGCGCCGTCGCAGAGGAATTTGATGCCTAAAACTGTGGCCCGTGTGCGGGCAGTGAAGAAGGACGCCGTCCTCGAGGGCGCCGTCGACGTCGCGCGCGCTGGCGCCGAGGCCGTGGCCCACCCGCGTCCTGTCGGCGATCATGTCGGCTTCGAGATGGTGTCGGAGCGCCTGGGGACTCACTATTTCGCGTCGCCTGACGCGGGGTACGTGGGCTGGTGCTGGGCCGTCACGGTTGCGCGCGTGCCGCGCGGGCGCGTCGCCACCGTGTGCGAGGTCGATATGACTCCTCGCGAGGGTGCGCTTCTCGCCCCCGAGTGGGTGCCGTGGGAGGAACGCCTGCGTCCCTCGGACATTTCGCGCGACGACGTCCTGCCTTACAAGGCGGACGATGAGCGCCTCGAGCAGGGCTTCGAGGACACGAGCGATGACCCGGATCTGCCGATCGTGCGCGAGCTTGGGCTGGGGCGAGCCCGCGTCCTGTCGCAGGAGGGGCGCGATCAGGCGGCTAAGCGCTGGTACGATTCCGAGCGCGGGCCGAAGTCGGGGCGTCGCCCGCGTAACACCTGCTCCTCGTGCGGCTTCCTCATGAAGATGAGCGGCGACATGCGCACCATGTTCGGTGTCTGCGCGAACGAGTGGGCCACCGACGACGGGGCCGTCGTGTCCCTGGATCACACGTGTGGTTCGCATTCGGAGACCGACGTTCCCAAGAACGGTACGGCATGGCCGGTGCGCCCGTCGCGCATCAACGAGGGGGCGCTCGATGCGGAGCCGATGCCGCGGGCATCGGAGGAGTCGAAGGCGGACGAGGCCACGACGGGCGAGGCCGAGAAGGCTGAGACTGCGCAGGCTCCCGAACAGGCCGACTGACGCCCGCACTCATGATGAACTGAAGGAAAGCACCCGAGACCAGGTCTCGGGTGCTTTCTCAACAAGTGGGCATACGGCGATTTTGTTTGCGTACTCGCCCCCGAACAGGCACGATTGTTCAGTGAGCACACAAGAAAAAACCGCCCCATCCCACGGCGGCTTCGCACAGTCACTTGATTCGTTCTTCCAGATTTCCAAGCGCGGCTCGACGATTAGTCACGAAATCCGCGGTGGATTTGTTACCTTCTTCGCGATGGCGTACATCCTGGTCGTCAACCCTGCGATCCTGGGCAACGCAGTTCCCAAGGATGGCTCTATTACGACCCAGGGCATCGCTGCTGGCACCGCGCTCGTCGCGGGCATTATGACGATCCTCATGGGTGTCGTCGCGAACTACCCCCTGGCGCTCGCCGCCGGCCTCGGCCTCAACGCGGTCGTCGCCTTCACCCTGGTCCTTGGCGCCGGCCTCAGCTACGGCGAGGCAATGGGTATCATCGCCTGGGAAGGTATCCTCATCTTCCTGCTGGTTCTCACCGGCTTCCGTGAGGCTGTCTTCCGCGCGGTTCCCGCGGCGCTCAAGACCGCCATCACCGTTGGCCTGGGTCTGTTCGTGGCCCTCATCGGCCTCGTGAATGCGGGTATCGTGCGCGCGGGCGCAACTCCCGTTCAGTTCGGCATTTCGGGATCGCTCGACGGCTGGCCTGCCCTCATCTTCGTGTTCGGCCTGTTCCTCATGTTCATCCTGTACGTGCGCGGCGTGAAGGGCGCGGTGCTGATCTCGATCATCGCCTCGACGGTCCTGGCGGTCATCGTCCAGGCGTTCACTCACCTTCAGCGCATTTCCGACACGAACCCCACCGGTTGGGGCCAGACTGTTCCGGAGCTTAAGGGTTCCCCGATTGCCGTTCCCGTCTTCGACACGCTCGGCAAGGTGGACCTCTTCGGTGGCTTCGGCAAGCTCGGCATCGTCTCCGCCATCCTGCTGGTCTTCTCCCTCATGCTGGCTGACTTCTTCGACACGATGGGCACCATGGTGGCCGTCGGCGCCGAGGGCAACCTGCTGGACAAGGACGGCAACCCGCCCAAGACCCGCCAGATCCTGATCATCGACTCCCTGGCTGCCGTGGCCGGTGGCGTCGGCGGCGTCTCCTCGAACACCTCCTACGTCGAGTCCGCCTCGGGCGTCGCTGAGGGTGCTCGCACCGGCCTGGCCTCTGTGGTCACCGGCATCCTGTTCCTGCTGTCGACCTTCCTCGCTCCCCTCGTCGAGCTGGTCCCGACCGAGGCTGCTTCCACGGCCCTCGTGTTCGTCGGCTTCCTCATGATGACCCAGGTGACCGATATCGACTGGAAGTCCCCGGAGATCGCCCTGCCAGCCTTCATCACCATCATTATGATGCCCTTCTCCTACTCGATCACGAATGGCATCGGCGCGGGCTTCATCTCCTACCTCGTCGTCCAGCTGGCGCGCAAGCGGGTCAGGGAGATCCACCCGCTCATGTGGATGGCCTCCCTGCTGTTCATCATCTACTTCACGCTCACGCCCATCAAGGCGATCCTCGGGGTCGTCTGAGCCGACGACGGCGAGCGCCCGGGCGCGCCCGCCCGGCTCCCCCTCCTCTCCTCCCCCTTCGCCGAGATCGGTCGAGTTCCGCACCGAGATCGGTTCACTTCCGCACCGAGATCGGTTCAGTCCGGCGCCACGAGCGTGAGCGCACGCCCGAGCGCGGCTCCGGCCCCACCCAGTCCGGCAGCACGAACCGGAAAAATCCAACATTCGATGTAGGAAAATTCTTACATTGAATGTCGTTTTCCCAAGCATCAGGTGGACTAGCCCCATGCCCTCGCCCCCGTACCACCGTCGAGCCATTGAGGAGGCACTCGCGACGCGCACCTCGCACCAGGTCGCCGTCCTGGAGGGGCGGCGCGCCGTCGGGAAGTCGAGCCTGGCGCGCCACCTCACGGACTCCGGCCCCTACGCCTCCTACCAGTCGCTCACCGAGCCGGCGGTGGCCGAGCGCGCCCAGGAGGACGCGTTCCGGTGGGTGAGCTCGTTGCGGCGGCCGGCCGTCATCGACGAGGCCCAGATGGTGCCGGGCGTCAGCATGGCGATCAAGGAGCTCGTCGACACCCTCCCCCTGGGGCACCACTTCCTGCTGACGGGCTCCGCCTCGGTGGGGCGGGGAACGATGGCCGGCAGCGATCCCCTGGTCGGGCGGATGACCAGGCTCGTTCTGCATCCGTTCACGGCCCTGGAGATGGACGGTCCGCTCGACTCGCCCACGCCGAGCCTCATCGACATCCTCTTCGACTCGCCCCTGGCCCCCGCCAGGACGTCCCCGACCCGGACGACCGCCCTGCGGAGACGGCTCGAGACCGGTGGCCTCCCCGCCCTGGCGCTGCCCCTCCTGCCGCGGTCGCGCGCCGCCTGGCAGAACCAGGTGCGGGCGGACACGCTCGCCATCCTCGGGAATCGCGTCCTCCCGACGGAGACCCTGGACACCGGCATCGCCCGCAGGGTCCTCGACTCCGTGCTCCGCACGCCCGGGGGTCGGATCAACCGGACAAGAATCGGCCAGGACCTCGACCTCGATGCGCGGACCGTGGGCCGCTACCTCGGCATCCTCCAGCGCAGATTCCTCATCACCCTGCTGCCCAACCTGCACGGAGGAGTAACGCGCGGGCAGGAGCGCGCCCAAGGGGCACGCGGTGGACACCTCCAGCACGTGCGAGAGCCTCATCCGCGCAGGCCGCAGCATCGCCAGCTCACCCGAGCTGCTGGGCCAGACCCTCGAGACCTGGGTCGTCAACCAGGTCCTCGCCGCGCGAGGCTGGGCCTCGACCGCCACCGACGCGTTCTACTGGCGCGACAACAAGACCGGGCGAGAGGTCGACCTCGTCCTGATCGACGGCCGGGGCAGGCGTCTCGGGATCGAGGTCAAGCTCGCCTCCCGCATCGGCCCGAGCGACCTGCGGGGACTTCGGGCCATGCGAGAGCACGGCGGCCTGCACCGGGGCTTCATCGCGTACACGGGCGCCGATGCCGAGGAGATCGACGACGGCGTGTGGGCACTCCCGCTGGAGTGCCTGACCTCCCGCGAGGCGCTGGGCCGCCTCGACCCCGACGCCGTCTCATCGGAGTCCTCATCCGCCCGCACCATTCCCGTCCCAACGGACAGTCCGACTACGGAGACAATAATGTCAACGGCTCCTTCCGCCACGCCCAACCCATCGGTCTTCCTGAGCTATGTGCACGCCGACGACGAGTACCACGGCGGCGCACTGGTCCAGTTCGCCCGAGCAGTGGAGCAGGCCTGCGACTACAAGGGCACTCCCATCGATCTCATTATTGACAGGGACGTGCTCCAGTGGGGCGACGACTGGAGCACGAAGCTGCAGGAACAGGTCGAGCGCACCACCTTCCTTCTCGCCATGGTGACCAATCGGTACCTGACCTCGGAGGCGTGCCGCGAGGAGTTCCTCCAGTTCAGGGCCAAGACGGAGACGGCGGGCTACAACGGCCTTCTCACCCTGCTCGTGGACGAGCCGAATTGGGACCGCCCGAACCTGCGCGATGACCCGACAGCCCAGCTGATCCACCGCACGATCAACCAGTACCAGTGGCTCGAGGCCGAGACTCCCTTCGAGGACCTGGAGCCCGGCAGCCGACGGCTCACGCGAGCCGCCAGGAAGATCGCCGACGAGCTCGTCCGTCGGATTGACGCGAGGAACGCGGAGACCGCAGAGTCCTCGGAGACGAGCCCGGAGGACTCTTCCGCCGATCCGGGTGAAGCGGGCCGAGGGCCCGGTCTCATCGAGCTGGCCGAGACGATCCATACGGAGCACATGCCCCGCCTCGAGCATGAGACGGACGCCTTCGACCGGGCCGTGAGTGCCTTCGGCTCTGCAATGAGGAAGGGGCTCGCCCTGGTTCCGCAGGGGTCGGCGCCCTCTGCCACCCAGGTCAAGCGGATCGCCGAGGACCTGGAGCCGAGCAGGCGGGCTCTGGACTCCGCGACGTCGTCCTTCTCAGAGGCGTGGCGCGCCCTCGATGAGGACATCAGCGTCCTGGTCCGCACGACGAGCGCCGCCGGTATCGACGAGCTCGCGAAGGACCTGAAGGCCCGGCTCACGGACCTGGCCGCCTCCCTGAAGCTCCCCGGTATCGACGACATGTCCGCGCAGATCAGGGCCTTCGCCGCGCTCTCCCGCTCGCTCCGCCCCGCCGCCGAGACCATGACCAGGACCCTCGGTGTCATGGACGCGGTCAAAAGGTCCGCCGGCACCTGGGCGGAGGGGCTGTGACGGCTGCGCCTCGCGCGGGCGCGGGACGCCACCGAGCCCTGGGGGCTATCGCTGATGTCGTCCTTTTTTCACCGATTTCCTCACGAATAAGATCTGCGCAACCACAGCCAGCGCACCGATCAGGCTGATGGCGCCCAGCCCGCGCGCGTATCCGCCTGCCGCACCCGAGAACGCGACGACGGCGGACCCCTGGTTGGCCTCCTGCGGATCGGGAGCCGATGGTTGCGGCCATCGAAGAACGACCTGCGCCGAGACGGCGTTGTGGTCGGAGGCGAAATGCAGCGTCCCGTCGGCGTCCTTCCTCATCGTCGGAACAACAGCGTAGCTCGAGACGGTGGGAGCGATCTCGTCCCCCACAAAAATATGGTCTATCTTGTCGTGCTTATCGCCTTCAGCCAATCCATTCCATGTCCCTCCGTCCGCCAGGACCGTCTCCGCGCTGCTGTACGCGTCGACGAACATCCCCGAGTCGACGATCGTCTTCGCCGCTGACACCGGGGTCGTCTTGAGGGTCGAGTTGAAGTCTCCGGCCAGTATCACGGGAAGCTGCTCGGTGTTAATGCTCGTGATCTGCGAGAGAAGAGCCTTCGCCTGGTCGACCTGATGGTTGCGGTAAACCTTTTGAGACACCTTCTTCCCGTCCCCGTCCATCGGACCGATATTCGCAGCCACATGCGCATTGAACATGTAGAGCTCCTCGCCGGTGGCCCTGCTCCTCAGCCTGAGCCAGCTCGCGATGTTGCGCGGCCACCCGAAGCTTGAGGCGGAGAAGTCGTTCGGCGTCTCGGACATCACGAAGCACCCCTGCGCAACCGGCTCGAACTTGTCCCTCCTGTAGGCGATCGGCTGCGTCCAGTTCTTCGGCTTCGCGTCCCACAAGGAGAAGTTGCAGCCCTCCCTGTCGGTCGCCGCGAAATCGTATGCCGACAAGTCCGCGGAGTCCCTCAGGTCCTCGATCTGGCTGGGCGTCATGGAGCCGTCATCGCGCGCGAAGGCGGTCCCCACCTCTTGAAGGCCGACAACGTCCCAGTCATTGTCCTTGATGATCTCGGGTATCATCTTGGACCGGTTGTCGGGCTCGTGCCACGACGTCGGCGACGCATTGTTCTTGTCACGATACGTCAGGATATTAAAGCTGCCGACCTTGATGTCCTCACCCACGCCGCCCTCATCCTCGGCGCGAGCCGCGGGCCCCCAGCCGAGACTGCCGGCAGCAACGATCGCCACCACCACCAGTACTGCGCACCTGCGACAGATCTCGGCCATATTCTCTCCCTATTCATCGGCGAGGACCTCTCACCGTGGTCGTGAGCGGGGGCGGGGCATTCGTTGGGGCGATCGGGTTCCGGGGATTATGCGCGAAGCGTGCGGGGCGGAGTCCCACCCGCGCCAGAGGCGCCGCGCACTCCCCCATCGTGCCACTGCTGATATGTCCGAGGCCACTGTGGCCACCGTCCGTGCTGCCCGCCGACGACGACGCCACCGGGCCCGTCGCACCGCCGCCACCGGGC
>ERZ773022.1954-NODE-1954-length-12938-cov-6.619033_pt1 | contig 12938 bp, 8 predicted proteins | sample MGYA00580839_ERZ773022 | MGnify/ENA primary metagenome ERZ773022 (study PRJEB29015, sample SAMEA2738020) | human oral metagenome | biome: human oral; feature: human-associated habitat; material: dental | place: China | collected 2044 ... | reverse complement strand
GGCGAGCCTGCGCTACGGGGAGAACCCCCACCAGCGGGCCGCCGTCTACCGCATCGCCGGGGCGAGCGGGGGAGTGGCCGGGGCTCGCCAGCTCCACGGCAAGGCCATGAGCTACAACAACTACACTGACACCGACGCAGCCGTGCGCGCCGCCTACGACCACGGCCAGGCTGTCACGGTCGCCGTCGTCAAGCACGCCAACCCCTGCGGTATCGCGGTCTCGGCCGCCGGCGACCCGGCGGCGGTGGCCCTCGTGCGCGCCCTCAGGGCGCCCAGGGCGCCCGTGCCCGACCCCCCGGAGCCGCCCGCATGTGAACGAGCGGACAACCCCGACCCGACTCCCCGGACCGACAAGGAGAACCTCCTCATGACACCCGCCATCCTCCTGCCCGCCATCCTGCCCGCCGCCGGCGACCTGAACTTCAAGAGCGGATGGGACACGCTGATCGCCGCCATCGAGGGGGCCGCCGGCGCCACGGCCCTGTTCACCGTCCTCGGCGTCGCCGGCACCGTCATCGTCATCGGCGCGGTCGTGGCGTCCCTGATCGCCAAGAGGCGCGGCGGCCGCCTCCTCAGCGGACAGGACTCCACCAAGATCGGGGGCGCCGTCATCGCCGGGGGCCTCCTGGCGGCCCCGAAGGTCATCATCGGCGGCGCCCTGTGGTTCGTCGACTTCCTGGGCAACGCCGTCATCCAGGTGCTGCGCAACTCGGGGGTCATCAGCTGATGGCGGCCATGTTCGATCTGACCGAACTGACCGGGGCGCGCGCCGACCGGGCCAGGACCTCGACCGTCGGCGCGTGGCAGGTCCCCGCCTCGTGGCTGTGGCCCGGCCTGTGGGGGCTGGTCGCCGGCCTGCTGGCAACCCTGCCGCTCGTGCCCCTACTGGGACCGAGCGTGCTGATCGCCGCGTTCCTGGGCGCCCCCATCTCGATCGCCCTGACCGTCGGCGACGACGAGGCCCCCTGGAAGAGGGCCGCGCACAGGGTGAAGTCGATCAACAGGACCTTCATGTTCTGCGGCCGACCCCTCCAGATGTCCCCGACCGCCTTCCACCGGTCCGTCCCCTCATCGGTGGCGGCCGACCCCGCCGACCGGAGGTGAGCCGCCGTGGCGACCACGACCGGACACGACAAGACGACCGGCGGGGCGAAGAACCCCGGCGGCGGGGGAGGCGTCCTCGCCAGGATTCTCCTGGCCGCCATCCTCACCCTCATGGCGATGATGGGATCGACCGCCTGGGCGGGCCCCAGCATCATCGGATCAGCCGACGGCGGAGGCGGCGGGGCGACCAACATGTGCGGCACCACCGGGGTCGGCGCCGCCATCAACAAGCTCCCCGTCAACCGGTGGGGGGAGTCGTCCACATCCTTCCACTACCGCCTGGACGCCGACGCGTGGAACGACCTGGCCGAGAAGGTGCAGCGCCTGGGACGCGACTCCGCCTTCATGCAGATCGGCAACGCCGCCTGGAGGCTCGGCGCCGACGCCCTGTTCGCCTCCTCCACGTTCTGCCCCATTCAGACCCTGGGGCGGCCCCTGGACAACATGATCGGCGTCGTCGGCGACGCCCTGGGGTCGGCCGGCCTGCTGGCGGCCCTGGCCGTGACCACCATAGGAGTGGCCCTGATGGGGCTGCGCAAAGGCCAAGGCGGCGCCCACGTCCTCAAGCAGACCCTCAAGACCAGCGCGATCATGGGACTGCTGACCATGATGATCCTGGGCGGGGCCGCCTCCACCGACGCCGGGCCCGGCACCGGCAGCCCCTGGTGGTGGGTGAGCCAGGTCAACACCGTGGTCAACACGGTCTCGGGCACGGTCGCCTCCGCCGCCGTCGACTCCTCCGGCCCGTCCGGCTACCAGCGGCTGTGGGCGGAGGAGGGCACCACCGCCGAGTGGCCGATCTCGTGCACCACGATCGGCGACACCGACGGGTACGTGGCCTACCTCCACAAGACCTACCGGGACTCGATCCAGTTCGGGGCGATCAAGGAGCAGGCCGCGGCCCTGCCGGAGATGGTCTCCACCCTGTGGGAGTCCGGCGTGCTGCCTGTGTGGGCGGCCGCCCAGTTCGGGGCGTCCAACCCCTACACCGACCACGTGTACTGCTTCTTCCTGGACGCCAAGGCCAACGCCACGGTCTCCTCGAACGCGGAGATACTCGCCTACCTGGGTGAGCGGCTGGGCATGGACGCGAACATGCAGAACACGTGGACGAATGCGACCAAGTCGCAGAACACCAGGGGCGACAACGGCGAGGACCAGGCCCTGCTGGGGTGGGCGGCCTGCATCCCCTCGGGCGGCGGGACCAGAAATGCCAGTCACGCCCTCGGTGAGCGCCCGGTCGAGGGCGGCCTCGGTCCAGGCCGGGTTGTCCGCGATCGGCTCGTTCCAGTGCTCGACCTGGCTGGCCCAGGAGGGGTCGGCCAGGACGCGGGCCTGGGTCCCATGGCTCTCGTTGTCGGCCTCGGACATGACGACGAAGCCGTACTCGTCGCACAGCTGGTAGAAGCGGGGGTCGTTGGGGTAGTGGGAGCTGCGCACCGCGTTGATGTTGTGCCGCTTCATGAGGGCCAGGTCGCGCTCCATGTGCTCCAGGTCGATCGCGGGCCCGGTGACCGGGTCGGAGTCGTGGCGGTTGACGCCGCGCAGGGTCAGGGGGCGCCCGTTCAGGCGCAGGACGGCGTCGACGACGTCGACCTCGCGCAGGCCCACCCGGTCGGTGATCACCTCGTGGTCCGCGGTGAGGGTCAGGGTGTAGAGATAGGGGTCCTCGGGGGTCCACGGGTGCGGGTCGGGCACGTGCAGCACGGCGCAGTGGGTGAGCTCGGAGCCGTCCGCGGCCGGCGCGAGCGCGCCGGAGGCCACGAGCTCGCCGTCGGCGTCGTGCAGCTGCAGCGCGGTGGGGGTGAACCCGCCGCGGAAGGAGGCGCGCACGGTGACGGCGGCGGCCCCGGAGGACAGGGAGGTGGTGGTGACGTAGTCGGCTAGCGCCGTGCGGGGGCGGGACAGGAGGTAGACGTCGCGGAAGATGCCGGAGGTGCGGAACTTGTCCTGGTCCTCGAGGTAGGTGCCGTCGCACCACTTGAGCACGAGCACGGCCAGACGGTTGGTGCCCGGCTCGACGACGTCGGTGACGTCGAACTCGCTCGTGGCGTGGGAGACCTGGCTGTAGCCCACGTACCGTCCGTTGAGCCACACGTAGAAGCAGGAGTCCACGCCCTCGAAGGTGAGTGTGACGGTCGGCGCGTCGGGGTCGGGCGTGTGGATGAAATCGGTCAGATAAGCGCCCGCCGGGTTGTCGTACGGGACGTGGGGCGGATCGAGGGGGATCGGGTAGCGCACGTTCGTGTACTGGTGGCAGTCGTAGCCCTGGTGCTGCCACGTGCTCGGCACCGGGATCGGGGAGAAGCCGCGGAGCTCCCCGTCCGCGCCGTAGCCCGGTTCCCAGAACTCGTCGGCGACGTCGGCCACGCTCTCGTGGTAGCGGAACCGCCATGTGCCGCTCAGCGGCTGGAGGCGGTCGGAGCGGTCGCGGGCATCGGGGCCGCTCATGCCGTCGGGCGCGAGGGCCGCCGAGGCCGGCACGTAGTAGGCGTGCGGCGGGAGAGTGTTCTCGTGGAGGACGCCGAGGTCCTCGTAGTGCCTGGGGACGATCGTCATGGGAGCTCCTTGAGCGGCCGGAGGAGGCGTCGGGCGGCCTGGAAGCGCGTAGCCGCTCGACGCCTCCCCGCCTGCGGGCCCGACGACGGCGTCGACCCGCAGGCAGGGTGGAGAGACTGGTCAGTGATGTCAACGTTAACATACGGAGGAGGGTTGTGTCGCCTGTAATTTTGCCCCGTTGTGCAGGGGGTGATCATGCTCAATGAGTCGAAATGGAAATTCATTGATAATCGCTAACATAGAGGACTTTCGGCCGTTGCGGAGGCTGTTGGTAGCCTCGTGCCATGGGTGGGACTCAACGATCGAAGCGACGGGGCCGCTCCGGCGCGCCGTCGGTCTCGGACGTCGCCCGTCTCGCCGGCGTCTCCACGCAGACGGTTTCCCGGGTCACCGCGGGCGCCCGGAACGTGCGGCCGGACACCCGTGAGAAAGTGCTGCACGCCATGGAGCGTCTCGGATACTCGCCCAACCGCGCCGCCCAGGCGCTGCGCCGGGGCTCCTTCCGGACGATCGGAGTAGTGACTCAGCACATCGAGCGCACGGGTGAGGCGCTGACCACCGAGGGCGTGCTCGCGGCGGCCTGGGAGGCCGGGTACACCGTCACCATGGTGCAGGTGGAGCGTCCGGCCTCCGAGGACATGCGCACCGCCGTGCTGCATCTGGCCGACCAGGCTGTCGACGGTCTGGTCGTGGTCCAGGCGGGGCGCGCCGGCCGCGAGCACCTGGTGCTGCCCGCGGGCCTGCCGGTCGCCGTTTCGGACTCCGCTCTCGTGGGCTACTACCCCTCCGCTTCGGCGGACCAGGTGCGGGGAGTGCGCGCCGCCGTCGATCATCTCCTGGGCCTCGGCCATCGCACGGTTCATCATGTGGCGGGGCCGGAGGACTCCCAGTCCGCCCTCATCCGTTCGGCCTCATGGGCGGCCCGCCTGAGGGAGGCGGGCCTGACGGCGCCCGAGCCGGTGCAGGGGGACTGGACCGCCGCCAGTGGGTACGCGGCCGGGGAGCGCCTGGCCGCCGACCCCGAGGTGACGGCCGTTTTCTGCGCCAACGACGAGGTGGCGATCGGGCTCATCCGCGCCATGCACGAGCACGGTCGGCGCGTGCCGCAGGATGTCTCGGTGGTCGGTTTCGATGGGCTGTCCCTGGGGGAGTACAGCTTCCCGCCTCTGACTACCGTGCGTCAGGACTTCCGACGAGCGGGATCGGAGATGGTCGGCCTCGTCCTCGAGCAGGTGGACTCCGGGGTCGGGGGTGGAGCCCGGCAGATCCTCATCCCCACCGAGCTCGTGGTCCGCGGGAGCACGGCATCCGCATGAGAGTCGTGCACAATGCGTATAGATGTGTATATGAGAATCAATCTTGTGTAAAGTGATGGTCACGGGCCGATCGGACCCGACCGCGCAGACATCGCGGCATGCCGGATCACAGGAGTCATCATGAACGAGCAGCAGGCCGAGCAGATGCGACACGGGGCGGGCTTCATCGCCGCGCTCGATCAGTCCGGAGGCTCCACACCCAAGGCTTTGGCCGCCTACGGCGTCGGGCCGGAGCGCTACGCCTCCGAGGCGGAGATGTTCGACCTGGTCCACGCCATGCGCACCCGCGTCATCACCTCGCCATCCTTCACCTCGAAGCGCATCATCGGCGCCATCCTCTTCGAGAGAACCATGGACGGATCAGTCCAGGGGCGCCCTACCGCGGAGTACCTGTGGGAGATCAAGAGGGTCGTCCCCTTCCTCAAGGTCGACAAGGGCCTGGCCGAGGAGGACCGTCACGTCAGAATCATGAACCCGATCCCGGGCCTGGACGAGCTGCTGGAGCGCGCCGTCCGAGCGGGGATCTTCGGCACCAAGATGCGCTCGGTCATCCTGGCGGCGGATCCGGAGGGGGTCGGGGCGATTGTCGACCAGCAGTTCGAGATCGCCGAGCGGATCAGCGCCACCGGCCTGGTCCCGATCATCGAACCCGAGGTCGATATTCACGCCGCCGACAAGGCCGAGGCGGAGGAGCTGCTCATCGCGGCGCTCACGGAGCATCTCGACGCCCTGCCCGAGGGCGTCGACGTCATGCTTAAGGTGAGCATCCCGACCGTTGACGGCCGCTACTCCGAGCTCATGAAGCACCCGCGCGTCATGCGCATCGTGGCGCTGTCGGGTGGTTATGAGCGCAGCGAGGCCAATGCACGCCTGGCCCGCAATCCGGGTCTTATTGCAAGCTTCTCGCGCGCTCTGCTCGAGGGGCTGAGCGATTCCCAGAGCCAGGAGGAGTTCGACTCCGTGCTCGCGGCGACCGCCGAGAGCGTATACGAGGCGAGTGTCGCCTGAGGCGGGCGCGGCCGAGTCTCCATGCGCTGTTGCGGGCTGAGCCCGCGATACCGGGTTGTCTCTCCCGGTATCGCGGGCCCCTGCCATCGAGGGGCCTCTCTCCTCCGGGGTCCCTAAATGCCCGGAGGGAGGCGATGCCCTCCCTCGCCGGAGCGAGCGTCGGGGTTCCCTGCAACCCCGACGACTCTCGGTACGAGCCGGTCCTCGGGTTCCCCAACCCTCACGGTCCGTACCGTCCGGCGGCAGTTACTATGAAAGCGGACAGACCTGAATATAGGCCTCTATTAACCTGTGAACACCCTACGAGTTTCGGGCGTCACTTTCAGGCTGTCGCGTACGAAGCCGTGCGCAGGCGTCGACGAGAAGAGGCCGCGATGGTTGTGCGCGCGGCGGGCGCCGGCCACGCCTGCCAGGCGCCGCGCTCGAGATGGACGGCCCCCCAGGTCCGCAGGTACGGGTTCAGACCCCACGCCTCCAGGAACTGCCAGGGTCGGTCGTTGCGGAGCCGGGTCTTGACCGAGACGCTGAATCGCACATGCTCGAGCTCATCGAGGCGCACCGGCCCCTCCAACGCGTCCAGTTGCGCCAGTCCCGGTTGACGCGCCGGCCGCTGGCGTCCCGGGACGTGCTCCAGTTCCCGGACGTAGGCGTAGGCGTACGCCACATGCCGCACCTCGATATGCCTGCCCCCCCACATGGCCCGTACGCGCGCCACCGAGAACGTGCCGTCGAGCTGCGAGGTCGCGATCGGTTCGGTCATCCACCACTTGCTGTAGTTTCGGTCGATGCCGAATCCCGTCGGGCACGGATAGTAGGGGTCCGCCTTCAGGACGGTCACCGGCTCGCGGTACACGCCGTCGCGGTCGTGGAACACGGAGGCCTTGAACGGCACCCCGCCGTGCACGGCGAAGGTCTGCCCCGATGCCGGAACCGGTCCGACGAACGACGGCGTCCAATGGGGCAGCGACACCTCGGGCGCCGCTCCGGCGGCGCCCGCCGCGGTGCCGTCGAAGCCTCGCGGCAGCACCACGCGCCAGTCCATGAACCTGTCGGGCACCGACGCCGTCAGCTCGCCGTCGGCTCCCGTCAGTACCCGGGTCTGCTCCACAACCACCTGTGTCAGCCTCGACAGCCTCACCCAGTCGCCGAGCGCGTCGCGCTCATCCGCGCTCACCCGGGCCGTGTCGCCCCACACGTCGAGCAGACGTACGCGGGTGCCGTCGAGCAGTGCCGTCGCCGCAGCTCGGAAGCCGTCGACGATGGCCTCCCGGGGCAGTGCCATCCCCCAGGCGCCTCGGTCGGACATGGCGGAGAAGCCCTCCGGGCAGGCCACGGTCCGCGGGACCAGCAACGACCACACCGCTCCGGCGGGGAGCGCGTACAGGTCGAAGTCGCTGCCCCAGGACTGCCCGGCGGACTGCCACCTGGCCGACGAAGTGTCCCACCGAGCCACCATCCCCCCCGGGAGGAGCTGCTGCGACTGCGTCTCGCCGCTGGCCGCGAGGGATGCTGAACGCGCGTAATCGCCCACGCGCACAGGACCCGACAGCGGCGGCACCACGGCGCCGCCCGCGTCCTCGCCTGCTCGTACCTGCGGGAGTCCTTGCACTGTCATCATCCTTATGTGCTCGTGCGGCGCCGCGCTCGCCGCCGCGGTGCCGGAGTGGTTGTTCGGAGAACACCGGTCGTGCTCAACACCGTTCGGCGCCGTGCGACGTGTCGGATCCGCACCGTCGGAGGATCCGGTACCACGTTAGCGGTTCGTTACCGATGGACGCATCTCCTGATGGACTCGTGATGGCCTCGGGTCCGGTACACCCCAGCGGTCTTAGGCCGCCATCGGCCCGTGACGCCGTCGGGTGGACCTCCCGCCCAGATTCTGAGCCGGACCGCCGAGCAGACCCTCCCGGCTGCAGACGTCGATAGTGGTGCGGATGCCCTCGACGGCCGCCACCAGCCGGTCGCCCCAGGCTTTCTCGTACTCCCCCGTGGAGACCCGGTCCTGGGGATTGCCGTCGTCGATCTCCGAGCGAAGCCGGCGGCTCAGGACGCCCGGGTCCAGGTCCACGGCCCTGCGCACTCCCGTCCAGGCGGCGTCCGGATCCGAAGGCGAGCCCGCCGCCGTGTCCCGATATTCGTCGAGTGCCTCGACGAGCGTGATGACGACCGGGTCGGCGCTCAGCCGGCACAACCACTGGTCGGCGGTCCCGCGCGACCGTCCAGGATGGAGCCCCAGCAGGTCGAAGAGCATAGTGTGCAGATCGGCCAGTCCGAGCTCGCACAGAGGTTCCTCCGCTCCGCTCTCCCGGCGCTTCGGGGGATGATCGGGCTCGAGACGCTGCAAGTCGAGGATGAGGATGTAGAGCCGGCTGAGACCGGCGGCCAGACTCGCCAGCACCTGGTCGCGGTTCGTCACCGTCAGGCGGCCGCTTCGGATGGTCCTCAGCCCGTCGTCGATGAGATCGTTGGAGGAGGACGCCTTGAACTGCAGTTCGAGGTGCTGCTGCATTGTCAAGTCTGTCGTTACCACGGCGTGATCATAGGGCTGCGCGGAGCGCGTACGGCGGACGACGCGCGGAGCGTCTCGGACTGCGTCGCGCACGCGTCCGCTCTACCGCCGTGGCGAGTGCGCCCGTGCGTCGCGCACGATCGCCCCGCGGGAGGAGGGCGGAACCCGGCGCCGTTGACGGGTCCCATGCCTTTATGTTCTCACATAACATGTAACCGTCCTGTGACGTAGGTTATGATGAGGGGCTCTGCCTGACGGTGGGTCAGTTTCTGCAGCCGTTTCGGGACCGAGGTCCTCCTCTCCTCGACGGACCGTCGAACGAATCATCGGCGTGCTGCCACGCGCGACGCCATGCGCGGCTCGCCAGTCGGATTCGCGCGCGGCGTGACGGGGCGGCGCGCGCGACCCGTCGGGGCAGCGACATCCGCCTTCCAGTGGCTACCCTGGGCCTGTGAGTCCGACGCCATCACGTGAGCTGCATCCTGACCAGCCCTCTGAGCAACGGGTCGCTGTCATCATCCCGGCGAGGGATGAGGCGGATCGCATCGCCGCCACGGTACGAGCGTGCCGCTCAGTGCCTCGCGTCGATCTCGTCGTCGTCGTCGATGACGGATCCACCGACGGCACCCAGGATCACGCCCGCGCCGCCGGCGCGGTCACTGTCCGTCACTCCGTCACCCGCGGCAAGGCGTCCGCCCTGGAGACCGGCGCCAGCGTGGTGGGGATGCGCGACTACGTGGACGGACCCGCCCGTCTGCTGCTGTTCATCGACGCCGACCTGGGCGACTCCGCCGCCGCCTGCTCCGAGCTCGTCTCCCCGATCGTCGACGGCGTCGCCGACATGGCCATCGCCGTGCCGCCCAAGCAGGTCGGGGCCGGCGGCCGCGGCCGGGTCGTCAGGGCCGCTCGCTCCGCCATCGCCTCGACCACCGGATGGGCTCCGGTGGCGCCATTGTCCGGACAGCGGTGCCTGACTCGACGGGCCTACGAGGCGGGTGCGCCACTGGCCGAGGGGTGGGGCGTCGAGGTGGGCCTGAGTATCGACGTGCTCGTGGCCGGGATGACGGTCATCGAGGTCCCCTGCGACATCACCCATCGCGTGACCGGCAACGACCCGGCCGGCAGGCTGCACCGCGCCTCGCAGTACAAGGACGTCCTGCGGGCGATTCTCGGGCGCCGTCTGCGTCGCCACCGCGTGCCGTCCAAGGCTTTCGACGAGGCCGTGCGCAAGCAGTCGCCCTTCCACGCCTACCGGGCCTGGACCGGGCCCGCCGATTCGGCCGCCTGATCGGGCGCCGTCCGCCCGCCGCGATCAGTCGGGCGCCCCGGCCCGGTCCTCCCGTCCATCCCGTTCGCCCCGGCGGGCCGCGGCGCGGGAGCCGCGAGTCCGGCGGCGAGGACCCCGATGAGAGCCGGAAGAGCCGCGGCCGCCGAGAAGCAGAGCATGGTGAGCCCGGAGTCGTTGACGGCCACCTCGACGACGGCCAGTACCGTCAGCGCCCGCCCGAGCGGTCCCAGCCACTGCGGAAGCGCTCCGGGAACCGTCAGCCACGTGTACGGCCCCTCGCCCCGACGGGCCTCGCGCACTGCACGCACTGCCCACCACGCGCTGAGCGCCGCGATCCCCGATCCGACGGCGAGCGCCGCCACCGCCAGCGGGCTCGACCTGAAGGGCGCGACGAGGGCGGTCGCCTTGCGCGCGATCGTGGTACCGGCGGTCCCGTCGAGCACCTGCCTGACGAATCCGCCCATATGCGTGCCCGACCCGCCGAAGAGGAAATCGGCCGCCCCGAACGCGCCCACGATGCCCACCGCGGCCACCGCGATGACGACCCACCACGTCCACCCCGGGCGCGCTCCGGCCAGACCGGCCGCCAGGACCGCCAGCGCCAGGACGAGGGTGAGCGCTCCGCCGACGTCGGCTCCCAACGCCGGCGCGCCGTCCACCACTAGTGCCAGGACGCCGGGAACCCCCACGCCGAACCCCACGAGCACCCGCCGCTCCCGGAACCCGCGTCGTGCCGCCGACGGGCCGACCCACGCTGCGATCGCGACCAGAAGTGCCGCGGCGGCCAGCGCGAAGGCGGTGTTGGACACTCCGTAGAAGCGCCCGGCGACGACGGCGTTCATCCCCAGCGCCCCGTTGAAGCCGAGGCGAGCGCCTGTGGCCCCGTCCACGAGAATGACCGCGGCTGTGCCCGCGGGCGCCATGAGACTCAGGAGCATGCGGGGGGTGCGCGTCGGGGAAGAGGAGGAAGAGGAGACGGCGGGGGCGGTGACGTCCACCGGCGCGGCCGGTGCATCGGGGCCCGCGAGCGGTCGGCGCGATGCCCTCCGCCGCCGCATCAGTCGTTCGGCGCCTGCGGCCGCCGCGCGCCCCGCCCGCAGCAGGGCGGCCAGGCCGGCCGGAATCACGAGCGCCCAGCCGAGCGCGAGGCCGATGACCGCTATCGGTGCGCTGTCCCCGGCCCGCCACCAGGGCAGCATGTTGGCCAGCCACATCCCGGCGGGGAGCGCCGTCACCGGGAGGGCCGCCCGGGCGATGACGAGCGGACGGCCCCTTGAACTGATTGAACTGACCGGCGGCGCCCCGTCGGCCTCGTCCGTCTCCGTCGCCGGACCCGTCGCGGCCCGCCGGTCGTGCAGCGCCCGCCCCGTTCCGACGAGCAGCGTCAGAAAGGCGCCGATGAGCACCAGGGCCGTCGGAATGACCGTGCGCTCGGACGCACGGGCGTGACGAGCATTGTCAGCCAGCGTCCGTGCTCGTGCGACCCCCTCTGCGAGGACGTCGGCTCCGGCTCCGTCAGCGCCCTCGGTCGCCTCGCGGGCGCCGGTGTCGGCGACGTCGGGCATGATGAGCGGTGTCCCGAACGCTCCGGCTTCGGTCCCGGTGAGGGCCCGGAAGAGCGTCGGGGCGAGGTCGGTCGACTGGATCAGGCCCGGCTGGTGCGTGGAGGCGCCGATGATGAACCCGTTGTCCGCTCCCGCCGGGGAGGTCGTTTCCGCAGGCAGGACGGCCATCTGGGGCCCCGGATCCGTCGCGTCGGCGACCGAGGCGATCACCACGCGCGTGCCAGCGGGGGCGGACGCGAGGGTCTCCTCCAGGGCAGCGGCCAGGAGGAGGATCCGGTCGCCGTCGGAGCCCCCGGGAGGGCTGTCGGCCGCAGTGGTCGTGCCGACCGTGTCGGATGCCCCGTCGGCCGCGTCCGCGGTGTCGACGAGGATGAGGTCGGCCGGGTCGGCGGCGGTCAGGAGCTCGGACAGAGCGCCCTCGGCGGGCGGGCCCCCCTCGTTCGTCAGAGCCAGGATCCCGCCGCGGCCGACGGCCGCCATCGTCGTGTTGGTGCGGTTCAGGACCCCGGCGAGGGCGCCGCCCGCGGTGGCGCCCTCGGCCGCGGACGTCACGGTCCCGGTCCGGTCCGCCGGCCAGGCGCACGCGCCGTCCGGGTGCTCGGCGGCGCGCATGCGTGAGCCGGCTCCGAGCGTGAGCCAGCCGTCGGCCGGGCACGTGCGGTCCCCGATGGTGCGGGTCACGAGGTTGACCGGTTCGGCACCGCCCGCGTAGGCGAGCAGGGCCTCGGCCGCTCCGGCGGTGGCGGAGTCGTCGACCTCGGCCGCACCGCCTGCGCCGTCCGTGCGGTCGGCGTCATCGGGGGCGCCGGAGCCCGCGGCGGCCAGGACGTCGGCCCATGTCAGGTCGGTGGTGCCTAGAACGACGAGGGGCGCGCGCTCGCCCCTCTCCGCCGCGGTGGGACCGGCGACCGAGGCGGCGGCGCTCGTGGAGGCCGCATCGGGTCCCGCTCCGGCATCCCGAGTCCCGGCCGCGTGCGCCGCAACGGCGAGCGCCGTGCCCACCATGGTGGCCACCAGCCCGACGACCAGCGCCAGGACGAGGATGTAGACGACCGTGCGCACGAAACGCTGCTGCCGATTCCTCCTGGGGGACGAGCTCATGCTGTTAGCGTACGTGAGCCCGTGGCCCCGCTCCGACCGGTGCGCTCATGCGTAGCGACGGGCGACGGACGCCGTTTCGGCGCCGTAGGAGGCCCCGAAGAGGAAGGCGTGGATGATGAGCATGTGGAGCTGGTGCAGGCCCACGCGCTCGCGCCATCCGGCCGCCAGGGGGGAGACTTCGTCGTAGCCGGCATAGATCCGATCCAGGTGCCGCTGGCCGAACACGCTCAGGGCGGCCAGGTCCGTCTCCGCGTGCGCCCCCTGGGCGAGCGGGTCGATGAGAACGCCGACGACGTCGCCCCGGCCGCGACCGCCCGGGATGTCGGTCTCCGGCCCGTCCTCAACCGGGCGGGCGGCGGGGCGGGACGGACCCCGCCCCGCCCGCGGCGGCGCCCAGTCGATGGTCCCCCCGGGCACCCACATGACATTGCCGGTCCACAGGTCGCCGTGGGTGCGGGCGACGGCGACCCTCTCCCCGCGCTCGCGGG
>ERZ773022.1953-NODE-1953-length-12942-cov-16.916195_pt1 | contig 12942 bp, 15 predicted proteins | sample MGYA00580839_ERZ773022 | MGnify/ENA primary metagenome ERZ773022 (study PRJEB29015, sample SAMEA2738020) | human oral metagenome | biome: human oral; feature: human-associated habitat; material: dental | place: China | collected 2044 ... | reverse complement strand
ACCTGGCCTACGGGTCGCACGACAACACGATCCAGCGCAACACGATCGTCACCGGCGTCTCAATGGGGCAGGGACTGCTGCAGGCCTACCAGGGAAGCCACGACAACACCTTCCGGGACAACACCATCGAGGCTTTCGATGACAAAACAGTAAAGGTGCCTGACAAGAAAGATGATGATCCCATGCATCCCCACTGGATGTTGTACGTCGGGCCCCACTCGGACAACAACACCTTCAGCGGAAACGTCCTTTCAGGACAGGCCAAGAGGTCGGTCGTCGCAGTGGAATCAATCTGGGACAAGAAATCCTCATTCTCCGGCGAAGTGAGCGGAAACCCATACTCGTACATGGGAACCACACCGGGATACCCGGGCACCTCCATCGAGGTGGACTATGTCGGGGGACGAAGGGACCTCACGGGAACCACGATCACCGGTAATGTGATGCGGCCCACCGGAACCCCGTTCTACGTGGCAGCCGATGTCTCCAAGGGCTTGAAGGTCGAAAACAATGATGTCGCCAGGGCCTCAGAAGGCACCGAACGTCTCATCGGCAACAATACGGACCTGAACCTGTCCGGAAACCAGCTGGCGGGTACCGGCTACCCGGTCGACAAGCCCTTGGTTCAGCATGAGGGCGCCCTCGACGGCGTCGGCACGGCCCACGTCACCTACACCGACCAGACGATCGGCACCCAGCACTCCCAGATCACCACACAGCAGGGCGATGACAAGGACACCAACCTCGTCGTCGACTCCCCCGACGACACCGTGACCGACGCCGGGGGCACCGACACCCTCAACGCCGCCGTCGACTCGACCCTGCCGTCGGGGGTGGAGAATCTCCGGATGCTGGGCAGCGATCCACTGCGGGCCACGGGCAACGAGCTGTCGAACACGATGCACGGCAACTCCGCGGACAACGTCATTGACGGCGCCGCCGGCGACGACTCCCTGGCAGGCGGTCAGGGAAAGGACACACTCACCGGTGGCGCAGGACATGACAGGTTTGTCCTGGACGGCCAACTGAACGGTGACGTCGACACGATCACGGATTTCACCCCCGGACAGGACAAGATCAGCCTGCCCGTGGCCACCTTCGGCGGCCTGAGCGGCAACTGGTTCACCGCCGACGCGGTCACCGCCACCACGCGGGTGTACCAGCAGGGAGAGACGCTGCTCTTCGACGCCGACGGCTCGGGCACGCTGTTCACCCCGGTCGCATTCGCGACGCTGCCGTCAGGAGTCCAGCTCACCGTCAACGACTTCGCCTGACCCCCACGCCCTAGGTCTGCGGATCCGCGGTCGGGCGGCTTGCCGAAGCAGGCCGCCCGACCTTTCACGTGATCACGGAACAACAGGTGCGGAATCAACCGTTTGGGAGGCTTCCTAGGATGGAGGCATGGGCATCTCCGACGACTCCACCACGCTCACCGTGAGGTCGGACTGCATCGATTCCGATGGACGTTTCCGAACCGACTTCACTGGGCGGGGAAGGAACATTTCCCCCACGCTGCGCCTCGACGGCCTCGACCCGAGCACCCGCACCCTGGCGGTGACGCTCGAGGACCTGACCCATCCCCTGTTCGGTTCCATGGCCCACTGGATCGCATGGAACATCCCTCCGGGGGATTCGATACCGGCTGCCATTCCGCCAGGTCGCGTCAATCCCTCGACGGGGATCGTCCAGGGAACCGCCTACGGGTGGCACAGATACCGTGGCCCGAAACCTCCCCAGGGCATGACACACACCTACCGGTTCACCGTTTACGCGCTCGACTGCACCCTGACGCTCCCCTCCAGAACCCGCCTGGCTGGCTTCAAACACGCGATTGAGGGGCACGTTCTGCAGCGGGCCGTGCTCGAGGGAATCTACGAATAGCCGCGCACGTCCCCGTGGGCGAAGCGGTCACGCCTTGTTGGCAGGTTTCCGTCAGGGGTTCGGACGGTCACAAACCGCTTTCCGCGGCTGCTTCTCGCGCCATTTCTTCGTGCTCTCTCGGAGGATGTTTCTCCAACCAGTCGAGCAGGAATTTCATGAGGACGAGCGAGATCAGGCTGGCCGTCAGCGCCGCGAGGAGACCCTGGAAGAACGTTGTGAACAGCCAAGCGACCGCGAACCACATGAGGAGGTCCTCAAAGACGTCATCGATTCTCCGGAAAATCCCCATGACGAGAAGAGCGGTCAGGAACTTATCGATGACCACAGTGATGACCCAAAAAGCAGGAAACATCCACAGGAGATTGAGCCAGAGCCATGGATCGTGGCTCCGAAGCTCACCAACACCCGGGATGAGGGCGACGCTCACCACACCCACAGCCATCGGTACGGCGGCAACGGCGCTGATAGCTGCAAGGAGCCACAACATGATGATCGCGCCCCAGAAGCTGACGGGCTGATCCTTCGACGCCACGATCCCACTCCCTCCGATCACACGTTCAAAAAGCAGTGACGGGCTCGGCACATCGACGACCGATCACCGACTCCCCGGACACGATCACTCCGACACCCCCTCCTTCCCGGCGCCATCATCACCGGGATCGTCATCATCCTTCGGGGCGTGTTTCTCCAGCCAGGTCACGAAGGGCTTCATGGTGACAGCTGATATCAGACCGGCCAGCAAAGCCCCCAAGGGGTCGCGAAAAAAGACAGTAAAAAACCACGATATCAAGAGCCACGCAAGAACGTTCCCGAGCAATTCCCCAACCTTCTTCGACTTTCCCGTAGCAAAGAGATGGTTCAGGACAGAATCAACGACTAAGCTGAGACCCCAAACAGCCGGATACATCCACAGGAAATGAAGAAGAAGCCACGGGTTGAGACTCTGAAGCTCCCCGACCCCCGGAATGAGAGCGACGATCGCGACCCCTACCATCATGGGGACGGTGGAGACGATGATGGCGGCGACGAGGAGCCAGAACATGATGATCGCGCCCCAGAAGGTGACGGGCTGGTCTTTTGAACTCATGTCCTGACCCCTCTCGTTCAGGCGAAGGTCACGATCCACCGCGCGATTTCGATGGCCACATCCGCCGGGATGCCATTCTGCGTGAGGAAGGTTGCGATACCCAGCTCACTCGTGGCTTCAATCGAATCTACCAGGCCATAGATCTTGTCCGCCCAAGAGCGAATGGTCTTTGGCAAAAAAATACGCCCATGCTTCAAGGCCACTTTGGCCAGTTTCTTGGCGATAGCGAAGACGGACTCCTGTCCATTACCAGCCACGCCACCTCGCTCGGCGACCTTACGGGCAGCCTGAGCACCTTCTCGATCGCCTGCCGCTTCCGCTTGGCGCGCAATGGCTTCCCAGTCGGTGGCACTGATGTCCCCGGCGGTCCGTTCACCGTTCTGATCGTTCTCGTTCGCGAAGACCACGGGCGAGCCACTCGTGGTCGCGGATGCCTGCTGCACTCCGAGGCCGACCCCGCCGAGCAGGATCGTCCCCGCCAGAGACGTCACGGCTGCTCTCTTCACGCGAGAGCGGAACGTGGATGTCAGTGTCATGTCAACTCCTCTGTGATGATTGGTTGATTCCGGGACGGGAAACAGCCTTCCAACACCCCATGACGGCGCGCAATGGTCAACCGGACCGATCAAGCACCCAGATGGATCAAGAAGCTGCCAGAAGCAACCACACGGCCTCTGCGATCCGTGATCGCTGACCTTTCGGGTAGTCCTGCTGTCCTTCCGGGCATTTTGTCATCATGCGCCGGCGAACCGGGCATGCCTGTCGTACGCTGAGAGGATCGAGCCAGCGCGAGTGATGCAAGGAAGGGGTGCTTGGAGAGAATGAACATCAGAGTTCTAGTGGTCGATGATGACCTGTTCGTGCGGCAAAGTCTCCAGAAAATGCTCTCACGCACTCCGGGAATCAGCACAGTAGGATTCGCCGAGAACGGCACCCAGGCGCTTGAAATTTTTACCTCCGAGGCGGCCGACCTGGTCCTCATGGATGTTCAGTTGCCGGACATGGATGGCGTGAGTACCGCTGCCGAGATTCACGCCCTGGAACCAGAGGCTCGCGTGTTGATGTTCAGCTCGCGCTGCGACCAGAACAGTCTGAGAAAAGCGATCGGGGCGGGCGCCTCCGGATATCTTCTCAAGGACGCGGAGCCGGGTGCGCTGATCAGTGCCATTCACGCTGCTGCTTCAGGCCTCTTTGTATGCTCGGAAATCATTCTCGAAATGCTCTTCGATAACCGTCCCGCCGAGCCGTCACAGGTCGACGACTTGACCTCTGGGGAGCAGGATGCGCTGCATTTGCTGTCCTTGGGGAAATCCAATCGTGAGATCGCGGAGGCGTTGCACCTCTCGGAATCTTCGGTCAAGGCGAGGCTCTCGTCTGCCGCGTCGAAACTCGGCAGCTCTTCCCGCACAGGAACTGTTGCCCGCGCCAAGGATCTCGGAATTGTCTGACCCACGACACCCCTCCCAGCATCCTCGCAGTGACACGCGGACGGGCAACGGCGCGCACCGCAGTGCCGGCAGATTCGGCACCAGCTCTGTGCTCAACAACGATGATTTCGTCATCCTGCCATCCAATCACCCAACGGTCGTCGATTTTCGTAACCTCTTCGACACCCACAGAACGGAGATCCCGGGCATCCATCAGGAAACCCCATGGTCGGAAGCATCGCTTCTGGCAGCGGAACAAGCGTATGTACAGTTCTCGGACACCGAGGCGGAGCGGACAAGAACGCTCTACGAAGCTTTTCTTGGTGAAGGTCTGCTAAGACTCTACGGCGGAAGCTGGGTGAGGCTCAGGGCCCACGCCAGAAACGGTGAGCCATCATATGGATACGGAATTCACCACGACATCACCGACCACATCGACGTGGTGACGAGCCTCCCTCCGCTGGCACGACGTCTGGGGACAGGAGCACACTGGGCCACAATCTACACATCGACGGCCACAATGCTGGACCTGGCCTTCACGCCCCGCCCGCCCGATGCATAGAACCGCCCTCCCGGTCACCGCAACCCTCGGCGCCGCCACGGCACCGAGCCCCAAGACGAGGCGGCGTAGGCCGCACAACACTCCGGCCACCCAGCTCCCCGGCAACCAAAAAACCCTCCAGGAGGAACTCCCGGAGGGTGGCACCCACATTCACGAGGGTGATGTTTCGTGTAAGTCGCTTGTGGTGGCCCTCACCGACACCCTCTCGAAACAATGGCAGCCGCTCCTTGACCTGGTCGCGAGCTTGCCGCCTGACTTTACCACCCGTGATGAGGGTTCCGCTGTGTCGCGTCTGCCTCGTAGGGTCAAGTTCACTTCGCTCACCTCGGCCCAGCGAGCCAACGTCGCTGACCTCTACGCGGCTGGCGTCCCCGTGCCGGACATCTGCGCGCGCTTTAACATCACGAAGAACACGGTCATCCGCCTTCGCAAGCAGGCTGGCGTTCCCCAACGGGAGCGCGGTCTCAATGAGCCGCAAGGCGACGAGGCCGAAGTGATGTACGCCTCGGGCAAGTCCCTCTTGACCATCGCCAAGCATTTCAGCACCGGCGTCGGCGCCGTCCGGGGCTGCCTGCTGCGGCGCGGGGTGAGGATGCGAAGGAGAAATGGAGGGTAGCGGGTCGCGCGAGGGCTACAAGGCCTTGTCAAAGCCATATTCTTCCCGATTCTTGCGGCGGCTTGGGGTTCAGCAATTTTGTTTAGTTTTCATCTTCCGGGGCACGACCGTAAAAATTTCCCAAGAAAATGGTCGTGTCGTCCCTTCGGCTGTCAAAAGTTAGATATCGTTGGCTCATTCGGGGCGATAGGGCTCCGATGAACCTCAAGGAGGCTCGAGATGAGTGTTGCGAAGCGCTTCCTGGCCATGTGTATGGCCTTGGCCGCTTGCTTGGCAGCTGCGGTGTGCATGGCGCCGAGGGCGGCAGCTGGCCAGCGATTCACGATCGCCTACACCGGCGGTATCGGGGTGTACCCGCGTTCTGGGCCAAGTATGAGCAGCCAGCGTGTGGGCGCAGCGCTGCCTGAAGGGTCATCCGTGGATGTGGCCTGTGAACTTGAAGGAGAGCTGGTCGACAACAACACCACGTCAGCTACCAAGATCTGGGAGCGTCTGAGCGATGGAACGCACATTCCTAATGCCTACATCAACTCCGGCGCAGATGGGTGGACGCCCGGAGTGCCGAGGTGTGATGTTGAAGGCAAAACCCAGCAGAAGCTTAAGATTGGTAAATATAACCGTTTTGAAGCAGCTCGCGTTGCACTTAGAGACGCATTCGACCCGCATCTTTTGCTTGATGCAGATTGCACTCGATACCTTTCTGGTATTATGTGGGACCATGGCGGTCTTCCGCAAACCGATGAATGGACTAGCTCATCTCCCGATAAGAGTAAGTGGGGTTCGCGATATCTTCTTCCGGGCTACACAAAGGCGGCTATCAATGCAAATGAGTTCACTCAATACATGAAGCGAAGCGGAATTGCCGAAGTCCAAGAGCTTGCATGGTCTGAGAAACCTGCTAATGCATGGCCTGGAGATATCATTGCCTATGATTGGGATAATGGCGCAGATGGCGTTATTGATCATTTGGCAATGATCACTGGAGGCACTCAGGATGGCCCATTTGTATCGCAACATAGTCCCGGGCAGCGTAATCGCTATTGGTCCTGGTCTATTGAGCAAAATGGGTGGATTCAGGAGAAAATGCCAGGCGCCCGCGCCTACTTGATTCGGATCATCGTGTAGTTTATACTTCTAATACATGATTTGGTTGATTCAAACTAGAATGAGCGCGATAGCGGAAAAGGTTGCCTTCTTTCCTGATTGGCTATCGCCGGTCAGCCAGACATCTGAGGGGCTGTCAATCTGGTTTGGCAGCTCCTCAGTTTATATCAGACCCGTCCAGTCTGTTATATTATTTGCCGCATTGCTAGCTCTTGGACTAGCTATTCCTATGCACCACGGAAAAGAGAGGAAGAGTAGTCCCGCATTGACTCTTTTGTCCTGGCTTGTTGGTACGTTGATAGGAGCTGCTACTATCATGGCAAGCCTCGCCGTATATCGCAGTGATGTTACTCTAGCGATACTGGTCATCACTCTAGTCGTTTTGATTCCAGGAGGGGTTATTACTATAACACAATATAAGCATCAATCTGGCTGATCGCAGAGATGGCTCAGCCCCGCAACCATGCCCTCCAACACTCTATCCCACTTCCCACGAGACCTAACCGCGTTTCTACAACATATAGCCGTTTATCTACGCTTGTCTTTTTTGTTATGGGTGCATCCGGGCATCGGGTCAAAGATGAAGGCGAGTCGTCCTGTCAGGTCGCATGCGACTTGGATGTTGACGCCGGTGGTCTTGTGCTTGCCGGAAAATAGTTCTGGCATGGTGCGCCATGACCAGGTCGGCAGCAGGGTGCCATCGACGATGAGTGGGTCGGTGACATCAAGGTCGTCGACCGTGGGGATGCAGGTCTTGCAGGGCCTGTCCAAGGATGGGCGTCAAGGAGGCTTATGCACAGTCATCCCCAAGCCTTTCCCCGACTAGGGGTTTTGCCGACAGAGGCGCCGGCTATGAATAAGCTCCCTTAGAGTATATGTGAAGGCTCAACTTCAGATTGATTTTGCGGCTATTTTCAATAGTTCCGGAAGTAGAGCTTTACGTGCACATGCGACACGCGCAGCACCAATTAAGCATCACATTCTGACTAAGCCACCGTTAGGTAACATAAGGTTTTTCACTGTTCAAACACATGCACTCCATCTTCGTTTTCGATGATGTCGAAGCAGCGGGTGGCGTCTTCCCAGATGGCTTGGTAGTTCCAGCGGATGTAGTTGGTTGGGATGCCGATGGTGTTGGTGATGGTTTCGAGTTGTTGGCTGAAGAGGTCTTCGACGAGGGTTTCGGTGTAGGTGCTGCGGTTTGGCCAGCTGCCGTGGTAGCAGTTGGTGAAGTTGTGGTGCCAGTCTGGGCCGAGGGGTTGGTGTGGTGGTTGTCCGGTGAGTTGGCGCCAGGCGGCGATGGCACCTGCTGGGTAGTTGTGTGGTGTGGTTTCGGGTGTGTTGTCTGGCTGGTGATTACCGGTTTGAGTGTATTCTGGTTGGTAGTTCATAGGGGTCTTCTCCTTTCTGGTTAGTTGGTCAGCACGTCTTTTACTTCCTCTAGGGTGATAGCGCTGTGCATGCCGGTCGGTAGTGTGGTGTCGCTGGTCAGGATGCGGTGGAGTTGTTGCTTGCGGGCGGGGTGTGGGGTGATCCAGAGCACGCGGGGAAAGATGCCGCGGGTGGCTTGTTCGGTGCCGGCTTGGTAGTGGCGGTGGTAGGCACGGGCTTTGGTGGCGATGCGGGCGGGATTTTCGGTGGCGAGGTCGATTTCACACCACCAGTGGTCTTGGTAGCCGTCGGTTTCGGTGATGAGGCCAAGGTCGGGTTTGACCCATTCGGGTTGGCCGTAGGGGCCGAGGTGGCTGCGCCAGCAGGTGGGTTCTGGCTCGATGTCGCGGATGGTGATTGGGCTGTGGCGGGCGGTTTCTTCGATGGTGATGCGTGTTTCGGTGATGGCGAGGGTGTGGGTGAGGAAGCCGAGGGATGGTTCGTGCCAGCGTCGTCGGGTTGGAGTGCCGGTGCCGGCTTCGTGGCGGGTGATGAGGCGGTGGCCGGGTTCGGTCAGGTGCCAGATAGTGGCCCCAGAGCCGGCGCGCATGCCGCCGATGCGTCTGGTAAGGGCGCGGATGAGGTGAAGCGTGGCCAGGTGTTTTGTCAGGCGGCTGGTTTGGCGTAGGGCTGAGGCGGGACTGGCGTGGTGGGGTCTGAGCAGCCGGGCGAGGTGGCTGGTGGTGGCGAAGCGTTGCTGGGCGAGGAATCGTAGGACGGTCATGGCGCGCTCGCTGACACGTGCCATGAGGTGGTGAAGTTGGTGCTCGGAGATACGAATCATGGGAGTCCTCCTTTCACAATGTGGTTAGCGAGAGGCCCGGCTCCGGAGCCGCTAGCCGGTACCGGTGCCGGTGTGTGGCTGCCTCGATGAAGAGGTAGACAGTCGTGTCCCGTACTTGGTGGTTGCGGGCCGGTTGGCGGGGTAAAGGCTGGTTGGTTCAGTGACGCGACTGGTCAGGCGATTGGTCACTTCTGGCGGCGCTTAGTTGGGGCTGGGCGACGGCCGAATTCACCCGGTGAGGTTGTTGGTGCTGGTGGTGAGGTCGTTTCGGTGGCTGGTGCCAGTGGGGGTGTGTGGCTGGCGAGTTGGGTTAGCGCGGTTTCGGTTTCCTCGGCGGGGACGCCGTAGCGGTGGCGGCTGGCGGCGCGTGCGTCGATGGCGGGGCGTTGGCTCGGGCGTGGCGGCAGAGTGATACCGGAGATCCAGCCGGCTTCCTGGCCGTCGACCCACGCGGTCGAGTAAGTGGCATAGCGCGGCAGACGGATGAAGTCGAGTGGTTCAAGGCCGGATGTCATGGCGGCCATGTCGCGGGCGTCAGGGGCGGCCAGACCGAAACAGATTTTGTTGCGGGCGTTGGCGTCGATGGCCGCGCGCATTGCTGGGGTGAGTTGGCTGCGGTACTGGTGCGCCAGGTGCCAGGCCACGCCGAGCGAGCGGGATTGCGCTAGGGCGTCTGCCAGGTCGCCGGGGATGCCGTGGAGGAAGTCGTGGACTTCGTCGACGTAGATGCTGACCAAGTGGCGGCGTTCTGGCGGCAGCACGGCGCGGGACAAGATGAGTGGCCAGAGTTGCCCGATGAGTAGCGAGCCGAGGAGCCGGGCGGCCTCGCTGCCGATCACCCCTTTGTTGAGGCTGACCAGCAGGATGGTGCGGTTGGTGAATACGTCTCGGAGTTGGAAGCGTGGCTGGGTTTGTCCGAGTACGGCGCGCATTTGCGGGCGGATGACGAATTGCTGGAGTTTGTTGAGGACTGGCGCTATCTCTGTGGCTTGCTGCTCTGGGCTTTTGGCGTCGAATTTCGCCCAGAATGCTGATGCGCCGAGCGGGTCGTGAAGCTGGCGGGTGACCATGCGCCGGAAGGCGGGGTTGGTCAGAAGTGTGGGGATCATCACCAGGGTGGCCGCCGGGCCGCCTACCTTGGCCAGGGTCAACAGCGCGGCGGTCAGAATTTCCTCGGTGCGGATACCCCACGAGTCGGCGAACACGGCCTTGCAGGTTGCCAGGAGCGCATCAACGGTCAGCTCCGGATGCCTCGTGGCGGCTGCTAGCGGATTCAAGCCAACCGGGCTGGGGTCGGTGGGATCCAGCACCACGACGTCATTCACACGCTCGGCCGGGATCCGCTCCAGTAGCTCGGTGACCAGGTCACTCTTGGGGTCAATGACCACCACGCCGCGGCCGGCCGTGATGTCAGCCAATGCCAGATGCTCCAGCGCCGTCGATTTACCAGCCCCGGTCGGGCCGAGCAGAACTGTGTGAAGCAGCGCGTCCCGTGGAGGAATCCCCAACGCGACCGGCCTGCCGGGTGCACTGGAATGAGCGAATACTCGCCCCGCCAGTCGTTGGCGCATGCCGGCCAGCCAGTTCGGTGGCGCGATCTGCCGAGGCGATACCGGCGGCAGGCCGGGCAGATCTCCCTCACCGACCGGCCAGCCAGTGAGGGAAGCAATCTCGGTGCTGCTCAGCTGCATTCCATATCCCCACGGCCGCCGTACCTGGTGGAGTTTGGCGGGATCCTCGGGCCACAACCGCAACCGCACGCCGGCTGCCTCGATGGTGCACAGCGCCCCGAACAGCCGCTGGATCAGCGCCCGGGCCTTTTGGGGTGTGGCTGCCTCGGCGCCGAGCCGCACGCTCACCAACGCACCGTGCTGCCGGCGGCGTTCACGTACCCGGATGAGTTCATCACCGCTGGCAGCTCGGGCTCCGTGGTTGAGCAGGCTCCACCACGACTGCCGCGCCTCGAGGGGCGGACGCCGCGACAGCATCGGTGCTACCCGCCCACCGATGAACAGCTGCAACACCAGCTGCTCGCCGGTTCGGAGCCCCGACAAACCAGCCAACAGCGCCCGAGTCACCGCTTCAATCCGGCTGGTATCCAACGCCAGCAACGGATGCGTCACCTTGAGGCGTGCCGCCTGGGTCACCGCCCGCCGCACCCCGGCCGCCACCGTCTGCATACCGGGAACCAGCTCACCAAGCAGCGACTCCACCACACGGACACACCTGACGTCGGCTGCGATCTGGAAGCGGATCGTCTCGTTCGTTGCTCGGGTTTCAATGACCAGCGGCCCCAGACCGGGATCAGCCACCAGCCGATGCATCAGCTGCTGCACCATCGTCCATTTCAGCGGCCGCGGCCAATACAGCTCGCGCCAGCACCATCGCCGCTTGCTACTCACGATGCGCCTCCATCATCCGGGGCAGGGGCACTGACACCGCCAGCCTGATCAGACCCAGCAGGGTCGTCGACCTCGGTGGTTGCTTCTGGGGTTTGTTCGATCCGCCACAGCAGGTACATCGCCAAGGCTTTGGCCAGTTCACGCCGCGAGATCGGGGTCTGCCACAACGGCACCACCCGCACCTGCGATGACCGGGACGTACCGCGGCCGACCTCTCGTTTACGTCCACGTCGTGCCATGCCTGCCTCCTCGTCGTTTCACCACCAGAACCGGTTTCGCCACCACCGCATCAGCCTCCACGCCCCGGCGGCGACGAGCCCGATGCCGCCGGCAACCAGCGTCACGGGCAGCCAAATCCTGCCCAGAACGCACAACGTCATCTCGACGCATACGGCGCTTACCAGCAGCGATAGCGCGCCGATGAGTAGCCTCGTAGATCGGTTGTTCGTCCCACCACCAGACATCTCTTCCTCCTCGTATCCGTTTCATCACTGCACCTCGCTCAGCTGTTTCATTTCGCCCTGATTGCGGCCGGTATCACTGGGCACCGGATACCCCGGAATCTGGATATCGGCATCAATCTGGTTACCCCACACCGACCAATCCGCCCGCGATTCCGGACGCCGACGGGCAAACAACTCCAAATACGGCCCCCGCGACACCCGCTCGATAACCGCGAACTGCTCAGCCGGTTTACGAGAATGCTCCCGCACCGGCGCGGTAAACCACGTCGGCTGCGACCGAAAATTCACCGGCTCTCGACCACGCGTACAAAACAACAACTGCTCCGTAGCGTTACGCAAGGAATACCGCCCACCCAACCCCAGCCGGAACTTGACCCATGTCAGCGGCGAGCGCACCGTGAATCCCCACGCCTCCGCCACCCCATAGGCCTCCCGGAGCAGGCCATTCGTCGTCCACAACCACAAATGCGCATCCGCTCCTACCAAACTCGCCACCGGCAACCGCTTGATTCGCTTCAGGCTCATTACCGGATAATGCGTCCCACTCGACTGACCCGGCCACGGCGGATCCGCCAACACCGTCCGGAACTGCTTGTCACAACCTGCATACTGCATAAACCCTCCTCCTTCTTCATTACAATTGGTTGGTATAAGCGCCCCGGATATACCTCGTCTCAACCCGGCACCTCCGGAAGACGGCATCCGCCCGGGGCGCTACCTGTATTACGACTCACTCAACCCGAGAAAACAACCATCCACTCGGACACAATTCCCACCGATCGGACACCCCAACCACCCAGCCCCACCACAGAAATAGCAGGGCATATTCAGCAATTAAGGGACACAAAAACCGCTATTGTAGAAAACGCAACACCCAGCCACCAACCACACCCCCACAAGCAGCCGGGTGCCACGCCCTCAGCCATCACGACCGGCGCTGCAACTCCTCAACCACCCGCCGCATCATCTCCCCCTGAACCCGGAACGCCTGCTGCCTGAGCCGCCCAGCCACCACCTGAGCCTCGCGCTCAATACGCCGCTGCTCCGCCCGAGCCCGCTCCTTGGCCAGCCGCTGCTCATCCCGCCACCCCTCCACCAACCCCCACACCACCAACCCCAAACCCACCACCCCAAGGACCGCCACACCAACCAGCCCGAGGACTGCCAGGCCGGTCACTGGAACC
>ERZ773022.1950-NODE-1950-length-12946-cov-22.839578_pt1 | contig 12946 bp, 9 predicted proteins | sample MGYA00580839_ERZ773022 | MGnify/ENA primary metagenome ERZ773022 (study PRJEB29015, sample SAMEA2738020) | human oral metagenome | biome: human oral; feature: human-associated habitat; material: dental | place: China | collected 2044 ... | reverse complement strand
CCCCGACCTTCTCATTGCGAACGAGACGCGCTACCAACTGCGCCATAGCCCCAAGGACTCACACAGCTTAGCACCATTACAATCGGCCACGCAAGCCGACCACCGCAGCGTGCAGCATGGCACGGAGCCCACACATGCGGCCGCGCCGCGAGCCCGAAGGCCCGCGGCGCGGCATCACAACGATTCGGCTATTACTGGGCGCGGCGCGCGTCCAGGACAGCATCCAGGTCGAGGGCGACGGCCTGGTCGGCGACGACCTCGGCGGTGGAGCGGGCGCCCACCTGTGCGGTCTGGGCGATCGGGCGAGCTGGAACCGCAGCGTCGATGCGCGGGATGCCGCGCAGGTCGGTGTCAGCGTGGACGATGCGGCCACGCACACGCTCGCGCGACGCGTAAGTCGGGGCGGGAACGGGGACGACGGTCCAGGCGCGCGCGGGAGTGTCGGCGACCTCGACGATCTTGGGGACGTCGACATTGAAGACGAGGGAGGGAACGGATCCGGTCTGAGGCGCGGCATCGGACGCTGCAGTGCCCTCCGCAGCTTCGTCGGATGAAGAAGCAGCGCGCTCGGCGGGAGCCGCGGCGGTGGCCCGACCGGCACCACGCACGTCACCACGAAGCTTGGTGAGCAGTTCGAGCTCTCGCTCAGATGCCTGCTGGGAGCGGACAGCAGCGACGCGAGAGGCCCCGAGCGAGGCCACGAGTGCGACAGCCGGGATGGCAATCCAGGCCCAGGCGATGGAGGTCGCGGCGATCACGATGCCGAGGGCGACGGTTCCGAGCGCGCAGATGCCTGTGACGACCATGCGGCGGCGTGCGGCGGCATTTTCGGCGGCGATGCGTGCGGCGCGGCGGGCGCGCAGCTTGGCAATGTCGCGGACTGCCTTGTTGTTGCGACGGTCAATGACGGGACGCGTGCGCCCCGTGGTGCCCTGGTGCATGCTGCCTCCGCTCGTCAATGCGCCCCGCGCCAGGATGGTTCCGCCGGCATGGTCACATGTGTCTAATTCTGTCTCACTCGTGTGGATCATGCGCAGCCTCGGAGAGAAACGGTCAATTTCTCGAGACTGAACGATTGCTGTCCTGCGTGCAACGAGCGACGGTACCGTCGCGATGAGCGCGACGAATATCACTGCAATGACGAGTCCACCAATCTCCACCTTCTCAACGTACGGGCGTTTGACGCACCATGCATTGTGCGATGGGCGCGTGTCGGGCTCTCAAACCTGTCGGTAAAAAGAGAAGTATCCCCAGATGTCACACTTGTAACACCAGCATCATTCGCACCGCGTAGGCCAACACGGCGAACACGCTCACTACCAGCGCATCAGCCCGCGAGCAGGCGAGCTCGTCAATCGATCGCGCTCCGCCCCCACCGCCGCTGCACGAGCCCGCCCTCGGGCAGGGACTCGGCGTCGACAAAGAACGCGATATGGTCCGCCCACTGCCCACCGATGTGCATATAGCGCGGGCGCAGCCCCTCCTCCACGAGGCCGAGGCCTCGGCACACCCCCAGGGACCGCTCATTCTCGGGCCGCACGCAGACCTCGACGCGGTGCAGGCCAAGTTCACCGACGACAAGGTCGAGGACGAGCGCCGCGACGAGGGAACCCAGGCCTCGCCCAGCCCACTCCGAGACGATCCAGTAGCCGAGCATGCCCGAGGACATGGCCCCCCAGTGGACGTTCGAGATCGAGAACTGCCCCACGTAGCGGCCGTCGATCTGCACGCCGAAAATCAGCGCATTGCCGACGCGCTGATCGCGGTCGGCGCGATGCACGTACTGCGAGAACGTCGGGATATGCTCAAGGGTATCCGGGGGCAGGGTCGCCTCCCACGGCCGCAACCAGTGCCCATCGGTGCGGCGCACGGTATCGAGGGCGCGGTGCTCCTCGCCGCGCACGGGACGTACGACGAGTTCACGCGGCCGAGGATTCGACTCGGTGCCGCCACGCAGGAAGCCGCGGCCGACAGGGTCGGCCACGCGCAGCGTGAGCATCTCAATATCGCGCCCCCACACGCACGTGCGGCGGCGGAAAAAACACCTCATTCGAGGACCAGGCACTGCAGGCGGTCGCCCGCGCGCACCGTCGTCACGTCCTCGGGGACGATCGCGAGAGCGTTGGAGTCCGCGAGCGCGGACAGCAGCAACGAGGCCGGGGTGCCCATGACAGCGGCGTTATAGCCGGAGCGGGGGGAGCCGGTCAGGCGCACGCGCACGAACTCGCGGCGGCCGCGCGGGGAGTACCAGGAGCGGTCGATGGCGGCGCGCACGACGGGACGGTTGACGGCGGTCCAGCCCTGCATGTGGCGCAGCGCGGGGCGGACGAACACCTCGAAGCAGACCTGGGCGGAGACGGGGTCACCCGGCAGGCAGACGATGGGTGTGCCGGGCTGGCCGTCCTCGGCGCCGACGGTGCCCACGCCCATAATATGGCCGGGCCATGCGGCGACGTTGTCGAAGCGGACGGTGCCAAGCGCACCGAGGACCTCGCGCACGGTATCGCCACTGCCGTAGGAAATGCCACCCGTCGTCAGGATCAGGTCCGCGCGCACCAGCTGATCCTCGATGGTCTCGCGCAGGCGAGCGCGCTCATCCGGGACAGCGGCGACGCGGAAGGTCTGTGCGCCGGCATCAGCAACGGCCGTCGACAGGGCATGACCGTTCGCATCAAAGACCGTGCCGGGGCGGGCCTCGCCACCGGGCTCGACGATCTCGTCACCGATCGAAATGATGACGACGCGCGGGCGCGGGTGGACCAGCACGCGGTCGCGGCCCACGCCGGCAAGGAGCGCCATCTGGCGGGCACCGATACGCGTGCCGGAGCGCAGCACCGTATCACCCTGCGCAACGTCCTCCGCGCGGCGGCGAATGTTCTCGCCATTGGCTGGGGCGGTACGCAGGGCGACCTGGGCGATGCCGTGGTCCGTGAACTCGAGGGAGACGACGGCCTCGGCACCCGAGGGCATGGGCGCGCCGGACGCGATGCGGATCGCGGTGCCGGGCACGAGGGCGACCGGGTCGACCGCTCCGGCGCGGATCTCCTCGGTGACGGGAAGCGTCACCGGCGACTCCAGGGTGGCTCCCTCACAGTCGCGGATGCGAACGGCGTATCCGTCGCACGCCGACAGGTCAGCGACCGGGAAGTTGAAGGGGGCCTGCACATCCTCTGCGAGCACGCAGCTGACCGCGTCAGCGAGCTGAACGTCGAGCGGCGGTAGCGCGTGGGCAACGGCCATGCAGTCCTGGTAGAAGTCGGCAACGCTTCGCATAGTTGTTAGTCCTCGAGCTTGGAGCGCAGGAACTCCTTGAGTTCCGCTCCAAGCACCGGGTCCTCAAGGGCGAGCGTGACGTTAGCTTCAAGGTAGCCGAGTTTGTCCCCGGTATCGAAGCGTCGCTCGTCAATGACTACACCGTACAACCCTCCACCCTCTTCTTCGGGGAGATCGATCATGCGCGCGTACCCATCTGTGAGCTGATACTCACCGCCGGCACCCGGTTCAATGGTCTCGAGGGCCGTGAACACAGCCGGGTCGAGCAGGTAGCGGCCGACGACCGCGTACTCGGACTTGACCTCTTCGAGCGGGGGCTTTTCAGTGACGTCGGTGATGCGCATGAGCTGGCCCTCTTCGAGGTCGATACCCTCGGGGATCGGCAGAACCTCGACGGCAGTCGACGCGTAGGCGGTGGCCTGCTCGGGGGTGACCTTCAGCAGGGCGACGACGGTGCCGCCCAGGGCACCTCGCACCTGGATCATCTTGCGCAGCAGCTGCGAGCCGGGTTCCATGAGGTCGTCGGGCAGCAGGACGGCGCAGGGGGCGTTGCCCACGTGGGACTTGGCCTGCAGGATCGCATGGCCGAGGCCCAGGGGGTGCCCCTGGCGCACGGAGTGCACGCGCGCGTACTTCTTGTACTCGTTGACGTACTCGAGGGCCTTCTCCTTGCCGGCCCTCTCCAGGTCGGCCTCGAGGCCAGGTTCAGCGTCGAAGTAGTCTTCGATCGACTGCTTGCCGGCGCGGGTCACGAAGAGGATGTCTTCGATGCCGGCATCCGTGGCCTCGCGCACGATGTACTCGATCGAGGGACGGTCGACGACGGGCAGCATTTCCTTGGGCACGGACTTCGTGATGGGCAGGAAGCGGGTTCCTCGACCGGCCGAGGGAACGACGGCGTGCACTACTGCCTGGTTTTTATCTGACATACTTCACAGCGTAGCGAAGAAACGGGCCGAAAGGGAGACGATGACCACAAAAACAACTCTCCGCGCGGAGGTGCGAAGCAGGCGCCACGCCCGTCATGCCGAGGCCCACTCCCTCGGATCCCTCACCGCCACCCCCGCGATAACTGCGCCCACCCCACCCAAGTCCCCACTCTGCGCGGAACCTATCGCCTCCCCCGTTCCCGTGCGCAACCGCGCTGAAGCGGAAGGGATCGCGCGCCAGGTTCGCGCCCTGGCCTCGTCGATGGGCGGCGTCATACTGCCCGCGCTCTTCGTTTCCACCCCCCTAGAGCCCGACATGTCCCTCGCGCTCGAGCTGTTCCCCCGCGCACTCCTGCCCGTCCTCCTCGACGAGGCCGGTGCCCCCTACCACTCCCCCCGCTGGGGCCTGTGGGAGGCGGGGCAGGCGTTGGTGACGCTCGGACGACCTCCCGCCCAGCCGTGCGGTGAGGCAATGGGGGCGGAGTCGCTCACAGAGTCGGATCTGATTGTCATTCCGGCGTTGGCTGCATCCGCGGACGGAGCGCGCCTCGGGCAGGGCGGCGGCTGGTACGATCGCGCATTGACCCACCGCCGCCCCGGCGTGCCGGTGGTCGCAGTGATTTTCGACGACGAAGTGCTCGACCCCGGAGAAATTCCCACGGAGGCACACGACGTTCCGATCAATGCGATCATTACGCCGACACGCACGTTTACCACTGACGTTCAATAGCACCTTTTCCCTGTGTTTACTGTCTTTTGCGACACTAACAATCGTTTGTCACATACCTCTCACGACTGAGTTTTCGGCAGAAAATCGCAGATCGCTGACCGAATTACAAAAAGTGCGACGAACACTACCCTCTAAGCACTGTCCATAAGACGAAAGTTCCCACTAGTGTTTTCCACGAGAAACGTGCGCCAAACACGCGCACGCCCCGGCGGCAACAGACCGCCACGCCGAGATACATCGGCGATTCAGACTTGTCGGCTCAGCCGACCCCCTTCACTACAGGAGAACCCATGCTCAAGGGATTCAAAGACTTCATCTCTCGCGGCAACGTCGTCGAGCTCGCCGTCGGTGTCATCATCGGTGCCGCCTTCAAGAACATCGTCGACGCCCTGGTCGATGGCATCATCAACCCGCTGATCGCGGCCGTCATCGGCAAGCCCGATTTCTCGGACGCCTTCATCCTGACCCTGAACGGTACCGACGTGAAGTTCGGCCTGCTGATCACCGCCGTCATCAACTTCCTCCTGATGGCCTTCGCGATCTACTTCTGCATCGTGGTGCCCATGAACGCCCTCAACGCCCGCCGCAAGAAGGACGAAGAGGAGACCGCCGAGGAAGAGGCCTCCGACGAGGTCAAGCTCCTCACGGAGATCCGCGACGCCCTCGCCAAGGGCGACCGCGCCTGATTCTTTCCTCCTCGCGAGCCGGGGCCGATGCGTGCGCATCGGCCCCGGCTTGTTGTCTCACCACAACACGAGAAGCGCCGCTCCAGCAAAGAAAACTCGCGCTTACGTCAGCCCCTACGCCCGCGCCTGGGAATGCGGCGGCACGTTCTCTAGGAGACGCGCGTCGTTCGCGCCGTCCCCACGGTCGGGGGCGTCGGCCATCGATCCGGGCCGCGTGTCTTCGGGGCGCACACGGTCTTCCCAGGAGGGCGGCAGCCCCTCCTCGATGAGGTGGCGGTCCACGTCAGACACGTAGCGCGCGACGCGGCGACGCTTACGCGGCGACGCCTCACTCATCGGTGCTGCCCTCAGAATCAGAGGACTCCGCCTGGGCATCCTCGGAGGCCGAGGACTCGCCTGCCTCCCGCGCGGCCGCAGGCTTCGTGCGGCGCACGACGTTGCCGAGGACCGCGTCGGACTGGAAACCACGGCGCGTGATGCCCAGGGCCTCGCGCAGCTCTTCGGCGGTCTCCAGGTCGGTGCGCTCCACCCCGTCGGAGCGTACCCAGGCGGCCATCTCGTCGAGCTGGTCGTCGGAGTAGGCGGCCAGAGGCAGCCCCTTGGCGATCGCCGGGCGGGGCCCGCGATTCTCCTCGGAAGCGCGCTCCTTACGCTTGATGGCCAGCAGCATGCCGGTCGTGTCCTCGTCGGCCTTCTTGCGACGCTTGGATTCCTCGTCGAGGCCGTCATCCAGCATTGGCATGCGCGGGGCCACGGGTTCCTCGGAGCCGTCCTCCGATTCCTCCGATTCCTCCGAACCCGACGTGGGCTCAGCCGAGGACGCCTCTTCGACGCGTTCTTCCGCGGCCTCGTCGTCGACGACGCGCTCAGGAATGGCCACGACGGCCTCATCCTGGGTGGTATGCAGCTTCTCGAGGGCGTCGAGGACGCTATCCACGATCGCCGAGGCTTCCTTCTCGGGGTCGATGAACAGCGCCATCGACAGGGCGGTGTAGACGGCCCAGCCCTGGGCTTCGAGCCAGCGGGGACGGGCGCGGTCGCGCACGCGCTGGCTGGGCTCGGCCAAATACTCCTCGTCGTCGGTGAGGACGGCGAGCAGCAGGCGTCCCGGGGAGTCCGGGTGCCCGATGGCCAGGGGGATGCGCATGCCGCCGGGGATACCAACGTTGGCGACGACCTCGAGGCCACGCGAGTACAGGTGTTCGGCGAGGTCGACGAGCAGACGGTCCGGCTCGCCGGCCAGGACCGGCCACGCGTCCATCCCTTCCCCGGCGTGCCCCTCGGCGATCTCGATGAGGTCGACGAGCATCCGCGAGCCCGCGTGCCCCAGGCGGTCGCGGTCGATCTCCTCGCTGTGAAGCGAGCAGACGAGCGTCAGGTCGCCGCGCACCACGCGCAGGATCTCGGCCAGGGTGTCTGCGCCGCTCTCGGTGGACAGGACACCGAAGTCGTGGATGACGCGCCCGTGCGGCGTCTTCGCAAATCCCACGGACACGATGAGCGATTCGCGGGTGAGGCCCACGGCCTGCGAGGGACCGACGACCACGAAGGGTTCGGGCGTCGCCGGGTCGAAGAACGAGGCCAGGCCGGGTTCCTCGGCACGCACCGTCTCCAGGGCGTCGCGGATGCGCCCGGCGTGGCGGCCGGATAGGGCGACGACGGCGAGGGAGCGTTCGGGCGATTCCACCGCGTGTTCGATGACGGCGTCGACGACGGCACGCACCTCGGCGGCTGTCGATTCGATGGCGTGCGCGCCGGGGGCAGGCATGCCCGTCGCCTCGACCCAGCGGGCGCTCACGGGCGCGTTCGAGGCCGTCCACGGCACGGGAATGCCGGCGTGCTCGTAGCCGTAGCGGGCCAGCAGCAGGGCGACCTGATCGTTGAGGCGGCGCGGTCCGGGTTCGACGTGCAGGACCGGCAGGACGCCGGCGAGTTGGCGGGTCGCGCCACCCTCCGAGGCCGCCGCCAGATCGTCGATGACGACCAGCTGGTGGCCGCGGGCGATAATCGGCGCAAGCTCGGCCAGGGGCAGGCCGTCCGCACCGTCGAGGACGACGAGGTCGACGGTGCGTCCCGTGGGCGCCAGGGTGGGAACCATCGAGGGAACCGTCATCAACACGGGTAGCAGGTGTCGCACGAGGGGGTAGGTGACCAGCAGATCCAGGTCGCTGGGTGCTTTCCCGTCGGCGAGGAGTTCGCGCAGCTCCTCGTACTGGCTCGGACGCGCCGCGAGGGCGTTCGTGCGGATCCTTCGCACGCCCGTGATGGCCTGCGGGATGAGCGAGGCCACCTGTTCCTCGTCCAGTTCACGCCCCTCGCGCGCCAGGTCCTCAAGCGCGCCGGGATCGACGCCGCCGAGCGCGGGCTGCGCGGCGAGCATGGCGCGCAGCAGCGAGGCCCACCACGCGAGGTCGAGCTCGGTGTCGATCGCACTGTCCTCGACGTGGCGATCCGCGAGGTCCTGGGCCAGCTTGTCGAGGCCTCGGGCGGCGAGGCGCTCACGCATCGCCAGGCGGGCCGGGACCTCGCGCGCTGCCAAGGTGTCGCTTGCCCACCGCTCGATGAGGGTCGTCAAGCGCTGGAGGTGGGTGCCCACGAGGTCCGGTTCTTCGGCGACGAACACGGGGGCGATCGCGTCAAGGTCGTCGCGCACCGCGTCGGTGAGCGCCGATATTTCGCCGATCTTCGCGGGGAGGATCGGCCACGAGTCTTCGCCGCACACCGTGCACCATGCGTCGCGGCGCTCCTGGACGCGGATGAGGGCGCGGTGCAGGTCGGGCACGTGCACGCCGGGGCGCACGAGGTCTTGGGCCTGCTTGACGAGGCGGTTGCGTTCCGATCGGCTCATCGAAATGTCGTGGTCTTTGCGCCACTGTTTGGGGGCGGTCGCGATGACCATGTCGGCCGCGCTGCGTTCGAACACGCGGGGCTGGAACACATCGAGGACATCCGCGATGCCATCGAACATGGCGAGCTGGCGGTCCCACTGAGCCAGGGTGCCAGCGGGCTTGATGCCGGCCTCGCCCGCGACGGAGGCGATATGGACGCGCAGTTCGGGGAGTGTCTTGGAGAGGCGGTCAACGCGCAGCAGCACGTCGGAGGCCTGCTCGTCGGAGGTGAGGACCGCGCTGCCCCACGCGGAGGATGAGCCCCCCGAGAGGGTGCCTGATGCGAGGGCTTCGTGCAGGAGCGCGCGGGCGCTCTCGCCCTGGTCCACGGCGATCGCGTACAGCGTGTCCTCGGAGAGGCGTACGCGCGTCGTGGGCGCGTTTTCGCCGCTCGTCAGGTCGGTGAGGGCGCGCAGGGCATCGGCGGCGCAGACGCCAAAGCGGCCGTAGGGCTCGTGGAGGGCAATCGCGTAGGACGACAGGGCGGCGCGAACCTGACGCAGGCGTGCGCGCATGGCGTCGACGCTCTCCTGGTCGACGACCGGAGCGGTGTCCTCCATGGCGCTCGACACGCGGGCCGCGAGGGTGCGACGCACATCCGAGTAGCCATCGATGTTCGCGACGATGTCGGCCAACCCAAGGTCGGATAGACGCGAATATGCGGCGATCGAGCGCGGCGGCGACGTCGACACGTGCAGGACGGAACGGCCGGTCGCCGCAGCGTCAGCCAGGATCGCTGCCACGACCGAGGCGTCGTCACTGTGGGCAGGAATATCAACAAAAACACTGTGCCCCTCGGAGGCTGCCTCGACGGCGTCCTGCTGGACGGGGATGAGGTCACCGACGCCCTTTTCGGCCCACGGGTCACGGTCTGCCCGGTTCGGTTCGTGCGCCTGCGCGATCAGGTCGTTGCGAGCGTCTTGGTCTCCTGCGAGCGCACGGATCACCTGGGAGTCTTCGAGGACCGTGACGTCTTCGCTGAGGCTGGCAGCGAGGGCGGTGGCGGGGTGGCAGAAGAGGCCGATGACGAGCTCCTCGCGGATATCGAAGCGCGGCAGGGCGGAGCACAGCTCGCGCAGGGCGTTCATCGCCTGTGAGGAGGAGAAACCGTGGGTTCCGCTGGCTGTGGCCAGCACGGTCTCGCCATCTGCGTCGACTCCGTGAGCGCGCAGTGCGTCGGCCAGTTCGGGGGCGAGGATCGCGCCTCGTCCCAGGGCGATGAGGACGTCGTCGTCGCGTCGCACGAGGCGCACCGGGCGCAGCAGGGCGGGAACGGTGATGGTGTCCATGCCACTGCCCCACGTGGCGGTGCCGATCCCCAGGTGGATGGGGCCGGTGCCATGTGCGGACGCACGCTGCTCGGAGCGGGCGATGAGTGCTCGCGCCCGATCGAGGGCGCGACCGAGGGCGATCGGCTCGCGGATGAGCAGGCTCAGTCGGACGGGATGTTCCGTGTATAGCTGGGCGAGGCCTCCGGGGTGTGCGCCGGACAGGGACAGCGTCGGCAGCGATGCGCTGTCGGCGGCAATGTCACGGTCGAGGCGCGAACGCCACGCCTCGCGCGCAGTGCCGACGAGGGTGGTCGGGTGCGTCGAGGTGGACGAGGCTGAGGTGGCCTCGGGCTCGGGGGCGGAACGTCGCGAAAAGATACTAGGAACCACGTTTTAACCCTACGGCAGCACCGCCCTCTTATGAGACGCGGCGCGCCCGGAGGAGGTCGACAACGGAAATGGTCACAACGGCGCCGACGATCAGTGCCATGCCAACGATGTCGATGCCCATGTAGGAGGTACCCATGACGAGGGTGGAAAAGGCGGTCGCGGCGATGGGCTCGAGGCTCCCGATGAGCGACGCCTTGACGGGGCCGATGCGATCCACACCCCACAGGTAGGCGGTGAAGGCGACGGCGGTGCCGAGGACGACGGTGATGAACATGGCGAGCACGACGTCGGGCGTCCAGGTGATGTCGAATCGCCACACTCGACCGACCAGGCCGACGCACACACCCGCGATCAGCAGGCCGTATGCCACGACGACGTCCGCACCGTAGGCCGTAATAAGCCGAGCGGGTAGCAGCGTGTAGGTCGCCAGCGTGAGCGCAGCGACGGCTCCCCAGGCGAGTGCAGTGGGCGTCATGACGAGGGAGTCCATCGACCCGTGCGTGCACAGCAGGAACGTACCGGTCACGGCGAGGACGATGGCGATCACCTCGGTGGCACGCGGCAATCGCCTGCGGGTGAGACACACCCAGACGACGATGAGGATCAGGCCCAGGTACTGAAGAACGGTTCCGGTCCCCGCGTTCGACGCGCGGATCGCCCCCATGTAGGAGATTTGGCAGGCCGCCAGTCCGAGAATCGCGTAGGCCACAAGGTCACGCCAGTTATGTGGCAATGAGACTAGGCCGCGATGCTGAGGTGAGATCCCGCGCGAGCGGGCGAGAACGTAGGCGAGCGTCAGAAAGCCACCGACGAACATACGGAAAAAGCTAATGAGAGTGAGCTCGATGCCGTGGTCGCTCATGAGGTATTCGGCAGAAACACCGGAGGCGCCCCAACACAGGGCGGCCACGACGGTCACCGCGATGCCCGACCCGGGCAGGCGCCACGTCCCGCGGTAGGCGGCGACCACGAAGAGGACGGCGACCAGCACGGAGATCACCGCCAGGATCGAGTGCGCGGGCAGCGTCGCGTTGATGTCGGAGTACATGGCCCCGTCGATGTTCATGCTGGAGTTCGTGCTGGTGAGCAGCTCGTAGCGGCCCAGCCAGTAGTTCGCGCCGATCAGCAGGGAGACGGCGGCGGCCAGCATGCCCGTCTGCAGGCGGGCGGGCTTGGAGGCGTGGGGGCGGGGGGCCAGTCGGACGGTGCCGTACAGGTAGGAGACGACCAGGCTCGCCACCAGGCAGATCACGGCGGCGCTCATCAGGAAGGACACCAGGACCTTCAGGGCCGGCAGGGTGAAGACGAAGAAGGAGATGTCGAGGCCGAACTCGGGGTCGACGCGGTCGAAGGACGAGCCGTTGACGAACTGCAGGAGGGTCTGCCAGTTAGCGGCCATGCGCGCCCCGGCGGTGAAGCCGAAGAACAGGGCGACGCCCCAGAACGCGAGCTTGCGGACCGGCGCGAGCGCCTTCTGGTAGGCCCGCAGCGACGCGGCGGCCTCCCCCCGCGTCGACGCCTCGCGGTGCTTGTAGGCGTGGGCCATCGACAGGTAAACGACGGCCGTCATCGCGCCGAAGCCCACCAGGAACAGCCCGATATGGGCGCCCCACTGGGTGAGGAGCACCCGCGTCGCGCGCATCTGGTTGAACCACAGGACCTCGGTCCACACGATCGAGGAGGCGTAGACGATGCCCGCGATTGCGGCGAGGGCGGCGATGGTGATCCCGAGGGGCCCGACCCTGGGCGCGGACCCCCGCGAGGAGGGGCGGCGCTGGGGCCGGCCGCCTTGGGCGAAGGGGAAGGAGCTCACGGCGTTGTCCTCTCTGTCGACGTGCAGCTCCGCCCAGTCTAGCGGTGCCGGGCAGTCGGGACGGCGGCGGGAGTTACGCTGTCCGTGAGACGATGGGTGCATGAACGGATCCATGACCCCGACGGCCCCCGAGGTCGCGCTGGCCAACGTAGTGGTCGACATCGAGAGGGGCGCCGCCCGCGCGGGCTGGGACCAGGCCCCCACGCTGTACGCGCTGGTCCCCACGGCGCGGCTGCTGGGCGACCCCCTGCTGCCCGACGAGGTGGCCGCCCACCTGCGGTCGGGCTGGGACGGCAGCGACGACCACCTGTCTGCGGTCGTCCAGGAGGACATGGCCGACGACGACCTCGAGGCGGTGCTGGGGCACTTGGCGTGGCCGCCCGAGGTCGCGGGGGCCGCGCTGACCGTCGAGCGCGTCGTCGTCCCCCCGGAGGTGGAGGCCCAGGCGCCCGAGGATCCGGAGGCCGCGATCGAGTTCGTGTCCAACCACCCCTCCCGCACGGAGGTGCGCCTGGCCGTCGGCGTCCTGCGCAGCGGGGAGTCGTGGTGCGCGCTGCGCATGCGCCCCTTCGACTCCGACGACAAGGTGGGCCAGGGGTCGGTCCTGGTCCCGGCCCTCGTCGATGCGCTGCGCGTCTCCTTGGAGCCGGATGAGGCACCGGCCTCGTAAACCGCTCAGCAGGGCCGCCCGTCTCACCACGTGGCCAAGTTCCCACGTGATGGGCGCCCGACGGGGTAGTCTAGGCGTATTCTAATTCTTTGACGATTTCTTGGGAGCGGCAATGAAGTTCGGTTTCGTCGGCACCGGGGCGATGGTGGGCGCCATCGTCCGGGGGGCAGCCGCGGCCGGATTCAACGCCTCCGACTTCGTCCTCTCGAACCGCACGCCCCAGGACGCGAAAGCCCTGGCCGACGAGGTGGGCGCCACGACCGCCCGCTCCAACGGCTCCCTGGCCCACCAGGTCG
>ERZ773022.1945-NODE-1945-length-12984-cov-26.758605_pt1 | contig 12984 bp, 7 predicted proteins | sample MGYA00580839_ERZ773022 | MGnify/ENA primary metagenome ERZ773022 (study PRJEB29015, sample SAMEA2738020) | human oral metagenome | biome: human oral; feature: human-associated habitat; material: dental | place: China | collected 2044 ... | reverse complement strand
GGTCTCGTCTCCCACGCCCATGAGGGCCCAGGCGGCGGTGTGCGCGACGGCGGCGGTGGCCGCGGGATCTTCGTCGCCAACGATGGCCTCAGCCCGGGCTGCGTCGAGCATGGCGGGGCGTCGCGGCATCTTCGATTGGGCCATGGGGACTTCTTCCTCCTACAATGGGGCTGCTGGGCCTATAGCTCAATGGTAGAGCAGCGGACTTTTAATCCGTAGGTTGGGGGTTCGAGTCCCCCTGGGCCTACTGGTCGCCTCGGAACGTTCCGGGGCGTTCACGCTATCTGCGGGCGCGCGCCCGCGCTGGAGGTGCATCATGGATCCTCGTTTTGCTCGCGCGTACGGCGCCCTGGCTGGCCTGGCGCTCGGCGACGCGTTGGGCATGCCGACGCAGGCGATGTCTCCTGAGCAGATCCACGCGGTGTACGGACGCATCACGGGACTCGTCGACGGTGATGCCTCGCAGCCCTACGCGCCGGGGATGCCCGCCGGGTCGGTCACGGATGACACGGAGCAGGCGCTGCTGATTGCGTCCCTCCTGGTACGAGGCCGGGGATCTTCCTCGGGACGCGTGGCCCTCAATGCGGTCGAGTTCTCCCACGCCCTGCTGGCCTGGGAGGATTCGATGATTCGGCGCGGCTCACTCGACCTGCTGGGGCCCTCCACGAAGGCGGCGCTCGAGCGCGTGCGGGCGGGCGAGGACCCGCTGACCGTGGGCGGCGAGGGAACCACGAACGGCGCGGCGATGCGCGTGACCCCGATCGGCATCGCCATGCCGACGGCCGATCCCGAGGCCTTTGCGGATGCCGTCTGGTCATCCTGCCAGGTCACGCACGCGACGCGACAGGGCTTCCAGTCGGCGGCGCTCGTGGCGGCGGCCGTGTCCATGGGGATCGACGCGGCACGCTCGACGAGCCCAAATCTGAGAGGCCTGCTGTGGAAGGCCGTGACCTACGTCGACTCCCTTCCCAAGCGCGGCGCGTGGACACCCGACCCGGACGTCGTCGCGGCGACGCGCAGGGCGATGCAGCTGGCCAGCAACCCTTCGTCGTCTTCCCTGGAATGCCTCGTCGAGCAGGTGGGCACGTCCGTGGCCTCGGCCCACGCGATCCCCATGGCCTTCGCGCTGCTCACGCGCGACCCCTCCCCGCAGGCGCTGCTGGACGCCGCCAACATCGGCGGGGACACCGACACGATCGGCGCAATTGCGGGCGCGATCCTGGGCGCCGCCCTCGGCTTTGAGGTCTTTGTCGGCCACGGCCTCGCCCAGGTTGAAAGCGTATCCGGCCTGGACCTGCCGTCCGTCGCCCTCGAGCTGTTGGAGCTGCGTGCGGCTCACGAGCCTGCCGCGAGCGCACCTGCGGACGTTGAACGTGACGGTGCGTCTCCCGAGGAGCCAGCCCCGGCCTCGTCCCCCGATCCCCGGGCCGGGCGGGTCGTCCTCATGGGGCAGATCCTCGTGGACCGGGTTCTCCAGGGGACCGGGCCGATATACGGCGGCGGGTCCGAGCGTGCGCGCGATGCAGGTACGCATGTGGGCGGCGGCTTCAACGCTCTCGTGGCCGCTCGGCGCATGGGGGCCGAGGCCGTCTCCCTCAGCCCGATCGGCACCGGACCCCACGCCTCGCTGATCGAGGAGGCCCTCAAGCGCGAGGGAATCGTCGACGCAGGCCCGCGAGTGGAGGGGGTGGACAACGGGTTCTGCATCGCCCTCATTGATCACCGTGCCGAACGCACCTTTATCTCCACCAAGGGAGCCGAGACGATGACCCCCACGAGCGCGTGGGCGAACTTCGTGCAAACCATGAGCCCTCATGATGTGCTCTACATCGACGGATACCTCATGGACCACCCCGCGAACAAGGAAGCCGCGGAGGCCGCGCTGCGGGTCCTGCCCGAGGGCGTGCGCGTGATTCTGGACGTCTCCCCCGTCATCGGGATCCCTGAGAGCTTGCCCGCGCACCACGCGATCATCTCGATGAACAGCGTCGAGGCGAGGGCAATCGCCAAGCGCTCGCAACTTGACGGCTACCTGCCTTTTGACTCTCTCAGTTGGCGCCTCGCGCAGACACTGGGGCACGACACGTTGATTCGCCTCGGAGCATCCGGCGCGTTTTTTGCTCGCTATGCCAGCCCCGATAGCGAAACATCAGCCGCGCAGATCCCGACCCCGACCATCGACGCCGTCGATACGAATGGGGCCGGCGACGCCCACACCGGCGTCCTGGCGGCATCACTTGCCCTTGGTATCCCACTTGAGCGAGGCCTTGTCCTCGCCAACTGCGCGGGCGCACTGGCATCGACCACGGTTGGACCCGCGACGTGCCCACAGCGACCCCAAATTGAGACGGCAGCTGACGCGCTGGCCAAGCAGGAGGACTGAACGATGGACACACGTCTCGACCGCGCCCAGGGACCCACGATCGGATTCGCTTTCGGCCACGTCCTCGCGATGGATACCTTGATCGAGAACGGCGACGAGGCGGCAAGCCTCAGCGAACGCATCCTCGCGCTGCTAAGGATCCAAAATTCCGCAGAAAAGCCCTCGTTCCCCTCCATGAAGTTGTCATCCCATCGGTTGGCTCAGCTGCTGGTCCACGCCGCCCAGGCTGGCTCATACACGTCAACCGGCAGCCGCCAGGCCTTCGCAGACGCCGTATGGAACTACTGCGAGGACGAGCAACCGAATAGACGCGAGTTTCAGGCGGCGACCCTGGTCGCGGCGGCGGTCTCAATCGGCCTCGACAGCCCGAACCTTCGCGTCGAAGACACCCTGGTGTGCGCTATCGATGTCGCCGCGTCGTTGGAGGCACGCGGCGAGTGGAGCCCGGAGCCGGACGTCGTGGCCGCGACTCGCAGGGCCTTGAACATTGTCAGCGACGTAAACGAGTACATCGAGTCCCCCCTCGATCGTCTCGTCGAGCAGATCGGTGCGGGTGAGTCGCTCTCTCAGATCGTCCCAATGGCCTTCGCCCTGGCCTCCCGCTACCAGGACCGCCGCATCCTATCCTCTCCCCTTCGGCTAGGGGCTCACACGAGCACGATCCTGTCCACCGCATGCGCCCTCGTCGGAGCGGTGCGAGGCGCAGATTTCCTGCGCGCCTACGGGGCATACGTAGTCGAGGAATCCCTCAATTTTGATCCGAAGGAGAACGCGAAGAACATTCTCTCGGGCCGCGTCCCTTACCCGGGCGAACTCCTCGGCCCCGACGTGCCCTCGCGCCCGATCGCACCGTCAGGCCCCTCCTCGTTCGAAGACGCCAATTCTGGCCACTGCACGCGCCAGCGCTACTTCGAGCCCGCCAACCCGCCCATCATTCCCCGTCACGCGGGCGCACAGCCTGGGCGCGTTCTCTTCCTCGGTGAACTCCTCGTCGACCAGGCTATGCACTCGGCCGTGTACCCGAAATTTGGCGGGGACGTGTGGGCCTCCGACCTGGGCCAGTCTGCGGGTGGAAGCTTCAACGCCCTGGCGGCGGCGCGGCGCATGGGGGCAGAGGTCGTCTCCCTCAGCCCGATCGGACGGGGCCCCAACGCTTCGGTCATCTCGCGGGCGCTGAGAAGCGAAAACATCGTCGACGCTGGCCCTCGCTTGACAGGCACCGACAACGGGTACAGGCTCATCTTCACTGCGGATAACGGCTGGCGACTAGCTGTCTCAACGACCACCGACATCACCCCGGAGATGACCCGCGTGTGGGCCGAGGCCATCCAAGCGATGGGCCCCTCGGATGTCCTGTGGATCGACGGGTCGCTCGTCGACTCTGAGAGGCACGCACGCGCCCTACACGAGGCAGCAAAAGGCCTGCCCGAGCACGCGCGTGTTGTCTTCGATGCCTCGCAGAATAAGGGTTTCCTCAAGGGGCTGCCCCACGACAACGTCATCGTGTCCCTGCGCGCCTCTCACGCGCGAGGCTTCGACGGATTCACCCGCCATTTCGACGATCATTACCCGTTCTACGAAGACAACGACACGCCAGAAGTGCAAGCCTCGGCCCTCGTCATGCTCACTAAGCGCCACATCGTGTTGCGCACGGAAGAAGGAGACGCGTACTTCGCCAGGCCCGACCTCGACGACGCTCGCCTGATTCGCCCGATGGTCACCCGCATCCCAGCCCCCACACCCAAGCAGCCGGGCGTACTGCCCACGGCGGACGTCCACTCCGGCACGCTCGCAGGCTGCCTCGCCATCGGCATCCCAGCCGATCAGGCGACCCTGCTGGCCAATTGCGCGGCTTCCCTGGCGACCCCGACCTCGCTCCCCACCCGAGAAGCCACCGAGGCGGCTTCTCGCGATCTGCTGACCCGCGATCCAGCCTGAGAAGGAGTAAAGACATGGATCCACGACTCCCCTACGCCTTCGCGGCAATGGCTTCGATAGTGCCCGACGATGCTGACGACGCCACGGTCTCGCAGTTCACGACTCAGGCGATGGTCGTCGCCGCACAGCTCCTGAAAGCCCCGGACGGCCTATGCTCCATTCAATCCGGACGCTGGCACTCCCCCGCCAGGAGCGAACGTGAGCGTCTCATGTGCGCGGTTCCCGTCGGCATCGCCCTGTCGACGATCGATCCCGAGGCCTTCGCCAGGACCGTGTGGTTCGCGTGCGGGTGCACGACCCGTGACGAGTTTCAGTCGGCAGCCCTCCTCGCGGCGGCCGTGTCACTCGCTCTCGACTCCTATGATGCTCCCACTGGCGAGGCGGTCGAGTTCGTCGCTGCCCTGCCCTCGCGTGGAGAGGCAGAAGATGGCCCCGACATCTTGACGGCCACGCGACGTGCGATGAATGTCCTTAGCAACTCCAAGTGGGTCTATTACTGGTCGCCCATCAATCTGTTGAGGCAGAAGCTCGCCGCTCACTCCTCGTCGAGCCTGGTTATCCCGTTAGCCTTCTACATTCCGCCTCTCAGCTATCGCTCGTCAATTTCATCTGAGATCGCCGAGCTAAGCAGCGATCCGGAACTGTGCACAGTCGTCTCCAGCATTTTGTCTCCCCTGAGCGGACGCCGGTTCAGCGCCCGGCTCAGGGAGCAGCTACACACAACCAATCACCCTGACTTTGATCCGATGGAGATTGCCGGTCAGCTCCTCGAGCTACGTCCCCCCGCCTCGGCGGCTTGGCTCAACCGCGCGGCGGGACGCTCGGGGCCTCGATACCAACGAAGCGGTCCGACCTCCTTCGAGGATCCTCGCTCCACGGTTTGTACGCGATTCGCCGCCTTCGAGCCAGAGAGCAAGCCCACCCCGCTCGGCCCCGCCAGGGGTGACGCGCCCGCAGGCCGCGTCGTCTTCATGACCGAGCTGACGCTGAGGTACGACCGACAATCCGCAGACGAACCTCTGCCCAGCGGGGACGAGTGGACCACCCGCGAGGGTGCCCACATTGACTTCACTTTTACGGCGATGCGTGCCGCCCGCGCTATGGGTCTCCAGGTCGTGAGCCTCAGCCCCATCGGCGAGGGGCCCCGGGCCTCGATCATCGCCGACGCCCTAGCACGCGAGGGGATCATCGACGCGGGTCCACGCGTGAAGGGACGCGACAGCGGCTACCGGTCATATGTCATCGGAACCTACCGTGGAGATAAAACCTCATTTGTAGACAACGTTCCCGAGCATGCATGGGACGCGGCCATCCGTTCTCTGAGCCCCTCGGACATCCTGTTCGTCGACGGAAGCCTCGAAAGGTCGCCATCGATACTCACGGCTGCCGAGAACGCCGCCGTCCAACTGCCTGAGCACGTGCGAGTCATCATTGATTCATCGAGGGGAGGCATTGGGCCGCACCAATTGCCCAACGACAATGTGCTGATGGCGCTGCGTCAAAGCAACGTGCAGGGCCTGTGCGAGCCAATCGTGAGTGATCGCTCGGCCTTCGACGCCAGCAAGGATCCCAATCACTCTGCGAGTTTCGTCGAGAATCTCTTCAAACGGTACGCGCTCATCAGCACTGCCTCGCACGAGTCCTACCTGGCGCGGCCTTTGCTCGAAAAGACCTCGGAGGTCGCACATGTCACCCGCTTCCGCGCGCCCACCGTCGATTCCACCGAGCGTATGGGTTCATTTGCCGTCCACTACGGCGTCCTAGCTGCCGGGCTCGCGCTCGGTAACTCCATCGAGCGATGCATCCTTCTGGCGAATTGCGCCGGAGCGCTAGCGTCGACCATGCCAGGTCCGGCCTCGTGCCCGACGCGCAGCCAGATCGAGGCCGCGGCGGACGCGCTGGAGGCGGGCGAGAACGAGGACTAAGCGCGACCGGGGAGTAAGCGCGGCCGAAGCGTCAACACACACGAGGCGTGAGCGCAGACTACGCGTGAGCTCCTCGTGGCCTCGGCGCGCGTTCAGCTGACTAATACCAGCGGTGCCGCGTCTACACAGATCACGGCCCTCCGGCGTGCGAGATGTGTCAAATAATCGACCGATTCATCTATTTAGCGTCCCCACGGGTGCACAATCGCATCATGACGACAAAAGACACCCAGGACCGCGACGGCATCGTCGGCGGGGCGCTCACGGTTGCCCTGCTGATCACGCTGGCCGTGCAGAACGCCGTGCCTCCGATGGCGACCGACATGTACTCAGCCGCGTTCCCGCAGATCACGGCGGACCTGGCGACGAACTCGACGATGCTCGGGTTCACGCTCACAACCTTCTTCGTGGGCTACGCGTCCGGCCAGGTCCTGGGCGGCGCCATCTCGGACCAGATCGGGCGCCGCCGTCCCCTCGTCGCGGGTGGCATCATCGCCCTGGTCAGCTCCATGATCTGCGTGTTCACGCCCAACATCTGGGTGCTCCTCGTGGGCCGAGTCTTCCAGGGCCTCGGCGGCGGCGTCGCCTCCTCAGTGGCGCGCGCGATCCTCGTCGACGTCGCGCACGGCAAGACGCTGGCGCGCGCCATGAGCCTCATCCAGGCGATCGTCGGCTTCGCGCCGATGCTCGCCCCGGTCCTCGGCGCGTTCATCATCACGCACGCGACGTGGAGGGTCGTTTTCTGGGCACTCGCCGCCTTCACGCTGCTCATGGCGGCCCTCGCGTGGTTCGTCGTGCCCGAATCCCTGCCCGAGGAGCGCCGCCACCCCGGCGGCATTCCGCGGTTCTTCCACGGCCTCGTTCAGGTCGTGCGCATCCGCCCCTTCGTGGGCTTCATGCTGACCAACGCCTTCTCGAGCTTCTGCATGTTCGGCTACATCTCAAACGCCACGTACGTCCTGCAGGGGCCGCTGGGCCTGTCCCCCATGGCTTTCGCGTGGGTGTTCGCGTTCAACGCCCTGCTGTCGACCGGTTTCGCGCTGGTCAACGTGCGCCTGATCTCGCACTTCACGCCGCGCACGCTCATCGTCACGGGCCTGACGATCGCCGCGACCGGCGTGGTGACACTCGCGATCTCGACGTTCGTCCTCGACCTGCCGCTGATTCTCACGTGCGTGGGCTTCGCACTGGTCATGACGGCGAACGCGTTCATTTTCGGCAACTCGGGCGCGCAGGCCATGAGTGAGGCGCGCGAGCACGCGGGCACGGCCTCGTCCGTCATGGGCGTGTTCCAGTCGATCGCGAACGGCATCGCCGCTCCCCTGGCGACCTCGGGCGGCGACAGCGCCGTACCGATGGTGCTCGTCATGATCGTCGGCTCCGCCGGTGCGTGGTTCGCGTTCTGGGTGATCGCCCGCGGCGGCAAGCACACGCCGCGCCAGCTCAGCCTCGACTGAGGGTATTCAACGCCCACCTGATCCGTGTCATCAAACCCGTCGTAATATCAACACCGGCGATAGCGTTTGCGTGAGCGTCATCGCGCCAGCATTAATACCCGCTCTGACCACCCTTGCTCGCCCTTCCTCGCGCAAGGCCTGCCGACCGCAACCGATACGAGGAGCGCGCGGGAACCAAGGCCGCGGCACCGTGGACACGTCGCACACATCCGGATAGGTAATGCACATCCGGATAGGTAATGCACATCCGGATAGGTTATTAACCTATCCAGATCGCCACAAACTATCCAGAACGCGCGCCTCATCACGATGAAATCAGCGGACGACGCCATCTTTCACGGCCCAGCCGCGACTATCGGTTGGGGTATCGCCGCCGACCCGCAAAACAACCCGCGCAGGGCCCTTACTCGCGCGAGGCCAGCCAGACCGCAACCGACACCAGGACCAGGCCGATCAGCTCGAAGACGCCGGGGATCTGGCGCAGCATCACGGCTCCGACCAGCGCGGACGTGGCCGGCAGGATCGCGGCGAACAGCGCGAAGGTCGACGCCGCCAGGCGACGCATCGCGAGCGCCTCGAACGTGTAGGGAATCGCCGTGGACAGCAGGCCCACGCCGATGACGATGGCGATCAGCTTCCACGAGGCCGTGGCCGCCATCGCGCCGGGACCAAGGAAAGGCGCGAAAAACAGGGTGCCCCACGCGCAGCCGAGCGCCAGGTTCGTCACCCCGTCGCGCGTGGTTGAGGCCTTCTGCCCGACGACGATGTAGGCCGACCAGGCGAGGGCCGCGAGGAGGATCCAGGCCACGCCGACGCGCACGCTCGGCACGCTCAGGTCAAGGGCGAGACCGCCGATGCACGCAACCCCCGCGAACGCGAGGACGGCGGCGATGCGCGGACGCCAGCCACGGCCTCGGAGGACGGCGACGGCGACCGGGCCGATGAACTCGATGGACACGGCGGTCCCCAGGGGAATCCGCGCGATCGACTCGTAGAACGAGGAGTTCATCGTCAGGATGATGATGCCGAACAGCGCGGAAATCGCCAGGTCAGAACGCGTGAGACCGCCACGCCACGGACGCTTCCAGGCCAGGAGGACGACCGCGCCGGTCAGGACTCGCCACCAGGCGACCGAGGCAGGATCGACGGACGCGAAGGCGATGACCGCGAGCGCCGCGCCCACATACTGGATGAGGCCGGAGCCAACGATGTAGAGCTGGGGCGGGATGCGGTCGGTGACGGGGCGCTGGGCGGGTGCGTTCACTGGTCGGGCGCGTTCACTGGGCGGGCGCGTTCACTGGGCGGGCGCGAAGGTGAGGGCCGCCGAGTTCATGCAGTAGCGCATGCCGGTGGGCTGGTCGGGGGCGTCGGGGAATACGTGGCCGAGGTGGGAGCCGCACGTCGCGCAGCGCACTTCGGTGCGGATCATGCCGTGGCTGGTGTCGACGCTCTCGACGGTCGCGCCGTCGTGGGCCTGAAAGAAGGAGGGCCACCCGCAGGAGGAGTCGAACTTCGCGTCGGAGTCGAAGAGAGCGGATCCGCAGGCCGCGCACGAGTAGGTGCCGACGCGGGCCTCGTCGAGGAGTTCGCCCGTGAAGGGGCGCTCGGTGCCGGCCTCGCGCAGCACGTGGTAGCGCATGGGGCTCAGGAGCTTCTTCCACTCGGCGTCGGTACGGGCAGCGGGATCGGTAGCGTTCATACGTCTATTGTCCCGCGCGGCCCGCGCCCTCGCACGCGTGCGAACGCTTTCCTCGCGCGGCTCCATCGACGAGGCGGGGGCTCAGTCCGCGCTCACCGCTGCGAGCCCGCGTTTGCCGAAGATCCGCCGCGGGCAGTGGGGGCGGGAGCGTTCATGTCTCTCTTGTCGCGGACCGCCCGCACCCGTGCACACATGTGCGTGGGCGCGGGCGGTCCGCTTTCCTCGCGCCGACCTCAGTCACGAGGCCGTGGCCCGTTCACCTGTCCCCATCACTCATCGGTGGCGGGCCCTGCGCCTGAGGATTTCTTCGCCGCCGCCTTTTTGGGAGCTGCCTTTTTGGCGGCGCCCTTCTTGGCGGCGGTCTTCTTCGCGCCAGCCTTGGAGGAGGACGTCTTCTTAGCGGTCTCCTTCTTCGCTGGGGCTTCCTCTTCCGCTGCGGCGTCCTCGGTCTCAGAAGCCTGCGCGGCCTCAGACGCCGGCTCGGTGACGGCTGCGACCGGCATCACGAGGGTCTCGTCCACGGGCTCATCGACCGCGGGAAGAACCTGCGTAGCGTCGGAGTCGAGCGCGCCGGCCTCGGCGGCCTCCACGGGGTCAATGACGGTGGTTGCCTCGACGTCGGTGTCTGACTCCTCGGCGTTATCCGCATCGTCTGCGGCCTCCTCACCCTCCGCCTGGGCGGCGGGCTCGTCGGGGGCGGCAGTCTCGTCGTCGGCAGAGGTCTCACCCGAGCCCTCATCCTCCGAAACATCAACCTCGGAGGCAGCCCCCTCAGACGCTGACTCCTCGCGCTCCGACGGGTCCGGGTTCGCGACCTTGGGGGTCGTGGACTCCTCGTCCGTCGCGGTCTCGTCGTCCGTCGCAGTCGCCACGGACTCGCCCGCATCGGGCTCCTGCTCGAGACGTTCGACGACCGGGATCTGGCCGGTGACGGCGCGCAGGACGTCGGCCTCGGCGCCCGTGGGGGCGACGGCCGGGAAGAAGTCCATGATGGACACGCGCGCGGGCTTCACCGTGGGCGTGGGGCGGGTTTCCGCGTCGAGGCGCGCCTCTTCGGCGACCGCGTACCAGCCGGGGTGGACGGTCGGCTCGTCGGGGGTGTCGGGGGCAGGTGCGTCCTCGCGCTCGGGAGCGTCGGCGGGGGCGGCGGCTTCCTGTGCCGCGGCGGTGCGGGCGTCTGCGGCGCGTGAGTCGCCAGAGTCGGTGGATGCGCCAGCGTCGGAGCTGTCAGCCTCGGATGCACCAGCATCGGCGGCGGACTCGGTCGCGGCCGTGCCATCGGTCGCGGCGCTCTCCGCGGAGACATCATCAGCCGTAGGTTCCTCGGGTGAGGCCTCGGATCCGGCAGCAGGCTCGCCGGCATCGGTTCCGGCCTCGGACGCGCCAGCCGTGGCGTCGGCGGGCGCAGGCGCGCCGGCCTTCTCGGCGGTGGCATTGGCCTCGGTGATTTCTCCGGGCGTGGCGCTGTTCGCGGCGGTCGCGGCGGATGGGGCGGACGCGACAGCCCCCTGAGCCTCGCCGGAACCGATGGCATCACCGGCAGCGTGCGCAGTGTCCTGACCCGGCTGAGCCTCTACATTCTCGGGCACGACCGGCTCGACGCCGACGGCCGCCAAGGCGAGGGTCGCCTCGGGATCCAGGGCGTCCGAGCTGCGGTTCTTGTGGCCTTCGCGGCGTTCCTGGGCGCGACGAACCCCGGCCTCGCGCTCGGCGTAGGCCTCTTCGCCGGGGCCCTCGAGGGCGGCGGCGCGCTCATCGGCGTCGGCGGATCCGGAGAAGAAGCGCTCTCCTCGCCCGATGGAGGTCGCGGTGAGGGTCTGCGTGAGCTGCGGGTTCGCGTTGCCGGCGGCCTCGATGATCTTGCGCAGCGCGGCCTTGGAGATCACCTGGGTCTCGTCGTGCGAAGCGGCGGGTCCACCCTCGGCGAGTTCGCGCTGGCGGTCCGCCATCGCGCGGCGGCGAGCGCGCTTGGCCTTACGGCGGGCGGCGACCATGCGCGCGGCATGGGCGGGGTCCTTGGGCGAAACGCCCGCAGCCATGGCGCCAGCGGCGGACGCGGCGCCTCCCGTCGCACTACCTGCGGGCGTGCGCTCCCCTGCGACGGGGTGGGCGGGCGACACGCCCGTGGCAGCCACGGCCTCGTTCGTGCCGGAGATCCCCGCAAGCTCGGCGGCCAGGCGCGCGATGCGTTCGCGGCTCATGTCCTGCTCGACGGTCACGGTCTGGCGCGGCTCGATGCGCTGAGCGGGGCGCGCCCACGGCTCTTCCGCGACGATCCACGAGATGAGCTGCTCGCGCAGGTACGCGCGCAGGTCGGACAGGTGTCCGGAGTTCTTCGCGGAGACCAGGACGCGCACGGTCACCGTGTACTCGTCGGAGTCGGTGATCTGCACACCCCACGTGCGCCCATCCCACAGGTCCGTGGAAGTCAGGAGCTGCTCGACCTTCGTGCGGATGAGGGTCATGGGCGCAGACCAGTCGAGCTTGAGCTCAACGGTGCCGAGCTGGGCTGCGGCACGACGCGTCCAGTTCTCGAAGGGCGTCTGCGTGAAGTAGCGGCACGGAATGATGAGGCGGCGCTCATCCCAGATGCGCACGACCACGTAGGAGAGTGTGATTTCCTCGACGGAACCCGTCTCCTGCTTGTCGCCGGCGACGACGACGTCACCCACGCGGATCGCGTCGGTGAAGGCCAGCTGCAGGCCGGCGAACACGTTACCGAGAGTCTGCTGGGCCGCGAGACCGGCGATGACCGAGAGGACGCCAGCAGAGGCCAAGACGGTCGTCATGGCCTGGCGGGCGACCTCGAACGTGCCGATGATGGCAACCACGCCGACGACGACGACGATCCCTTGGGTGAAGCGGCGCAGCACCTGCGCCTGCGTCTCGAAACGGCGCGAACGCCCCTGGTCAGATTCCTGGCGGGCTTTGGCGGCGTCCTCGAACACCCAGGCGGCGGCGTAGGCCATCCACGTGAGGCACGCGAGGGCGAGGATGAGGAGCACGTGCATGAGGAAGGTCGTGATCGACGTGCCGTTCCAGTCGGACAGATTCGGGTTGACCAAAGCGATGCCGAGCCCCGCCCACGCTCCCCAGGCGGCGAAGGTGAAGTGGCCCGGGCGGCGCACACGCGCCAGGATCGACGAGGCCGTGGCAGCCTTCGCGAAAGCCTTACGCAAGAGCGCAGACATGACGACCGAGACGATGACACCCACAAAGGCGCCGACGATTGGGCCGAGAATCAGGAGGGTGAAGTCAATGGTCGTGGCGACGGCAGCCTCCGCCCCGGATTGAGGGTCGGCAATCGCCTGCGTGAGGGCGTCCGAGGCCTGGGCGAGGGCACCGAGTGCTGGTGTCATAGTCATGCATCAAGGGTAGGTCGCGTAGCTGATGAAATCCTGTGAATTCCGCACAATTGCAACGTTTTCCGGTAATGTGTCAGCTGTCACTCTCGTTCGTTTTGACGCACCGCGCGCGTTCTGCCTAAACTATCTCCCGTCTTCGGACGCCAGTTCGACGGCCAAGCAGGCCCCCATCGTCTAGCGGCCTAGGACACCGCCCTTTCACGGCGGCGACACGGGT
>ERZ773022.1943-NODE-1943-length-12988-cov-24.089848_pt1 | contig 12988 bp, 10 predicted proteins | sample MGYA00580839_ERZ773022 | MGnify/ENA primary metagenome ERZ773022 (study PRJEB29015, sample SAMEA2738020) | human oral metagenome | biome: human oral; feature: human-associated habitat; material: dental | place: China | collected 2044 ... | reverse complement strand
GGGGAATTACGTGCGAAATTGATGGGAGAGCAGCCCGTGAGGCAACGCGCCGGGCCTGGCTGCGGCGCCCGTGGGCGGCGGGGCCTGGGCGGGCTAGTCCAAGCGACACAGGCGCCGCCGGTGTGGAGGGCGCCGGAGGGTCCGGAGGGCCTGCGCGGGCCTCGAGATCGACCACTCCGAGCGAAGCTCGCGTGTGGCGATCTCGCGGGCGGCCGGGCCCGACGGCGCCCAGAACACCAGCGGTGCCACTAGCAACGCCGCGGGCGGGCCGCCGCCCACGAGCACACCAAGCAGCCCGGCACCACACACAGCAAAGCCGCCCGGCCCCGCGGGGGCCGGGCGGCTCAACCCAGTATCAGAGGATCATCGAAGAATCACGACAATATCAGGATCACCGAGACCGCTTTCCTGGCGCACGTTCGAGATGCCGAGCTTCGAGGCGATGTCCTTGGCGGTGCCTTCCATCCGGGGATCCTCGTAGAAGACGGTAGACGTCTGAGTGGTCCAGCCGTCGGCGTTCGCGGCGCTGGTCCCCGCGTATCCGGCCTGGTTCAGGATCTGGGCCTGCTGGCTGGCGTACCCCTGAGTGCCGGTGCCGTTGAGGACCTGAATGACGGCGCCGTGGTCAGGCTCTGAGGTAGCCGCCGGGGAGGACGAGCTCGGGGAGGGCGTGGGCTCGGCAGAAGGGGTGGCCTCGACCGTGGGCGCGCCGCTGGGGCTCGCGGACGCGCTGGGCGTCGTCGCGGCAACGGTCGGCGTGGTCGTGGCCGGCGTCGTGGTCTGTTGGCGCGACAGGGCGGTCGCCGCTGCCCATCCGAGGGCCGGAACGATCACGAGGATGGCCAGGAAAGGCCACACGTTCTTCCACTTGGACGGCTTGGGGCGGTGCATGCCGACGGGCATATCTTCGCCGACGCGGTCAAATTCATCCCTGGGGTACTGAGAACTCACGCGTTCAGACTATCGGATAAGAGGGAGTGCGGCGCAAGTGGCGCGCGGGGAATGTGGCGTGGCTTGTGCGGCATTAGGCTGATGCTATGAATGAACACAATCCCCGTCCGCTGGCTGAATTGATTGATCCGGGTTGGGCTCGGGCGCTCGCCCCTGTGGAGGGGCGCGTCCACGAGTTGGGCGCGATGCTGGCGGCCGAGGTCGAGGAGGGGCGTGGCTACCTGCCTGCTGGCACGGATGTGCTGCGGGCGTTTACGTACCCGTTCGACAAGGTGAAGGTCCTGATCGTCGGGCAGGATCCGTACCCGACGCCTGGCCATGCGATGGGTTTGTCGTTTTCAGTGCGCCCGGGGGTGGCGCTGCCCAAGTCGTTGATCAACATTTTCCGTGAGCTGAGCGAGGACATGGGCGTTCCCGCTCCGACGTCGGGGGATTTGACGCCGTGGTGCGAGCAGGGCGTGTGTCTGCTCAACCGCGTGTTGACGGTGCGTCCGGGCGCTCCGGCATCGCACCGGGGCCGGGGCTGGGAGGAGGTCACGCAGCGCGCGATCGACGCGCTGGTGGCCCGCAGGAACGCGGATGGTTCACGCACTCCCCTCGTGGCGATCCTGTGGGGCAAGGACGCGCAGTCGCTCACGCCGCGCCTCGGCGAGACGCCGATTATCGCGTCGGCACACCCGTCGCCGCTGTCGGCATATCGGGGATTTTTCGGCTCGCGGCCGTTTTCGCGGGCGAATGAGCTGCTGGAAGCACAGGGGACGTCCGGCGTGGATTGGTCGCTGGTCGCCTCTCATTGACGAGGCCGGGGCACCTCGCTTGATCGGGCGACGGTGGGGTGCGGCTGCGGTGCCGCGGTGAGGGACTCCGTGGAGCCGGCTATCGGACTCGAACCGATGACCTGCTGTTTACAAGACAACTGCTCTACCAACTGAGCTAAGCCGGCGGCGGACACTAGTGTGCCACAGGTGGGGGCTTCGGCGCGCGCGGGCGACGGTCCGTGGCCGGTCGCATGGATGCGACGCAGCGATGACTGTGGGGGTGGGACCGCCTGGCGGTCCCACCCCCACAGTGCTGACAGGCTCAGTTGGAGCTGTTGGTTGTCTCGGATCTCTGGGTGTCGCCAGTCCCGCTCTGGGAGGGTTCGGTGGCCTCGGGGACCGTGGTTGAATCGGTGCCCTGGGTGGCGGAATCGGTGATGCCGTATTCCTGGGCGATGGTCTGGCGCAGCGCGGGAAGCTGGCTGCCGAGCGGGATCACCGTGGAGTGATCCTTAACGAGTTCGGGGGTGCCGAGGCTTCCGTTGCGGCCGCTGTATCCGGCGTTCTGCCAGGCGGTGGTCGAGGCCTTGAGGTAGTCGTCAACCGCGTTCACGGGGAAGGTGTCGATGACGTCGGAGGGGACGCCCACCTCGGCGGCGATGACCTTGACCTGCTTCCAGGAGGCGTCGAGGTTCTGGACGACGGTGCCGTTGGAGGCCTGGAACTGGCTGCGGAAGTAGGCGAGGAGGGCGTGGTGGAAGTCCACCCACTTGTCGGGTGCCTTCTGCGCGACGACCAGGGAGGCGCTGGCAGCGGGCTTCAGGTAGTCCATGTTGACGGTGATGACGGGCTGGATCTCGATATTGTAGTGTCCCTGGGCCGCCCAGTTGGTGAGGTCGGCACCCATGTACACGTCGAGGTCGGCGCACGCGTGGCAGGAGTAGTCGAAGTATTCAGTGAGGGTGGGCAGGTTCGGGTCGGCTTCGGCGACGACGCCGTTCGCGTTGACGATGATCGGGCGTCCGTCGGCGTAGGCGCCGAGGACCTGGGATGCGTCGACGTTGTGTGCGGCGTTGACCTGCGCCTGCTGTTTCCAGATGACGCCGCCGACGGCTGCGACAACCGCGAGGACGATGACCGCGACGGCGGAGATGACGATGATGCGGGTGCGGCGGTCGGCGCGCTCCTGCGCCTGGCGCATCTGCGCGGCTTTGGCCCGTACGGGGTCTACGGCCGACTTCTTCTTCTGAGCCATGAACTCACCCTCCAAAGTAGTTGAATGTTGCAATAGTATCGGGCGCGGTCTTTCCGCGCTTAGTGTGTCAGCCCACCCGTGACGATCAGCCACGCACCTGCAAGGAACCCTCCACAGCCTACCGCGAGGAGAGCCCGCCCCCAGGCAGGACGCACGATGACGCGCAGCGATGTCGCCATTCCGACGCGCAGATCCGCGGCAAACGGCATCAGCCACGCCGCCAGGAGAGTGACGCTCGCGAGCGCCCACACGATAATCGTCCCCCGCGGGTCGCCAAGCCAGTAATCGTCGCGGTCAAGGCCGGTGGCCGTGGCGATGTCGACCGGCCAGGACCACAGAACGCGTTCCTCATGCGCGTAGGACACGAAGGCCCAGATCGCGTAGGGAACGAGCCCTCCTACGACGAGGCCGAGGGCCGTGGTGAGAATCGAGCGCACGAGCAGGATCGGGGACATGGCGATGACAGCCGCACCGTCCGACGCCTTGGGGCCGCGCAGGATGCGGCGCCTCTCAACCCACCGACTCATGGCGCCGACCAGGCCGAAGGTGGTCAGTGCAATGCCGACGATGAGGGTGCCGCTCATGCCGAGCAGGAAGGGCAACGCAGCCAGGAGCGCGAGGAGTGCAGCGCTGGAGATCCAGGCGCTCTTCTTTGCCGGGGACGAGGCCGACTCGCCCTGCGCGCCGACCGCGGCTTGATTGGGGCCCCACTGCTGTCCCACCCCCATCGGCGAGGACGCGAAGGCCGCTTGAGGCGAAGGCTGTTGGCCGTATTCAGGCGCCACGCCGGGACCGGTGCCACCACCCCGCGGATCCACATAGCCGCCCTGCATCCCCTGGTAGGCGGGCTGAGGATAGGGGGCCATCACCTCAGTAGGATCCGCGTCGTCGACGACCTGCCATGTGTCGGTCGCATCATCGTGCCAGGCGACCTCATCGGCATCATCTTCCCAGTCACCGTATCCCTCGGCGACGGACGCGGTGTCCACGACGTCGGTGTGGTCATTTGCCGCGGTGAATTCGGAGGCGTCGCGGCGCGGGTGCTGCGGATAAGAGACGGCCCGCGCGCCCGAGGCACCCGGCCGCTGCCCCGCGTCCTCCCACTCGGGAGGCGCGGCGATCTCCTGCGGGTCGGAGCTGACCATCTGCGTGCGCATGCCGGTGTCGAGGAGCTGCGCCCAGTTGACGGTCACGTAGTCGAGCTCTCCGGGTGCCCAGCCGACGGCACTCATGAGGTCGGCGACGATCAGGGAGGGCGACGGGCGCTCATCCGGATCGGGTGAAAGCCCGCCCGCGAGCGCGTCTGCGACCATGGGGTGCAATCCGGCGAGGTCAGGGTCCCCCTCGAGAACGCGCAGCATCGTGGCCGACACGTCGCCTTTGCCGAACGGCGGGCGTCCGGTCGCGCAGGACAGCAGCGTCGCACACCAGGCCCACCAGTCCGATTCCTTCGTAGCACCGCGGCCCTGCAGCAGTTCCGGCGCGGTGTATCCGGCGGTCCCGGACACGAGGCCGGTGCTGGTCAGGTGCTGATCGGAGGTCGCCATCGCGATACCGAAGTCGATGAGGACGGGGCCGCGCGGCGAACAGATGATGTTGGAGGGTTTGATGTCGCGGTGGATGATGTTGGCGTGATGGACCGCCGCGATTGTGGAGGCCAGGTGGTAGGACAGGGCCGCGACGCCGCGCAGCGGGATTGGCCCCGAGACGAGGATTTCCGCGAGCGTGGGCCCCTCGACGTATTCGGAGACCACAAAGGGCTGCGTCGCCTCGGTCTCCGCATCGACGATGTGCGCGACGAAGGGGGAGCGCACGGAGTTCACGGTGCGCGTCTCGCGCTCAAGGCGCGCACGCGACGCCTCCGAAGCTGCCATCGCGGGATGCATGGCTTTGAGGGCGACACGCATGCCGCCCCCATCTTCGGCCAGCCACACCGTACCCGCGCCGCCCGTTCCGAGCCTGCGGATCAGCCTGTAGCCGCCCAGTTCCTCGCCTTCTTCCACGCCCTCAGCCTACCCGCCCCCTCCCTCATCTGCGGCCATCCGAGCGGGGCAGCCCCGGCCTCGTCCCCGTCATCGGCGGAGAAAAGATCACCGAGAATCCACGATCTGAGCCGAACTGTACACCCGCGCGCGAGCGTGCTAACTTCGTTATTAGTCGCGCGCGCGGAACGATCCGCGTTCGCACTCCGTGGGCGAAGACGCCCCACGGTCACCCCACTACGGATCGTCCGGCACGTACCTGCCGGTGGGAAGGAAAAATCCATGGCAACCGTCACTTTCGACAAGGCGACCCGCATCTACCCGGGTTCCGACAAGCCCGCCGTCGATCAGCTCGACCTCGAAATCAAGGACGGCGAGTTCCTCGTCCTCGTCGGCCCTTCCGGCTGCGGTAAGTCCACGTCGCTGCGTATGCTCGCGGGCCTGGAGGACGTCAACTCCGGTCGCATCCTCATCGGCGACAAGGACGTCACGGACGTTCCGCCGAAGAACCGCGACATCGCGATGGTCTTCCAGAACTACGCGCTCTACCCCCACATGTCGGTGCGCGAGAACATGGGCTTCGCCCTGAAGATCGCCGGCACTCCCAAGGAAGAGATCAACAAGCGCGTCGAAGAGGCCGCTAAGATCCTCGACCTGGAGCCCTACCTGGACCGCAAGCCCAAGGCCCTGTCCGGTGGCCAGCGTCAGCGCGTCGCCATGGGCCGCGCGATCGTCCGCAAGCCCCAGGTGTTCCTCATGGACGAGCCCCTGTCGAACCTGGACGCGAAGCTGCGTGTCCAGACCCGTACGCAGATCGCCTCCCTGCAGCGTGAGCTCGGCGTCACCACCGTGTACGTCACCCACGACCAGACCGAGGCCCTGACGATGGGCGACCGCATCGCGGTTCTCGCCGGCGGCCTCCTCCAGCAGTGCGGCACCCCGCAGGAGATGTACGAGCGTCCCGCCAACGAGTTCGTCGCAGGCTTCATCGGCTCCCCCGCCATGAACCTGGGCACCTTCACGGTCGAGGGCGAGTGGGCCAAGCTCGGTCCCGCACGCGTTCCTGTTTCCGAGGCCGCACGCGCCGCGATGACCTCCGAGGACGGCGGAAAGATCAAGATCGGTTTCCGTCCCGAGGGCCTGGAAGTCGTTTCCGGCGACACCGAGGGCACCATCCCGGTCGAGGTCGACTTCGTTGAGGAGCTCGGCTCGGACGCCTACGTGTACGGTCACCTGGCCGGCGCGGCCGAGGGCGAGGCCCTGGGTTCGGGCGCCGAAGGCACCGGCAAGCAGCTGATCGTGCGTGTCCCCCCGCGCACCGCTCCCGCGCGCGGCGGCATCCTGCACGTGCGCATCCGCGAGGGCCAGCAGCACAACTTCTCCGCTGCGACGGGTGATCGCCTGCCCGAGTGACGCCTAGCGCTCGCGCACAGCGATAATCGGCCCCGGCCTCGTCCTCTCGTACCTCCTGGACGAGGCCGGGGTTTCGCTATGCCCGCGTGTGTTCTTGGCCGCGACTAGGTGCAATACCGAGTCAGGGCTATACGTGAGGCGTTCAAGATGCGACAATGGGCCCCATGCCTTTGGACATTACGGCGGCTGCAGTCGACCCCGCCCTTCTGGACCTCCCCTGGGATGTTCCCCTGGAGGAGTGGCCGTCCAACCTACTCGCGGCGCTTCCCCGCGGCATTTCCCGCCACATCGTGCGCTTCGTGAACCTGTCCGGCCGTGTGCTCGCCGTCAAGGAGATCGGTCCGACGGTGGCGCACCACGAGTACGATCGCCTGCGAGACCTCTCACGCCTGGACGCCCCATCCGTTCAGCCGGTCGCCGTCATCACCGGGCGCAAAACCCCCGAGGGCGAGGAACTCAACGCGGTCCTCATCACCGAACACCTGCAGTTCTCCCTCCCCTATCGCGCGCTCTTCTCCCTGTCGATGCGCGAGGACACGGCGACGCGCCTCATCGACGCACTCGCCCTGCTGCTCGTACGCCTCCATCTTCTGGGCTTCTACTGGGGCGACGTCTCCCTGTCGAACACACTGTTCCGCCGCGACGCAGGCGAGTTCGCCGCCTACCTGGTCGACGCCGAAACCGGCGAGCTGCACCCGGAGCTGACCCTCGGCCAGCGCGAGTACGACGTCGACCTGGCCCGCACGAACATCATCGGCGAGCTGATGGACCTCCAGGCGGGCGGATTTTTCCCCGAGGACTCCGACCCCATCGACGTTGGCGACCGCATCCGCACCCAGTACGACCTGCTGTGGAACGAGGTCACCGCCGAGGAGTCGATCGCCAACGACCAGCGCCAGTACCTCGTCAACGAGCGTATTCGCCGCCTCAACGACCTCGGGTTCGACGTCGCCGAGCTGCACATGTCCACTGATGCCTCCGGCGAGCGCCTCGTCATTCAGCCCAAGGTGGTCGACGCCGGTCATCACAACCGCAAGTTCATGCGCCTGACCGGCATGGACGTCGGCGAGCACCAGGCTGCGCGACTCCTGGCCGACCTGGACACGTGGCGTGCCACCAACGGCCTCGAGGACATCCCCCTGGAGGAGGCCGCCCACGAGTGGATCACCGACGTGTTCACGCCCGTCGTGCGCGCCATTCCGCGCGAACTGGCAGGCAAACTCGAGCCCGCTCAGCTGTACCACGAGTACTTGGAGCACCGCTGGTACATGGCTCAGCAGGCGGGCCACGATGTCACGCGTGACGAGGCTCTGGCCTCGTACATCGAGACGATCCTGCCGTCCAAGCGCGACGAAGCCGTTCTCATCGAGCCCGGTCCGGGACGCTCGTCCATATTCAGCGCGGAGTCGAACCCCGACCTATGGTGATGGGGTACCGTTTTTTGCCTCGCTCATACTAGGAGGATCCATGTCCGAATTCCCCCGTATCATGGCCCACAGGGGTGCGTCCTCGCTCGCGCCGGAAAACACGATCGCCGCGTTCTCTAAGGCCATCGAGGTCGGCGCCCGGTGGTTCGAGTTCGACGTGGACATCACGGGTGACGGCTCCCTCATCGTCATCCACGACGACACCCTCGACCGCACCACGACGGGGTCCGGCTCGTACTACCAGCTCGGGTTCTCCGACATCCGCCGCCTTGACGCCGGCCGCTGGTTCTCGGACACCTACCGTTTCGAGCGCATCCCCGAGGCCGCGGACGTCCTGGCTTTCGCCTACGCGCAGCAGATGGGCGCGAACCTGGAGATCAAGCCCTGCGCGGGTGGGGATCGCCTGCGTGAGCGCCTCATCGAGGCCCTGGCTGTCACGCTCGCCGACCAAAAGGTTCCGTCGCGCCTCATCGTCTCGTCGTTCGACCACGACCTGCTCGCCGCCTTCCACGAGGCCTGCCCGACCGTGGCGCTCGGCTGGCTCATTGAGCGCGCCTCCGAGGAGTGGCGCGAGGGCGCGGCCGCCCTGGGTGCGACAGCGATTCATCCGGGCGTTGAGGGCCTCACTGAGTCCGACGTGCGGGCGATGCGCGACGCCGGCTTCGAGGTCAACGTGTGGACCGTCAACGACGTCGAGCAGGCCCGCGAGCTGGCCTCGTGGGGCGTCACCGGCATCTTCACTGATCGCCCGCAGGACTTCCCCGCCGAGGCCCTGAAGGCCTAAGGAGAGTCGGCGCGGCTCATGGCCGCGCTGCCACTCTCAAGAGACGGAGGGGGCCGGGAACGCTCACGCGCCCCGGCCCCCTTTCACGTCTGTTGCTGGCGGCTCTTTACTCCTCGCCCGCGCGGCGCGCGAAGCGCTTGGAGACGTGCTTGGCCAGGGAAAGCTCCGCGATCGAATCGACCACCATGAGGCCGCCGACGATACCGGCGAAGCGCATCCACCCGGAACGCGGGGCGGAGGCACGCACGGCGGCAACCAGCATGCCGGCGCCGACGATGGCCTCGGCGGCGACGGCGGCGTGGATGATCCACGGGCGCTCGACGGCCACGGACTCGTAGGAGTTCCACAGGGGCTTCACGACCGACTGCGGCTGCCCCATCATGATGTCGACGCTGCGGCCGATCGCGTTGGAGATACCGCGTGCCAGGTGCACGGACACGCCCTCAACGTCCTCAATGTCAGTGGTGCCCAGCAGGAAGCCCGCGACGGATCCCGGCAGGCCAAGAGCACGCACGACCTTCCACACGGATTCCTCGCCGGTCGTGGCCACGGAAGCCCACAGCGCTTCGGCGTCGGAGCCGGGGACGGCCTCGGCGATCTCCGCCAGATCGAGGCGGTCGCCCACCAGGTCAATGACCTCACCGGGCAGCTCAGCGGTGCGGTCGTGTCCACCGGGCACGATCGCGGCGTCCATGCCCCAGTTGTGGGACACGATGTGCTCAAGGTGATCGTCGGTGACCAGGAAGACCTGGAATTCACCATCCGTCACGGAGAGAGTCACGAGCGGCAGGTCGCCGAAGTTCCAGCCCTCCTTCTCCGCGGGCAGCTCGGCGAGGAGCGCGCGGTGTCCCTCAGCAAGCTCGAGGTCGCCCAGGTCCACGCCCTCCAGGGCGGCCAGAAGCGGCACGGACGACGCGGGGGTGCGGCCAATCTCGACGATACGGGTGGGAGTCGGTTCCACGGCCGCGCCACTGTCCTCCTCGGAGGGCCACACCTTGCCCAGCGGCGAATCGCCCTCGGGCAGGTGGTCGGCGCTCGCATTGCCGATGCGCACCTCGGCATCGAAGAGGATGGCGAGCTCGTCAGCCAGTTCAGCGGGCGTCGGGCCGGGGACAACCTCGGTCGAGTCGGCGGGCACGGTAGCAACGCGCTCCTTATCGACAGCAACGTTGAGACCCAGCAGCTGCGGCGAGGAGGGGAACCACTCGAGCTGCGCGAGGATCGAACGTTCCTTCAGCTCTCCGGCAACCACGCTGGGGTCCAGATCGTGGCCGATAATCATGCCTTCAATGCGAGTCCAGTCCTGGGCCATGTCACTACCTTCCTGTCCGTGGTGACGTCGTCTCACCACTCTATGGTTCCATTGTGTCGCGTGGGTCGCTATTTCGCTCGCCCGCGCGGTCAGTTACGAGATTTTGTGTTGCTGCGCCCCGCCCCACTCGACGACCGTGAAGCCGGCGGGTGTCGGGGCGGCGCGAAAGCCCGCGGTTGAACAACGGTGTTCGCATCGGCCTCGCGAATCGTCATGAACACCCTGATGAGCGTCTCCGGCGTGAGGCTCGCCCCGGCCTCGTCCGTCAGCGTTCCATCGGGCGCGGCCGTCACGTTCCACGAGGCCTGGGTCCACAGCACATCATTCTTTCAATATCCGACGCCCGTCATTGGGTGGTCCTCGCTGCGTTTCACTGCGCAGTTGCCTCATCATACGGCGCGCAAACAGCCTGTTTCAAGAGGCATTGTGCTCTGAACGGCGGAGACGAGGGAGGCACGCGGCGTCACCCATCGACAGGTTTGAGTCCTTCGTCATACGCTGCTATCCTGACCCGTTACGCGGCTCTACCGACAAGGGAGCCGCATCCCTCACGTGAAAGCAGCTATTATGCCTCTCCTCAGCACCGCAGCGATCGCCGTCGCTGCCACTGTCTTTTTCCTCCTATTCCTGTGGGCGAGCTTCGTCTCCGCGTCGCCAGGCGAAATTAAGGTGATCTCCGGCCCCCGAGGCCAGCGCGTCCTCCACGGCAAGACGGGCTGGAAGGTCCCCCTGCTGGAGCGCGTGGACACCATGACCGCGTCGATGATTTCCGTCGACGCCCAGACCACGGACTTCGTTCCCACCAACGACTACATCAACGTGCGCGTCGACGCGGCCGTCAAGGTCCGTATCGCGACCGACGACCCGACGCTGTTCCGCGCGGCGACGCGTAACTTCCTCTACAAGACGACCGCCGAGATCTCCGAGGAGGTGCGCGACACCCTGGAGGGCCACCTGCGCGCCATCATCGGCCAGATGAAGCTCACCGACATCATCACCGACCGCGCCGCCTTCTCCGAGCGCGTCCAGGAGAACGCGAAGCAGGACCTGGAGGAGATGGGCCTCGAGATCGTCGCCTTCAACATCCAGAACGTCACCGACCAGAACGGCGTCATCGACAACCTCGGTATCGACAACACCGAGCAGATCCGCAAGACCGCGGCCATCGCCAAGGCGAACGCCCAGAAGGAGGTCGCGCAGGCGACCGCCGTCGCCCAGAAGGAAGCCAACGACGCGCAGGTCGCCTCCCAGCTGGAGATCGCCCAGAAGCAGACGGACCTCGCCAAGCGCCAGGCCGCCCTGAAGGTCGAGGCCGACACCGAGAAGGCAAAGGCAGACGCCGCCTACGAGATCCAGTCGCAGATTCAGCGCCGCGACATCGAGCGCGAGACCGCACAGGCCGACATCGTCAAGCAGGAGCAGCAGGCGGTCATCAAGGAGAAGGAAGTCGTCGTCACCAAGCAGGCCCTGCAGGCCGAGGTGAACGCGAAGGCCGACGCCGACCGCTACGCCGCCGAGAAGAAGGCCGACGCGGCCCTGTACGCGCGTCAGCGCCAGGCCGAGGCCGAGGCCTTCGAGCGCACCAAGAAGGCCGACGCCGACAAGCAGGCCATGCTCGCCGAGGCGCAGGGTATCGAGGCTCGAGGCCGCGCCGAGGCTTCCGCGATCGGCGCGAAGCTGACGGCCGAGGCCGAGGGCCTCGAAAAGAAGGCCGAGGCCATGACCAAGATGAACCAGGCGGCCGTTCTGGAAATGTACTTCCGTGCGCTGCCCGAGGTTGCGCGCGCCGTGGCCGAGCCCCTCTCCAAGGTCGAGACGATCACCATGTACGGCGAGGGCAACAACGCCCAGATGGTCGGCGACATCACGAAGTCGATCAGCCAGATCAACGCCGGCCTGGGCGATTCGCTTGGCCTGGACCTGCAGCAGCTGTTCTCGGCTCTCGTGGGTGCCAAGCTCGTGTCTCCCACGATCTCCGACGCGGTCGAGGAGGGCGTGCGCGACGCGGCCTCCCCGAAGCCTGCGCAGGAGTGAGGCTCATTCTCACGACGCGTCACCACGCGTGATGCGGGCGCGCGTGAGCTGCGGCCATGCGCGAGGTGCGGCCATGCGTGAGGTCGGCGGCTCGTGATGTCAGCATCTCGTGAGGTCGGCGGCCCGTAATACGGGCTGCTCGTGATACGGGGCGGGATCCTACGGGGTCCCGCCCCGCTGCTGTGCCTTCCTGGTTGTCGACGTCCAGCCGTCGGCGCCCCACCCCACTATCGGCGCCCCACCCCACTGTCGCACCCACCTCGCCCACAAAAGACGCACGTAATTTAATCCGGTCACTTTTTGAGATATCTAGAAAACGTTGCAATTCCAACAACGCTATTTCATATGTTTAAGTAGTCGCGGGGGAATTACGTGCGACGTTGGTGGGACACCATAACGTCTCACAATCTGGCTTCCCCGCCGTTGACTCCCTCCTCGAAAAGCCACAAAAACCTTCCACATTACGGCGCCATCTGCCCTACTTAAGCATGGAACGCATAGCGAAAGGCTCCCTCCTCGTGAGGGTTGGCGCCGCACTGAGCAGCCTCGTTCTTGTCGGTGTGTCAGGACTGGCCTACCTGTTGGTCGCCGACGTTTATGACACGTATCCGCAACTCGCCTATCGCACTGTCTTTACTATCCTCGGCACGCTCATCCTGTCGGCAACAATTGCGCGCCTCCTCACACTCGGCGCACGCGCCGCGAATCACGCATAGGGCCTGTCCGGGCAACATACAGGCGAGAAGCCCCAACCGATGGGAGGCCGCCGCGGGGCCTGCAGGGCCTGCAGGGCATCGAGACGACGCGCCGAGCGAAGCTCGCGGCGCGGACGGCGAGCGGGCGGGCAGGCCGCGCCGCGGCCGGAAATCTGTCGGGGCAACAAGCCATGCAACGGGCCGCCGCCCACCGGCACACACAGCGACCAGGCCCCACATAGCCACACACAACGAAGCCGCCCGGCCCCACAGGGGCCGGGCGGCTCACGCATCAGGCCGCTAGGCGGCTCTCAGCGATTGCTTCAGCGCATCTGGGTGCCGTCGGAGCCCAGGCGCTGGCAGGCCTCGACGACGCG
>ERZ773022.1939-NODE-1939-length-12996-cov-3.694769_pt1 | contig 12996 bp, 14 predicted proteins | sample MGYA00580839_ERZ773022 | MGnify/ENA primary metagenome ERZ773022 (study PRJEB29015, sample SAMEA2738020) | human oral metagenome | biome: human oral; feature: human-associated habitat; material: dental | place: China | collected 2044 ... | reverse complement strand
TCCACAACGGTAATATTCTCCACACCGAAGTGCTTTGCATTCTCCGCGATCAGACCAATCCCCTCGGGATTTTTCTCAATCGCATACACATGTCCCTCAGGAGCAAGCCGCGCCGCCTCGATCGAAAGTGATCCGGTTCCCGCGCCGACATCGTAGACGACAGCATCTGGCGCAATCTGTGCCTTGACAAGTGTGAGGATACGAATCTCCTCTTTTGTCATAGGTACTTTACCACGTACAAATGCCTCATCTTTTATTCCAAGATTCATGTATCCTCCTCATGGGTGCAAACGATGATGACACCGTGCCCGATACCCATATCATCCTTTGCCGCCCCCAATGTCGTCTCAATAATTTTCTCATCTTCATATGAAAGCCGCGTGCAGACATACATACGGTCATTCTCCCGCCACCCGCACGCAAGCAGACGCACAGCAATCGTCTGCGAGTTGTTGCGCCCATCCGTCAGCATACCAAGCACAGCTCCGTCCGTGCGGACAAGTTCCGTTTCGAGAGGTTCGCGCCCGTGAAAGCTGAGAAGACGTGCATTGTGCCACGGCAGAGCCAGTCGTGCAAACGCGATCTGCAGCGAGCTGATTCCGGGAACAACCTCGATCTGTCCAATGGGAAATGTACGCCGCAGGGCATCGAGCAGAGAGTAGTAACCTGGGTCACCAGAGACCATGACCACCACATCATCCTCTGCAAGAGCTTCCCGAATAAAGGCAAGCACGCCCGGGATATCCGCACCTATAGCGCATTCACGCGCCCCACTGTGCGAATAATCCGCAAGTGCACGCCTCCCCCCGACAAGGATACGCGCCTTTTCGATCATTTTCTGTGCTTTTGGCAACAGATAGGCAGGATCTCCGGGGCCTATCCCAACTACAATAATTTTATGCGTCACTGTTCAAGTCTCCATCCATAGGAGCGTGCAAAGGAACGCGCCCGCTCGTCCGCACCGAGAATATCGCCCGCAAAGTTCACCATCAGCGCACCGACCTGAACCTTGCCAAAGAGATAGCGCTCCGCACGTATATGGACGCGCTCTGCGATTACGGAACAAACGCGATCCATCAGCCCTGCGCCGGAGATGATCTCCATCGCATCCTCCGTCGTATTCGATGCGAGGACAGCGCGTACACCATCCTGGGGCAGCCCCTCGGCCGCAGCATAGGCAGCAAGCGTCTCAAGGCGTGCATCTGCAATGCGGTTGTGCGTGTGAAATACACCCGCCGCTACCTTCACCAGCTTTCCTGTATGTCCGAGGATAAGGACGCGCTCTGCGCCACGCTCTGCCGCACGATCCAACATGAAGCCGATGAAATTGCTCGTCTCGATGAGTGCCGTCTGCGGTACGCCGAGCGAGAGCGCGATTTTCTCCCCGATCTTGCCGGGTACGAATACGAGCACAGGCTCGCTCGCCGCAAGTGCCACATCGATCTGTGGGACAAGGGAGTCCTTGAACGCCTCCTCCGACATCGGACGGAGCACGCCCGTCGTCCCGATCACGGAGATCCCGCCCTCAATGCCGAGCACGGGATTGAGCGTTTTCTTCGCCAGCTCCACACCCGCAGGGATGGAGATCGTCACGCGCGCGCCGACATCGGCACTCCCTGTCATCTCCTCCACAACGTTGCGGATCAGGTTCCGTGGTCCCATATTGATCGACGGCTCACCGACGGGGAGACTCATGCCGCGTTTCGTCACCGTACCTACGCCCTCGCCCGCGCGGAATTCAATATCATCCGTTTCATCGAGAAGCGTAAGCGTTGTGAACACAGAGACGCCGTTCGTGATATCGGGGTCATCCCCCGAGAACTTCACGACCTCGGCGCGAATCCCCTCCACCGTCTCGACAACATCCTTCACGGGAATCGTCAGAGGTGTGCCGTCCAATGCCGTCAGACTGACCTCGTGCCAGTCCGCCCCCGCCATATAGAGGAACGCTGCCTTGACGCCCGCCGCCGCGCATGCTCCCGTTGTATATCCGCTACGTAATTCGCCCTTTGCCATACAAAATCTCCACAAGAGAAAAACAGAGTTATTATAACATTCTTCCATGGAAATGAAAAGAGAGCGCCGTGCTTTTCACACAACGCTCCCGAAATGTCCATCAAATATGGCGATAGAGTCCGATGACCTTGCCGAGAATCTGGACATCCGTCTCGTAGAACGGCTCCATCGAGTCATTCTCCGGCTGGAGGCGAATGCAGTTCTTCTCACGGAAGAAACGCTTCACCGTCGCTGATTCACCGTCCACGAGAGCCACGACGATATCTCCGTCGTTCGCGGTCGGCTGCTGTTTTACGAGGACGAAATCCCGATCGAAAATACCGACGTTAATCATGCTGTCGCCCTGAATGCGCAGCATAAACACATCCTCTGCCGTACCGATCAGTCCGCGCGGGAAGGAAAATACATCCTCGACGTTCTGCTCAGCAAGGATCGGCTCACCTGCCGTTACGACACCGACAAGCGGAACGGGGATCGTGCGCCCCCACGGATTCTCACCCATGATGTCAATCGCGCGAGGCTTCGTCGCATCGCGGCGGATTGCCCCGTTCTCTTCGAGCATGGAGAGATATCGGTGCACCGTCGAACTGGACTTCAGTCCGACCGCCGACCCGATCTCACGCACCGAGGGCGGATATCCCTTCTCCACCAAAAAATCTTTGATATACTGCAAGATTTCGGATTGACGCCGTGTGGATATTCTGGTTTTCTTCACACTAATACCCCCTGACAGGTTTTTCGTACACACATAGCCGCTTTTATCATAGCACATATACGTTCTAAAAAAAAGAGGGTTTCAAAAAAATTCGTCAATTCGTATCAAATTTTTGTTCTGCGTCGTGCAAAATTCCATCGCGGCGTTTCTTTGAAGCAGCAAAATAATCGTGCACCGCCTGCCGATCTCCGGCTTCCACGGCAGTAATAACTTCACCGAGAATTGTCTGCAGCTGACGCAGGGAATCCGCAATCGGTTTCCCATTTGTCATGCAGATGTCCGCCCACATGTCCGCATTCGATGATGCGATGCGTGTCGTGTCCTTGAAACCGCCGCCAATGAGCTTGAGGCAGGAGTCCAGATCATCGCCGCTGCGGTTGAGCAGTGTGACAAGTGCTGCCGCCGCAAGATGCGGAACGTGGCTGATGACCGCTGCACAACGGTCATGCTGTGCAAGGTCGAGCGTGGTAAAGTTTGCCCCCGTAAGTCTCAGAACCGCCATCAAACGCTCTTTGACCTCCTGCGGCACGGTCGGATCGTCGATGATAACATATGACTTGTGAACAAAGAGATCCTTCGTCGCCGCCTCGACCCCGCTCTTCTCGCGCCCCGTCATCGGATGCCCCGGCACATAGTACACGGTGCGTGGCAGAATCTCGCGCAGAGCCTCGTAGACATAGCCCTTCGTACTGCCCGCATCCGTCAGAATCACACCGTCTTTCAGATAGGGAAGGATTTTTTTCACCATCGGCACGATCTGCAAAACAGGTGGACTGAGATAGACAATATCCGCATCCCCGACCACTGTCACAAGATCAGACGAGGCTTCGTCCACTGCGCCGCATTCCACTGCCGCACGCATGGACGCCGCTGTCCGACAGAGCCCCGTGATGTAGATATCGTCCCCGAGTGCCTCCTTGAGACAGAGACCGAGAGAGCCGCCGATCAGCCCGACACCGATGATGGCAAGCTTTGTCCTGCTCATGCGCGCCGACCGACTGCGGGGGCGATCTGACGCACCTCATCCATCAGTTGCTCGAAGTTGCGCGGAACAAGGCTCTGGTCACCGTCCGAAAGTGCACATTCGGGATGGCAGTGAACCTCAATAATGAGGCCGTCCGCCCCGACGGCAACGGAGGCACGCGCGAGCGGGCGCACCATCTGCCAACGCCCCGTTCCGTGACTGGGGTCGGCAATGACCGGGAAATGCGTGAGCTCCTTGAGTGCAGCAACGGCATTGAGATCCATCGTATTGCGCGTATAGGTCTCATACGTGCGAATCCCACGCTCACAGAAGATGATGTTCTCGTTCCCGCCCGAGGCAATGTACTCGGCTGCATTCAGCCACTCGCTGATCGTTGCGGAGAGCCCGCGCTTGAACAGAATGGGCATCTTCGTTTTGCCGAGTGCCTTGAGCATTTGGAAGTTCTGCATATTGCGCGCACCAACCTGAAGGAGGTCGGCATACTCCGACACGATCTCAATGTCGTCCTTGTCCACGATTTCGGTAACGACACGCAGCCCTGTCTTATCTCCGACATCGCGGAGAATTTTCAGCCCCTCAAGCCCGAGCCCCTGAAAGTCATACGGGCTCGTACGCGGCTTGAACGCACCGCCGCGCAGGAACTGTGCACCGGCTTCCTTGACCTTGACCGCAACATCGTAGAGCTGCTCATAGCTCTCCACCGAGCAGGGTCCCGCCATGATCGCCAACTGTTCCCCGCCAACGGGGAACCCCGCCACGTCCACAATGCTGTTCGCCGGATGAAAGTCACGGCTGACCAACTTATACTTCTCTGTAATACGAACTGTTTTCTCAACGCCATCCATCATATTCATCTCAAGCCCCGCAATGAGCTTCTTATCTCCGATCACACCGATGATGAAGCGATCCTCCCCCTTCGACAGATGCGTGCGTAGCCCTGCCTGTTCAATTTTCGCCGTGACCTGGTCTATATTTTCCTGCGTCGCTCTGGAATTCATCACAACAATCATAATGCGCCTCCATCATACCTTAATCATAGCAATTTCATCGCAGTTCGGATATTTCGGACAGTCAATGCACTCCTTCCAGACCTTTTGCGGCAGTTCCTCGCGGCTGATGCGGATAAAGCCGAGTTTGCGAAAAAAATCCGGCTTGTAGGTGAGCGTAAACACCTTCTCGATCCCGAGCGCATCTCCCTCTGCAAGCAGATATCCGACAATCTCAGCCCCGATCCCCTGCCGCATACGATCGGGGGCAATCGCCATCATACGCACCTCGGCAAGCCGATCCCACATGATGTGCAGGGCACCGACCCCGACGACCGCTCCCGCGTCCTCTGCAACAATCATGTCGCGCAGATTCTCATAGAGGGTATTGCGCGAACGCGGGAGCATCTCCCCCTGTGCCGCATAGATATGCACGAGTTCGTAGATGGACTCGATGTCATCAAAACGCGCCTTTCGATAGACCATACGCCCACCCCCATTTATAATCATGCCGCACTCGGACAGATCGGAGCGAGCGGACACTCCCCGCAGAGCGGCTTGCGCGCCTTGCAGAGCTGCCGTCCGTGCAGGATCAACCAGTGATGGGCATCGCTCCAGTCCGCGCGCGGAATCGCCTTCTGCAGCCCCTTCTCCACCTCAAGCGGAGTCTTGCCGACCGCAAGGCGCAGACGGTTCGCCACGCGGAACACATGGGTATCGACTGCAATCGCGGGCGCGTGAAATGCGACGCTCATCACGACGTTTGCCGTCTTGCGCCCAACCCCCGGCAGCATTACGAGTGCATCGGGATCGGAAGGCACTTCGCCGCCGAACTTCTCTACCAGCATCTTCGACATCTCCACCAGATGCTTCGCCTTCGCATTCGGGTAGGACACGCTCTTCACATATTCGAGCACCTCCTCTACCGTTGCCTTAGCCATCGTCTTTGCATCAGGGTAATGGCGGAACAGTTCCGGGGTAATGGCATTGATACGTTTGTCCGTACACTGTGCGGACAGCAGCGTGGCGCAAAGCAGCTGGAATGCCGAACCGAACATCAGCTCGGTCGACACGTGTCCGGTGTGCTTGCGGAAATAATTTAAGACATAAGTATATCGTTCTTTCCTTGTCATCTTCTTTTTCCTTTTATATAGTATAGAGCTATGGGCTATGTCTCCCTGTTCAATCAACTTATTCCCCTTCTTTTATCACGACACTGTCTCCCACAACGGCAATGGCCTGCTGGTTGGTGATAATCTTCAAGGGCAGGTGGCTGTTCTTGTGGACGATTTTCCGTGCAGCCTCCTCAAAAGGAAAGCTGTCGAAATGTACGACAGGATAGAAGCTGACGATGCCAAGACCGCCGAAGTCTGTGAAGCCCGGTGTCTGCACAAGATGGTCATCCATGTCCTTGGCATATTCTATGTTGGGAGCAAGAATCATCGCTCCGGCTGATTCCCCAATGTACAGTTTTCCTTTCTCCACCTGCTCTGTGATATATCTGTCGGCACCTGTCCTCCTCAATTCCTGCATGAGGAAAAACGTGTTACCCCCTGAGACGTAGATGCAGTCACAATTTGTCAGGACCTCTTCTATTTCATTCTTACTGCATTGAGTAATTTCCAGCTCCTTGACGATAAGTCCGAGAGCGTCAAGTGCCGCCCTGCCGTCCTCCACGTATTGTGTGTATTCCTCATGGATGCTTGCGGTAGGGATGAATGCTACTGTCTTTCCTTTCAACGGAATGGCAACAGACTCGGACAGGACCGAAGCCACATCCGCAAAAGACGAACATAAAAAGATTCTCTTCATTGTCGTATTATGTTTTAGTGCTTCCTTGTCGTTGATGCAGCGAACAGCCTGGACAGGAGTAAAGCACAGTACCATGCACAGGAATAATATTATTTTGTACCGCATACCTTTCGCATTTGATGCTGCAAAGTTACTGAAAACCCACAGATTATTTGGTTCTTTCCGAAACTTAATGTACTTTTGCATCAGAAAATTAAATCAAATCAATTATGACAACTCCAATGATAGGACTGATTGCACTGCTTGTCATCGCATTGGCAGGCTGGGCAATCGCAGAACTAAAAAACAAAAGCGTAACATTCGTTCACTCTGAGGCGGAAGCCGAAGGAGAAGAAGAGATGAAAGAAGCTTATGAGGCCAACGGCAACAAAGAGCTGAATCTTAAGGACCTGCTTGCACGCAACAGCACGAAAGGCTACAAGGCTATTTGAAATCAGGCAGTCGCAGAATATACATGAACGGGAACCGTACAGTCGTACGATTCCCGTTCTTTTTTATTGTCGCAATACTCCGGGTGAAAAGCGAAGAGTCCCGGATCCGGGAAGACTTCGGGGATAAAAATAAAAAAGCGATGACCTTCACAGGTGATCGCTCTTTACTCAATAGGTATTAGCCATTTAAAAGGTAAAAGATTGTTTTCAGGATAACAGTTGCAAATATAGGTCTTTTTCTATATATCTGCAAATATTTTGTTAGGTTTTTTGCATAGTGCAGGAGTGTGTGCGGACACATTTTCAAACGGACAGGACTGTGACATGAAAAGCGTGCTTCCGCCCTTTAGGATTTCTTTTATTCGCAGAATATCGCTAACTTTGCAGCCCTATGGAGAATACCTTTGAAAGTAAGAACTACAGATACAATTGCTACAGAATGATGATGAAGAAGAGAACTATCATGTTGCTCGGACTGCTCCTGACGGTGCTGACGGCAGTTGCCGGCGGTACCGTCAAGGTGGCTTGTGTGGGAAACAGTGTCACATGGGGCATGACGATACCCGACCGGGAGGAAAACTGTTATCCAGCCCAGTTGCAGCGGATGTTGGGCAGCGGCTACGAGGTACGGAATTTCGGGCATTCCGGTGCTACACTTCTCCGCCACGGACACCGCCCTTATGTGGAGCAGAAAGAATATCAGGAAGCATTGGACTTCAAGGCCGACCTCGTCGTTATCCATCTCGGCCTCAACGATACCGATCCGCGTAACTGGCCGGAACACAGTGAAGAATTCAATGCGGATTACATCCGGCTCATAGACAGCTTCTTCCGGGTCAATCCCAAGGCGAAGATATGGATCTGCCTGATGACCCCCATCTTCGACCGGCATCCACGCTTTGAGAGTAGTACGAGAGACTGGTATGCTGCCATTCAGCGGCACATCAGACAGATTGCATCCACCGGAAAGACTTCGCTGATCGACCTGCATACCCCCCTGTACGGCCGTCCCGACCTCTTTGCCGATGCAATCCACCCGAATGCCGAAGGGGCAGGAATCATAGCCCGTACTGTGTATGGCGCACTGACCGGGAAGCACGGCGGACTTGTGCTTCCTCCGCTCTATACTGACGGCATGGTTTTCCAGCGCAATGAGCCTGTCGTATTCCGAGGGAGTGCTGATGCGGGGGAAACGGTGAAGGTAGACTTTAACGGACGTGTCCGGTCTGCTGTGACCGATGGAGCTGGGAAGTGGAGTGTCACGTTTCCGGCAGAGACAGCCGGCGGCCCTTACCCGGCCGTGATAAGTAATGGGAGAAAGACGGTTACGATAAGTGAGATATATGTCGGCGAGGTATGGCTCTGCTCGGAACAGTCCAACATGGAACTGCCTGTCCGTGCTGTCCAGAGCGGAGAACGCGACCTGGAGGAGGCTGACAGGCAGAAACGTTTGCACCTGTTCAATATGTCGGCCATTTCTCCGACGGATGCCGTCACGTGGTCTGCCGCAACCTGCGATTCCGTCAACCGCCATCAGTTCCTCCATGTCGGGCCGTGGCGCAGCTGCTCCCGTGAGTCTGGATTCTCTGCCGTGGCTTATCATTTCGGCAGGATGCTGGCAGACAGCCTGCAGGTTCCTGTAGGCATCATCTGCAATGCCGTCGGCGGTACTACCACAGAGGCGTGGATTGACCGGCAGACACTGGAGTGGCAGTTTCCTGCCATCCTGCACGACTGGTATCACGGTGATTTCGGCATGAAGTGGGCACGTGAACGGGCCTTGCTGAATATCGGTGCCAGCCGGAACCGGCTGCAGCGTCATCCATACACACCGGCTTATATGTTCGAGACGGCCCTTCTCCCCCTGGAAGGGTATGGCATCAGGGGTGTTGTATGGTATCAGAGCGAATCGAATGCACACAACATGGAACTGCACGAGCGCCTCTTCCCCTTGTTGCTGAAAAGCTGGCGCAGCTTTTTCCATCATCCTGACCTTCCCTTTCTCTTCGCCCAGCTCTCCAGCCTGAACCGCCCCTCATGGCCTCGCTTCCGTGACTCCCAGTGCAGGATGGCATCCGCTTTGCATAATACATGGATGGCCGTGACGAGCGACCTCGGCGACTCCCTGGAAGTGCATTACCGGAACAAGAAACCGGTCGGAGAACGTCTTGCCCTGCAGGCTTTGCATCATTGCTACGGGTACGACCTCGTATCCGAAGGCCCTGTCTGCCTCTCTGTCTCCGAGAAGGGCAATGGTCTCTGCCTGAAGTTCTCCCATGCACGGTCGTTGTCTGCACGCTCATCGTCGGGAAGTGACAGCCGTCTGCTGGGGTTTGAAGTGGCTGGTGCGGACGGCATCTACTATCCCGCCGATGCCCGTATTCTGCAGCCTGACACCGTTACCGTCTTCTCGCCGTCTGTCGCCCATCCGCTTTCCGTCCGTTACGGATGGCAGCCTTTCACCCGTGCCAATCTCGTGAACGAGGCCGGACTGCCCTGCAGTACATTTCAGCAGCAGGCCGATGGACTCTCTGACTGATACGTATGCTTATGTTCCCAACCGTTTGGGAAAGGATGTCCCAGTGCCTGGGAACAGCATTCCCGACCGGTCGGGAATGCTGTTCCCAAACGGTCGGGCATGTTGGCCTCTGCGGTCTAATGGCTTTGGTCGACGGCTTTTCGTTTTATTTTTAAACCTGATTGACGGTTCTAAGGACTTATTTTTAATTGCTGTTGACAGTATCTCGCAGAACAATGAAAGAAAAGGTTTCGGGTATATGCTGTAAGTAAATTATCCTCTGTAGTTGTAATATCAATAGGGTGGGGGATTCCACCCTGTTTCTTTGACCTGAAAGATGAGAATTAAAAGCCTGATAATGACAACAATGACATTACTGACAGGGCTGGGCGCACATGCCTGTGGAGCCGACAGTCTGATCATCATGCATGGATTTCCTGCCGACGAGGCGGGTATCGGACAGGGTGTTTCGGCCTGCTTTGCCGGCCTGATCGATGACAGTATCGTGATGGCAGGAGGATGCAACTTTCCTGTAAACACACTGGAACCAGACAGTAGGAAGAAGTATTACAAAGGGATATATGCAGCCAGGAGCGGGCAGGCCGACCAGCTGCACTGGAAACAGATCGGACTCTTGCCGGAACCTTTGGCCTATGGGGTGTCGGTGGTCTGCGATAACAGCATGATCATCGTGGGAGGCATGAACGGCGAAGGAAGCCGGAAGGCCGCCTACCGCATCAGGATCGCTGATGGAAAAGCACAGGTCTCTCTCCTCCCGTCGCTGCCCTGTACGGCCGACAATATGGCTGGTGCCATGGTGGGGAGACATCTCTATGTTGCAGGAGGAATGATGGACGGTAAGGCTTCCTGCCGCGTCCTGTGCCTCGATATTGACCATCCTGATGACGGATGGAAAGACATAAAGCCTTTTCCGGGAATCATGCGTGTGCAGCCTGTAGCCGGGAGTATGGGTGGAAAACGCTTCTGTCTTTTTGGCGGTTTCGCACCGGCAGGCTGCGGTGAAGAAGCCCGGCTGGCGATGGACGGCTGTGCGTATGATGAGACGACGGGGGAATGGGTGTTGCTGGACGGACCGGAAGACGACAAGGGCAATCCGCTTTTCGTAGGCGGTGGTGCCTCCGTCAATCTGGGAGAAGACAGTCTGCTGGTAATGGGCGGCGTCAACAAGGAGGTGTTTCTCGCAGCCGTCAATCATCCACAGCCGGACTATCTGACGCATCCTGTCGAGTGGTATCGCTTTAATCCCTACACCTTATTATATAGCAAAGAGGGCTGGAGGGTTATCGGCGAAAATGCTGCAACAGCCCGTGCGGGAGCTGCACTGGTGTTGACAGAACAGGGATTGTATGTGATAGGCGGCGAACTGAAACCAAGGGTGAGAAGCAGCAGCGTCGTGAAATACACCGTCTACTGATACCGTTTCCACTGCCCGTCACCGTTTACGCTCTACTCTTTCAGAGAAGTCGGGAGGAGTCTTCTTTCATCGACAATCAATATCTATTATGAAGAAATATTATCCCTGGGTACTTGTTGCCCTCCTTTGGTTTGTGGCACTGCTCAACTATATGGACCGGCAAATGCTGTCGACTATGCAGGAAGCCATGAAGGCAGACATTGCCGAATTGAACCACGCAGAAGCCTTCGGCGCACTGATGGCCGTCTTTCTTTGGATCTACGGAATCGTAAGTCCCTTCGCCGGCATCGTCGCCGACCGCATCAACCGCAAGTGGCTTGTCGTGGGCAGTATCTTCGTGTGGTCTGCCGTGACTTTTCTCATGGGGGATGCCCACAGCTTCGAGCAACTCTACTGGCTTCGTGCCTTTATGGGTATCAGCGAAGCACTTTATATCCCATCTGCCCTGTCACTCATTGCCGACTGGCACGAGGGGAAGTCACGCTCGTTGGCGATTGGCATCCACATGACCGGGCTCTACATCGGTCAGGCTGTCGGCGGTTTCGGTGCGACACTCGCTGCTCTGCTCTCCTGGCATGCCGCCTTCCAATGGTTCGGAATCGTCGGCATAGGCTATTCTCTTGTGCTGATTCTGCTTCTAAAAGAAAACCCCAGACACGGACAGCAGAAGAGCCAGCCGGACGGAACCGGGCAGGGCCGGAATCCCTTCCGGGGGCTTTCTGTGGTATTCTCGACATGGGCTTTCTGGGTGATACTCTTTTACTTTGCCGTACCGAGTCTGCCAGGCTGGGCGACGAAGAACTGGCTTCCGACGCTTTTTGCCGGCAGCCTGCACATCCCGATGTCAAGTGCCGGGCCGCTGTCTACCATTACCATTGCCGTTTCATCGTTCATCGGCGTCATTGTGGGAGGCCTCGTTTCCGACCGCTGGGTGCAGCGTAATCTCCGCGGACGAATCTATACCAGTGCCATCGGACTTGGTCTTACCGTACCGTCACTGTTGTTCCTGGGTTTCGGGCACAGTCTTGTTTCCGTGGTGGGTGCCGGCCTGTGTTTCGGGATGGGATATGGCATCTTTGATGCCAATAATATGCCGATTCTCTGCCAGTTCATCTCTTCAAAATACAGAAGTACGGCATACGGCATCATGAACATGACAGGGGGGTTTGCCGGTGCCGCTGTCACGCAGGTGTTAGGGAAATGGACTGATGGGGGAAATCTGGGGCTTGGCTTTGCCATCTTAGGTGGAGTGGTCGTCCTGGCATTGGTTCTTCAGCTATCCTGTCTGAAGCCGACAACGGATAATGTGGAATGAGAAAGACAGTTCAGCACGTCTCCTCTTTCAGGTAAACCCTGGGGGAGCTGCTTGTCAAAACATATTAAACTTATGGAAAAAATAATCGGATTGATCGACGCACCGTTCACGCCGTTCCATGCGAATGGCGATGTCAATCTTGAGCCTGTAGAGGCTTATGCAGCAATGCTGAAGAAGAACGGACTGAAAGGAGTTTTCATCAACGGATCGTCTGGTGAGGGTTATATGCTCACCACTGAAGAACGTATGCAGCTGGCCGAACGGTGGATACAGGCTGCACCGGAAGGTTTCAAGGTCATTGTGCATGTAGGCAGCTGCTGTCTGCGTGAGAGCGTACGGCTGGCCGTGCATGCAGCGGAGATAGGAGCCTGGGGAATCGGTGCCATGGCACCTCCTTTCCCCAGAATCGGCAGGATTGAAGAGCTGGTGAAATACTGTGAAACCATAGCCGCTGCAGCTCCGTCGATACCCTTCTATTACTATCATATCCCAGCCTTCAACGGTGCTTTCTTGCCCATGGTCGACTTGCTGAAAGCCGTAGACGGCCGCATACCTAACTTTGCCGGCATTAAGTACACCTACGAAAGCTTGTACGAATACAACCAATGCCGACTTTATAAGGATGGTAAATACGACATGCTGCACGGACAAGACGAAACCATTTTGCCTTCTTTGGCACAAGGCGGAGCAAAAGGCGGCATCGGCGGCACAACGAATTATAATGGTCGCGAGTTAGTGGGCATTATCGACGCATGGAACCGCGGCGACTTGGAAACGGCTCCC
>ERZ773022.1936-NODE-1936-length-13000-cov-11.773735_pt1 | contig 13000 bp, 9 predicted proteins | sample MGYA00580839_ERZ773022 | MGnify/ENA primary metagenome ERZ773022 (study PRJEB29015, sample SAMEA2738020) | human oral metagenome | biome: human oral; feature: human-associated habitat; material: dental | place: China | collected 2044 ... | reverse complement strand
TTCGTCGTCAACAGGAAGTTCGGCTTCCGCTTCTATGGAGGTATCAAGTCATGACAGCCACGATCGTCATGGAGGGCCTCGTGAAGCAGTACCCCAACGGGGTGCGCGGCGTGGACGGGGTGGACCTGTCCATCGACGACGGCGAGTTCTTCGCCCTGCTGGGCCCCTCGGGATGCGGCAAGACGACCCTGCTCAGATCCATCGCCGGCCTGGAGACCATCACCGAGGGGACCCTGCGCATCGGCGGGACCGACATGACCGACGTCGAGCCCGGGCGGCGCGGCGTGGCCATGGTCTTCCAGGACTACGCCCTCTTCCCCCACATGGACGTGTCGGACAACATCGCCTACCCGCTGCGCATACGCAGGGTCGCCAGGACCCAGCGCCGCCGGGCCGCCGCCGACACGGCGCAGCGCCTCTCCCTGGCCGAGCTGCTCGAGCGCCGGCCCGCCCAGCTGTCCGGCGGGCAGCAGCAGCGCGTCGCCCTGGCCCGGGCCATCGCCACCAGGCCCGACGTGCTCCTGCTCGACGAGCCCCTGTCCAACCTGGACGCCCGACTGCGACTGGAGGCGCGCACCTTCCTCAAGGAGCTCCAGCGCGACCTGGGCGTCACCTCGGTGTTCGTCACCCACGACCAGGCGGAGGCCCTCGCGCTGGCGGACCGCATCGCCGTCATGAGGCAGGGCAGGATCCAGCAGGTCGGCACGCCGGGGGAGGTCTTCCACGGCCCCGCCAACGAGTTCGTCGCCTCCTTCATCGGCTCGCACCCCATGAACCTCAACGACGGCGTCATCCGCGGCGGGACGATCGAGTCGCTGGGCGCGCGCATCGCCCTGCCCCGGGACATGAGGCGCGAACCGGCCGAGGGGACCAGGGTGAGATGGGGCGTGCGCCCCGAGTACGTCCGCTGGTCCGACGACGGCGCCGACGACGGGCCCGGCGCCGTCGTCGGGCGGGTGCACACGGTGGAGAACCTCGGGGCCCAGAACCTGCTGACCATGCGCTGCGAGGGCGGGCGCCTGCAGGCCGTCGTCGGCGAGGACCCCCTGCCCGAACCGGGCCGGCGGTGCCGGTTCGCCTTCCCCCGGGCCAAGACCCTGGTGTTCGACGCCCAGACCGGCGAGCTCGTGGGGGGTGGGCGCCGATGAGCGCGACGCCGGCGGACGCCCCCACCGCCATGTGGATCATCCCCCACACCCACTGGGACCGGGAGTGGTACGAGCCCCACGACGTGTTCCGCGCGCGGCTGGTGCGCATGATCGACGGCCTGCTGGACCTGCTCGAGCGCGAGGACGCCTACCGCTTCACCCTCGACGGGCAGGCGGCCGCCTTCGAGGACTACCTGGCCATCCGCCCGCACAACCGCGAGCGGCTGCGCGCCGCGGTGGACCGCGGCCAGCTGGCCATCGGCCCCTTCCTGATCCTCCTGGACGAGTTCTGCTGCGACGGGGAGACCGTGGTGCGCAACCTCGAGCTGGGCATCAGGTCCTGCCGGGCCATGGGCGGGGAGATGCGGGTGGGCTACCTGCCCGACATGTTCGGCCACGCCGCCCAGATGCCGCAGGTGCTGCGCGGGTTCGGCCTGGCCGACGCCGCCCTGTGGCGCGGCGTGCCCGCCGGGGTGGACCGCGACGCCTTCCGCTGGCGCGCCCCGGACGGCTCCCAGGTGCGCGTGGAGTACCTGTGGGACGGCTACGGGTCCGCCCTGAAGCTGTTCGACCCCCCCGGCAAGCTCGACCGGCTCGTGGCGGACTACCTGCGGGACAACGCCGACCGCTTCGACGGGCGGCCCCCGGCGGGCATGTACGGCACCGACCACATGGACCCGCGCCCGGACCTGCTCGACGCGGTGCGGGCCCACAACGCCCGCCGCCCCGAGACGACCATGACGGTGGCCACCCTGGGCCGGGTCGTGGCCTCGCGCGGCCACGACCCGCAGGACCTGGACGACCTGCCCCTGGTCGTGGGCGAGATGCGCTCCCACGCGCTGGGCAACATCCTGCCCGGGGTCCTGTCCGTCAGGACCAACCTCAAGGCGGCCATGGCGCGCGCCGAGCGCGCCCTGACCACCGCCGAGCGCCTCGACGCCGCCGTCGGGGGCCCCTCCCGCACGGCGCTGCTGGAGCGGGGCTGGCGGCTGGTCGTGGAGTCCTCGGCGCACGACTCGGTGACCGGCTGCGGCGCCGACGCCACGGCGGAGCAGGTCGAGACGCGCCTGCACATGGCCTCCCACACGGCCGCCGGCGCCGTCGACGTCGCCCTGCCGGCCCTGGCCGGGGCGGGACGGCGCGGCGAGCTCGTGGCCTTCAACCAGTCGGGGTGGGCGCGCCGCGTCCAGGGCGAGACCGTGCTCGACGGCGCCCCCGGGGCGCTGCCCGAGGGGGTCCAGCTCATCGAGGAGCTGCCCACCGTCATCGGCGACGAGACCATGCCCGCCGGGAACGTGCGCCGGATCCTGCGCCGGATCCACGGCCAGGAGCTGTTCGGCGGACGCATCCGCGGCTGGTCCTTCCCCGCCCCCGCCGAGCTCGTCTTCGAAGTCGCCCGCCGCGGCGGGGGGGACTTCGACCTCGACGAGTTCACCGCCGAACTCGACCGGCGCCTGGCGGCGGCGGGCGACGACCGGCCCTGGCGCGTGCTCACCGTGATGCCCCCCTCGTGCCGGGTGCTGGTCGCCGGACGGGCGCAGGGCACCGCGGCGGCGGCCCTGGGGGCCGGCGGGGGCGACGTCGACCACCCGGTGCGCGTGCACGGGCGCAGCGCCTCCAACGACCTGGTGCGCATCGACGTCGACGACGACGGCCTGGTGCGCATCGAGGACCTGCTCAACGGCCGCGTCATCGACCGGGCCCTGGCCCTGGTCGACGAGGGCGACCGGGGCGACTCCTACAACTTCGCCCCCGTGGACGGGGGCGCGGTCCGCGCCCCCGTCGCCACCCGGGTGGAGGTCCTCGAGCGCGGCCCGCTGCGGGCGCGCATCCTCATCCGGCGCACCTACCGCCTGCCCCGGGGCCTGAGCGCCGACCGCTCGGCCCGCAGCGGCCCCCCGCACGGGCAGGTGGTCGACACGCGCCTGGAGATCCGCGAGGGCGAGCGCTTCGTGCGCGTGCGCACCTCCCTGGTCAACGGGGTCGGCAACCACCGGCTCAGGCTCCACGTGCCCACCCTGGGCCGGGACCTGGACGGCTCGGTGGCGGGCGGGCAGTACGGGGCCACCCGCCGCGGGCGCACCGGTGAGGCCGGGTGGGGCGAGTACCCCCTGCCGACCTACCCGGCCACCCGCTTCGTCCACGCCGGCGGGGTGGCGGTGCACACCGACCGGCTCACGGAGTACGAGATCCTCACCCCGCCGGACCGGGCCGGCGCGCCCGCCCCCGGTGCGGACCCGGACCCGGAGCGCGGGGCGGGCGGCGCGGGGCGGCCCGACGAGATCGCCATCACGCTGGTGCGCGCCGTCGACCTCATGAGCGTCAACGTGCACCCGCTGCGCGACGAGCCCGCGGGCTCGCAGATCCCCGTGCCCGGCGCCCAGTACCTGGGCGTGCGCGTCGACACCGACCTGGCCGTCGACCTGTCGTGCCCCCAGTGGGACGACTCGCAGATCGTGCGCCACTCGGACCTGTTCCGCTACGAGCCCGTCCTGGTGCCCGGCGCCGCCCGCCCCGGCGCGACCGGCGCGGCGCCGGTGGGCCCCGTGGTGACCACCTGCGGGCGCGTCGCCCTGGAGTCGCTGCGCCACCTGGACGACGGCGTCGTCGAGGCCCGCTTCGTCAACTACCATCACCACGCCGAGCCGCTGCGGGCCCGGATGCGGGGGCGGTGGGACCGCACGGACCTGACCGGGGCCCTCCTGGAGGCCGGGGTCGACCCCTGGTCCCTGACGGCCCCGGCCTCGGCGATCATCACCCTGCGCCGGCCCGCGGCGGGCGCACCGGACGAGGAGGAGCGACGATGACCATCCTGCGGCGCACAACCGTGCGCCTCACCCCGGCCGACCAGGCCGCGAACCGCTACCCCGCCTTCCCCTTCGAGGTCCCGCCCGACGCCCGGTCCATCGGGGTGAGCATGGAGGTGGACCGCGCGGACGGGAGGGCGTGCATCGACCTGGGCCTGCTGGGCCCCGACGGCCTGCGCGGCTGGTCCGGAGGGGCCAGGACCTCCTACGTCGTCGAGCGCGACGACGCCACCCCCGGCTACCGCCCGGGCCTGGGGGCCGGGGACTGGGCGGTGCTCCTGGGCCTGCACCAGGTGAGCGCCGAGGGCGTGGACGTGACCATCACCGTGGTCTGCCCCGCCCGGGAGCGCCCGGACCACGGCCCGCGCCAGGCCCCCGTCCAGCGCCTCCTGCGCGGATCCGACCGGGGCCTGCCCGCCCCCCGGGGACTGACCTGGTACGCGGGCGACCCCCACAACCACTGCCTGCACTCCGACGGGGAGCTGTCGCTGTGGGAGCTGGCCAACGAGGGCGTCAGGTCCGGGCTGGACTACCTGGGCTGCACCGACCACAACACGACCAGCCACCACCCCCACCTCGCCTCCGTCTCGCGCAGCCACGGCATCACCCTGATCCCCGGGCAGGAGATGACCACCCACCGCGGCCACGCCAACGCGTGGGGCGAGATCGGCGTCATCGACTTCCGCGACGAGGCCGACACCTGGGTGGAGCAGGTCGAGCGCCGCGGCGGCTTCATGTCCATCAACCACCCCGTCGCCGACGACTGCGCGTGGCTGCACCCCCTGGAGCGCATGCCCCCCGGCGCCGAGCTCTTCCACGGCACCTGGTACCGCAACCTCGCGGACACCTCGATCCTGGCCTGGGCGGCGATGCTGCCCGGCGCCGTCGTGGTCCTGGGCGGCGGCGACTTCCACAACCGCTCCACCCCCCTGCGCCCGGGGATGCCCACGACCTGGATCGCCGCCGAGGAGTGCAGCGCGCCGGCCCTCATCGAGGCCATGGCGGCGGGCCGGACCATGGTGACCGGCAGCGCCCGGCGCGTCAGCGAGGACGAGGCCCGCCCCGTCCTGCTCGACTCCCCCGCCCTCGTGCGCCTGGGCGGCGTGGACGGGCACCGCGACGAGGACCTCATGGCCGTGGACGCGGCGGGGACCGTGCTCGTGGACCGGTTCGGCGCCCGCCTGGTGATCGAGCAGGACCACCAGGTGGTGCGGGCGCCGGCCGACAAGGGGCCCTACCGTCTGGAGACCGCCGAGCGGTGGGTCGTGGCCCTGTCCGCCTGAGGGGCGGGCGGCCGGGGCGCGGAGGGCGGCGGCAGCCCGGTGCCCCGGCGGGCGGGGAGGGCAGTCCCCGCCCGGCGGGGCGCGCTTCACGCGAGGCGCCGGCGGCCGGGGGGCGGTAGCGTTGGCCGCATGGATGCGCCCGTGCTCGTCGTCATCGCAGGCCTGCCCGCCACGGGCAAGACGACCCTCGCCCGCCCCCTCGCGCGGGAGCTGAGGGCCGCCTACCTGCGCATCGACACGATCGAGACGGCCATCCTGCGCGCCCAGGGCCGCGCCGAACTGGTCACGGGCGGGGAGGGGTACGCCGTCGGCTACGACCTGGCGGCCGATCAGCTCGCCCTGGGGCTCGACGTCGTCGCCGAGTGCGTCAACCCCCTGCCGATCACCCGCGACGCCTGGCGCGCGGCCGCATCCCGCCGCGGGGCGCGCATCGTCGAGGTCGAGCTGGTCTGCTCCGACGCCGCCGAGCACCGTGCGCGCCTTCAGGCGCGCACGCCCGACATCGACGGCCTGCGCAACCCGTCCTGGCGGCAGGTCGTCGAACGGCACTACGAGCCGTGGGGGCGCGACCGCCTCGTCATCGACACGAGCGCCGTCGGGCCCGACGAGGCGGTGCGGATGATCCGCGACGAGGTCCGGCGGCGGCGCGGGAGCGGCTGAGCGGCGAAGAAGTGGCTCCCGCGGCTGCGGGGGGTCCGCGTCCAGGCGCCCGCCGCAACCGGTCACGATGGCCGTGGCTCCCGCGGCCGCGCGGGGGCCGCTCCGCGCCGTCTGCTGCGCCCCTTCACCCTCCGCTGCGCTCCTTCTTCTCGTACATCGGAGGGTGAAGGAGCGCAGCGGAGGGTGAAGGGCGTAGCAGACGCGGGCCCGCCGGGTGAGTCCCCCGGCGCGTGGCGCGGTGGTGCCGCGGAGCTCCTCCCCGGCGGGCCGTCCTCGCCTATTGCACGGGTGGGGTGCGGCCGGACGAGGATCCGCATGGGCGGGGCCGCCTCCTCGCTCGCCGTGCGGGTGAGGTGCGGTCGCGGTGGTGCGGGTGGGGCTCCTGGGACGATCCGGGGCGGGCGGTTGTCCAAATCTGTTGCAAAGGCGCTCTGCGACCGGATCGACCGGGAGCAGAACCGCGGAATATCAACGATTCTTCTCGCGCGTCCCGGCCCGATGGGGGCCTTTGCAACAGATTTGGACAAACAGCGCCGCCGAGGGCCCGCGGGAACGTTCGCCAGGGGGCGTCGCGGCCCGGCCGGCGACCACGACGGGCACTGCGGCGAGCGAACGGGGCCCGCGGGCCGCGGCGCAGGCCTCCCCGGGCGCCCCCCGACGCCGAGACGTGCACTTCGCACTCGAAAGTGCAGTTCCAACCGTCATTCTCGGAGGCAAAATGCACCTCTCGAGTGCAAAATGCACATCTCGACAGGGAAGGGACCCGAGCGGGCCGGCGTGTGAGCGCTGGCGGGCGGCGGGGCCGGGCGGGGGCCGGGCCCGCTCACGCGGTGGTGCGCAGCCAGGTCAGGACCGCCCTGACGCGACGGTTGACCTCCTCGGGCGGCAGGTCGAGCTTGGCCAGGATGTTGGCGACGTGCTTGGCGACGGCGCCGTCGGACAGGACCAGGCGCCCGGCAATCTGCGCGTTCGACAGGCCCTCGGCCATGAGCGCCAGGACCTCGCGCTCGCGGTCGGTCAGGCGCGCGACCCGCTCGGCGTCGGCCTGCGCGGGCGTGCGGGCGGGCGCGCCCATGAGCCTGGCCAGCACCTCGGGATCGACGACGACTCCCCCGGCGGCCACGACGTCGAGGCTGCGCAGGAAGTCCTCCACGCGCCCGACCCGCTCCTTGAGCAGGTAGCCCACCGCCCCGGCGCTGCCGTCGGGCGCGGCGGCCGAGCCGAGCAGGTCGCGCAGGTAGGGGCCGACGACGTAGGCGGACAGGACGACGACCGGCAGCCCCGGGTGGGCCGCGCGCAGGTCCACGGCGGCGCGCAGCCCGTCGTCGGTGCCGGTGGGCGGCATGCGCACGTCGGTGACGACGACGTCGGGCAGGCTCCCCGCCCGGGCCAGGCGGGTGACCTCGGCGCGCAGGGCGTCGGCGTCGGAGACCCGGGCGACGACCTCGTGGCCGGCGGCGGCCAGCAGGCCGGCAAGGCCCTCGCGCAGCAGGGCGGTGTCGTCGGCGAGCAGGATCCTCATGGGACCATCCTGCCCCACCTCAGCGGGCGGGGTGAGCGGCGGCGGCCGGGGCGGCGCCCTCGGCCCAGGGCGGGGTGAGCGGGGCGGTGATCGTCAGGCGCGTGCCCGCCCCGGGGGCGGAGTCGATGGTGAGGCGGCCGCCGACGGACTCCAGGCGCTGGGCCATGCCGGCCAGCCCGGTGGAGCCGCCGGCCGAGGGGTCGGCGCCGCCGCACCCGTCGTCGGTGACGACGGCGCTCAGGCCCTGGGCGTCCGCGTCGAGCTGCACGGTGGCGGTGGCGCCGTCCCCGGCGTGCCGGGCGGCGTTCGTCAGGGCCTCGCTCACGGCGAAGTAGACGGCGGTGGCGACCGGCGAGGTCAGGGCGGCCAGGTGCTCCTCGTCGGCGATGCTCATGGTGGTGGGCAGGGGCGCGCGGCCGGCCAGGTCGCGCAGGGCCGCGGCCAGGCCCCGCTCGGTCAGGACGGCGGGGCGGATGCCGTGGACGGTCTCGCGCAGGGAGCGCAGAGCGGCCTCGGCCCGGTCCTGGGCGGTGTCGAGGTCGGCGAGCAGGGCCTGGCGCCCGGCCCCGGTCTCGCCCTCGTCCGCGAGCGCGCGCACCCGGGCCATGCCCAGGCCCATGGTGAGGGCGACGAGCTCCTGCTGGGCGCCGTCGTGCAGGTCCCGCTCGATGCGGGTGCGCTCGGCGTCGAAGGCGTCCACGAGGGTGGCGCGCCCGGCGGTGAGGTGCCCGACCTCGGCGGTGAGGGTGGCCACGCGCTCCTCCTGCGAGGAGTCGGTCAGCGCCTGGGTGAGGCGGGCGCGCAGGCGCCCCAGGGCGTGGAGCAGGCCGCAGGCGGCCGCCAGGCAGGCGGCGCCCAGCGGTACGAGCCACCACCCCTGCCCGGCGGAGCTGACGTCCGCGGACCAGGCGAGCAGGTGGAGCTTGAGCGGAGCCTGGGCGGACAGCCGCGAGGGCAGGGCGCAGAGGATGGCGGACAGGGCGCCGCCGCCGACGGCGACGAGCAGGCTCGGGGCGCACAGGGCGCCCCCCACGAGCATGAGCGGCAGGTCGCGCGTCCAGCAGCCCGGCTGCCGCGCGCGGGTCATCAGCCACGACCAGGGCCCCTGCCCCGGCGGCCTGGAGGAGGGGGCCCGGGCGCCCGCGAGCCGGGCGCAGGCGCGCTCGAGCTCGGCGGCCAGCGGCGCGGTGACCGGCAGGAGCGGGAGGAGGAAGATCCCCAGCATCAGCAGCGGGATGAAGGTGAGTGCGTGCGCGAGCTCGACGAGGATGACGACGCCGCGCGGGCGGCGGTGCGGCCCGGTGGTCGGGGAGGCGTGTGGCATGGCCTTGGACGTTACGGCAGACGGGGTCGCCTCGCACGGGTGCCAGGCCCCGGGCGACCGGTGGTGCCGGCACCACTCGTCGGTGGTCTTCGTCACCGCCGGGCGGTGGCCTTCGCCGCCGTGCAAGTCGGGGGCCGGCGCCCGTGACCCGGCGGGGGCGGCGGCGGTTACCTGGAGGACATGAACACACCGATCAGCCGCTCCGCGGCACCCGGGAGCAGACAGGCTCCCCCGACCCACCCCACGACCCTGCCCCGGCCTGCGACGCCCGCCGCCGACCACGGGGCCGGCGTCCCGGCCCTCCAGTGCCAGGACCTCGGCCGAGTCTATCCGCTGCCCGGGCGGAGCCGGGAGGGAGTGGTGGCCGTCAGATCGGTGAGCCTGGCCCTGGAGGCCGGCTCCTTCACGGCCCTCGTGGGGGCCTCGGGCTGCGGCAAGTCGACGCTCCTGGCGTGCCTGGCCGGCCTGGACCGCCCCACCCGCGGCACCGTGAGCGTGCTCGGCCGGCAGACCACGGGGCTCAGCCCGCGCGCCGCCGCCCGCCTGCGCGCCGAGCACATCGGCTTCGTCTTCCAGGAGGACAACCTCGTCACCGCCCTGTCGGCGCGCGAGAACGTCGCCCTGCCCGGGCGGCTGCGGCACCGTCCCCTCAGCCGCGCACAGGTGAACGAGGCCCTGGATCGCGTCGGCCTGTTCGACCAGGCCTCGCAGCTGCCCCACGAGCTCAGCGGGGGCGAGCGCCAGCGCGTGGCCATCGCCCGCGTGCTGGCCTCACGGCCCGCCGTCGTCTTCGCCGATGAGCCCACCGCGGCCCTGGACCTGGCCGCGGCGGCGGCGGTGCTCGCCTGGCTCGCCGAGCTGGCCGCCAAGGGCGCCGCCGTGCTCATGGTCACCCATGACGCCACGGCCGCCGCCCGCGCCGGGCGGGTCCTGGTCATGGACGCCGGGCGCATCGTCGGACAGCTGCCCGGCGGGGACCCGGCCGCCGTGTCCGACGCCGTGCTGAGCGCACGGGCCGGAGGTGGGCGCTGATGCTGCGTCTGCTGCTCGCCGACCTGCGCCGCCACGCCGGCACGTGGGCGTGGACCTGCGTGATCACCCTTGTGGCCGGGGCCTGCGTGTCCGGCCAGCTCAGGATCCTGCACGGCGCGCTCGACTCGGCCGCGAAGGCCACCGGCGTGACGCCGCAGGGCGTGCCCCGGTCCACCGACATGCTCCACGCCGCACGGCTCATGTCCGGCTTCATCATCGCCCTCATCGTCCTGGCCGCGGCGGCCGTCCTGGTCTCGACGGCGGGGCTGGCCCTGACCCAGCGGCGCCGCGACCACGGGCTGTGGCGGGCCCTGGGCATGCGGCCCGGCAGCCTGCGCGCGCTGCTGCTGGGCCAGCTCGTCGTCGTCGCGGCGCTGGGCTCCCTCGTCGGCAGCCTCGCGGGCAGGCCCGTCAGCGCGCTCATGATGCCGCTGCTCATCGACCAGGACGTGGCGATGCCGGGCACGGTCGCGCGCTGGGAGCCGGCGGACCTGGCCTGGACCGCCCTCGTGGTCGCCGGCTCCGTGCTCCTGGGCGGCTGGGGCCCCGCCCGCCGCGCCGCCCGCGCCACCGAGACCGACCTGCTGCGCGGCACCGAGGAGCTCGGCCGCTCACGTCTGGGCCGCACCCTGGGCGTCCTGGGGCGGCTGGCCGTGGCGGTCGGCCTGGCGGCGGGCGTCATCGCCGCCGCCGTCAACATCCACCAGGGCGGCGCCGGAAGCGAGCGGGCGGCCGAGGCCGCCCCGCTGGGGGCGCTGGGCGCGCTCGTGCTCGTGTGCGTCCTGACCGCCTGGCTGGTGCCCGTCGTGCTGCGCGCGCTGGCGCACCTGCCGGTGCCGGGGCCCGCCTGGCTCGTCGCCACCCGCACCGCGATGCTGGAGTCGCGGCGCTCGACGGCGACGGTCCTGCCCTTCCTGGTCGCCTTCGGCCTCGTGGCCGTCGCGCTGGGCGGCGCGCGCATGGGCGTGGGCAGGATCAACACGGACAGTTTCCTGGCGGTGTTCGGCCCGGCGCTGGCCACGGCCTGGGTCGGCGGGGTCGCCGTCATCGCCATGAGCGCCGGGCGCAGGCGGCGCGACGCCGCCCTGCTGGCCGCGGCCGGGGCGCCGACGATGCAGGTGCGCGCCGCGCAGGTGCTCGAGGGCGCGCTGCACGCCGTCGTCGCCTGCCTGCTCGGGATCGTGGTGTGCGCGCTGAGCACCGCGCTGTACGCGCCGACCTCGGGCACCGCCTGGGCCGACGTGCCCGGGCGCCTGCCCTGGGCCGAGTTCGGCGTCACCGGGGCGCTGACGCTCGCCACCACCTGCGCGGCCGTCGTCGTCTCGGCGTGGGCGGGGCGCGGTGCGAGCGTCGCCACGGTGCTGCGGGCCCGGGACTGAGGCGGCCTGCGCGGGGGAGGGACGCGCGGGGTCCGCGTCGTCCTCCGCCCTCATCGCATTATCGCGCCGGGGCCCCGCGGCCGCTCCCGGGATTGCTCTGGCACGAGGAGGGGCAGTAACAGGCGGAAGGCAAAACCGATAGCGGCTCCGAGAACGACTCCGACAACGGTGCAGATGATGGTTGCGCTCAGGATGGAGGCACTCCCCTCGGACATCATCCTTCCGAACCGCTCGGACATCAGTGCGGCGAGTCCAGTGACGTTCGAGTCCACGAGTTTCATGGCATCGGGACTAGCGCCGACGCACGCGACTCCGATGATGCTCACTAAGACGGAACAAAACCAGCTCCAGAGTACCGCCTTCCTAATCCGCCTGTTGGGCCTAGTGGCGCCGGGCAGCATAAAAATGAATCCAATCAAACCTCCGACGATGGCGATACTCAGGACAATACCCCAATCCTTCTCGGGCCATTCAGATAGCGATACCCTCATTCTCGCGGCGGCGAGTACCGCTACGGCCACGACGGCGCCCGCTATGACTATTACGTATATAATAAGAAGAGTAGCAGCCATGAGTCCGATCTCGCTCATCTCCGGCGTCGAGAGCGTCTCGGGTGCAGGTGTAGCAGCAGCCCTCTCGATGTCGACGTGGGAGTTTTGAGCGGCGGCGGGCTGGCCCACCGGTGAGGCGAGAACCTCTCCTCCCGCTTCCCCCGCCGGCGTAGGGGGCACCTCTGGCAGCGTAAGCGTAGAGGGCGGGGGCGCAGTCATTACGTAGTGCACGGGCATATCGAGGCCCGCGTTCAGAAAAAATCGCAGGGACTTAACACTCACTTTCCGTGACTGTGCCCGCCCCTTCGCCGCGCCGCGGGGCCCCTCGCCCGCCTGATCCTCGAGCAGGGAGATCGCACTGGTGAGATAGTGGTGGGCGTAGCCGCGGAAGACGGCGCTCGGAGCGCCGACGGCCTGCAGAACCCAGTGAAGGTACACGAAGCACTCGCCCAGGGCGGCGAGCTGCCGCGCCTCGCCGAGAGCCGCCCGGGCCTCGTCGCCGCGGAGCTGGCGCACCAGCGGAGCAATTCTCGATCTCGCGCGCTCCGCCCGGTCCTTACTGATATGCAGTCCGCCCTTGTCAATCAACTCCTCTGCTAGCGGAAAAGATGTACGCGCCTCCACGAGCTTGTTCCACAATTCAACGGCGAGATCGGCGTTCACCGGCTGCGACCCCAATTCCCCGCACCCCCTTCAGCTCGGCAGTGTCCAGACGAAAATGACGATGACGGCGATGGCGACCACAACCGCGATCGCTAGCCACTTCCCCTGGGACCGGATCCGGTCCAGGGCGCGATCGGCGCCAGCTCCCGTCTCCTTGGGGGGGTCGGGGGCCCGGTAATGCGCGCTGACGGCGAAGGCCAGCAGGGCGATGGCGGCGTCCCTGCCCGCGCCGGTCTGATCACCCGCGGCCCGCGCCAGTATCTTCGTTCCGCGTCTTTCCAGAAGCTCTTCGACGATCTCGCGGCGCAACTCGTCCGAACCGTCCGGCAGGGACTCATTCAGCGCGTCGAGCCTGCCAGGCACGTCCGCCAGGCGCGTGTCGTTCGGAATGAGCTGGTTCAGCAGGACACGCCAGTTCAGGTCGCGCTGCGGCGCGTCGTGCAGCGCGGACAGGAGCGCCCCCTGCTGGGACGGGGCCACTTGCGATGCGCGCAGCATCACATCCAGGGCGGCCTCCCGGGAGACCGAATTGTTCACCACCGTCATAATGGGCGAGAGGTCATACGGCGCGGCGGCGAAGCGCTCCATCGCCCGGTCCGCCGTCAACGGCAGATGGGCGTCGAAATCGCGC
>ERZ773022.1927-NODE-1927-length-13059-cov-6.054137_pt1 | contig 13059 bp, 16 predicted proteins | sample MGYA00580839_ERZ773022 | MGnify/ENA primary metagenome ERZ773022 (study PRJEB29015, sample SAMEA2738020) | human oral metagenome | biome: human oral; feature: human-associated habitat; material: dental | place: China | collected 2044 ... | reverse complement strand
TCGCACAGTTCGTCTGTGCCTGCATACGACTGCCCGTTATATCTACCTCGCTCAGGTAGTAGTCGTATATCTCTATATCTCTGCCCGCATTGTATCGCAGCAGCCCGAGCCGCCGAAGTTCCTCGAACCCGTCGGCACTTACGCTCAATATCTTCTGTCCTACCTTCATATTATTTGCCCTCCAATTTCGTATACGGTAAAAAATTAAATCCCTTAAATTCTATCTTCTCTCCCGCCGATGTTACGTCTACACGTTTAGGTGCTTCTATGCCGAGCAATTTACACCTTGTTGCTATACACCACTGCACACCCTCCAGATAGCGAGGGTCGCCCAGTTAAATATTTGGTAGTTTCTATTTTTATTTATATCTTTGCAGTGTAATTAATCACTCAAATCACGCATATAGTTATGACAGAATTTATTGTTCTCTTTGCAAAATGTTTCTTCATTACGATTGCAGTTATTGCTATTCTTGCAGCTATCTTCGTCAAGTCAGACGATTACGGAGACAGCGATTTAGACCCTCGTATACACGGAGGATTAGCTGGTGGTGCCGGTGTGATATTCTGATATACCGCATATCTTCATACCCTCCGCAGTCTGCTTTCAAACCCATAGACTATCACCTGTATAGCCTTTTCCGATAGGTTGTACCTCATCGCACAGTTCGTCTGTGCCTGCATACGACTGCCCGTTATATCTACCTCGCTCAGATAGTAGTCGTATATCTCTATATCCCTTCCCGCATTGTATCGCAGCAGCCCGAGCCGCCGAAGCTCCTCAAACCCGTCGGCACTTACGCAAACAGAGAAAAAAATATTATATATTTGCAGAGCAAAAACGCAACACATAACATAATGATATTCAACAATAATAATAGTGTTATTCACAATAGACCGAAAAATATATTGGCTCGCCTAAGACACCGCATAACATCCAATAGCTCCAAAGGTTTCGGTATACATTCCCCGTTTGTATTCGATTTTATTACCAACGTCGTAAACGAGAAAAACCCATACTACAGCTACAAGGAGATAGAAAATATAGCCCACTCAGACAGAGAGGAAAAATATTTAAAGCTGATATACAGAATAATAAATTATTATAAAATAAAAAATATACTTTTTATCGGTCAAGACAAAGATACAGAACGACTTTTGGGGCTATGTGAAAATATTAATATCGATACAACTGGCAGAGACAATATAGACGGCTACGATTTCGTATATATAGCAGATATCGGTACCCTACCCGACGAATCGATTCAATCGTCTGACACAATCATTTGTATAAAAGATATTTACAACAACAGCAAACGATGGAATAGGTTGAAAAGAATCGGGGGAGCGAAAATTTTCATAGACTTTTTCGATTTTGGTATTATATTTGCGAAAAATAATTTTCAGACACAGATATACAAGATAACATTTTAATTGAATGCTTACAATATGAAAATCTACACTAAAACCGGCGATAAAGGACAAACCTCGTTACTTGGAGGAAAACGTGTGTCCAAGGCAGACAAACGACTCGAAGCATACGGTACCATCGACGAACTAAACTCCTTCATGGGGCTATTGCGGAGTAAAATCGACGACGAAACCACTAAAACGTTTGTACATGAAATACAAAAATCGCTATTCTCGGTAGGAGCTATTCTCGCTACTCCACCCGACTACAAAGGCAAACCGATAGAATTCGACACCAATCTAATCGGTAAATTAGAAAATAAAATCGACGAGATAAGTAACAGAATACCACCTTTCACGGAGTTTATCGTCTACGGCGAAAACGAAATATCGTCCATAGCTCACATTTGTAGAGCAATAGCACGCAGAGCCGAACGAAGAATAATCAACCTAAATAGCGAGCAAGAAGTAAATAATGATATAATAATGTATGTCAATCGTTTATCGGATTATTTATATTCTTTGGGCTTGGAGTTTGAGCAAAAAAAATAGAGCCTTTGAATATCCATTTTTTTACTAATTTTGCAACCTTATTTTTGACACTACAAATAAGCAATAATCAATTGTAAAACATAGATTTAAGTATAAATATAAAATTATTTTAATCATAAAAAGACTATGTATTGGACATTGGAATTAGCTTCAAAACTCGAAGATGCACCTTGGCCTGCGACAAAAGACGAACTTATCGACTATGCAATGCGTACAGGAGCTCCTTTGGAAGTAATAGAAAACTTACAAAGTATCGAAGATGAAGGAGAAACGTACGATAATATCGAAAATATATGGCCCGACTATCCGAGCAAAGAAGATTTTTTCTTCAATGAAGACGAATATTAAACAATAAAATAGAGCCGACGAATAGTGCTGTCTTTCAAGAATAAACACAAAACACTACTAATCAACTTACTGCAAACCATTTTAAAAAAACGTATTGCAGTAAATTTGTTTTTATTGCTATCTGTAAGTAGCCGTGTTTTCTCTCAGTTCGACAGCCAAGTAAGCCAATATATGCACAACCTATCGCTTGTAAATCCTGCATACGTAGGCGAACAGACAATGATACAAACCTCGTTGTTTCAACGTACACAATGGATAGGAATGCCAGGCGCCCCTATTGTATCTTCGTTTATAATAGATTCTCCGCTAAAGCTTTTCAATCAACAACACGGTGTCGGCATACATTTTTTAAGCGATATATTCGGAGTATTTAATAATCAGCAAGTAAAACTCATGTACTCGTACAAACGCAACCTTGGGAGAGGGCATATTAGCATAGGTGCGAATCTGGGATTTCTAAACATTATCTGCAATGGCGATAGTATCAATATTTCTAAAATCAGTCAAGACGACGGATATCATACTGCAAATGACCCTATTATACCTTTAGGAAAACAGACAGGTATAGGAGCCGACTTAGGACTGGGAGTACAATATTTCGACAAAGATTATAGAATAGGTGTATCGCTATCACACATCAATACTCCCACTATCAAACTTGGCGATGTATCGAGTTTCAAGACCGCTCCACTACTACAAGCACACGTAGGATACGATTTTAAAATGAATAATGAAGATTATAATATACGAACCAATATATTATTTACCAGCGACTTTACGTCGTTGACATCGCATATATCGGCGCTACTGTATATAAAAGAAAAAATATGGGTTGGACTTGGATACAGATTAGAAGATTCTTTCTGTATAATAGGAGGAATAAAACTATTCGAAGGTATGAAGATAGGATATTCATTCGACTTACCTACAAGTAAACTGATATATAAAACATTCGGTTCACACGAAATATTTGCAACTTATGAATTTTCTTTTTTTAGAGATAAGAGTAAGGCTATCAAAAGTATACGTATTTTGTAATTCTATCAACTAAAATGTATGATGATTTTTTTCGCAAAAAAAACAATACAATCTAAAAAAATTATCTATCTTTGCCATTCGGAATAAAAAAGATTACATTTGTATTACAATAAACCGAATAAAATATACGTTAGTAGTTATCATATAAAAATATTAATTTTGCGACTTTACAATAATATTATAAATTATAGAAGGATGAAAAAGCAGTTATTCTTTGCCATTGCAATGGCAGTATTATTAGGATTGACAAGTTGTGGCAAACCTCAAGGACATCTTGTCGGAGTATATCATAAAGCTCCAAAAGAGCAGGCTCCATACGGTATGTTGTTTATCCCAAGAGGTTCTTTCAATATGGGAGCAAACGAGCAAGCTGTAACTTGGTGTTTACAACCGACACAAAGGCACATATCCGTAGATGCTTTCTGGATGGATCAGACCGAGATAACGAATGGTGAATACCGTCAGTTTGTAGAATGGGTAAGAGACTCTATCGCAAGGACAAAATTACTTCGCGAAATGGAGCAGGTCGATGAAAGAGAAGCGTCAAAATGGTTTAAGGAACGAGCCAACTATACAAAGGAAGGTCCTGTTATAGATAGTGTTCTTAATTGGAAGACTCCTATTCCTTGGAATGCTAAATATGACGAAGAGAACGATGTAAAAACAGGAAAGTGGAATGCCGTACAACAGATGTATTTTTATGGACCTGATATGATCGAAAAGGGTCAAATCAATTCTCACATATTGATATACAAGTACAATTTTGTCAACTACGACCAAGCTGCTATTCAGGGAAATGAGTTTAATCCATACATAAACGGATTCAACCCACAGGCAAAGGTAAGAGTAGACTCTTCGTGGCTAAATGAAGACGGTTCTATCGGCGACACAGTTATTATAAAGCCTTTACGACACAGGAGTGATCTTATCTCGACGAAGATAATAAATATATATCCCGATACAATGGTATGGATGAGAGACTTTTCGTACTCTTACAACGAACCTATGATGCACAACTATTTTGCTCACCCCGGATTTGGCGAATTCCCTGTAGTAGGTGTATCTTGGGACCAAGCACAAGCCTTCTGCTGGTGGCGTACATCACTTTATCGTAATGCACAGCAACCAAGAGCACAAGAATGGCGTCTGCCGACCGATGCCGAATGGGAATATGCCGCTCGTGGCGGTAGACACAATAGTATCTATCCTTGGGGTGCTCCATATATAAGAGATTACAAAGGTTGTTTCTTGGCAAACTTCAAACCTATGAGAGGTAATTATACGGAAGATGGATATCTATACCCCTGTAGAGTAGCCACTTATATGCCAAACGACTTCGGACTATATGATATGGCCGGAAACGTGGCTGAGTGGACATTAACCACATACGACGACGAATTGAGTAGATTTACATTGGATATGAATCCTCACTATAACTATAAAGCAAAAAATAATGATCCTGCTATTATGCGAAGAAAAGTAGTACGAGGTGGTAGTTGGAAAGATGTAGCTGCTTATTTACAATGCTCGACAGTAACTTACGAATATCAAAACAAACGTAGTGCCTCTATAGGTTTCCGTTGCGTCAGAAGTTATATCGGCAACTAAAAACAACAGCAACCATAAACATATTATAATCAAAACAATAACTCAAATTAATAACAACAAAAAATAAACTTTCTTTATTATGTCAAAAAATCAAGCAGCAACAATCAAACAACCAAGTAAATTTGCAATTTGGTACAATAGTAACGTCGGACAACGCACTGTAGGAGCTTTTTATTCCGTTGGAGCTTCAATAGTTATTATAGGAGCATTATTTAAGATTATGCACTGGCCTATGGCAGGTACTATCCTTACATTGGGTATGGTAACAGAGGCAATACTATTCTTCATCGGAGTATTCGAAAAGCCGCACAAGAATTATCACTGGGAAAATATTTATCCCTCTCTTTTGATCAATAACGAAGGACCTGTTGCTGCTGTAACAGTAAATGAAAGAATAGGTATCTCCGACACTACTTTAGCTCAAAGTGATGCAAAAAAACTCGAAGAAGGTATAAAACAATTGGCAGAAACAGCAGGTCAGCTGGGCAACATATCGCAGGCAGCAGCAAACTCGGAAGTTTTTGCAAAGAGTCTTTCTAATGCATCGGAAGCAGTAGTATCATTTACAACAAAACAGCAGAATCTTGACGAAGTATCCGATAATATGATAAAATCTTACAAAGATATATCGGGAGCGTTATCGAATGTCTCTGAAGGAGCTAAGCAATATGCTTCTCATACCGAAACTCTCAGTAAGAACGTAAATGCTATAAACTCTATTTATGAGCTCGAACTCAAACAAATACAGACTCAAGCCGAAGCTATTTCGAGCCAGACAAATAAATTCACATCTGCAACTTCCAACATAGATAAACTATTCACTCTCATATCGAATACGGCAAAAGATATGGAAGCATACAGACATCAGACAGAAAAACTTGCAAAACAAGTATCTGATCTCAACAATGTCTATGGCAATATGTTGAATGCCATTCGCAGTTAATAGAAAAATTCATAGTATTATAAACTTTAAAAGAGTCGTATACAAATGAGTGGAGCAAAAAATTGTCCCGAAACCCCGAGACAGAAAATGATAGCAATGATGTATTTAGTGTTAACCGCAATGTTGGCACTAAATGTATCGGCTGATATTTTGAAAGGATTTCGAATGGTAAACAACGGACTTGTTACCTCAATACAATCGGCAGACGAAAGAAATAAATATCTTATGGCGTCTTTCGAGGAGTTGAATGCTCGTTATCCAGAAAAAATCGGAAAGTGGTTGAAGAAGGCTAAAGAAGTAGAGGCCAGAGCAAATGATTTAGTGGATTATATACATAACTTCAAGTACGAAATGGTAAAAATGGCAGACGGTAGCAGTGCCGACAAAAATGCCATCGAAATCAAGAGACAAGACGATACTAACGTATCCGGTATTTACGGACTTACTCAAGGTAACGCCAAAATATTACAAAAGAAAATAGAAGATTATCGTGAGTTTATAAAAAACATATATGGCAATAACCAAGTCAAGAACGATGAATATGATAGAATATTTTCGACGAAATCAGTCAATAAAGGTATAGGTGAAACAAATGTACCTTGGGATAAAGCAAATTTCGAATCGATGCCTTTGGCGGCGGTAGTTACTATGCTGTCTAAGTACCAGACAGACGTACGTTTAGCACAGACAGAAGCTATTCAGTATCTTAAGAATCAGACCGACGCAGGCGACTTTCGTGTGAACGAAGTAGTAGCAGAAGTCATTCCCGAATCGAAAACTGTAGTTGCAGGCGGACAGTACAAAGCACGCATAATACTTGCAGCACGAGATACTAACGCAAAGCCTCAGATTTTCGTAAACGGAGCACAAGTAACAGACCCCAATGGAATCTATACGTCTGCCGTAGGCAATAGCATAGGACCAAAAGAAATCACAGGAAAAATAGTACTGAAAGACCCTGTTACGGGAGAGCCGCGAGAATACCTCATCAAAAGCGAATATTCGGTAGTAGCTCCTTCGGCTACCATAGCTAACGAAGATATGAACGTCGTATATATGGGATACGCTAATAGGCTTAGCATATCGGTGCCGGGATTCTCTCCCGAAAAACTTTCGGTATCGGCAAGCAATGCAAAACTCGAAAATAAAGGAGGAGGCAAATATATCTGTCGTCCTTCGAGCTACGATGGTGTTACTATAAATGTAGCGGCAAATGTAGATGGTAAAAATGTATCGATGGGTAGCGGAAAATTCCGTGTAAGAGCATTGCCCAATCCTACGGCATTCTTGCGATTCAAAGATGCAAGCGGTAGTATTGTATTGTACAACCCTACGATAACCAAGAACGTAAAGCTTACACGTCAGTTTTTGGCAAATGCAGAGATGGTAGCCGAATACGAAGACGGATTGTTACAGGCTACGTTTAATGTTACAGGATTTACTATGTCTATATCGGATGGTCGTGGAGGATTTTCTCCGTCGATGTCGAATGGAAAGAATTTTACCGAATCTCAGAAGAACAACTTCTTGAAAATAAAATCGGGAACTCCCGTTCTATTCGAAAAGATTAAAGTAACCGGAGCAAAAAATGCAGAACTTGCTTTCCCGAGAATAGACATACCATAACGTAATAATAAAGATAGAATAATATTCAACATAAACTTCAATAAAAGAATATAATATGAAAAGAGTAAAATTATTATTGGCAGCACTATTGATGATAGTATGTGGTGTAAATGCACAAGAAGAACTATCTTCCGACAGTTTCGGCGTATATCAGAATGGAATTGTCGAGAGCGTAAGTGCGCAAGAAAAGCTATCTTCCGACAGTACACAGTTGTTTTTCGACGACAATGGAGAACTTACTCGTATAAAGGTTTTACCTGAGGATGTGCCTAATACTATCATATCGCCAAACCCACGCAAAGACGATATCGTTTGGCAAAAAACAGTACTGAGAGTTATAGATATGAGAGAACAGCAGAATCGTCCTCTATACTACCCTTGCGAGGATGTTACCGCATCGACGGAGAAAAACCTTTACTCTATTATAATGTCGAACGTGCTTGAGGGTAAACTACCTGCATACAAGTCGGAAATAGTATGGGATCAGACTTATTGCCCTTCTTTTACTCCCGACAATCTATTGGATGTAGAGAAATTTCTCGATAATACAAACGCTCGTTACAATGCAGGCGAAGATACTTGGAGTCGTGTAAATTACTTCAATAAAGGAACTATAAAGTATTATGTAAAAATAGTCTACTACTTCGATAAATCGACCTCAACATTCCACGACAAGATACTGGCAATAGCTCCTCTGTATGACGAAAAGTATGGTAAAATAGAAGATTTGCATACGGGAGTATTTTTCTGGGTACCATTCGATAAACTTCGTCCGTTCCTCAAAGAAGAGTTTGTAAAAATGAATAACAGGAATACTATTGCACAAGTGTCGTTCGACGAGTTTTTGAATAGAAGTTACTACGAAAGCTATATCATTCACGACTACGATATAACCAGTAAGGATATCGATAAAGGTCTGACCGACCCGCGTATGATACGCCAAGAACAACAAAGAGTAGAAAACGAAATACTCGACTTCGAACAAGATTTGTGGACGAACTAATAGTATTTCAAGATATTATATCAAAAGAGGGATTATAAAATGAGTAATCCCTCTTTTTGATTATGTATATTTATCGAATACCCACGAAAAAATAGTACCTTTGTCTTCAAGTTTTTTCACATTAAAAACAAAACAATAGCAAGTATATGACCAAAGAAGATAAGCAACTCATCGACGCAATAGTAGAGGGAATGCAAGAACAAAAAGCAAAAAACATAGTGGTAGTAGATATGACCAAACTTGAAGCTCCGTGTTCCTATTTCATAATATGCGACGGGACATCGTCGCGACAAGTGGCATCGATAGCCGATACTATGCGTGATTATGTCCGAGACAATATACGTCAAAAGCCATTTTCTTACGACGGCTACGAAAACGCAGAATGGATCGCCTTGGATTACGGAAGCGTGATAGCACATATCTTTCAGCACGAGATACGAATGTTTTACGATATAGAACATCTATGGAACGATGCAAAAATAACGCACATTCCCGACATAGATTAATATAAAAGTACTGAAAGCCAAGCTGCAAATCTGAAGCACTACTCTATTCCAGAGGCAAACGATGCACAGAAGCGATGAGCAATATCGAGCCTGAAAATAATTTTATTAACTAGCTAATTAAAAGTGCTGCAAATATTTGTGGCACTTTTTTGTCTGAATGACGAAAAAATATTTGTCTGTAAGAAAAAAAAGTACTACTTTTGCAGTCGAATTTATGCGGAAATAGCTCAGTTGGTAGAGCACGACCTTGCCAAGGTCGGGGTCGCGGGTTCGAGTCCCGTTTTCCGCTCTTTTTAGTTTGAAAGCCCAAATGGCGGAATTGGTAGACGCGTTAGTTTCAGGGACTAGTAATCGCAAGGTTGTGCAGGTTCGAGTCCTGTTTTGGGCACAAAATCAAAAAATAGTCCCGTTAAGCGCAGGTGGTGAAATTGGTATACACGCTACTTTGAGGGGGTAGTGCCGGTTACGGCGTGTGAGTTCGAGTCTCATTCTGCGCACGATAAATGTAAATTTCTGCGATAAAAGCGTTTTTTAAAAGAAGACGCTTTTATTTTTTCTATTGGTAAAGGCAACTAAACAACTAAAATAAAAATGACACAAAACAAAACATTACAGACCGAACGCCTGATACTGCGGGCGTGGCAAGAAAGCGACGCAGAAGCACTATACAAGTATGCACAGAATCCCAATATAGGTCCCATTGCGGGCTGGCCACCACACACAAGCGTTGAGGACAGTCGTGAGATAATAAAGACAGTCCTTTCTGCCCCTGAAACTTATGCAGTTGTACTGAAAGAAACGGGCGAGACTGTCGGCAGCGTCGGAATAATGACCGAAAAAAGCGAAATCCACAGTGCACAGATAGCAGACAATGAGTGCGAAATAGGTTATTGGATTGGCGAACCCTATTGGGGACAAGGTTTGATACCGGAAGCCGTAAACGAACTACTTCGGTATGCTTTTGAGGACTTACGGCAAACTGCCGTTTGGTGCGGGTACTACGATGGCAACGAGAAATCAAAGCGAGCACAGGAGAAATGCGGATTCGTCTATCACCACACTGAGCATAACAAGCCCGTGCCGCTGTTGGGCGACTGCCGCACGGAACATTTCACCAAGCTATCCTACGAACAGTGGAGGCGTAATAATATCGGAAACAAAGAACATTAAACCTGTATATTATGGCTTGTAATCATGATTTTGTACAATACGTCGTTGACCAATGTGCCGATGCGGGTGAGATAACCGCCAAGAAGATGTTTGGCGACTACGGCATTTATTGCCACGACAAGATATTCGGACTTATCTGCGACGACCGCCTCTATATAAAGCCGACGGAAGCAGGACGCAGACTGCTCCATAAGGAGGACTTGCGAGCGCCGTACGACGGGGCGAAAGATTATTTCTACATCGCCGAGGTCGACGACTGCCAATACCTTGCATCGCTCGTAAAGGCAACCTGCAATGAGTTACCTGCCCCGAAGCCGAAGAAAAGAAAATCCCCGTCGAGATAATCTCAAGAAAGAAATACGACGAAAAATATAAGAATGGCAGACCAGACGGGAAACAAAATATTGTAATATTACAAGCAACGGACGTAGTTTCCCGCCTTTTATCATTCGAGCGGCAAAGTCTGTACGAGTAGCCATTGACGAATTATTCGTATCTTTGTAACATCGTTGCAAATATCTCTGTTATGTTCGAACCTCTCAAAGATTACTGCCTGCGGATACTCCCTTTTACCGACGAGGAGTTAAGGGCTGTCGATGAATATTTCGTCGAAAGGATATTTAAGCGAAAAGAGCTGCTGCTCGAAGCCCCTCACACATGTCATCATCTGTTCTTTATCGTAAAAGGAAGCATCAGATATTTCCGTATCAAAGAAGATAGCTCGGAGACAACCTGCGACATCTCTCTGGACAACCAATGGGCTACGGAATTTGTCAGTTTTACGAGTGGGACACCTGCCCGTCTGTCGCTGCAGGCATTGGAGGAGACCACTGTGTACTGTATCGAAAAGGCTCATCTGTATGCCCTGTACAAGGCTTTCCCCCGATACGAGACCTTCGGGAGGCTGATAACCGAACGTATCCTGCAACAATCCATAGACACATCGGTATCGCTTGCCTCGCAAAAGCCCGAAGAACGCTTCAAACACCTGATGCAGACGCGGGCAGAACTATTCCAAAGAGTGCCCCGAAAGTTTATCGCCAACCTACTTGGGATTAGTCCCGAGAGTCTCAGCCGACTGCAAAAACGAATATACTCCAAAAACAAAAATTCTTAACTTAAATCAACGTTTTGTATGCATAATTTGGCGTAATTTTGTATCAGCATTTAATAGAATAAAGATGAAAAAAATTAACGTTTTAATATTACTGACAATGATGTTTACAAACACACTAACCGCTCAACAAAACACAGATTTCATTCATTTGATACGGCAAGCCACGAAAGCCCCGTCGGGACACAACGCTCAACCTTGGCTCTTCGCAATAAAAACTGACGGTATAGAGATTTATGCCGATACCACACGCCGACTACCCGTCGTAGACCCGCAAGACAGAGAATTGTTCGTGAGTCTCGGCTGTGCTGTCGAAAATCTCTGTATCGCCGCAACGACAAAAGGATATGACACTAAGGTAGATATTGCAGAGAACGGTAAAATATTCGTCGCCTTAGAAAAGAAAAAAGATGTCGCCCCCGACAGCCTTGCCAAGCAAATAGACCTCAGGCAGACGACCAAAAGGACGTACGACGGCAGACGTATCGACGACGAAAAGTTGCAAACATTAGAGGCTGTTCTCTGTTATTCGGGAGTATCCGTTCATTTTTACGAACGCGGGTCTTCGGCATTCGACGATATATCCGAATACATATATCGTGGCAACGAGGTACAGATGGGAAATGTCGCCTTTGTCGACGAGCTGAAAAGTTGGATGAGATACAACAAGCGACATCAAGACCAACATCTCGACGGACTAAGTTACACTACCTTCGGAGCTCCCAACCTGCCCAAGTTTATAGCCAAAGCCTTTATATCGACAGCCATCAACGCCAAGACACAAAACAAAACCGACAGAACGAGTATCAGCTCTTCGTCGCACCTTGTGCTGTTCGCCACACGCCACAACACGATGGAAGAATGGATAAACTTGGGACGTACGTTAGAGCGTTTTCTGCTCACGGCAACGGCTTTGGGCATAGCAAACGCCTATATGAACCAACCCAACGAAACACCCGACCTTGCCGAAGAGATGGCTCGAACTCTCTCGCTGAACGACGAATACCCCACCATTCTGCTGCGGATAGGCTACGGAGCCCGACGCCCATACTCCAAAAGAAGACCCGTCGAAAGCGTATTGTCCGCGGGCGACTGATACATAGAAACCCTATTGTACCGCTACGCACATAATAAGGGATTGTCGTTCGATAGATATTGACGAATTATTCGTATCTTTGCCATTGTAAAAGTTATATGTACAACCGAATAGACTAACTGAATATGGTAAGATTATCACACGAAGACAGCGGCAGCAGCGGACGGTTCGTTATCTACGACGACGATGTTTTTGCAGGTGAAATGACCTATACCCGCCGCAATGACGGCAATATCGTCGTCGACCACACGGGAGTGGAGTCCGCATTCGGTGGCAAAGGTTACGGCGGATTGCTTCTTGCCGAAGCCGTCGGGTACGCACGTCGCGAAGGTATCAAGATAGTACCTGTATGTTCGTTCGTGGCAGCTCGTTTCGCCAAAGACCCCGCCATCGCCGACGTGAGGGCCTGAGGGCTTCGACTATGAGTGATTTCCTAACCTCCTGTATCGGTTTTATCCTCCGAAGGGAGATTTTTTGTCTTTTTGCATCTCCCCTTCGATTCATTTACGGACATACACCCCACTCTCTCACGTATATATACCCGTACGTTTTACGGGTATATATATATCTGAGGAGTAGTTTATTAGGAAAATTTCTTTCGTTCAACAAGCAAAATAAACCATCAGTCCGGCAAGGATAATATAG
>ERZ773022.1920-NODE-1920-length-13089-cov-5.048719_pt1 | contig 13089 bp, 8 predicted proteins | sample MGYA00580839_ERZ773022 | MGnify/ENA primary metagenome ERZ773022 (study PRJEB29015, sample SAMEA2738020) | human oral metagenome | biome: human oral; feature: human-associated habitat; material: dental | place: China | collected 2044 ... | reverse complement strand
AGGTCGGCTGGAAGAACAACCGCCCCTTCGACCTCGTCATGCACGGCGGCTCCGGCTCCACCGCAGACGAGATCGCCCTCGCCGTCGAGAACGGCGTCATCAAGATGAACGTCGACACAGACACCCAGTACGCCTTCACCCGCCCCGTCGCCGACCACATGTTCCGCAAGTACGACGGCGTCCTCAAGGTCGACGGCGAAGTCGGCAACAAGAAGGATTACGACCCGCGCTCGTGGGGCAAGCTGGCCGAGGCCGGCATGGCCGCCCGCGTGCTCGAAGCCTGTGACCGCCTCGGCTCGGTCGGAACCAAGATGAGCTGAGGCCAGAGCTTCTTGATGATCGCTTCGGTTCGGCTGGGACAACGGCGGTCTGGCTAGAAGGCCCAGGTTCCACCGGACACGACGCTGCGCCGTCGTCGGCGAGATTTTGCCGACGACGGCGCTTTCCGTTGAATGGCCGTTGTCATGCACGAAGGCATTTTCATGCCTCGCCGCATTCCTATGCCATGGCATCGCGCCTATGCCATGTCGACAAAACCGCGCCCTTCTTCGCCCGGTAAAACGACCCTGACGCCGCGCCTATGCCATGACACCGTGCCCATACCGTGCCGACGCTTTATGCCCCGGGCGCCTCTCCTGCGCGGGCTGACCTCGCCGTTGCGCTTTGACGTCGCTTTGCTGCCGCAACGTTATCCTATTTCCTCTACGTTGTTCTGTTTCCGCCGCATTGTTCAGCGGCCACTGCGTCGCCCTGTTTCCGCCACGTTGTTCTGATGCCGCTACGTTGTTCTGCCGCTGCTGCGCATCGTTCTGTTCCCGCCAGCTTGCGTGCTGCGGCGGGCCGATGATTCCCTGCCCTCGGCGGCCGGCTAAACTGACGGTGTGTGCCGATTCGCTCGCTGACGATGCTTCCTCGCCCTCGGCGGCCGGAGACTGTTCCGTTCCGGGAGACGGAAACTCCTAGTCGCGGGCCGCCTTGAGCAGCTTGTCCAGCGCGGCCTTCTCGATGATAGCTTGCATGTAGGCCGCAAACGCGACGCCGATGATAGCAACGAACCAGACCGCGGCCATGCGCGCCCTCGGAACCGCGACGAAAACCGCCAGCGGAGCGAGAGCCACTGCGACATTGGCCAGTGTGCGCCACAGATAACCCCCGGCAAGCACCGCGGCGTTTCCCACGTGGCCGATTGCCGTGTTCTCGAAGAATGCCTGGAGCGGCGCCGTCCAGCTGAGCACGCCCAGCACGGCGGCGAGTCCCACGATGAGCAGGCCGTTCAGGCCGCCGGCCAAGCGAGAATCGTCGATGCCCGAAAGGAGCCAGCTCTCGGCCGCGCCCGCGCCGAGGAGGATCGCGCAGGGAATCCACCAGCCCATTGATTGAACCAGATTCTTGCGGAAGGCGGCCCACCACGTGCGCACGAGGTAGCCGTCCTCCTCGCGGACCGTCTCGCCGCAGACCCGGGCGCAGGCCGTGAGCGCCGCGCCCGCCGTCGCCACGGGAATGGAGGCGGCGAGCGTCAGCAGATTGACTATGACCAGATCGGTCGCCGTCGACAGGCCCCGATAGAACTTCGAGTCGGGAGATAGGACGCCCATGCGACCGCCCGGCTCAGCCCTTGACCGCGCCCGCGGCCACGCCCTCGACGATGTACTTCTGGCAGGCCAGGTAGAAGACGACGATCGGGATGACGGCCATGACCAGCACCGCCATCTGCGCCCCGAGGTCCTTGTTCCCGTTCGTTCCGATCATTCCTTGGATGACGATCGGGATCGTCTTGTAGCGCTCGTCGCTGCCTATGACGAGGTAGGGGAGGAGGAAGTCGTTCCACACCCACATCGTGTTGAGAATGGCCACGGTGACCGCCGTCGGCTTGAGCAGCGGCATGACCACGCGGAAGTAGTTCTGCAGCGGCGAACAGCCGTCGATGTAGCTGGCCTCCTCGATCTCCAGCGGGATCGATTTGACGAAGCCGGAGAAAAGGAACACCGAAAGGCCCCCGCCGAATCCGAGGTAAAGCAGCACCATTCCCCAGGGAGTTGCCAGCCCTAGCCTGTCGGCGATGCTCGACGTCGGAAACATGACCATCTGGAACGGCACGATCATCGAGAAGGCGAAAAGGTAGTAGATCACCGACGTCCACCACGTCTTCACGCGGGTGATGTAGTAGGCCGTCATCGCGCAGAAGAAGACGATCACAGCCACGGACGCCACCGTGATGAACAGCGACCACAAGATCGCCTGGCCGAAATTCTCGTCCCCGAGGGTCTTCGTGTAGTTGTTCAGACCCACGCTCGACTCCCCGTCCGGCAGCGCGAAAGGGCTTTCCGAGATGAACAGCTTGCCCTTGAACGAGTTGATCAGAATGAACGCGAGCGGAATGAGCCACAGAAGCGAAAGCAGCGTCAGAAAAAGCGTGAGAACCGCCCTGCCCGGGGAAAAACGCGGACGCGAGACAGCGGGCATCGGCGCTTTCGCGGCGGCCGAGGCTTTCGCGGCCGCCGACGCCTTGGAGTCGGGACGTTCGGAGTCGGACGGGGTGCTTGCCGCACCGGACGCTGTATGCGCCGCTTCGGCTGCGACGGCGCCGGAAGCGGCGTCGGACTGGGTGTTTGCGGTGCCCGACGTCGAACGCGCGGCGTTGCTGTTGGTGGCGCTCACTGGTCGACCTCCTTCGAACGGGTGACGCGCAGCTGAATGAAGGCGATGACGGCGACGACGATGAAGAAGACGACGGCCATGGCTTGCGCTGTGCCCTCGCCGTTGCGAATGTCGAACATCCTCTTGAAAATGTTGAGGGCCGCCATCTGGGTCTCCTTGTAGGGCTTGCCGTCCGTCAGGGCAAGGTTTTGGTCGTACATCTTGAACGTGTTGGCAAGCGTCAAGAATGTGCAGATGGTGATGGAAGGCATCATGATCGGCAGGGTCACGGACCTCATCGCCTGCCATTTGGAAGCGCCGTCGATCTGCGCGGCCTCAATGAGCTCGGGCGGAACGTTCTGCAGGCCCGCGATGTAGATGATCATCATGTAGCCCATCATCTGCCAGCTGGTCAGCAAGACGAGTCCTGCGAACCCGTACCTCCAATCGTCTTGGATCGACCCTTCGGCGAAACGGTTGATGATGGCGTTGAGCATTGTCTGCCACGTATAGCCGAGCACCAAGCCGCCAATGAGGTTCGGCAGGAAGAAGACGGTTCGAAAGACGTTGGTTCCGCGGAGCTTGCGGGTGAGCATGTAGGCGAGCGTGAATGCGCCGATGTTGACGGTGACGATGGCCACCGCCGTGACCATGGCCGTGAAAGTCAAGGCCTCGACGAAGTGCGACCTTTCGGAGAACGCGGCTGCGTAGTTCTTCAGACCCACCCATTCGGCGTCGTCGATGGCCGTGAACTTGTTGAAGGAAAGGTAGACGCCCACCACGAAGGGAATGAGGAAGGCGATGGTGAAAGCGATGAGTGTGGGCCCGGTGAAGACCGGGAAGTATTTCTTCAAGGATCTGGTCATGATCGGTCTCCAAAAAGAAGTGCGGCGACGAGCCGGCGGTGCGCCCTTGCCCTGCGAGGACTGGGCGTTGTCACTTTACAGAGATTGCGGGACTGCCGCTCCGCAGACGAGTGCGGTAAGTCGGCCGCGCGGGCGCCTGCGGCTCCGCCGCTGCGTCAAAGCGCCGATGCCGCTGCGTTTCTCTTTGCGCGGGTTCGCCCCGGTGCCGGCCTCGCGGCGCGGGGAGGCGGGCCGAGCCGGGGCGGCGTCGGCCCGCCTGTGCGCTAGCTGTCCTTGTTCTGTTCCTTGCCCTTCTTCCACTCGGAAGTGAAGTACTTGGCGACGTCGGACCACTCTTCCTTGCCGGCTGCGTACTGCTGGAGGTGCGAGCCGAGCTGCTTCTTGTAGTCTTCCGAGGGGAAGACCGTGAAGTCCCAGGTCACGGGATCCAGGTCCTTGTTGTTGATGTACTTGACCACTTCTTTGCCGAGCGGATCGGATGGGCTCTGGGAGGCGAATGCCTTAAAAGGCGCGATGAAGCCGAGGTCCTCGGAGACCAGCTTGGCGCCTTCCTTGGAGGTGTAGAGCCAATTGACGAAGTCGATCGAAGCCTTCTTGTCGGATTCGGAGGCCTTGTTGTTGAGGGCGAGGTAGTTCTCCGTTCCGATCGCGATGCCGTTCTTTTCCTCGCCTTTGACTCCCGTGTAGATCGGAAGGAAATGAACGTCCTCAGGCTTGACGACGTTGCCCTTGTCGCCCTTGATCTGCTCCCAGGCCCAGTTGCCGTTCTGGACCATGGCGGCCTGGCCGCGGGCGAACTCGGACATCGAGTCGGAAACGGACTTGCTGCTCGCCTCCGAAGGCGAAACCGTCGAGTTCTTCAGGTACAGGTCGAAGATCTTCTTGTAGTTGTCGAGGTAGGTCCCCTTGAGGGTGTCGGCGTCCTTGGCTTTGGCGTCCTTCAACTCGTAATGGAGGGGGTAGTTGGCCAGGTGGGTGTGCCAGCGCCAGTCCTCCCCGGAGGCGAGCGACGTCGAAGCGAATGCGCCCTTGATGCCGAGCTGGTCCTTCTTGGCCTGCATGTCCTCGGCGACTTCCTTGAGCTTGTCGAAGCCCTTGATCTCGTCGACCGACTTCGCCTTGGCGTCTGGCAGGGCGAAGTACTTCTTCATGATGGCGTCGTTGTAGACGATTCCATAGCCCTCGGTGGTGAAGGGGACGCCGTAGATCTTGCCGTCTTCGCCCTTGAGCGCCAAATCTTTCTTTGTCAGATCCTTGGTGAATTTCTCGTCGCTCAGATCCGAGGCGTACTTCTCCCAGTTCTTCAGGCCAATGGGGCCGTTGACGTTGAAGAGGGTCGGCGCGTCAGACTTGTTGATTTCCGTCTTGAGCGTCTGCTCGTAGTTTCCGGCCGCCGCGGTGCGGATCTTGACCTCGACGCCCGTCTTCTTCTTGTATTCTGCCGCGACCTTCTTCCAAGCCTTCTCGGCTTCGGGCTTGAAGTTGAGGTAGTAGACGGATGCCTTGCCGTCGTCTTTTTTGTCGGAGCTGCTCGAGCAGGCCGCGAGGCCTCCAAGAGAAACCGCAGCCGCCGCCACGGCGGCCACGATGCTTGTGGTGCGACGCATGAATGCCCTCCTTTGGACAAACCGGCGAGACAGTCCCGCCGTCGGGGTGGTGTGCGTTGCTCGGTGAGAGCCGAGCGTACCCATTTTCTATCACAAGTGGAGGCGGTTATGAAAATTTTTGCACAAACGTTACAGAAACGGGGGTCTCCTTTTGGGGAAAAGGTGCGAAAAAGACCGGCGAGATCGCGCAAGACGCAGCAGAGACCGCGAAAAGTACGTGATCTCATGAGTCGCTCCCAGTGCTCATCATGAGATCACGTACGCGTCAAAAAGGGCTCCGCCGGGATCGTCCGGTTCGAGAACGCTCAGATGGACTTCGGTTCGATCTTCCAGACGTCGCGGGCGTAGTCGCCGATCGTCCTGTCGGAGCTGAAGATGCCCGAACGGCAGATGTTGACCCAGCACTTGCGCGCCCACTCCTTGCGGTCGCGGTAATCCTCGGCCATGCGGTCGCGGGCTTCGCGATAGGACGCAAAGTCGCCCAGCAGATAGTAGGTGTCGGGTTTGTCCCACGACGAGCCGTCGATAAGCGACGCCCGCAGATCGTGGAAGTCGCCGGATCCTCCGTCATCAAGGGTGCCGTCGACGAAGGCGTCCATCACGCGCTTGAGCCCTGGGACCGTCTCGTAGTGGTGGCGGGGGTCGTAGTTGCGGCGAAGCTCGGGGAGCTCCTCTTCGCGGGCTCCGAAGATGTAGGCGTTGTCCTCGCCGACGGCATCGGCGATTTCCACGTTGGCGCCGTCGAGCGTGCCGAGCGTGAGGGCGCCGTTCATCATGAACTTCATGTTCGACGTTCCCGAGGCCTCTTTTCCTGCCATCGAGATCTGCTCGGAGACGTCGGCTGCGGGGATGATGTACTCGGCGGGCGTCACGTTGTAGTTCTCGACGAAAACCACGCGGATGAGGTCCTTCGTGTCGGGGTCGTTGTTGACGACGCGGCCGACTTCGTTGATGAACTTGATAATGGCCTTCGCCCGCTTGTATCCGGGGGCGGCCTTGGCGCCGAAAATGAAGACGCGCGGGACGACGTCCATGCCGGGGTCGGCCTTGATCCGGTAGTACAGATCGAGGATGTACATGGCGTTGAGAAGCTGGCGCTTGTACTCGTGCAGCCGCTTGATCTGCACGTCGTAGACGGCGTCGATCGGAATCGAGTCGCCCTGGCGCTTTTCCAGCCATTCGGCGAAACGCACCTTGTTCTCGCGCTTGATCTCGTTGAGGCGCTCATACAGCGCGTCGTCGCCCTTGGCCTCGAGGTCGAGAAGCTTTGAGAGGTCGCGAACCCAGGCGTCGGAGCCGAGCTTCTCGGTCAGCAGCGCGGCCAAGCCCGGGTTGCAGGCGTTGAGCCAGCGGCGTTGCGTCACGCCGTTCGTCTTGTTGTTGAACTTCTCGGGCCAGATGTCGTGCCAGTCGTGGAGGGTGTCGCGCTTGAGGATGTCGGTGTGGATTGCCGCGACGCCGTTGATCGAATACGACGCATAACAGGCGATCCACGCCATGTGCACGCGCCCTCCGGAGAGCGGCGCCATGTAGTCGATCTTCCCCTGGTCGCAGCCTTTGTCGGCGAGCTCGATGCGGAACCGGCGGTCGATTTCGGCGACGATCTCCATGATGCGCGGGAAGATTTGCTGGAAAATCGAGGTCTCCCACGTTTCCAGGGCCTCGGCGAGAACCGTGTGGTTGGTGTAGGCGAAGGTGCTTTGCACGACTTTCCATGCGTCTTCCCACGACATGCCGTGCTCGTCCAGCAGCAGGCGCATGAGTTCGGGAATGGCCAGCACCGGATGCGTGTCGTTGAGCTGGATCGAGTTGTACTTGCCGAAGTCGCGCAGGTCCTCTCCGTGGTTTCGGATGTAGGTGTCGATCATCGTCTGCAACGACGCCGAAACGAAGAAGTACTGCTGGCGCACGCGCAGGACCTTGCCCTCGTAGGTCGTGTCGTTCGGGTAAAGGACGCGGCACAGGTCGGCCACGCGCTCGCGCTCGATGATCGCGTCGGTGAAACGCTGGGAGTTGAAGGCGTCGTAGTCGAATTCCTCGATGGGCTCTGACTTCCACAGGCGAAGCGTGTTGACGTTCTTCGTCCCGTAGCCGGTGATCGGCATGTCGTAGGGCACCGCGCGCACATGCATGTCAGCGAAATGGACGTATTTGGAGGCTTCTTCGTGGCGGATGACGAAGGGGTAGCCCTCCTCCATCCAGGGGTCGGGATGCTCGTTCTGGAAACCGTCGTCGATCGTCTGCTTGAAGAGCCCGTAGCGGTAGAGAATTCCGTAGCCCGTCACCGGGAGGTCCATCGTCGCGCAGGAATCCAGGAAACATGCGGCCAGGCGGCCCAGGCCTCCGTTGCCCAGGGCTGCGTCGGATTCGGCCTCGAGGATGTCGCTGAGGCTCTGGCCGTGGGCTTCAAGGGCGGCGCGGGCGTCGTCGAGCATGCCCAAATTGACGAGGTTGTTGAGCAGTGCGCGGCCTTCGAGGAACTCCGCGGAAAAGTAGGCTGCTTGCCGGCCGGGCTCGTAGGCGCGGTAAGTTGCGTGCCAGGCGTCCGCGATGCGTTCGACGACGAGGCTCGAAAGGCCCGTCCAGAACTCCATCTCGGTCGAGTTTCGGGTGGTTTTGCCGGAGGCCGCGCGGACGAAGGCGGCCAATGGCTGCGTCAGATCGGTCGACATGATTCTCCTTGCGAACTTAAAGGACGCTGTGAACTCCGGCCGATGGCTGGCGCCGGGCAATGGCGGTGACACCGGGCAGGCGTCGTTGCGTCATGCACGTCACATCAAGACTACAGGGTGTCGGGCGGAAAATGCTCGCCCACTTTTGTGGCAAATGCGACGATCGCGCCGGGGCGGACCGTGCACGGCGGGCGGTCATTGCCTATGCTTGGTGCGTAAAGCGGGTATCCCTTTACATGGTTTGAGGCAAATGGAGGAAGTATGCCCGCAATCGTCATTCTCGGAGCGCAATGGGGCGACGAGGGCAAAGGGAAGGCAACCGATCAGCTCGGAACGGCGGCGCGGTGCGTCGTCAAGTTCAACGGGGGCAACAACGCCGGCCACACGGTGGTGGTCGATGGGGAGAAGTTCGCGCTGCATCTGCTTCCCTCGGGGATTCTTTCGCCCGGATGCGTTCCCGTCATCGGCAACGGGGTGGTTGTGGACCTCGGCGTTCTCTTCCAGGAGATCGCGGAGCTTGAATCGCGGGGAATCGACGTCGCCAAGCTGCGGATTTCAGCCAATGCGCACGTCATCACCCCCTTTTGCAAGGTCCTCGACGCGCTCAGCGAGCGAAGCCTGGGGCCGCGCAAGATAGGCACGACGGGGAGGGGGATCGGCCCGGCATACGCCGACAAGGCGTCGCGTTTGGGCATTCGCATCCAAGACGTTTTCGACCGCGAGCTTTTGCGCGAGCGCGTGGGCGCCGCCGTCGAACAGAAGCGGGCCTTGCTGGAAAGCGCGGGAGAGGAGGTCGACGTCGAAGCCGTCGTTGCCGAGCTTTCCGGCTACGCCGAACGGCTGCGCCCGATGGTCGGCGACGTCGGACGCGAGGTCAATGCCGCCCTCGACGCCGGAGAGACGGTGGTCTTCGAGGGCGGGCAATCGACGATGCTCGACATCGACCACGGCACCTACCCGTTCGTGACGTCGTCGAACGCGACGGCCGGCGGGGCCTGCACGGGGACGGGCGTGGGGCCCGCACGCATCGACCGCGTTGTGGGAATCGCCAAAGCGTATGTCACCCGCGTGGGCGAGGGCCCTTTCCCGACGGAGCTCCTTGACGAGGCGGGGGAGCGGCTTCGGCTTGGCGGCGGCGAATTCGGGACGACGACGGGGCGTCCGCGCCGTTGCGGATGGTTCGACGTTCCGGTGGCCCGTTACGCGACGAGAGTCAACGGGCTGACGGACCTGGTCTTGACGAAGCTCGACGTTTTGGGCGGTTTCGCGGAGATCCCCGTATGCGTCGCCTACGAGATCGATGGCGTGCGCGTCGACGAGGTCCCCGTCACTCAAGCCGAATTTGCCCGAGCCAAACCGGTCTACGAGATGTTTCCCGGATGGGACGAGGACGTCTCCTCCTGCCGCGGTTTTCGAGACCTGCCTGCCGAAGCCCAAGACTATGTTTCGGCCCTCGAGGGCTTGTCGGGCTGCCCGATCTCACTCATCGGAGTAGGTCCCGGGCGCGACCAGACGATCGTTCGCCGAAGCCTGCTGTCTTAGAGGGCTTTTGAGGGCTTCAAGGGGCCGCTGGGAGGGCCGTCAAGGAGGCATGTCGGCGAAAGGGGCGTTCACCCGATCAGGTGAACGCCCCTTCGAGTCGGGGTCTAGAGAGAGCCGGGCCTAGAGAACCCTGGTCGGCGGAACGCTCAGGGGGACTGTAAGTCCATCCCGCGTGCCTGGCGAGGGGGAATCTGAGGGAGAAAGCGACAGGGGCGTCGTTTCAGCGCTGTGAGTGCTCGGCAAGGGCGGGGTCTGAGTGCTTGGAGTCGCCGTGGCCGGCGCACTTTCACTCGGGGGAAGCGAGGGCGCCGGGCTTCCGGCGACCGAGGGCGTCCGGCTCGCGGCAGCCGAAGCTTGCAAGGCGTTCCCCGCTTCCGCTTGGCCTGCCGATTGCGCCGACAGCGGCCCTGAGAAAGATTCGCCTGAATAGTGGCCTTGGTACTGCTGGCCGCTGTCCAACCCGGCGTGCCCGCCGCCGCCCGGGAATCCCTCGCCCGGGCCGGAATATCCGCCGGGGCTCGGGTATCCTCCGCCAGCGCCGGGGTAGTTTCCGCCGCCGGGGCCGGGGAAGCCGCCTGAACCCGGGAAGCCGCCGCCGGGGCCGGGGAAGCCCCCGGGGCCGGGGTAGCCGTCTGGACCGGGGAAGCCGCCGTCGGACTTCCTGCGGGTGGCGAGGAGGACGATTGCGACGACGGCCACAAGAGCGCCGCCCCCAATGGCGAACCACGCCCACATCGGCATGCCTTCGTCTTTCTTGGGCGACGCCCATGGCGTCGGCGTATCGTCCGGGGTCGTTTCAGGCGAGGTTGACTTGGCGGTTGTCGGCGATTCGGAGGGGCTTTCCGACTCGTCGTCCGTGGCGCCTATGTCTCCCAACTTGCCTCCGGCAGTGGCGCTTATGCCTTTCTTCGCGGTGTCGTAGCTTTCCCACTCCGCCGTGTTTCCATTGACTTTTCCTCCTTTGCTCACATCTGTGACCTCGGAGGGGAGGGTGATGCCGATCTTGAATTTGAGGTCGCTCATTCTCGAACGCACCGGGCTCTTGAGCTGACCGTCCATTGCCTCCCAGAATGCTCGGGGAACGGTGACGGTTACGTGCCCTTCGTCGTCCTTTTCGGCCAGGGTCTTCAGGAAGGGGCCGTCTTTGAACGTGAGCTTGCAGCCCATGCCCTTCGCACCGGGAACCGATTCGATGACGGGGGTGCCATAGGTCGATTTCAGGGTCTCCATTTGCGAGGCCAGAGCCTGGCAGTCTCCGACCTTTGTCGAGGGGTCCTCGGTGTCGAACGCTATGCTCAAGGCGGTGCTTCCGTCTTCGCCGACTGTGATGTTTGTATCGACTCGACACGCCGAAAGGATCAGCAGGAATGGCAGAAAGAGAAGAAGGGGCCGGCGACGTCCCTTCTTGGCGATGGTAGTCATGTGCTTGTCCCTATCTGATAAGCGTGTCCGTCATGTTCAAGAACAAAGGTAGCGACTGGGACGCTCGGCGCACAATCGGTTGGAGCGAAAGCGGCGGCCTTTGCTCCTACCTTTACCTATAGTTCCCGGCTTTTGCCCGCAGGCGTGTCGCGAGTTCTTTGGCAAGTTGGGAATTCCGCGCAGGCCTGCGCTCTTTTGCGAACGGGAGCGGCACGGCAAGTCGAAAGGCCTCGCGTGTTTTGAGCGATCGACGGGACTGCGCGTTGGATGTGTTCGGATGAACGAAGGGCCTCGCGCATATGACGGCTGAACTTAAACCGGTCGTGGTCGTTTAAGTGCGAGCCTTGTGTTCGGTTGCGTTCTAAGGCCTCTTCGGCCCGCCCGAGCCATGCGTCTTGCTCGGAGCGGGCCGAAGGTTTGTGCGGCGCTTGAGAAGCTGTCTGTCAGTAGCCGCCTTGCTGGGGCGGGTACTGGGAGTAGCCCTGCTGGTTCTGCGGCCCTCCGAACTGCTGCGGAGCCTGCGGCCCTCCGAACTGCTGCGGAGCCTGGGGTCCTCCGAACTGTTGCGGAGCTTGAGGCTGACCGAATGGGGCTGCGTAGGCTTGCCCGGAGTTAGACCCCTTCCCTTTTCGGGTCGCGAGGAAGATTATGACGCCCAAGAGAACCACGGCGCCGCCTCCGATGGCGAACCACGCCCACATTGGGAATCCGCCGTCGGAGTCTTTCTTAGAAGCTGCGGGATGGTCCAAAGTTCCGTCGGCCTTCTTCCCCGTGGCTTCTTCGTTGTTCTTCGCTGTTGTGGTTTCTTCGTCAGAGGGTTCCTCGTCGGAGCCGCCGCCCTTCGCGGCCTTGATCTCCGCTCCTTGGGCGAGGATGTCAAATCCCTCGTAGTTCACCGTGTTGCCGCTGATCTTTCCGTTTCCGGACGCTTGGGTGACCTTCCCGGGCATGACGATCTTGAACGTGACTTTGAGTTCGTTTTTCAAGCTTGAAGTGTTAAGGCTCGGAGTGCCAGGCACCTTGAGAACGTAGCCGCTAGAAGTCTTAGTGAGCCCAGACTCGTAGTTGCTCTGGTTCTGAGTCAGCTTGCACTTGAGGTTTCCTCCGTTGGAGAGGTCCTCCATCTTGGCCTTGTTCAGATCGATGCCGGCGCTGCTCCTTCCCTGCATGGCTTGTTTTATCCGCGCCATTGCCGATGCGCACGTCACGTTCTTGCCGGTCAGCTTGCCCTCGTCGTCTTCGACTACGACGCTCGATACGGACGTGCCGTCGTCTTTGAACTCTATGGTCGTGTCCATTTTGCACGCGGCGATCAGAAGCGTGAAGGGAAGCAAGGCTGCCGCGAGCAACCGAGACCGCTTCCTCATGGTTGTGCGTGGAAGAACGCTCATTGTTGAATCCTTAGTTTGAAGCGCGCTTGTCGCGCCGTACACGGAACAGCATAGTTGGTGGGAGAAAACGGCACACGTCGTCAGGTGGGGACTTCTCGTTCCTTGACCTGCCCGTTTCTTGCCTTTGGGCCGACGCATCCCTTTCTTCCCGCCCGCTGTTGCTCTTGCTTGGGTCCTCCTGTCCTCTGTTCCGGCCCGCGCATTGCTTTTCGGGCCCTTTCGAGGCTTCGGCGGGCGCGGGAAAAGCCCCTCAGTCGCTCGTCGGACTCGTGCTTCGCCGGCGGTTTGCCGAGGCGCGGCGAAAGCTCCCGCGCCCGGTTCTATTGGACGGCTTCGACGACGTCGGTGTGTGAAAGATCGCACCCGCTGAGCCCAAGCTGTTCTGGGACGAAACGCACGGGAAATCCCCAGCCTTTTCCGCAACAATAGATGTCGTTCGCGCCGTGGCGACAAGGCTGCGGCAGCACATCGCAGACTCAGGAAGGAAACGCGATGACGGATAAGACCTACACCGTCGAAGAGGTTCGGGCCGGAGCGCCCGCCGAGGCCCCTGAAGAGTTGATTGAGTTCGTTGCGAAGACGGCCAATCTCGCCAAGCCCGACTCCATTTACTGGGCCGACGGCTCGGAGGAAGAGTGGGATCGGCTCACCACCGAGATGGTCGAGGCTGGAGTTTTCACGCGCCTCAATCCCGAGAAGCGCCCCAACTCGTTCCTTGCGCGTTCGCTTCCCTCCGACGTCGCCCGCGTGGAGTCCCGGACGTTCATCTGCTCCGAGAAGGAAGAAGACGCCGGCCCGACCAACCACTGGTACGACCCGGTCGAGATGAAGAAGATCCTCAATGAGAAGTTCGACGGCGCCATGCGCGGCCGCACGATGTACGTCGTTCCCTTCTCCATGGGCCCGCTCGGCGGACCGATCTCCAAGCTCGGCATCGAGCTGACCGACTCTC
>ERZ773022.1917-NODE-1917-length-13106-cov-4.944525_pt1 | contig 13106 bp, 11 predicted proteins | sample MGYA00580839_ERZ773022 | MGnify/ENA primary metagenome ERZ773022 (study PRJEB29015, sample SAMEA2738020) | human oral metagenome | biome: human oral; feature: human-associated habitat; material: dental | place: China | collected 2044 ... | reverse complement strand
AGAGCAGCATGGAGACGCCGCCCATGACGGGCGTCGGGATGCTCTGGATGAGTGCGGCGAGCTTGCCGAGGCATGAGAGCGCGACGGCGAAGACGGCGGCGCCGCCGATGACCCATGTCGAATAGACCTTCGTGATGGCAAGGACACCGATGTTCTCGCCGTACGTCGTGTTCGGCGTTGAGCCGAAGAAGCCCGAGAAAATCGTCGATATGCCGTTGCCGAGAAGCGAGCGGTCGAGTCCCGGATCCTTTGTGAGATTGCGTCCGACGATGTTGTTCGTCACGATGAGGTGGCCGATGTGCTCGACGATGACGACGATGGAAGCCGGCAGGAGGATGAGGATCGCGCCCGGCTCGAACTTCGGCGTGTAAATGGTCGGGATGGCGAACCAGGGGGCGCTTTCGACAGCGGAGAGGTCGACGATGCCCGCTGCATAGGCGATGACGTAGCCCGAAACGACACCGATGAGGATGGGGATGATGGCGAGGAAGCCGCGAAACGCGATGGAGGCGAAGACCGTGACGGCGAGCGTGGCGATGGAGACGAAGACGACGGTCGGATCCGCCTCGGCATCGGTCAGACCTGCCATCTTCGCCGCCGTCGGCATGAGCTCAAGTCCGATGACGGCGACGATCGCGCCCATGGAGGCGGGCGGGAAGATCACGTCGATCCAGCCCGTGCCGATAGCATGGATGATGAAGCTCACGAGGCAGAAGACGACGCCTACGACGATGAAGCCGCCGAGCGCCGCCTCGTAGCTGTAGTCGGCGAGCACGAGGAATACGGGCGAGAGAAAGGCGAAGCTTGAGCCGAGATAGGCGGGGATCTTGCCCTTGCAGAGGATCAGATAGAAGAGTGTGCCGATGCCGTTGAAGAGCAGCACGGTCGCGGGGTTGACATGGAAGAGGATCGGCACGAGCACCGTTGAGCCGAACATCGCGAAGAGGTGCTGCAGGGAAAGCGGGATCGTCTGGAGGAGCGGCAGCCGCTCCTCGGGGGCAATAGTTCTTTGTGTCATGGCAATGCTCCTTTGGAAGATAGTTATACCAAAGAAGAATTTAGCACAGAATGAGCGCTTTGTCTAATGGATTCTCGGCGGATGCGTCTTTTGTGGCCGACAAGATTGAAGAGTCTGTCGGATTATCCGCCGAGGAGCCTTTTCTTGTGTACGCAGACAGAAAAATATGATATGATAAAATGGCAGAAAACGCAGAAGCGTTCCTCCCGTGAGGAAAGGAGCAAAGTCATTTTGATCAAGAGAGTTTTTGCAGCGGTCTGCTTATGCCTTCTCATGGGACACTCAGCCTTGGCACAGAGTGTTGTTGTCGAGGGCGTAGGCCTTGACCGCGACTCGGCTATTAGGGATGCGGCGCGTGCAGCCGTGGAGCAGGTGGCGGGGACGTACATTGATTCTCGTACGCTTGTGGAATCTTCGGCGGTCGCTTTGGACGAGATTTATTCCCACGCGCAGGGATTCGCGCGCGACATCACGGTTCTGGAGGAACATCCGGGAGCCGAGTACCGCGTGCGCGTGCGTGCGGATGTAGATACGGATCCGAATACGCCGTTCATGAAACGCCTCGATATGGTCATGCGCCTCAACGATCCACGTCTGGGCGTCGTCATCCTGCAAGAGGCCGATGAGAACGCCTCGATTTTTCAGACCGATGGCGCGGATGAGCGCCGTAACGGGCATGACACGATTCTGGAAACGGCGCTCAACGAACGCCTTTTGGCAGTAGGATTCTCCCATGTCGTTGACGTGGGACTCGTTTCGCAGCTGCAGGATTCAGCGCTGCTCAACGGGATTTATCGGGGCGACAGCCGACTTGCAGGCGCAGGGGAGACGGAACGCCCTATTGACTACCTCATCGTGGGGAAGAGTCGCTCCGACAGTTACAAGGTGTCTTTGCCGAACGGCAGGGGAGGTTACGAAACATCGCCGATTTCTTCAGCGCGCACGGAGCTTGATTTGAAGATTTTGGATTTTTCGACGGGAAATCTGCTCGCCACGTTCTCTCTTGAAGGTCAGGGGGTGGAGAACAGTCCGGAGCTTGCCAAGCGCAAGGCGCGACAGGCAGTTGCCGCACAGGCGGCAGAGAAGCTTGAGGCGCAGTTCCACAAGGTGGCGGCGCGTCCCTTTGAAGGTATTCGCATGACCGTGCGCGCGGCGGATCTTCAGGATGTGAATGAACTGGTCGCAGAACTCAAGCGTTTGCGCGGTGTGCAGGATGTATACATGCGCGGCACGGCGGACGGCAAGACGGTGTTGGAACTTGCCTCGGCTCAGAAACCGTACGTGCTCTTGCAGATGCTGCAAAACGAAACGAAGTTCAAACTGTTCGTGGAAAATGTCAGTGCCAGCGAACTTAGCGTTGTCATACGCTGAAAGAAAAAGATAAAAATGCAAAGGAGCGCACCTGCCGGGGGCGCTCCTTTGCATTAAAATAAAATGATGAATATCTTGCGGGAGGGGGACATCTGTGCTAGAATGTAACAGTATGCTGCATGGCACAGATAGGGGAAGGGCGTGCGTTTTCTGCAAAAGAACGAGAGCGTTCCAAGCTGTATGGCATACAAAGAGATGGTGAAGGGGGAGTCTCATGTTTAGGAATTTTGTTGCATTCAGTTTCTTTTTTTTCAGCTTGTTCTTGGGTTCGATCTGTCATGCGGGGCTTTACGATAATCCCAATGTCGCGATCATGCCGTTCAAGAACAAGGCTCCGGTCAACTGGGACAGCTTCGGCAATCATGCGGGCGTGGCGGAAGAGGCGCTCGCGGAGCTCCTTACGGAGCGCCCCGACGTCTTCAATATCGTGGATCGCGAGGATTTGTCGGATGTTGTCGGTGAGCAGTACCTGGGAAAGACGGGCATGACCGCGCCGTCCGATGCTGTGGAAATGGGAGGGCTTCTTTCCGCAGAGTACAAGGTGTACGGCAGCGTCACAGGACTCACAACGAAGGAGAATCATGTGCAGGTTGGCGTCGGCAACCACAGTGCCGGAAATATGCAGCATAATGTTTACGCGCATGTGACGATCAAGGTCGTGGAAGTGAAGACGGGGCGTGTCGTCCTTTTTGGCAAGGGAAAAGGGGAATCGACGAGCACGCATACAAATGTCCACATTGATGGTGCCGGTACGATCCTGCTGGGAACGGTATTTGTCAGCGAAGAGCAGGCGTTCAATGCCATCAACAAGGCAACGCGCGACGCAGTGTACGGCAAGGACGGCATTTTCACGAAGATGGGATATAAGGAGAACACGGCGGGGGGAAGGTCATGATGAAGGTTAAGCCGATGGCAGCTCTCGCGGCTGCTGCGCTCGTCTTCACCGCGTCCGCTTCGGCAGCGGAGCAGCCGGCGGCGAACGAGTATCGCACGATGATTCAAGCGGGAAAGTTTTTCCTTGACTATACCGAAAACTCGACGAAACACTGCATCGCGCAAAGCGATGGAAAACGCATCGTCGAAGAGTATTCGTCGAAAGGAAATGCGCCCAAAAAGGCGTACCGCATTGAAGCGATGTATCAAGACGGCAAATATTATACGTTTTCTACGGCGGGTGACAATCGCATCGCCTATGTTCTGCCGGAAACGGAGATGGAAAATCCCGCGCTCAATCCTTCGGAGAAGTGGGATGACGTGCCTGGCCAGCTTGCGCTGCCGGAAGCGATTGCCGTCTTTGGCTGGTACGATCGCTGGGTTCATCATGCGCCGAGTGTGACGGAGCCTGCCTACAGCGCCAGTTCGGAACGCAAGGTGGGCGACAAGAGCTATACGTGTGATCGCTATGTCAGCGACATCCGCACGCAGGCGGGTACGGTAGCAGGGCAGATTGCTTACGACATGCTGTATGAGAACGGACGACTGGCTATTGTGCAGAAATCTTTGCTGCGCGGCGGGCAGGAGAAACTCTTGAAGACGTTTCATATCCAGGCGTTCAGCAGCGAGGTGCCGGAAGGCGCTTTCGAGGTGCAGCCCGCAGTCAGGGTCTTTGCTGCCGGCATGGGAGATATGAATGATCTTCTGGGCACCCCTAAGCAATTGGAAACACTGGGAGGCGAGAAGAAAGATGCGAAATAAGTTTTTGACGGCGCTTTGTCTCGCTGTTCTCTTCAGCGTGGCATCCTCCTCTTTTGCCTTGGCCGCAGCGAAGCTCGATGCTTACCGACAGATGATGCAGTCGCGGGAATGCACGATCCGCTTTGAGAGCGTTACGCCGCCGGAACGTCTGCACAACAAGGACAAGAAGACGATTTCGTACGAATGGGATCATGATGCGATGATTGCTGCACCGCAGTATGTGAATCTCGGCTACCAAGGCGTCTTGGTTCTTCATGGCGCAGACAAGTATGAGGAGATGAATTACGAGGATTACAGCAAGTGCCGTTTGACGAAAGGCGATAAGGAGTATGTTTTCTACCGCAGGAAGAACAAGGACAAGGTGAAGTACTCTTCTTCGGACGGCGAAGGCAAGGTTTCTGCCCAGACGATTGACGAGGAGGCTCGGCTTGTCTATGGAGAAAGCTTCTGCGACGGCGATGTCACACGCCTCTTTCAGCTCCTTCTGCCTGCCGATCAGAAGCCGGCAGGCGCTCCTCAATACGAATTCGTGGGGCAGGGAAATCTGCCGGATGGGCAAAGTTATGAGGATTATCGCTGCGGGGACGGCGGAACGCTCGAAGCCGTGCGCTTCTACTTTGCCGACGGCGGCCTCTCGCGTATAGCCTCGATGTCGTATTGGCAGCAAAAGGACGGCACGCTGAAGGGGCGCAAATGCATCGTGAAGGTGGAGACCTTCTCGTCCATCCCTGATGAAAAGCTTTTGACGTTGCCGAAGGACTTGAAGGACATTACGAAAAAATGAAGGAGGGGCATCGATGAAGAAGAAGATTTCTTTGGCGTGTGCAGCGTTGGCTCTTGTCCTAAACCTTTCGGGCAATGTTTCTGCAGCGGAAAACGCGGAGGTGAGCCTGCTCGGAACTGAGCCGAAAAATCCCGTCTGCGTCTTGATGAAGTTCACGGATGACACTCGATTCCAAAACTTGGATACGAGTGACAGGCTGTCCGAGAATCTGATGGTGAAGCTCCTGCAAAGCGGCAAGTTCAACCTCCAGGATCATCAAGAGTATGTGAATGGCGATATGGAGAAACTGCTTTCCGAAGATAATTATCAGCCGTTGCTCGATGGCAGGGCGGCTATTGAACAGGGCGATTTCAATGCAGTTTTTGAAAGCCCCTCGTTTTCGGATACTTCGGCGCAGTCGCTGGCGACGGCAAACGTCGGTCAGATTGTCGCTCCTGCCGTCACAGCCAGGATCGGTGCTGAACAGAATGCGGAGTATCTCATCCAGGGGACGGTGCAGGATATTGGCATCGGCACGTGGCAGGATGAGGACTTCAATATGGGCATGAATCTTGCCGGATCGCTTTTGGAAAGTTTCGCCGGTCCGTGGGGCGGTCTCATAGGTAACATCATGAAATCGAGCAACCGGGCGGAAACTGGCTTCGGCATATTGGCCGATGTGCGCATCATCAAGGCGGCGACGGGAGAAGTCGTCTGGAATAAGCGCGTCTATGAAAAGGCGGGCGACGCCCAACTGAAAGTCTCATGGTTTTCCCAAGGCTCTGGGGAAGCTTCGGCGAAGGCTTACGACAAGACCATCGAAAAGGTATCGGACAAGATCACGAAGGATCTTCTTGACGATATGAAGGCGCAGAAACTGTTCCAGTAAAGAGGGGAGACGGATCATGGTTTGGCGGGTGCTTTGTCTTTTCAGTTTATTTCTGTTGCCGTGCGTACATTCGTATGCGGCAGGTATTCCGCCCCATGCAAATGTAGCCGTCATGGATGTCGGTGAATACAAGAACGTCCAGGCTCAAGGGTATGATGCCGGGGCGGCAATGACGGAGTATGTGATGGCGGCTCTGGAAAAGGAAAGCGAATTCCAACTGTACAGCTGTGACGGTGACGCCATGCGTGATCGTCTGGCGGAAATGGGTATGAAGAATGCAGGCTTGACCAGTACGAAAGCAGCGACGGAGGTCGGCAAGCTTTTCGGTGCGGACTACGTTGTCTGCGGCACGATTCATGATTTGGGAACATCGAGAACCGATACCAGCGCACTTGTTTACAGCAGCACCGATCATAGGGTCACGGCGCATGTCGTTCTTCGTGTCGTGAACGTGCGGACGAATGAGATCGTCATGGCGGCCAAGGGTGAAGGCGAGTCCAGTACGTCGGCCACTTCCATTAACTATGGAAGCATCCTTGCGCTCGCTGCGAAACATCCGGGGATGTTCAGCGTGGGCGGAACCATCAATTTGGGCGGATATGAGGCATCGAGCGAAGATGTTGATGCAGCTTTGCAGAGAGCGGCATCTGATGCCGTCGTGAAGCTCATGGATTCGTTGCAGGGAAAAAACAGGAAAAGGGGTAATCGAGGATGAAGAGCTTGAAAAAGAAAACAATGGTTTGCACATTGGCAGGAGTTCTTGCGATGAGCGGCGGTGTGGCTTTGCTGCCCGATGCGGCCTTTGCGCCTGCGGGAATCTTTGCGCAGCGCGTCGAAGCGGCTGAGGGCGGATTGCATTGGGAGGACGGCAAGGTCGTCGCCGTGGGATACGGCGTACCGCCGACGGGCGCATACGGAACGCGCGCAAATTTGCTCGCGCGTCGCGCGGCTGTCGTTGATGCACAACGCAATCTGGCAGAGTTTATCCAGGGGACGCAGATCGATGCGGAGACAACGCTGCTCAATTACATGACGCAAAACGATACGGTGAAAACGCGGGTCAGTGCCCTCATCCAAGGCGCCGCGATTGTGGAAGAAGAAGCGATGAGCGACGGCAGTTATCGAGTCACGATGTCGGTGCCCCTCTATGGCGCGGGTAAGAGCATTTCTGCAGCGATTTTGCCGGCTTTGCGCGAAAACAAGGAGCCTGCACCGCTGCCGGCTCCCGTTTCTCCAGCGCCCGCAACGATAAAGGAGATTCAAGATCGCGCAAAGAGCGGCACGAATTATACAGGCGTCATTGTTGATGCCGGCGATATGGGACTCATGCCGAGCTTCTCGCCCGTCATCTATGATACGAATGGCCGCGCGATCTATGGAGTCCAGAACATCAACTATGACAGCGCGATTTCGCAGGGCATGGTGGGCTATGCGAAAAATGTCGCTTCGGCGATGCACCTGAGCCGCGTCGGATCGACGCCGCTCGTCGTCAAAGCAGTGCAGGTGCGCGGCGGAAGAAATTCTGTCAACCCTGTGAATGTCGTGGTTTCGGTCGAGGATGCGAACAGGATTCTGCTGGCGAACGAGAAGAGCGGCATGCTGCAGAGCGGTTCCGTGGTTTTCGTGCGCTGAGCAAAGAATAGAATAAGATGACGGATGGGGATGCCTGCGCTAGGCGTCCCCATCGCTTTTTCATGATGCAGCGGCAGGAAAGTGTGCGGACAAGGGCGAATAGGCAAGGAGAATGGACGGGAGAAAGGGCGGTGCAGGTATGGGCGTGAAGGACATGGGACAGAGGCTCTGCCAGTCGATGCAGGGCGGCTATCAGCGCTTTCGCACAGCGATGATTCTTGATGTTGTACTGTTTGTTTGCGTGGGTGTGCTTACGTACTGCCATGTGTATGAGATGCAAGATTGGTATACGGAGGAGATTGGCTGCGCGGCGGCAGCGGCGGCGATCGGCTGCATCTTCGCTGTCGCCCTGCGGTTATTCTTGGAGAGGCGCGGACAGGAGCGGCATGGCTTCGAGGCACTGCTGACGGTTGTCGTATTTGTGTTTTTCTTCATTCTTGTGCAGGGACATGATTGGACGGATCCCTATATTCTGCTCAAGATGGCAGGGCCGGCGCTTGTTTTTGCTTCTGTCGCTCTTTACTGCCTTGAGCCGCAGAACGAAGGCGAGAAGCCGGCACTTGCCGTGTTTTTCGCAATCTCTAAGGCATGGCTTGTCGGCACTCTTTTGATCGTGTCTCTCAGTACATGCTTGACGGCGTTCGATTCACTGCTTTTTTCTTTGGAAGGCAGATTGCATACGACGCTGTATTTTCTCATTGCAGAGTTTTCTTTTCTTTTTATCGGGATGCAGGTCTTTCTCGCGAGCTTGCCTGAGCAGGGGAAAAACATGGGGACGCCCGCGCTCTTTCGCGCTCTCCTCATGCGCGTGCTTTGGCCCGTCTATTTGATTCTGCTCGCGATTCTCTATCTCTATGTGGCAAAGATCATCTATGGTTGGGCGATACCCGTCGGTATGATGAATTGGTTTGCCTCGCTGGCTCTTCTAGCCTTTAGCGTGTTTTTCTTCTGCTTTGCGAATGATGCACGCTATTTGCTGCTACGGCATTTCCTGCGCTGGGGTCTTTTGCTCTTTCTGCCGATTCTTGCGGTGCAGGCTATCGCTGTTTGGCAGCGAGTCGAGCCGTACGGCCTGACGGTGCTGCGCTATACGTCGATCCTCTGCACGATTTACGGCATCTTTTTGCTCGTGCTTGCTTTCCTGCGCAGCTCGCCGCGTCCTGCATTTCTCGTCTTGGCACTCATGATTGCCGCATTCACGCTGACGCCGCTCAATATCGTCGATGTGCCGCTTCGCACGCAGGAAGCACGCCTTTGGGGCGTGCTTGAGGAAAACGACATGCTGCAGGATGGCGAAGTCGTGGAAAATCCCGCACTTGCTGAAGGGGCGCGTGACAGGCTCTTGAGCGCTTCGGAGTATCTGACCGATCAGAAGAAGACGTCGTTTCTCGAAACGCCGGGCATGCGTGAGACGCTTGCGAAACTGCGTGGGATGCAGAAGAGGGAAAAAACTACCGAATGGTTCGAGTTTCAAGCGGAAAATCCTGTCTGCATTCCTGTAGATGGTTGGAAGAAAGCTTATCGGATTGACAATCCTGCTGTGGAGGATGGCGTGATTTTCGTGGACAAGGGGGACGGAACAAAGGAACGATTCGATGTTTCTGTGTATCTCGAGGAGCTTTTTGCATACGCGCACAAGGAGGATGCGAGAGGAACGGGAAAATTCACGCGGGAGCTTAGAATAGATATAGATGAAAACACTTGTCTTTGGCTGTATGATGTCGGCTTGTCCGTCCGCAACCATAAGGGCAGAGAGGATATAACGGCGCAGATCAAGGGCGTGCTTTTGAAGCGCTAAATGATTAACGATGTTTGTATTTTGTTGTATAATTGTAGTGAAAGGAGCTGATTATATGGCAGCAAATGCTACGTTTACTGTTCGTATGAATCCGGAACTTAAAAAGCAGGCGGAAATTGTCTGTGAGGAAATGGGCTTGACCATGTCATCTGCCATGACGATTTTTCTCAAGCGTTTGGTCAAAGACCGTGCCATACCGTTTCGCGTATCGGCAGGCGACCATTTTTACAGTGAGGAGAATATGCGCCATCTCCGCGCAGCTGCAGAGCGAATGGAAGCGGGGAAAAATGTGGTTCATGACATCATTGAAGGCGATGATGTATGATTATTTCATGGGATGAGGAAGCATGGGCGGATTATATCGACTGGCAGAACGAGGATAAAAAGACGCTGAAGCGCATCAACTCCTTAATCAAGGATATTCAGCGCAACGGCACGCAGGGAATTGGTAAAGCAGAGCCGTTGAAGTATATCAAGGGCGGTTGGTACAGTCGGCGCATTGATAAAATGAATCGCCTGGTGTTTCGGATTCGTGGTCAGAACTTGGAGATTTTGCAATGTAAGGAACACTATGATGATTGACGGAGAAGTTTGAAGGGAAGAAGGAAGTTTTTTGCTGGGGATTCATCGAAGAGAAATCAATATGCTTGAAGGTTCGCTGTGGGATAAGATTATCGTCTTTGCCCTGCCCATCGCTTTGACGGGCATTTTGGAGCAGATGTTCAATGCGGCGGACGTCGCGGTGCTCGGGCGCTTCGTCGGGACGAAGGCGATGGCGGCAGTCGGCAACAACGTGCCCATTGTCGGACTCATTGTGACACTCTTCCTCGGACTTTCGCTCGGTGCCAATGTTGTCATCGCACAGTACATCGGCGCACGTCGTCTCAAGGAGGCGAGCCGTGCCGTCCATACGTCTCTTGCACTTTCGATCCTTGCAGGCATAGGCGTGACCTTGCTGGGCGAGCTTTTCGCTGCACCACTGCTTTCCCTGCTCGATGTGCCCGATGCCGTCATGCCACTGGCGGAGCTTTACCTGCGCGTATTCCTTCTGGGAATGCCCTTCATGAGCGTTTATAATTTTGCCTCGGCGATCCTTCGAAGTCATGGCGATACGGGCACGCCGCTCATCGCGCTCCTGGCAGCGAGCGCTCTCAACGTCGTCCTTGACTTGGGCTTCGTGCTCGTCCTGGGGTTGGGCGCTGCCGGTGTGGCGTGGGGCACGGTGCTCTCGTATCTCTTGGCGGCTTCCCTGCTCATCCGCGCCTTGCGCCGTGAAGAGGGCGTCCTGCGGCTCGACTTTCGTCTCCTGCGCGTGCGCCGTCACCATACGAAGCGCATCTTCGTCATTGGTATGCCCGCTGCCGTGCAGGGCATGGTCTTTTGCTTTGCGAATCTCGTCATTCAGGCGGCTTTGAACAGTCTCGGCGCGGAGGTCATGGCGGCGTCTGCGGCGGCATTCACGATCGAGATCAACATGTACTGCGTGATTGCGGCCTTTCAGCAGGCATGCACGACCTTCGTCAGCCAGAACTACGGTGCGGGAAATCTGCCGCGCTGCCGCGAGGTCACGCGCTGGAGCCTTCGCCTGAACATCGTCGCCATGCTCGTTCTCGGCGCACTCATCCTTCTCTTCATGCGCCCGCTGCTGCGCATCTTTAACGGCGATCCTGCCGTCGTCGAGATCGGCGTCATACGCATCGTCTACGTCGTCGTGCCCGAGATTTTTGCCGTATTCATCGACATTTTCTCCGGCTCGATGCGCGGCTACGGCTACTCGTTGATGCCGGCTCTTGTCACGCTCGTTTGCATCTGCGGTGTGCGTCTCTCGTGGGTCTGGCTCGTATTCCCACATCATCCAACATTTGAGACGCTCATGATCATCTATCCGATCAGTTGGATGGTGACGTCGCTGTTTCTCTATCTTTTGTACCGTTTCTACTTGAAGCATCTGAAGGTGATGCGCCTGACGTAGAGAAAGAAAACATGATCCCCTGCACAAAAAAACTCGGTCGAAGGCGAAATTCGACCGAGTTTTTTCGCGTTTTTCGTTTTGTCGGAAACAACGTCAGACGTGGAAGCGACCGACGGTCTCCTTCAGTTCGTGGGCGAGCTGCGACAGCGTCTGGCTCGCAGCGGCGATTTCTTGCGTCGATGCGGCCTGCTCCTCCGAGACGGCGGAGACGTTCTCTGCCTCCTTGCGCACGTCGTTCGAGGCGCTCTTGATCTCCTGTACGGAGGATACGGTCTGCGCGCTGCCCTGGCGCACGCGCTGCGTCAACGTCTCGATGCTCGTGACGCGCTCCGAGAGTCCCTGCACGAGTTCGGCGATGCGGTCAAACTTCTTGCCCGCTTCATTGACTTGCGTTACGCCCTCGCCGACGCGCTCCTTTTGCTGCTGCATGATGGAGAAGGTGCGCTCGATCTGAGAGGAGTTTTCCGTGATGAGCGTCGTGATTTGCTGCGCTGCTGTTTCCGACTGCTCGGCGAGCTTTCGCACCTCTTCAGCGACGACGGCGAAACCCTTGCCCGATTCGCCGGCGCGTGCAGCTTCGATGGCAGCGTTTAGGGCGAGGAGGTTCGTCTGGCTGGCAATCTGGGTGATCATCTCGACGATCTCGGATATGCGCTTCGAGCCTTCATAGAGAGAGTTGACAGCATCGGCAACCTCTTTCGTGCTGCCGTTGATGGTCTCCATGCCCTCGACGGCGACATGAAGGCCGCTCTGGCCTTCCGTCGTAGCCTTGTGCGTCTCGGCGGCGGAGGCGGCGACATCGTGAATAACATTGACGACCTTGCCCATTTCATCGGACATTGTGTTGACAGAGTCGATGGAGCGGTCGACGATGTCATTTTGCTGCTGTGCGCTCTGGGCAATATGAGTCACAGCTTCCGCTGCGCTTTGCGAAGCATTGGCGGATTGGCCAGCCGATGAGGTCAGTTCCTCGGAGGATACAGCGAGCTGATCGGCAGCCTTGAGAGAGCGCTGCACGAGGTCGTGCAGGTTCTTGGACATCTTGGCAAAGCTTTGATGAAGTCGTCCGATTTCATCTTGACGATCCGTGTCGCTGAACTTGTGCGACAGATTGCCCTCTGCCACCTGCTCGGCAATCTTGCCGAGTTCCGTGATCGGCGTTGCAATCGAACGCGTGATGTAAAGGATGATGGAGATGAGCATCGCGATCGAGAGGATGATGATGACGGCGACGACTGCGCCCATCTTCATGATCGGGGCAAGAATTTCTGACTTTGGCACTTCGAGCACGAGCACCCAGCCTGTATCGCCGACCGGGGCGGAGGCAAAGAGCATCGTCGTACCGTCCTCGCTCCAGGAGGCGATGGTCGGTTTGCCCTTGAAGAAGGCCTTGATCGCGTCAGCGTTTTCCTTCTGGTCGAGAATCGTGTCGTCGATCGTCTTCGATTTGTGCGAGATGAAGTTGCCGTCCTCGTTGAGAAGGAAGGCGCCGCCCGTTTCTCCTATCTTGATGGCGGAGACGAAATCCTTCACGGCATCGAGCGAGAGATCGAAGCCGGCGACGCCTGCGACCTGACCGTTTTGGCGAAACGCCGAGCTGAAGCTCACGACAGGCTTGTGATCGGTCTTCGTCAGGTAGATCTTCGAGATCATGACTTCCTGCGATCCTGCTGCATCCTTGTACCAGGCGCGTCCTGTCGCGTCGAAGGTGGGATCCGATGTCTTGTCCGCACCGTCGATGAAGGGCTGATTCGGAAAGCCGATGAAGAAATCCCCGATGCCGTTCTTATTGGCAAAATGGTTCGCCGTCGTCTGCATGTCCTCGTGTGAGGGAAGCTTCGCGTCCCAAGCACGCGTCACAGCGGCGAGCATTTCCTTCTTGCCGATCATCTGCCCGTTGATGTCGCTCGCGTGATGGGTCGCCATTTCCATCATTTCCTGCTCCATGGAATCCATGAGGATCTCATA
>ERZ773022.1906-NODE-1906-length-13143-cov-5.311889_pt1 | contig 13143 bp, 9 predicted proteins | sample MGYA00580839_ERZ773022 | MGnify/ENA primary metagenome ERZ773022 (study PRJEB29015, sample SAMEA2738020) | human oral metagenome | biome: human oral; feature: human-associated habitat; material: dental | place: China | collected 2044 ... | reverse complement strand
CCCGTCGAGGGGCCTCCATGTGGAGGTCACGGCGCGAACGTATCCGAGCCCGCTGTCCTCTCTGTAGCGGTACAGCCACGGGCCTCCCGAGGCGCCTAGGCCGAAGGCGCAGTCGTCCACGGAGACCCTCGAGTCGTCCGGCTCGGTCCTGAACACGGAGTCCTGGCAGGTGTGCATGCTGTAGCGGCCGTTGGGCTCCGTCTTGTTGGACGGGTAGCCGAAGATCGTGGCCTGGAACTCGTAACTCCCGTCCCAGGCGATGCCGTACCCGCCTACGGCATCCACGACGGTGCCGTTGTCGTTGCCGCCGTCGTTGAGTGTCACAAAGCCGACGTCATGGCTCTTGTCGGACTCGTCGATCCAGGCGTTGAAGGTGCGCAGGGAACGCGCCGTCCAGATTCCCGAGGGGGCCGGGTCCGGGTTACTCATATTGTAGTCGGGGACGAACACCACGTTCTTCATCCAGTCTTTCTCCTCGTAGTCGAATACGCAGTGCCCGGCGGTAATGACCACCCGCTTGGTGGGCGTACTGACCGCGGAGGCGGAGCAGTAGGCGTTGTCGGCCCCGTAGCCGCCGAAGAACAGCTTCCCGGCGGCCGTCGCACCCGCCTGCGACTGCGGAGGGACCGGCTCGGTCATGCCGCCGGGATCCGTTGAGCTGGACGACCCCGGCGCCGCAGCACCCTCCTCGGGGGCCGTGGCGTCGGACGAGCCCGCGTCGTAAGGCTTGGCCTCGGCCATGCGCTGCGCGGTCCAGTAGCTCAGCACGTCCTGGTCCGGAGCATAGTCGCCTCCGACGGGCTGGGCGGCCACCTCGTGGTCCTCGGGGAGGGGCTCGGCCGTGCGGCCGAAGGAGCTGGGGGCCGTCACGGCGGTCGACACCCCGGAAGCATGAGCGGCCCCGCCCGCCTGCGCGGGCACGGGGACCATCAGTGCCGCGGCCGGGGCAAGGCCTGCTACGGCCAGCACCGAGACCAGGGCGGCGATCGCCTTCCTGCGTGAAGAGGCGAGAGACTGCGTCATTGCGCTTCCTTCCTTTGAGGGACTGCCATGAGGAAGGCGCATCCGCGCATACTCCACCGCCATTACGGGTAAGCGCCTGTCAGGGACATTTATTCTTAATCACTGGCGACCGTAAAAAAGTACCATATCCGCTTTCCGGGCAACCAGGCCCCGCACCGCAGAAGCGGCTGAGACCTGCTTGAAGGGAACTGTGACCGCACGTCAACGTCACCCGACGCCTCGGTTCGCGCCCGCTGAGCGGCAGGCGCGGGGTCTCCGAGAAGTCACGGTGCGTCTGCTGGAACGAAGCGCCCGGTTCTCTGATCGCCTGCTGGGCAGCACCAGGTGGCGCGCAGGACGGCGGCCCCGGTGAGGTCCGGGGCCGCCGTCGGTTGCGCCGGGCGGAACCAGGCGCTCGCGGGCTCGTCAGTCCAGGTAGTCGCGAAGTACCTGAGACCGTGAGGGGTGGCGCAGCTTGGACATGGTCTTGGACTCTATCTGCCGTATGCGCTCGCGGGTGACCCCGTAGACCTTGCCGATCTCGTCCAGCGTCTTGGGCTGGCCGTCGGTCAGGCCGAAGCGCATGGAGACCACGCCCGCCTCGCGCTCGGAGAGCGTGTCCAGCACCGCGTGGAGCTGCTCCTGCAGAAGAGTGAAGCTCACCGCGTCGGCCGGCACCACGGCCTCGGAGTCCTCGATGAGGTCGCCGAACTCGGAGTCGCCGTCCTCGCCCAGCGGCGTGTGCAGGCTGATGGGCTCGCGGCCGTACTTCTGGACCTCGACGACCTTCTCAGGTGTCATGTCCAGCTCGACCGCCAGCTCCTCGGGAGTGGGCTCACGACCCAGGTCCTGGAGCATCTGGCGCTGCACGCGCGCGAGCTTGTTGATGACCTCGACCATGTGGACGGGGATGCGGATGGTGCGCGCCTGGTCGGCCATGGCGCGGGTGATCGCCTGGCGGATCCACCACGTGGCGTAAGTCGAGAACTTGTAGCCCTTCGAGTAGTCGAACTTCTCCACCGCGCGGACCAGGCCGAGGTTGCCCTCCTGAATGAGGTCGAGGAAGAGCATGCCCCGTCCCGTGTAGCGTTTGGCCAGCGAGACCACCAGGCGGAGGTTGGCCTCCAGAAGGTGGTTCTTGGCCTGCTGGCCGTCTCGCGAGATGAGCTTGAGCTCACGCATGTACATCCGGTCGGTCTCCCTGTTCAGGGAGCCGCTCTTGAGGATGTGCTCGGCGAACAGGCCCGCCTCGATCCGCTTGGCCAGATCGACTTCCTCTTCGGCGTTGAGGAGGGGGACCTTGCCGATCTGCTTGAGGTAGTCCTTGACGGGATCCGCCGTGGCGCCCGCGACGTGGACGCGCACGGCCGGCTCGTCCGATTCGTCGGAGTCCTTCATCGTGAAGGCGCCCTTGGAGACGGGGATCGCGTCGTCGGTGAGGATCCTGCTGCGCCCGCGGCCCTTCGCGCCGTTCTTGTCCGACTCATCGCCGGACTCCCCGTCGGCGTCCGCCTCGTCCTCGGCTCCCTCCTCCAGTTCGAGGTCGTCGTCCGAGACGCCGACGATGTCGGTTTCCTCGTAGTCGGCCGTGTCCTTGGACGCGGCCGGAGACGGCGCCGCGGAGCCGCCGGCGATCTCGACGGCTTCGACGCCCTCGGGCGCGGGAGAGGCGGCGGGCTTCTTCCCCCCGGCCGTCTTCCGCTGGGTCTTCCTGGCCGTCGACGAGCCCTTCTGCGAGGCGCCGGCCGCGGCCTTGGCCGATGCGGCCTTCTTCTTCGCAGCGGGCTTCTTCTTCGCGGCGGGCTTCTTCGGGGCGGCGGCCTCACCCTCTCCGGCCGATGCGGCCTTCTTCCTCGCGGCGGGCTTCTTAGCGGATGCCTTCTTGGCGCCCGACGTCCTCTCGGACGCCGTTGCGCCCGCCTTCTTCTTGGTTCCGGCCTTCTTCGAGGCCGCCTTGACCGCCTTCGCCTCACCGCCCTTCCCGGTCGCCGCCTTCTTCTCGGATTCCATCGAGGGCTCCGGCCTCTCCTCGGCGGAAACGGTTGCGGTTGCCTGTGCGGACCTGGTTGCCACGTGGGACCTTTCAGCTTGAAACGCTCAACACAAACCACGCCCAAGGATTTCGGGCACAGTCCAGGACATTGGCCTGAACGAGCAAACTCCGGATTTCATTCCCGAAAGCCGGGGCTATGACTCAGTTCACAATTCGTTGCCATCATCGGTTTCAGCCTACGCCTCCGCCGGTGGACGCGCGTGCATGGGATTCCAGCCACCATAGCCCGCCCACCCGCCTGACGCGGGTCTTGAGGTCCCGCTCCCGCCAGGCCCGGAAGCCTCCCCGCCGGCAGCGCGCTCCCCCTCGTGCTCGCCGAGGAGCCCGCCCGCGCCGGCGACGCGGGGCGCTACGGTGCGAGCTCGCTTTCGCGCAACGGCGTTCCGCCTCCAGAGAGCGTCGTGCGACGGTCAGACGCCGTCGATGCACGGCATCCAGACGGAGGGCGCCCAGCCAGGCCGGACCACTGGGACGGACTTCCGGGTCCCCTCGGCCGCGACCGCGGGGACCATGCGCAGTCGGCTCCCGAGCAGCCGGCGCGGTCCCCGTGCCCGAGCGGAAGCCCGGAATGGGCCGGCCGCGGCCTGGCTGGGCGCCTGCGCGGCCGGGAGCCTCGGCGTGGGAGACTCCCCTCGCATGGCCCGGGAATCGTCGAAACGGACGCGTCAGCCGGCCGTCAGCGCGGAGTACCAGGGGGCCATGGTCCCGCTGGAGACGACGTCAAGGAGCAGGTGGGCCAGCGGATACCCCGGGTCGATCCGCGCGGCCTGCCTGACCCTCTTCGCCGCCAAGGAATTGGTGCACGACCACCAGTGGAGGTATCCGGCCGCTGCGAGGGCGGCGTGCTCGCCTCGGACCCGGTAGGAGGCGACCTCTTCGAGTAGGGCGATGACCCGGCGGATCCGGTCGATGTGGGGGGCGCGCCCGGCGGCCGCTGCCAGGCGGGAGAAGAGCTCCTCCTCCCCGACGCCGGCCAGCGGGGTCTCCACGGCCGGGTCGATGCCGTAGAGGAGGACTCGGTCGCGCACGTCCGGGTTGCACAGGGCGGCGCTCACCCGGCCGCACATTTTCGCGTGCGCCATTCTGTCCGCGGGCCGGCCGGCGTCGGGGCAGGCCAGCAGCGCGTCGACCGCGGCGAGCTGGGCCGCAATGGCCTGCGGCGTCCGCTCCGCCCGCTCAGCGCGGGCGGACTCCCCGCGGGCCGCGTCGCGCTCGGCCTCCGGCTTGGCCTCGATCTCCGGGGACGGCGGTTCGCGCAGCGGAGAGCTCCCTTTGTAGACGAGCTCGGCGGCCGCCTGGCAGGAGTCGAGCTCCCGCAGCGAGCGCACAGTCGCCTCCGACCCGTCGACGCGGACGAAGGACGTGCCGTCCACGGCGTAGGAGGCGAGGAAGCCGTCGGGAGCGGGGGCCAGGGCCTGAAGGGCCATGGCGTGGACGTGTTCGAGGCGCGCCGCGGCGGTCCCCTCGACCTGGGCGAGATCGTCGCAGTACAGGACGATGACGGCCTTGGTCACGCGATGGTGGCCGACGACCTCGGCTATGAAGCGGGCGTGGTCCTCGCCGACCGATTCGGCGGCGCAGTCGACGACCACGACCGGTCCCATGCAGGCGCGCCGGCCCGACGCGTCGACGACGCGCTGGTCCAGGCCGCACAGAACGAGCTGCCGGGCGGGACGGTAACCGACGATGTGCGGAACGAGGACGAGGGTCTCCTCGGGCGAACGGAGTGCGATCATGGTCGAAGTCTCGCCGGATGCCGCAGGAGGAAGGGCTCCGGTCCGGCTCGATGTGCGCCCGGCCGACGCGGACGGCGACTGTGGACCGGTTCCGCTCACTCGGTTCGCCGCCCCGGCCGCCCGGTTCCGGCCATCTCAACCGGCCGATCCAGCCCGATCCGGTCATCCGATCCGCCCGCCCGCCGTGTGGGCCTCGCCGCCTCCGGCTACGCTTGGACCATGGCCAGCCCCACCCTCGCCTCCATCCGAGCCGACGTGTCGAGTGCCGCGTACGGCTATCTCCGACGCTGCTCCTGGATGGCCGACCTTCCGGGGGACGCCCCCCTCCTCGAGGAGTTCGCGGCCCCCGCGCTCGCCCTGATGGAGTCGGGCAAACGCACCCGCGCGGCCCTCCTGGCCGCGGCGTACCTCTCGGCGGGAGCCGGGGACATCGCCCCCGCGATCCACGCCGGCGCGGCCGTCGAGCTCTACCAGGCGTCGGCCCTCGTCCACGACGACGTCATCGACCACGCGCAGATCCGCCGGGGAGTGCCGACCGGCCACGTCGCCTTCGCCCAGGCGCACCGCAAAGCGGGCTGGCTCGGCGACGAGGCGGACTTCGGCGCCGCCGGGGCGATCCTCCTGGGGGACCTCCTCCTGTCGCTGTCGACGGAGGCCTGCGTGCGCGCGTGCGGCCTGGCCCCGGGCGGCGGGCGGCGGGCGCTCGCCGACTTCGCCAGGATGACGGGGGAGGTCGCTTTCGGGCAGTACCTCGACGTCCGGGCGGGGCGCGTCCCGGAGCAGGACGACCCCGTTCGCGCCGCCATGAACGTCATCGTCCACAAGAGCGCCCGGTACTCCGTCGTCTACCCCCTGACGATCGGCGCGCGGCTGGGCGGAGCCGACGCGGCGCTCGTCCGCCTGCTGGCCGGCATCGGGCGTCCCCTGGGAATCGCCTACCAGCTCCGCGACGACGACCTCGGAGTCTTCGGCGACGCCGAGGTGACCGGCAAGCCTCTGTGCGGGGACGTCGCAGAGGGGAAGCGGACGGTCCTGCTGGCCTTGACGGGCCGGTGTGCGAGTCCGGCGGACGCCGACTGGCTGCGCTCGCGCCTGGGGGGCGCCGTCACCGAGGAGGACGCCGAGCGGATCCGCGACATCGTCGCCTCCAGCGGGGCCCGCTCGCGACACGAGGCCCTCATCGCCGTGCATCAGGACGAGGCGCGCTCCGCCTGGGAGAGGCTCGCCGGCTCCGGCCGGGCGAGCTCGGAGGGAATCGACCTCCTCGGCCAGCTCCTGGGCGAGCTGGCGAGTCGGACGAACTGAGGGGTCGGCGGCCGGACGTCGCCGGCGGACTGCGGGCCCGATGCGAGGCCCGGGTCCGCACCGCGCGGACCGGCTAGAAGGCGAGCGTGCAGGCCACCGTCCTGACCGCATGGACGCGGCCGGAGCGCAGGGCGTCGATGGGACGCCCGCCGAGTTCGGGCACGTCGCCCGTGAGCCACGACCACGCCTCCTCGTCGTCGTAGCCCGCGTCCGCGAGCGTGATGAGCGTGCCCCGCAGCGACGGCAGCACGCGCGCGGCCCCCTCCCCGTCGACGAAGGCGAGGGCGGGGATCGCCAGGGCGCCGCCTCCGCCGCGCCGCAGAGCGATGAGGCTGCGGTCGGCGAGCATGGAGCGGACGTCGCGTTGGGTCACGCCGAGCAGCTCCGCGGCTTGGGGGACGGACAGCCAGGATTCAGGCGAAACGGTCACTCGCACAGACTAGCCGAGAACGGCCGGGCCTGCGGGCCGCCGTGCCGTGTGTCGCACTCGTCCGGAAAACGTGTGGCGCGCCGGCCCGGAACGCGCTATTGTCACATGTGGCACATCGTTCACGGGATCATCACGATTCTCATCGATAACTCGTTACACAGACGGGAGACCTGGAGGCACCTCATGTCCATGCGCACGTATGTGACACGCACATCGACCGCTCTCGCCACGGCGACCGCAGCCCTCGGCGTCCTCACCCCGACTTCCCACGCCGGGTCACAGGCCAAGGCCTCGTCCGAACCGGCGGCGCACGAACGCCCGGCCCTCGCCGTGGTCTCGGGTCCCGCGGCCGTGCCGGTCACGCTCGCGGCCGTGGGAGAGTCGACGGCAGGCTCTCTCGCCCTCGTGCCGGCGGCCTCGCAGGGATCGGTCCACGTCGTGGCCGGCGGGGAGACGCTGTCGGGGATCGCCCGCCGCCACTCGACGACCGCCTCGGCGCTCGCCTCCGCCAACGGCATCGCGGACCCCGACCGCATCTTCCCCGGCCAGCGGCTGACGATCCCCACGGCTGTCAAGGCCTCGGCCTCGGTCCCCTCCGATCCGGTGCCCAAGACCTTCCTCCACTACACGTATTCGGACGAGGTGAACGCCGCGGCGAACCGGAACCGGGCCTCCTTGGAAGGCGTCTCGACGCCCTCGGCGGCGAAGATGCGCGAAATCGTGCGCGAGGCAGCGGCGAAGATGGGAGTCGACCCCCGGCTCGCCCTTGCCCACGCCTCCGTCGAATCGGACTTCGACATGCGCACGGTCTCCCCCGCCAACGCCGTGGGGGTCATGCAGGTCATCCCGTCCTCGGGCGAGTGGGCCTCGCGCATGGTCGGGCGCCAGCTCAACCTGCTCGATCCGCAGGACAACGCGGTGGCGGGCGTGGCGATCATCCGCTACCTGCAGAAGAACGCCGACGACATGGACCAGGGCATAGCCGGCTACTACCAGGGCCTGGGAGGCGTCAAGAAAACCGGGATGCGCCCCGACACCCAGAAGTACGTCGCGAAGGTCCGCGCCGCCATGGCCCAGTTCTGAGCCCTCCGGGGACCGGTCCGCGCGGGGCGGCTCCTGTAACCGAGGTGGCCGTGCTTTTAGTACTCTTAACCCGTGGTATCGGACTCGCTCCTGGGAGCCGTCGTCGACGGACGCTACGTCATCGCCAGGCGCATCGCGCGCGGCGGAATGGCGACGGTCTACCGCGCCCGGGACAAGCGCCTCGAACGGGACGTGGCGATCAAGCTCATGCACCGGCATCTGGCCGAGAGCCCTGACTTCACGGCGCGGTTCAATCGCGAGGCCAGGGCGGCGGCGCGGCTGTCCTCGGCCTACGTCGTCACGGTCCACGACCAGGGCGTGTGGGACTCGGGAGACGGGCGCCACGCCTACCTCGTCATGGAGTACGTCCCCGGCCCCGACGTGCGCAGCGAACTGATCCGCACCGGCAGCTTCACCCTCGGCACGGCTCTGGCGATCACCGAGCAGACCCTGCGCGCGCTCAGCAGCGCGCACTCGGCGGGCATCGTCCACCGCGACGTCAAACCCGAGAACGTCATGCTCACCTCGCGGATCCCGCCCGTGTCGATATTCGAGCGGCCTGAGATCCACGCCAAAGTCGCCGACTTCGGACTGGCCCGCGCGGTCACCTCGGTCTCCCCGACGACCGGGCAGGCCATGGGAACCGTGACCTACATGGCCCCCGAAGTCATCACGACCGGCGTCGCCGAGGCCCCGGCAGACGTCTACGCGGTGGGCATCATGCTCTACGAGTTCCTCACGGGCGAGCTCCCCTTCCAGGCCGAGACCCCCATCGCCACGGCGTACATGCACATCAACGAGCCCATGCCGCACGTCGCGGAGCAGGCCGACTGGATCCCCGCGTCCCTCGACTCCTTCATCGCGCTGCTGACGGCCAAGGACGCCTCGCAGCGGCCGGCCAACGGCGAGGAGGCGCTCCGCGAACTCCTCGCCATCACCCGGTCGATCCCCGAGGAGGACCTCATCCGGCGCATCCCCGTCATCCCGGCGCCCCAGTCCGACGGCGAGGACGACGACGGCGAGGACGACGCCCCGCCCGATCCGAAGCCCCTCCCGGCCGCCCCCACGACGACGATGCCCATGCCCGGTCCCGTCCCCCCGGACGGCGCGGCACCGGCCGCCGAGCCGATCCCGCCCGGCGGCGGCGCAGACGACGGGAACGGGGCACGCCGCCTGCGGCGGCGACGGACGGACCTGCGCCACGAGACCCCGGAGCTGCCGGGCAGGAGACGGCGGCAGGGCCGCAGGGCGTGGGCGGCCCTGGCGATCCTGCTGGCGGTCGCCCTGACCGCCGTGCTGTGGTACTTCCGCGCCGGGCCGGGCAAGCGGGTCACAATCCCGGCGGTGGCGGGGCAGACTTACGAGCAGGCCCTCAGCTCCCTCCGCGAGGAGGGGCTGACCGCCAGGCGCCGCAACGTCTATTCGGACACCGTGCCGTCCGGGTCCGTCGTCTCCACCGATCCGGGCGGGGGCGGAAGGGTCCATCCGAGCAGGGTCGTGACCGTCACGGTCTCCCGCGGCGTCGAACAGGTGACCGTCCCCGATCTGTCGGGGCTGTCCGCACAGGAGGCCAGGCGGAGGCTCGGCTCGGCCCGTCTCGTCTACAGGGAGGCCGCCGTCTACTCGGAGTCGGTGGACGAGGGCAGGGTCGTCTCGCAGTCGGTGGCCGCCGACACGGCGGTCAACCACGATTCGGCGGTCACCGTGACGATATCCAAGGGCCGCCAGCCGATCAGGGTCCCCAACGTCGTCGGCAAGTCCGAAGCCGACGCGAACAACGCCATAAGGAAGGCCGGGCTGACGGTCTCCCGCCAGGAGGAGCACTCGGACACCGTCGCCCAGGGAGTCGTCATCTCCCAGGACCCGAGCAAGGGGACCGTCCACCGGGGCGACTCGGTGACGGTAGTCGTCTCCCAGGGCCCGGAGCTCGTCGACGTCCCCAACGTCGTCGACATGCGCCGCGAAGAGGCCACGACGACGCTGCAGAACGCGGGCTTCCAGGTGCAGGCCGACAACGTCTTCGGCGGCTACTTCGGGATCGTCCGCTCCCAGAGCCCCGCGGCCGGGACGAAGGCCCGTAAGGGGACGGGCGTGAAGATCGCGGTCTTCTAGGGCCGCGTCCCCGCACAGGGCGGGCTGATCCCTCCCGACCGAGGGAGACGCGTCGGCGGTCATGCCGCGTCCCCGCACAGGGCGGGCTGATCATGCGCGACACATCGAGGTCGGGCCGCGCCTCCGGGCGCACGCGACGGTGCGGGCACGGATCGAACGGCTCGAACTCCGGCCGGCAGACCCGGCGGGCCGGCTACAGATGGACGTCGCGCAGCATCTCGGAGACGAGGAAGGCCATCTCCAAGGACTGCTGGTGGTTCAGACGCGGGTCGACGAGCGTCTCGTAGCGGGCGGGCAGGGTGTCCTCGACGATCTCCTCCGAGCCGCCGAGCACTTCGGTGACGTCGTCCCCGGTGAGCTCGACGTGGATGCCGCCGGGCTTGGTGCCCAGCGATTCGTGGACCGAGAAGAAGCCCCTGATCTCGGCGAGGATGTCGGCCAGGCGCCTGGTCTTCATCCCGTTGGAGGCGCTGATGGTGTTGCCGTGCATGGGGTCGGTCACCCACGTGACCGGGCGGCCGTCGTCGCGGACGGCCTCGACGAGGGCGGGCAGGCGCTCTTGGACCGTCGAGGCCCCCATGCGGGCGATGAGGGTCAGCCGTCCGGGCGTCCCCTCGGGATTGAGCCTGTCGACGAGGGCGAGGACGTCGGCGGGCCGGGCGGAGGGGCCGAGTTTGACGCCGATCGGGTTGCGGACGCGGCTGAGCAGCTCGACGTGCGCGCCGTCGACGTCGCGCGTGCGCTCGCCGATCCACAGGAAGTGCGCCGAGCAGTCGTAGGGCTGTCCCGTCCGCGAGTCGACGCGGGTCAGGGCCTCCTCGTAGGGGAGGATGAGGGCCTCGTGGGAGGCGTAGAGGTCCACCGTGCGCAGGGATTCGTGGTTGACGCCCGCCGCGAGCATGAACCGCATCGCCCGGTCGATCTCCGTCGCGACCGTCTCGTAGCGTGCGTAGGCCGGATTGGCCATGAACCCCTTATTCCACTCGTGGACCTTGTCGAGGTCGGCGAAGCCCCCCGTGGTGAAGGCTCGGATGAGGTTCAGCGTGGCCGCCGAGCGCTGATAGGCCTCGACGAGCCGACGCGGGTCGGGCGTGCGGGACGGGCGGGAGAACTCGTGTCCGTTGACGGCGTCGCCGAAGTAGGAGGGGAGCGTGGTCCCGTCGCGGGTCTCCGTCGGGGCCGACCGAGGCTTGGAGTACTGGCCGGCCATGCGCCCGATCTTGACGACGGGGACCGACGCCCCGTACGTGAGGATGACGGCCATCTGGAGGATGGTGCGGATCTTGGCCCTGATGTGGGAGGCGGTCGCCTCCTCGAAGGACTCGGCGCAGTCCCCGCCCATGAGGACGAAAGCCTCGCCCCGCGACGCGGCGGCCATCTCCCGCTGGAGCCGGTCCGCCTCGCCGGCGAACACCAGCGGGGGCAGGGTCCGCAGATACGCGACAGTCGCCTCCAGATCGCCCGCGTCCGGCCAGTCCGGCTGGTGTCCGGCCGGACGGTCCCTCCAGGCTCTGACGGAGGTCGCGTTCGCATCGTCTGCGTCGGTGAACATGACGACGATTCTAGTCCGGTCCGCCCGGCTCCGGCGGTCGCCGGCCGCGGGCGTCGGGCAGCCCGCTGCGCGTCGGGCCGCCCGCACCGCCCGTCAGCGAACCTCGAACTTCTGGCCGATGGCGCCCATGAGGTTGGCGAACCACCGCTGGGAGACGTCGAAGGCCTTGTGGCCCTTGATGCGCGGGAAGGCGATGCACGAGAGCTCGTCGCCGTTCTCCTCGTCCTGGCCGATCACGCCGGACGTGCCCTCCAGGGCGCAGTCGACGGCCATGTCCACCATCGAGCCGATGAGGGCCAGGTCGTCCGCGTTCGAATGCCAGGCGCGCGAGTAGTAGCCCGACTTCTGCACCATGACCTTCTCCGCGCCGATGCGCTCGGCGAACTGCTTGGCGAACCACTGGCCGGGATTGACGGTGTCGAGCTTGACGTGGCCGAAGGGGTCGCGCTCGACCTCCTCGCCCGCGGCCTCCTTCTCGGCGACGATCTCGTCGACCCCGGCGCCCTCGGAGAGGAAGATGTTGACGTTGCCGATCTCGTCCATGATGCCGCGCAGCCGCTTGGCCTCCCCGTCGATGTCGATGGACAGCTCGGGCAGGTAGACGGCGTGGACGTCCCACCGTTCCTTGGACAGGCCGAGGGCGGGCGCCCACTCCTGCTCGACGACCCACGCGTGGTAGTACTGGGCGGACTGGGCGGTCAGGTAACCGCAGTTGCGGCCCATGACCTCGTGGACGATGAGCATCCGGGGGTTGGACCGGTGCTCGCCGATGACGTGCTGGGCGAATCCCGAGGCCTCCTCGGCCGCGGTCCAGGCGCCCAGGGACTGGCGGATGGGAACGATGTCGTTGTCGATCGTCTTGGGGAGCCCCACGACCGTCAAGTCGTAGTCGTGCTCCTTGAGGTAGGCCGCGAGGTCGGCGGCCGTCGTCGGCTCATGCGTTTCGAAGGAGTCGCTTCTGGCTATGCGGGACATCACGCACCGTTTTTCCTGAGCCTCGCCCTTGCGGCGAACTCGGACGCCTTCTTCATGGCGGCGACCTCCTCGGGCTTCGTGTTGAACAGGTCGTAGAGCTCGCCCTTGGGGAAATCGTCTTTGATCGGTATGCGTGCGCCACCTGCGACGAGCAGGCCTTCGCCCGCCTTGATGGACTCGTCGAGATAGCCCGCTTCCTGCGTCGACAGGTCGAGTAGCTCGGCCCATGCCTTGCGGTCCAGAGGCGACTGCTTGTGCAGGAGGATGAAGTCGGAGTTGAGCACCATGTTGCGAGCCTCCTCGTGATCGAGCATGTACACGCTGTTCTGGGTGATGCCCGTTGCGATTAGGTTGAACTTTCGCCCCTCCGCCCAGAACTTCGAGAAGTACGTGATGATCGCGGGATGGCCGAACAGGCTCTGCACCTCGTCGATGTAGAGCCAGGTGGTGACGCCGCGCTCGACGTTCCGGTACATGCGGTTGCGCACGGTTTCCAGCACTGCGATGATGCCGAAGGCGCGCATGTTCTCTGAGAGGTCCTTGAAATCGACGTTCGTGATGCGCTTCTCTAAGGTGACGTTGCTCTCGTGGTTGAAGAACGAGAGCGCGCCCTTGACGTAGCGCTCGTAGCGAAGCGCTATCTGCGCGGCCTCCGCCTCGGGCTGCTGCATCAGGATGCGATAGAAGTCGCCGAGCAGGGGCAGCCGCCCCTCTTTCGAGCCCGTGGAGTAGGCGGCCTCGACGCATCTGCTGATGATCGACTTGTCGGCCTCCGGCAGGCCCTGGCTTCCCTCCGCCATGGTCGCCGAGGACAGGGCCAGGAACGCGTCGATCTTGAACGCCATCTGCGCGGCCGTCGACTGGTGGGCGACGTCGGAGAGGTCGAACGGGTTCA
>ERZ773022.1904-NODE-1904-length-13151-cov-5.277566_pt1 | contig 13151 bp, 16 predicted proteins | sample MGYA00580839_ERZ773022 | MGnify/ENA primary metagenome ERZ773022 (study PRJEB29015, sample SAMEA2738020) | human oral metagenome | biome: human oral; feature: human-associated habitat; material: dental | place: China | collected 2044 ... | reverse complement strand
CCCAAACCGGCGCGGAGAGGCCCGATCCTCCCATTTGTGTACACTATCGCGGCCCTCAAGGCTACCCACAGCTCATAGTTCAATAGTGTACACAAACGCCCCCATTCGGCGCGGAAAGGCCCCTTACCACCCATCTGTGTACACTATTGCGGTTACACGGGGTCGCCCGCGACACGATAGTGTACACAAACGCCCCAATCTAGCGTCCGAAGGCTCTTGCCACCCATTTGTGTACACTATTGTGATCCCAAGGCCACTCACAACCCAAGCCCGCAGCCCAACAGTGTACACAAACGCCCCAAACCGGCGCGGAGAGGCCCGATCCTCCCATTTGTGTACACTATCGCGGCCCCCCGGGCCGCCCACGGCTCAATAGTGTATACAAATGCACCCAAGGTACAGCAGAAGAGCCATCGCGAGTCCGGTACGTCGTCTCACCTCAGCTGCCTCTCGAAGAACGCTGCGATCTTGTCGAACGGGATGGCGTCCTTCCCGCCCCCGTCGTAGAGGTCGGTGTGCACCGCGCCCGGAACGATCACCAGCTCCTTGTTCTGGGTGTGGTCGCTTCCCCTCGTCATGTTGGCAAACGCGTCCTCGCTGAAGTACCGTGAGCGCGCCTTCTCGCCGGCCACAACTAACACCGCGCTGCGGATCTCATTGCTGTATCTCAGGATCGGCTGGTTGATGAAGGACATGCAGCCAGTGACGTTCCAGCCGCCGTTAGAGTTGAGTGACCTTGCATGATACCCGCGCCGCGTCTTGTAGTAGTCGTAGTAGTCCCTCACGAAGAAGGGTGCGTCGTCTGGGAGCGGATCAACCACGCCCCCTCCCAGCGCGTAGCTTTTGGCCCTGTAGTCTGTGGTCCTCTGCGCGTTCAGCGCCACCTTCTTCTGGTGGCGGGCCTCCTCGCTGTCTTCCGAGTCAAAATAGCCGTTCGCGTTGACGCGGGTCATGTCGTACATTGTGGATGCGACTGTCGCCTTGACCCTCGTGTCAAGGGCAGCCGCGTTGAGCGCCATACCGCCCCATCCGCAGATACCGCAGATGTCGATGCGCTCTGGGTCGACACGGTCCTGCACAGACAGGAAATCGACGGCCGCCTGGAAGTCTTTTGTGTTGATGTCGGGGGAGGCCACGTATCGGGGCTGGACAAGGGGTTTTTTGACTTCGCCGTTCTGTGTGGGCTTCCGAATGAGAGGAAGTACGAGCACCTCCTCTTTCCTGAGGCGGATTACTTTGGGCTGGTGATGAGGAAAGATGATTGCATTGCTGGGCGCGAGGGCATTCGTGTGGGCGATCTGGTCGGGCTGCCGCTGTTCTGCTCCGAGCAGAGCTGGGAGGGCGATATCCGCCCGTGGGCAAAGGAGAGATTCGGGGAGCTCCGCCTCGAGGGCTCCTTTCGACTTGCCTATAACGGCTCGGTGTTCGTCAAGGAGGGCCTGGGGTACCTCCGGGCGCTCGACGGGCTGGTCGACACCTCATCGGAAAGCGGGCTCGTGTTCCGACCGCTTTCACCGGCGCTGGAGGTTCCGCTCTGCCTAGCCTGTGGCAGGCGTTAGACCCTCACTCCTATCGCAAAGCGCTTTCTGGATCAGCTGCGAGCTGTGTTTGCCGCGTGCGGAAGAGAGGACCATTTTGCGCCCTGAGCAGAAAGACGCACTCTATGCTCGCACCGGCCCAGCCGCTGGGATAAGAGTGCTGATGGGCAGATCATCGAGTACACTCGCGACGGCGGCGAGGTGGGGTGCGTCATGGCTCTGCGCCTGAGCAGACCTCAACCGGCGCGAAGGCCCGGGGCATCGCAGTGATCGCGTGACGGTCCCGTGGGCTGGCGGCAGGGCAGCCCACGGGGCCGGCCTCGTCATGTCGCGCGCCTCGCCAAAGACCGCGAGGGAGACAATGTTACTTCGTGTGAACGAGTCTCCCCTTGTCTGAATGGCGGGCACCGGCTATGGACACACTGTGTCCATGTGATGGGAGATACCGGTGCTTGGCGCATCACCAGCGTCGCATGCCGGACACGAGGGAGGGGGAGACCGTGAGCGCTTTGTACGACTGCAACGTCATCATCGACCTGGAGTTTACCTACGTGCCCAAAAAGAGGAGAAGGGGCGGCCTCACCACCGAGATCATAGAGGTCGGCGCCGTGAAGGTGGATGCCGCTGGCACCGTCGCAGGGGAGTTCAGCCACATGGTCAGGCCCACCCTCGCCCCGGGCGTCTCCGGAAACGTCCGCAGAATGACTGGCATCGGCAGTGAGGACGTGGCGTACGCGCGGCCGCTCGACGAGGTGCTGGGGGCCCTCGGCGAGTGGATGGGGGCCGGCAGGGTCCGCATCGTCACGTGGAGCGACACCGACCGCAGGCAGATCGCCAAAGAGTGCGCCGTCAAGGGCATCGAGCCCTCCCTCCCCACGAGGTGGCTGGACATCCAGAGGATCTACCCCCGCCTCATGGGTATGGGCAAGGGGTGCGTGTCTCTTGGCAGGGCCGCAGACTGGTGCGGCATCGCCAACGACAGGCTCTCCGCGCACCGCGCCCTCTATGACGCGCAGGTCACGACCGAGATCTTCCTCATGATGGCCTCCGGCGAGTGTGCGAGCCACCGCGCGCGGGTCGAGGCCGAGCTGGACGGGCCCAAGGAGGGCACCGTCTGCTCGTCGAGCATAGGCGAGAGCTGCGGTGGCCTGGCGGAGCTGCTCGCGACCCTCAAGGCGCAGGAGGCGACGCCCTCCTGACGTGTCTGCCGGCGACCCCTGACGCGCCTGCTGGTGACAATGGGCGCGCAGGCTTCTCACAAGCTCAACCCACGAGCTTGCCAGCATCCTCCCGCAAAGTGCCGATGGGTGGGCTTTTACAGATCTATGGGGCAAGGACTGCAATGGGCGCCACGTACACTCCGTCGGTGCGACGGTAGGCGTAGTCGCCTAGGCCTTCCAGCACCAGCAGAAACGCAGGGGACCTCCCTCCTGCGCGCCTGATCTTGTCCGAGAGGCGCAGCAGGTTCGCCGCTGCCTTCTCCGCTTGGTTGTGGCCGATCTTCACCTCAATGCCTGCCCAGGCTCCGTCCGCCGCCTCTACGATGGCATCCACCTCCAGGTCGTCGCGGTCTCTATAGAAGTACACGTCGCCGTCCTGCGACTGCGCGTAGACAAGGAGGTCTCGCATACACAGTGACTCGAACAAAAATCCGAACGTCTCGAAGTTGCCGAGCAGCTTCCCGGGCGTCAGCCTCAGCAGGACAGCCGGGATGGAGGGGTCAACGAAATGGTACTTGGGCTTCTTGCTTATGCGCAAAGGGGAGCGCAGGTGAGGCGCCCAGGGGCCGATTTCTTCGAGAATGAACGTGTCCTCGAGCACGGACGTGTAGTCATCCACCGTCTCCTTGGCCAGTGGCTCGACGCCAGGCTCCGCCGTCATGTCGCGGATGAGGGTCTTCGGTGTCGCAGCCCGCTCGGCGTTGCGTGCGTAGGACAGCATAAGTCGGCGCATCTTTGCGGGGTCGCGCCGCACGCTGTCGATCTTGTGCATGTCCTCCCCGAGGAACAACTCGACGTAATTACGCGCGAGTCTGTCTGCGCGAGTGCCCGGTGTCGAGAGGTTGCCCGGCCATCCGCCGCGCACGACGAGACCGGCGAGCTTTTCGGCGTCCATCTTGGGCGCCATTGCCTGCGGGCTCTTGCCGGCGAACAGCGCCCGTATGGACACCTCGCCCGACGACGTACCCGACTCAAGTAGTGTCATCGGCCTCATGTGCAGTCGCTCGATGCGGCCGATGCCGCTGTGTGCGGGCCTCTGCTCGCGAGGGGTTGAGGAGCCAGTGAGGACGAAGGTACGCTCCTTGCCACTGGCGTCGATAGCCGCACGCACCATGTCCCATAGCTGCGGCACCTCCTGCCATTCATCGATGAGGTGCGGAGAGGCGCCTCGCAAGGCGAGCTCGGGTGCCGCCTCTATCATGTCCCGGCTTGGCGTTGCACCCTCGGAGCTCATGGCGACGGTTGCCGAGTTCGCGAACGCGTACCCGGTCCACGTCTTGCCGCAATACTTCGGTCCTCTGATATTTACCCCGCCAAAGTCCTCAAGCGCGAAGGCGACGTGGCGGTCGAGGATGCGCGGGATGTAGGCATCGTATTTGAGCGTTCCATAAGAGAACTCGTCCATAGCAGACACTACCCTTTGCCTTTTATATCTCTCTGTTTTGCGAACATTATAGAAGACGTATTGCGAAATTATTTTCTACGTTTTGCGGTGTACCAAAGCGTTGTTTTGCGGAATACCCAGACGCCGTTTTGCGATACCTTGGCAATTTGCTATCGGCTGCCAATGCCGCTCCCGCCTCCGCCAAGTGGGAGAAACTCGTCCATCACATCAAACAGGGCGTCGACGTTGGTGCATGGCCTTTGGGATGAGGGGCTCTTGTTCCCGATGCCCGCATGATGGCGACGGAGTCTCGCCACGTTGTCCATCGCCGCGCCTCGCAATCCCGCAAGCATATCGAAGACCCCATCCATGCTCTTGCTATACGATATCCCAAATTCCTTTTTGAATACATCGTTCAGCGTATTGCAGCAGGTGTGGCTGTCCATCGGGGCCGTCGTGTAGCGGAGATGCGCAAGTAGCCACAGCTCGAAGCAAGGGTTTGACCACAGCGCGTGGTACGTCGCAAGCTCCCTCGTCTGTGCACAGCAGGCCGCAACCCGGTCGAACTCCTCGTCCGAGAAGTTGTCCTTGTCGTAGACGAGCCACACATGGTCGTATATATTGGGCGACGCGCGGCAGGACTCCTGCGCGTACTCAAGCAGGTCCATGGTGTGCCTACCGGTGCCGCGCACCACCACGTCGACCTTCCTGCCGTTGGCGTCTCCGAGCAGGTCCCTCATCTTGTCAAAGTACTTGGGTTCCGTCTTCGTGCCCTCGGTCACTATCAGGTGCCTGGTCATCTGAGCGGTCCTGCGAGTCGGCGAGCCCTGTCGGACGGCGCCTCGCCACGCCTTGTTCCTATCGCTTCGCTTGATTGGCTTCCTACTCATGTGCGAGCACCCACTCCTCCATACGCGTAAGGTACGGGTCGGCACCGTAGCGGCCTGCGAGGTACTGGCGATCGAAGGCGGCATTCTTGCTGACCAGGTTACCGTTGCTCTCGTGTATGTCAGCGAGCGACCAGAGCTGGCTCGACTCGCCCTCGTCCTTTGCGGCGAACCAGATCTCGTCGCGACGGAAGACATCGTTGCGCATCGCAGACACGTCCTGCGATGTGAAGAAGAGCTGCGCCCCGTGCTTGTTTATCTCGGGATTCTTGAATAGCAGCGTCACGAACCTGAGGAGCTTGGGATGGAGCTTCGCGTCGAGCTCGTCGACGGCAATGAAGGAGCCGCACCTGAGGGCTCGGAGCAGGAAGCCGGTGAGGCAGAGCATCTTTTGCGTGCCGGCGGACTCGTCTAAGAGGCGGAGCTCGTACGTCGTGCCCTTGACTTTGTGCTTCACGAAGACCTTCTGCCCGCCCTGCTCGTCGTCGGTCTCAGTCCGAAAGCCGTCGATCCGGATGTCGACGGACCGCAGGAGGCTCGTGATTTCGTCGGAGCGTCTGTCATCGAGCATCCGCTCGAGCGTGAACTCCACATAGGGGCTGTTGTAGTTGAGGAAAGTCGATCTGACGAACCAGCTGGCGGCGTCCTGCACAGCGTCTAAGTCACTGTTCATTGCCAGGAACGAGAGGTACGGTATGGTGGCGTTGAAATTCGTGGACACCTTGGCGCGCCTCAGCATCGGACCTAAGCTGACCTTATCGTCCTCACGCGTGAACAGCATCGCGGAGCGTGAGCCCCCAACCTTCCGCCGCTTGAGGGCCTCGTACGATATCTCCTGCTCGTTGGATACCTCCAGCTCGTAGCGGTACTCGTGTCCCTTCGTCCTGAAGTACAGCTCGAAGCTTGACGGCGCCTTGGAAGTCGCGTCGTCGAAGGCGAACGGGCTGCATCTTCTCAGGCCTATTCGCCCGTCGCCGTGGTCCCCGTCACGCGTGAGCGCGACGATTGGCACGGCAACTGCACCACAAACGTATTCGAGGGCGCGGTAGAGGTTGGTCTTGCCCCCCGCGTTTGGGCCGTATACGGCTGCGATGGGAAGGAAGCTCTGCGAGTCTCCGCTAGTGATCAGGGAATCCGAGAACTCTTTCATCTGCGTTGCCTGCATGCTGAATACCGTCTCGTCCCTGAAGGACCTATAGTTGCTGAAAGTGAATTGGCAGAGCATTCTCGTTTCCCCTTCTGGCATCAAAGAACTGAATTTTACACTTTAAGAATTATTATCATAAATTAATTTTGATATTACCAGATTAAGTGACATAATCAAGTAATTTAGAACAGTAATTTGAAACCTCTGTTAGCTCACCGCCGGCATGGCGAGGCCCCGCCCTCGCCATGATGTCGTCGGCAGATACTTACCCCATGAGCTATATCGTCCACACGGGTACGGCTTGCACTCCTCTGGTTTCGTAATGCGGTTCCTGCGTCTGGCAGATAACGTGCCCGAACCCGACCTCAGGTACCTCTATGGCCTCAAGACGGTTAAGGTTACTGACGGCGTCCGTGCCGACCATCGCGCTGGTCTTCGTCTCTGTGGGGTGTAGGACATGTCCTTCCCGGATGGCCAGGTCTATCTCGCGCTTCTTGGAATCGTGGTAAAACCACACGTCGAGAGGGTTCGCGCCCGCGTTCATGGGGTGGTATGCCTGAGGTCCCGTAAGGACAATGCGACCTTTCTCTTCGCTTTGGTCGACAATCCACTTCATTGGTGAGAATAACTCGGGAACGCGCTGAACCTCATCGATGATGAGGGGCAGGCTCTTCGACTCGAAGAGGAGCGTGGCATCCTGCTTGGCAAGGACGTAGTCGCGAGGTGTCTCCATCGAGACATAGCCAAAGCGATCGCCAAGGTGCTCCTTGAGTGTCGTCTTGCCAACCTGGCGCTCATCGGTGACCAGCACTACCTTGCCTTGGCTGAGCATGGCATCGATCGTGCCTTCGATTTCGCGCTGGATATATGATTGCGCCTACGAGGTAGGTAAAGATCAGGAAGAGCGTGAACGTCTTCAGGTTGGCCGGTGCGTGTCTGCCCGTTTTTGCCAGCAGGGCCAGCACATCCGGTGTGGAGGGGCCTCCCTGCTCGGCGTACTTGCGGCTTGGGTCCACGCAGAGGGCCTGGCAGAGGTCCTCTTGGTGAATTCTCGTGACGGAACCGTCGTCGCCCGTCACGCGGTCGTACCTCTCTATCACGACGGTGCTCTCGACGCCAAAGGACACAAAGGACGTGTGGGCTGCCGGAAGGCTGATCGAGGCGGCGAGCCGTAGGCATAGGTGCTCGTCGAGCGCCTGGTTCTTGTAGCCGGACACACCTGGCTTGAGTATGTGCGTGGTCGCCGCGTCCCCTTCGCAGCGGTACCATGTGCCCCGCGTCAGCCGTAACGCGATCTTGGACTGCGCTCCTCCCAGGGACCATCTCTCGGATTGTCCGTTAGAGGTTTGCCAGGGGCTGGACGATCTCAGACGCATGGCGCGGATCGTGCCCTCCATTTCTTTGGCGGACAGCTCAATGAGGCGTCCCACCCGGCTGTCAATGAGTGCCCTTTCCGATTCTGGGACGATCTGTACGGCTCCAGGGCAGTCGAGGCCGACGTGCGAAAGCAGGGTAAAGGGGCTCTCGCCCGAGCAGCCATACCTGTCCGCGATATCGGTGCGAACGGTCGGGTCGTCTGGGAGGAGGCCCATGAGGTAGGGGCGTACCACGTGCTGGCGGTACGTCATGGGCGAGAGTGGCATAAAGAGCGAGACCGGAGCGCCAAGATAGTCTGGGGCATAGGAGAAGCTGAGGGCGCCGTTCTCGTCCTGCCGGACGTGCCCGGCGAGACGACCCGCAATGTAGAGCGCCATCTCGCGGATGCCGCTGCTCACAGTCCAATCCCCCAGCTGTCTGCCGGGTCGTATGCCCCGCGTGCCGCCTTATTCACCAGGATGTTGGTCTTATCGTCGCGCACCTCGCCTGCATCTGCCGCCTTGACCTCGACGTTAAGGTTTTGCCCCGAGGGCGCTCAGGAGCGAGATGACCCTGTCGATGCTCATGTTGTGCAGCTCGCCGTTTTCGGCCGCGTACACGGTTCGCAAGGGGACGCCCGATGCCGCAGAGAGCTCTCTGCGGTTCAGGCCCCGCATCTCGCGCAGCGAGCCTATGAGCGTGCCCGCCTCGACGCTTGAGGATATGACCATGGTCCGTCCTGTGCCTAGGCTTGTGCACTATGCTGCAAGTATCGCAGATAGTGCAGCGTGTTGCACTTGGCGTATCCGGAGGAGTCTGGAGAAATAAAAGACCTGAGATGTCAAATTGGCAGCTCAAGGCCTGCGGAGCAGGATGGCTCCTTGGGGGTCAGAGTCCGTGACCCCAAGTCATTTGTGGGGAACTCTGTGGAAGCAATTCTTAGTCACGACGCGAAGGATCGCCAGCACGTCAACGGATTCCGCAGAGCCGAAGTCGTCGAACGCCTTCTTCACGCTTGCGTGACCCGCGATACTCGCGAAGGTGTAGGCGTCGGCCTCGGGGCCACCTACATGTGCTGGAGTCCAGCGTCGGTCTGCACGAAGCAGCCTATGACACCGGCCTCCTCGATGTCCATCACGTCGGCGAGGAGCTTGATGCCGCAGTCGTAGGCGAAGGTCTTCGTCTCGTAGGAGAAGTCGATGGAGCCGGTCTTGTAGCCGACGTTTCGGGTGTAGTCTCCCAGTTCCGTTACCGAGATCAGAAAAATCATGATCTCCTTGGCGTTACGCCCTGCGTGTATCAGGCGGCGTGGTGAGTTCAGTGCGGTGGAGACGGTTTCCTGCTGGTATACCTCGGCGGTCTTCTCGTCACGCTCCGTCAACGCCGTACGGGTCCCTTCAACGGTAGATGAGGCTACCTGTCGCTGCGCTTTCGGCTTCTGTTGCTCGTCGCCGCCCTGCTGCCCCGCTGTCCTTGACCCTGCGTTTGCGCGCCATCCTGTTCACCGTCCATGTAGACCGCCTTTCACATCAAGCAGGCAAAGGAAAAGCTTGCTTCCGATTTCGCGTTGGGAACAGGCTATTGGTGCATCACAAAGTGCCGTGAAATCAGGGTTGCTTGCTGAATTTTCGGTCTCAAATAGAGTACCTGACCGCCCGCTGTACGCTTACTGAGTGATAATTGGCTCAATCATTGAGCGAAAAGGCGGTCATTCCATGGCAGAAAACCCTATAGACAAGTACCTCCGCACGGGCTCTCCCGAGGAGTCCAGCTGGCGCAGCGTCATTCTCTTTGGGCGCAATGTGGCGTCCTACAAGTTCTCCCTCGCGCAGGCCCTCTTTGACCTCGCCAAGCAGGACAAGGACGCGGTCACCCTCGGCCAGCTGGCCGATCCCTACACCCGCCACCTCTGCGAGCATGTGGCGCACTCGCCCAAGCAGGCTACCAGCCGATCCAGCAAGTTTATCGACGCGTGCGCCAGCTATAACAAGGGTGAGGTCTCGCACGACCAGCTCATCACCACGGCTGTGCAGCTCGGCTTCAACAACGTGCTCGACGCCTTCCACGTTGTCAACCAGGGCAATGTGCCCGTAAAGTTCTTCGAGAAGGACTTCTCGCGCGGCCGTAAGCGCCTCGTACTCACCGATGAGGTCTTCAAGCTTGTGAACTCCGGCGAGGCCGACAATATCGTCCAGGAGACCGAGTCGCGCTGGAACCTTGTCGAGACGGCCTGGGAACAGAGCATATCGTCGAATCTCCTGCGTATATCCTATGACGAGCTCGGGCAAGCGTTCGTTGCCGAATCCGACGCGCGCCGCAAGGACGTCACCTCGGCGCGCGGCTCGCTTAACGGCTACCAGAAGGGCCACTGCTTCTACTGCTACGCGCCCATCGACGCAGCCGATGGCACCGTGCGCACCGAGGATGGCCTCGTCCTGCCCCTAGGCAAGAAGCCCAATCTCTGCGACATGGACCACTTCTTCCCGCATGCCCTAGCCGGCCAGGTACCGGAGGTTAACTGGGACGGCGTGTGGAACCTCGTGCTGGCGTGTCCCGACTGCAACCGCGGCGCGGGCGGCAAGTTTGCGCGCATCCCCGCGACCGAGTACCTGGAGCGCCTCAACCGCCGCAACGAGTACCTCATCGGTAGCCACCACCCGCTGCGCGAGACGCTCATCGCGCAGACCGGCGCCACACCGCAGTTGCGCTGGGAGTTCCTCAAGAAGGTTGATAGAATCACATCGGGACTTTTGCCCGGCGAGCGTTGGAAAGCGGAACAACGCGAGGCCTCGGTATTCTAGGATGGAAGGCATGTCAGCAACACAGGACACGATCGGCTACTACGACGCCAACGCGCGGAGGTTCATATCGGATACCGCCAACGTCGAGTTCGGGGCGCTGCAGCGGGCGTTCGCAGGAATGTTGCCCGAGGGTGGCCGCATTCTCGATCTGGGCTGCGGCAGTGGCCGTGACTCTCTGGCGTTCCTAAAAGCGGGATTCCTAGTCGATGCAGTCGACGGTAGCGCCGAGATGGCCAAGGCCGCGAGCGAGCTCACCGGTCTGCCGGTCGCGCACGCGCTCTTCGCCGACTATGAGCCCGTAGGCGTCTACGATGGCGTCTGGGCCTGCAGCAGCCTACTCCACGTCCCCGCAGCCGAGCTTCCGGTCATCATCTCCAAGTACGCGGCTGCCCTCAAGCCCGGCGGCGTCTTCTACCTCAGTTTCAAGCTCGGTGACCACGACGGCATGCGCAACGGCCGCTGGTTCACCGACATGACTGAGGGTTCCTTCCGCAGCCTCATCGACGGTGTGGACGGTCTGACGATCGACCGCATCGGCGTCACCTCCGACGTCCGTCCCGACCGTGCCGACGAGAAGTGGCTGAACGCCTGGTGTCGGCGTGGCTAGTATAGTATCCACGAAGTAATGGCACTCTAAGTGCGGCATGCTCCCATTAGCGGAGGGCGAGGATGGGAGACATGGTTTGGCAGGATCGAAGACGGCGGTGGCGCTGGGGGCGGAGGAGTGCGTGCCTCGAGTGCGTCGCGCGCAGGCGTACTGCACAGGTCTAGGCCGTCTCCAAGGCTCGGTTCCTGCCCTCGCGGATGCCTCTCATGATGGAGTCCACGTGCTCGCCCGTGACATGGGCGAGCTGCCCCGGCGTCATGAACAGTGGGACATATCCGAATGCATGGTATCAAACCTTTCTGCTGTTGCTTCTGAGAACGAACACCGCTCCCTCAATCCCTGAGGTTGCCTATCACCTGGTGGCACTTACAGGTCGCGGTGAGGTGAAGAATATCATGGATTTGTTACTATATGATATTAAAATCATAATTTGATTTAAACTAATCCGTAGAGGTTAAATGCTTTGTTGGTGATTGATATATTCTGTTGCAAAGCGTTGCACCGTTCATCGAACGGAACGGTACACATCGCCGCACAGCGTGCACATCTAGAGACGGGAGGCAGCAGGCCATGGCAAGTGCCCTTTTGGAGTTGAGGAAGCGAGCGGGATTCAAGAACGCGAAGGACTTCGCCGCTGCCGAGGGCATAGCCGAGGCCACCTACGCCCGCTACGAGTCCAGCCCTGAGAAGATCCCCCTCAAGAGTGCCTGGCGGCTAGCGAACCGCTTTAACGTCTCCATTGACGTCATCGTAGGTAGGCAGCCCGTGGACGTGGCCAGTCTGCGTGGCGAGGTGCAGGAGGCCTACGACGCCCTCTCCGAGCGCTCCCAAGCGTCACTCATCGATTACCTAAATTACCTTGAAGAACGCGATGAGCGTGATGCAGCCAAGCAAGCGAGTGAAAGGCGACGCCGCTACGATACGCTGTGCTATCGCCTTGAACAGGTCTTCCTCGCAAAGCTTGAGGAGAGCGACCCGGACCTCTTCGTCTTTGGCGCAGGCGAGTGCATGCGTAAGGCATTCGAAAAGTTCCTGAGCAGGCGAATCGACGAGAGGCAAGAACCGGAGGTACACGACTCGGTTACCCAGATCATGGCTGCCTACGACCGCGCTCACGGAACCTTCCAGCACGGAGAGTGGACCATCGACTACGAAATCACCGACTTGCGAAACCCCCGCATCCGCACGGAATGCGGCGGCGCACTTGCGCGGAAGGGAGGTGACAACCAGTAGCCCATAAAACAAGGCGGCCCGCAGGAGCGGCAACTCCCACGGGCCAGAGTCCGTTCCCAGAGGCAAATCCAAGAAAGGACAGGTGACAGTATATGTCATCGATTCCCGCATCTCCAAATTCCGCATGTTCTCGCGTCGGCAAGAGGACGCTTCAGCGCTTGCGCCGCGAGGCCGGCTACCGCTCCGCGAAGGACTTCGCGGAAGTCCTCAACATCCCCAGCTCCACCTATGCTCGCTATGAGCGCGCCATCGAGTGTCCCGAGTGTGGGATACCTCTCGCCGCCGCTTGGCAGATAGCCGACGCCCTCGGCTGCTCCATCGACCTCGTGGTCGGCCGCGAGGACATAGACGCACGTGACGCCAGAACCATCGATGAGCGTGTGGCCGTGCTCTCACTTACCAACCAAGAGGCCATCATGGGCTTTCTCGGCTATCTGGAGCAGCTTGAGGCCAGCAAGCCCCGCAGGTCGGTGATGTGATGTGGCTAAGACAAAGAAAGACATCAAGAGCCAGGGTTCAATCGTCCAATTTGAGAAGGACAGGTCCAAGAGCAAGTGCCGCAAGTGGCAGCTTCTCGTATCCATGGGTAAGGATCCCAGAACGGTCAAGTATGCCACCAAGGCAGGGGTGTTCCATGGCTCCTATACGGAGACGACCAAGGCGTTGCGTGACTTCATCGATGAAATCGAGCAGGATAAGATCCAAAGGCTGCACAGCCTATACGTTCGAGGAATACCGCGACTGCTATCTAACCTGCATTCCCGACTTTTGTATGACGTGAACTGACTGCCTCCACATCATGTGGGTGATTTGTGCATGGGAGCCTGTCAGGCTCCCATATCTTGTGTTCTGGAACCACGTCATATATCATTATGTATGACGTGGTTCATTGACGGCAGGGAGGGCGGGGATGGCCCTGACAGGGCAGACCGACAGGCGCACGGGCACCGTGTACGTGTACGAGGCCGAGGCGAGGTG
>ERZ773022.1901-NODE-1901-length-13159-cov-12.325397_pt1 | contig 13159 bp, 12 predicted proteins | sample MGYA00580839_ERZ773022 | MGnify/ENA primary metagenome ERZ773022 (study PRJEB29015, sample SAMEA2738020) | human oral metagenome | biome: human oral; feature: human-associated habitat; material: dental | place: China | collected 2044 ... | reverse complement strand
ACCACAGCAGGAAGTCCCCCAGCGAGGAACCGGTGAAAGAACCGTTGCCAGAGCGAGTGGATCCCCAGGTCTCGCCGGCTGCGGGCTGGATGGGAGTGGCCATGACGCGGTCGGCGAAGGCGCGGGCGTTGGACGCGTGGGTTATCGCCGCCGTCGGGTCGTTCTCGATCGCCTCGCGGGCCGCGCGCAGGGCCTGCTCCGCATCGTTGAGGGTGGAACGCACCTGCAGGTCGATGGCGCCCCTGCGCCCCTGCACGTAGCGCTCGGCCTGCGCGACAGCGGATTCGGCGAGGGAGAGCTGCGCCTGGGCGCTCGAGCGGGCCCTGTTGTAGGTCTCCTCCTCGCTGCGCAGGGGAGCAAGGGCGGCGTCGAGGGTCGCCTCTGCCGTGCGCAGTTCCTCGAGTGCGATCAAGGGGTCGCCGATGCCGCTCCGCGCGCTCTGGGCCTTGTCGACCGCTGTGTGCGCGTCCGCGATCAGGGGAGCGAAGGCGACCTGGTCGGCGCCGAGGCGGGTGACGTCCGACAAGTCGGAGGTGATCGAGGCGATCGCCCTGGTCAGGGTGTCCTCGATGGCGCTGAGGTCGTTCTTCGCAGCGAAGATGGCGTCCATCTGGTGGTTCGCCATCGCCATCGCGCGCCGCGCGGTGTCCAGGGCGTTGGCGGCGGCCAGGCGCTCGGCGTAGGCGCGGTAGACCTCGACGAGGTGGCGGTCCAACGGGTTGGAGGTGACGGCCCTCTCCGCATACTGGGCGGGAGTGACGAGCTCGTTCTTGAGGTCGGAGATGCGGTGGGCGAAGGTCTTGGGGGTGAAGCGCTTGGGGTCGATGCCCAGCTCGCGCACGATGAGGGTGATGAGGCGGGTGGAGTCGGCGGCGTCGTAGATGGAGAAGGTGGAGCGCAGGCCGGCGGCCTCGTGCTCGCGGCGCAGGATGCGCACGCAGGCGGAGTGGAAGGTGGAGACCCACATGCGCTCGCCGGCGGGGCCCACCAGGGCGGTGACGCGCTCGCGCATCTCGGCGGCGGCCTTGTTGGTGAAGGTGATGGCCAGGATCTCCCCGGGGCGGGCGCGGCGCGTGGCGATGAGGTGGGCGATGCGGCGGGTCAGGACCCGGGTCTTGCCGGACCCGGCGCCGGCGATGATGAGCAGGGGCGAGCCGGAGTGGGTGACGGCCCGCCTCTGGGCGGGGTTGAGGTCGCGGGTCAGCTCATCCGGGTCGACGGCGGTGGGGGCTGCGCCGTAGGGGGCCGACGGCGCACCGGTGGCGGCCCGGGACCGGGCGATGAGGGCCGCGGTCTCGGCCTGGCGGTCCTCCCAGGTGGGGGCGACGGCGGCCCTGTCCTCGGCGCTGGGCGCCCAGTCGTCCTCCGGGCCGTAGTCGGGCTCGCCCCCGGGCTCGTCGGGGGCGTCGACGTCGGCGAGGGAGTCCTCCCAGCCGTCGTCGGCCGGGGCAAGGGCGGGCAGGACGGTCTCGGCGGCCGGCGCGCGGCCGGCGCCGTCCGACCCGGGTGCGGACAGGGCGCCGAAGAGGGGGTTCATCGCATTCATCGTGGGGTCAAGAGTAGTGGACGGGGACGCGCCCTCACGCGCCCGAGCTCGGTGCAGGGGCCGGGCGGCCCAGTTCCCCCACCCCGAGGAGCAGCCGACGCCCGCCCGGTCATCCGGTCTGCCCCGCCACGGCTACGGCGCCGCCCAGCCCACCCGCTCCGGGCCCCGCCAGCGCCCGCGCGATCGTCCGGCGCGCTCCGGGTTCAGGCGCTCCGACCGAGTTCGTTCTCAACGGCGCGCCGGATCCACGAGGAAACGGATCGGTCGTCGGCATCGGCGCGTTCCCTGATCCTTTGGAGAACCTCGGGGGAGAACCTCACGGGGACCGGCGCAGAGAGTCTCCTCGACCGCCTCCGAGGGGGCCCCTGCGGCACCTGGTTGGCGGCCTGGGCGAAGAAGTCGTACTCCTGCTCCGCAGTCGCGGGGTCAATCCGAAGAGGTTCGCCGACGTGCGACAGGACCTGACTCCTGCTCCGCAGCCGCGGGGTCAATACTCATGTCGATCCTTTCTGCAGACAACGGTCGTGTCGGTCGCGTCGTCCTCGGCGCGTCCCGTCCCGGGGAAGTCGAGGATGCGGTCCGGGACCCGGCGCACCTCCGCCTGAGCCCCGCCTCCGGGGAGTCGGCCTGCCCGCTGGCCGCCGCGTCACCGACGCCGTGCCTGAGTCCCGCCCCCGGGGGAGTCGTTTCGGTGATGTCACCTGGGCTCGCATTGTGCCAGGTGGGATCGCGCGGATCGAGCGCAGATGGATTTCGTCGCGCTGGGCTCGCACGGCGCGAGGTGGGGTGGATTCCGTTGAGCTGACCTGGCATTACGCAAGCCGGACCCGACCCGCGCCGGCCCCGGCCGCCCCGGGATTGGTCCGGGAACCGGCCCGAGGTCGTCGCGGACCCGATCCCGATCCCCGCCCGATCCCGTCCCGCCCCGGCCGACCGCGAGCACGTCACCTAACCCGCGAGAACGTACCCCTGGCAGACGTTCTCGCGGGTTACCCGGCGATCTCGCGGGTCGGGTGACGTTCTCGCGGGTTACCCGGCGATCTCGCGGCCCGGACGGCGTCCCGCTGGCGGACCCGGACAGTCCCGACGACGAGGCTATGGCCCGCACCGACTCCGGGCCAGCGCGGACCGAATGGCTGACCAGTCCGACGGCGAGGACGGCGAGGCGCCGACTCCGGGGGCGTGGCGCCGCCCTTCTGGCCGGGCATGGGCAGAGGAGCCGAAGAAGGAGTCCATCGCGCTGCGCCCAGTCTTACTGGCGCACGGCGCCGCCCTTCACAGGTGCTTGAGGGCCTCTCGACGGCTGAGGGGCGACAGGCGCGGGTGGCTGTCGACGAAGCGGCGGACCCAGACGGGTGCGGTGCGGGCGTAGTCCCGCAGGGCCCAGCCGATGGCCTTGCGGATGAAGAACTCCGGGTCCTCCTGGTTGGCCTCGATGACGTCGCTCAGCAGGCCCGGGTCGGTACGGTCCTTGTGCTGGAGCTGGCAGATGATCGCACTGCGCCTGACCCACAGGTCCTCGTCGCGCGCCCAGCGGCGCAGGTGCTCGTCCTCGTCGGGATGCGCGAGCAGCACCGCCCCGACGGCGTGGCTCGTCTCGTCCACGAGGTCCCACCAGGCACCGGTGCGAAGGAAGTGCCGGTAGAGGTCCAGGGCCTCGACCCGCTCGACGTGCTCACCCCCGAGGCGGGCACGGACGACAGCGAGCACGGCGAGACGCTCCTCACGCCGCTCGGCCTCGTCCCACAGGCGGCGCAGCGTCGTCTCCCAGGTGGCGGCCTCCTCCCACAGCCACGGGTGGCGCCGCGCCAGGTCAACGGCCAGGCGGCGGGTCTGAGGGACGCCGACGCCGTACATCAGCATCTGCGACTTGAGATAGCGCCGGGCCTGCTCGGCGCGCTGCGGGTCACCGGCCTGCGCCAGCCCGGCGCGCAACTCCTCCTGGAAGGTGGCGACGGCCGCCGTGGGCTCAGCTCTCATGCGCCCAGTATCGCAGTCCCCGTGCCCGAGCGGGTGCCGTGGACGGTTGTCGGCGGCAGGCCCTCGGGGCGCCCGGCGCCCCCGCCTGCGCCCGCACGCGCCGGAGGCACCGCAGGATGAGCCCCGCCCCTGGGGCCGCTTCTACGCCGAGGACCGGATCGCGCCCTACATCGGCCCGGGCCGGGACGCGGGCTCACTGACCCGCCGTGAGGCCGGGCTCATCGAGCGGGTGTGCACTCGTCTGGCCGACGGCGACTTCGACGCTCCGCAGCCCGAGCTCACCCGCCGCTGCGCCCAGGAGCGCGGGGACCGCGTAGCCGTGGCCCGCACCCACGGGGACCTGTGGACCGGCAACGTCCTGTGGGTGCCGGCCGCAGAGGCGGCCTCCTGGGCTCCCCAGGGGGCCGGATGCGGACCCGGCGACGCTGACCGCGGCGCTCGCTCGGGGCCGGGCGGTGACGTCGTCGGCGTGCTCATCGACCCCATGGCCCAGGGCGCGCACGCGGAGACGGACCTGGCGGCGCTGGGCGTCTTCGGCCAGCCCCACCTGGAGCAGATCTACGCCGGCTACAACGAGGTGTCCGCCTTGGCGGACGGCTGGCAGGAGCGGGTCGCGCTGCACCAGCTGCACATGGTCATGATCCACGTCTACCTGTTCGGCGGCGGCTACGGGGCTCAGGCGGCCGCTCTCGCGCGCCGTTACGCCTGAGGCCGCCTTCGGGGCGGGCTCGCCGGACCACCCGGCCGTGGACGGATCCCCCGGGCCCCACGAGAACGACCACGCCCTCTCGCTGCACCACCTGCCAACGCGACCTTTTCACCTTGGAGATCCACCCGTGGCAGCCTCTCTGGACTCGCGTCGCTCGCAGCTCCACGATAGAGACGTGTATTCCGAGACGGTCCTGAGTGAGCAGCGCACGCTCTGGCGATCGGTGGGCGGCAGCGCCGCCATCATTCCCGCTGACGGATGCGTCGACCTCATCGTCCGCAGCGGGCAAGTGCTCCTGTGCGGCCCGCAGACTCGTGTCATCCGCGCTCCTGTCGACGTCGTTCACCCCACTGTCGGTTTGAGGCTGGAGGCGGGCACCGCTCGCGGGAGCCTGCCCGTGGCACTCAGCGAGCTGAGGAACCGAGTAGTGGAGCTGCGCGCCGTGTTGGAGCGGGAGGCGGCGGCCCTGTACGACCTGATGATGCGAGCGAGCAGCGCTTCCCGGCCGGACCTCGTGCTCTCTGCGCTGCTTGTCGACCAGGCGGAACCGTGGGTGACGGCGACGCGCCGACTCGCTCGGAGCGGAGCATCAGCCCGAGAGGCCGCCCGGGCTCTGGACTGGTCGGAACGCACGCTTCGCAGACGAATGCTGAAGAACTTCGGCTACGGGTACGCCACTTTGGTACGTGTCGAGCGAGCGCACCGGGCGCGCTCGCTCCTCCAGCGGGGACTTTCACCAGCCGACGTCTCAGCGATGACGGGTTATGCGGATCAGTCGCATCTGACCCGTGAGTTCGCGCGCATGGTCGGGGTGACACCGGCTCAGTTCTCCGAGGCCGCGAAGAGATCGACGCTATTGCCATCAGGGTCGAGTACCGTGGCGTAGCGCTGACCCCAGGGGGCGTCCCACGGCTTCGTGCGACCTTCGTATCCCGCTCCGGTGAGCCTGGCGTAGGTGTCATCCACGGCGTTCGCCGTCCCCTGGTCAAAGGCCAGGGCGATGCGATGGCCTCCCGAGGGCGACTCATAACCGGGGTCGAGACTGCGAATGAGATCGATGGTGTCCCATGCCAGAACGGTGCCGTCCTCGAGCCTGGTATCGACATGCGACTCGTCGCTCCCGTCAGGAACGGGCGCGCCAAGCAGACGGTAGAAGGCGAGCGAGGCGGACATATCGCGAGTCACGATGCCGATGAATCCGAGTCGTAGTGCCATAGCCCCACCGTATGCCGTCTACATCACCGCGTCTTGAACAAAACGGCCTCTCCCGAGGACGTGACCGACCCGGCTCGGCCTGGTGAGGCTCCCTGCCCGCCTGATGAGGCCGCATCCGCTCACACCGCAGAGTCTCAACGCCGTCGGCTCCGCTGGCAGGGTTTACCGCACGGCCCGCAGGAAGCGGTCGCGGCCGGTGAGGTCCTGCCCGGTGGAGGCCTCACGGAACCCGACGGCCAGGGCCGCCTCGCGCAGGGCCCGTCCCTGTCCGGCGTCGTGCTCCATGACGAGCAGCCCGTCGTCGCGCAGCAGCGCGGCCGCCCGGCGCACGAGGGCCACGGGCAGGTCCAGGCCGTCCTCCCCGCCGCCGAACAGCGCCAGGCGGGGGTCGTACGACGCGGTCTCCACGTCCTCAAGCGCACCCGCTGGCACGTAGGGCGGGTTGGTGACGACGATGTCGACGCTCCCATCCAGACCGGCGAGTGTGGAGGGCGCAGCCGCATCGGCCCGGAGGACGCGCACCCGTCCGGGCGCGTGCCGCTCGCAGGCGGCGACGGCGGCGACGGCGGCGTCGTCGGCCAGCTCGACGGCGATCACGCGGGCGGCGGGAACCTCGGCGGCGACGGCGGCCGCGATGGCACCGCTGCCGGTGCACAGGTCGACGACGAGCGGACCGCCGGCCACTCCCCCGCGCTCACGCGCCAGGACGGCCTCAATGGCGACACCGGCCACGACCTCGGTCTCGGGACGCACGATGAAGACACCGGGGCGGCACTCGAGTTCGAGGCCGCGGAAGAACATGCGTCCCGTGATGCGCTGCAGCGGCTCGCGGGCCGTCCGGCGTTGCACCGCCTCCTCGTAGGTGGCGGCGAAGGCCTCGTCCGCACCGTCAACCAGGGGCAACTGCGTCCCGAGGATCCACTCGGCGAGCTCCCGCGCGTCGTGCTCCGGGGAGGCGACGCCGGCGACCTTCAGCTTCTCCCCCGACTCGCGCACGAGCCGGCGCAGCGCGTAGCGGTCGAGGGCGCCGTCGCCCTTCACACCCGCCCGACCGCGGCCAGGCGCGCGGCCTCGTCCATCTCGATGGCGCTGGCGATGACGGGTCCGAGATCGCCGTCGAGCACCGCGTCCAGGTTGTAGGCCTTGTAGCCGGTGCGGTGGTCGGCGATGCGGTTCTCGGGGAAGTTGTAGGTGCGGATCCGCTCGGAGCGGTCCACCGTGCGCACCTGGCTGCGGCGCGCCTGCGCCTCGGCCTCGGCGGCGGCGGCGGCCCGCTCGGCCAGGAGTCGGGCCCGCAGGACCCGCATGGCCGCTTCCTTGTTCTGCAGCTGGGACTTCTCGTTCTGCATGGACACGACGATGCCGGTGGGCAGGTGGGTGATGCGCACGGCCGAGTCGGTGGTGTTGACGGACTGCCCGCCCGGCCCGGAGGAGCGGAAGACGTCGATGCGCAGGTCGGCCGGGTCGATCTGAAGCTCGCCGGGGTTGTCGGCCTCGGGCATGACGAGCACACCGGCGGCCGAGGTGTGGATGCGGCCCTGGCTCTCGGTGACGGGCACGCGCTGGACGCGGTGCACGCCGCCCTCGTACTTCAGGTGCGCCCACACCCCCTCCTGGGGCTCCACCGCGCCGCGTGCCTTGATGGCCAGGCGCACGTCCTTGTAGCCGCCGAGATCGGAGTCGGCGGCGTCCAGGATCTCCACGGCCCACCCCATGCGCTCGGCGTAGCGGGCGTACATGCGGGCCAGGTCGGAGGCGAAGAGCGCCGACTCCTCGCCGCCCTCGCCCGCCTTGACCTCGATAATGACGTCACGGGCGTCGTCGGGGTCGCGGGGCACCAGCACCTCGCGCAGGCGGTCGGCGGCCGCGGCCTCGGCGTCGGCGAGCCCCGGGAGCTCGGTGGCGAAGTCGGCATCGTCGACGGCGAGCTCGCGGGCGTCGGCGAGGTCCTCCGAGGCGGCCCGCCAGGCGCGGTGAGCGGCCGCGACCCGCCCGAGCTCGGCGTAGCGGCGCCCCAGGCGGCGCATGGCGCCCGGGTCGGAGGCGACGGCCGGGTCGGCCATGGCCCGCTCCAGGTCGGCGTACTCGGCGAGCAGCGGCTCGACGGCGGAGAAGTCCTCGCTCATGGTGTCCTCGGAGCGTCGGGGTGGACGGAATGCGGTGGTGAGAACCGGTCTCGGTGCGGAGCCGGACCGATCTCGACACGGAAATGAACCGATCTCGGTGCGGAAGTCGACCGATCTCGGCCAGACGCGACGACGCCGACGGGGCTCGTTCGGAGCGCCCGTCGGCGTCGTGCAGGCCGGCTACTTCTTGCGCTTGCCGTAGCGGGCCTCGAAGCGGGCCACACGACCGCCGGTGTCAAGAATCTTCTGCTTGCCCGTGTAGAACGGGTGGCAGGCCGAGCACACGTCCACACGGATCTCACCGGAGGTGACGGTGGAGCGGGTCTCGAAGGTGTTGCCGCACGTGCACGTGACGGTGGTGGGCACGTAGTCGGGGTGAATCCCCTGCTTCATGGTATCTCCTAGCACTCAGAGGGTCCCGGGTCCCACGCGGCGGCGCGGGTGAACCGGAGGCCGGAAGCGATTGTGCCACCGGTCCCTCGGGCGCACAACGAGACGACGGCGGTGGTCGCGTGATTCCGCGCACCAAGCACCTAGAAGGCCCGCAGGCGCCATGGCGCGCGCACGTGCTCGAGGAAGGTCGATGCGGCTGCACACTCCTGTCGGCTCAGGACCTGTGGCGGACACGGCGCAGCGCAAGACCCCCGCCGATCAGCGCCAGCACGACCAGCACCCCCAGGCCGACGGCGGGACCGGTCCTGGCCAGCGCGGGAACGGGCTTGGATGAGGACGTGGCGGCGACCGGGACCTGGGAGGCCGCAGCGGCGGCGCACTGGGTCATGACCATCTCCGAGCCCTCGAAGTTCCAGTCGATGTACTGGACCCTGGCCCCGCCTGACTTCAGGAGGAAGTCGTAGCCCCACGCCTCGGTGCCGACGTTCGCGCCCATCGTGTAGGTGGCGGTCACAACCTCGCCGGCCGCGCCGCTGACCTCCACGGCGCCGACCTGCACGCCATCGTCCCAGACCGCAATGGTGTAGGTGCCCGCAGCGCCGATCCGGACCTCGAACGTCAGGACGCAGCCCTCTCGATGGATGGCCGCGACCGAGGCCTCATCACTGTACTGCTTGTTCTTGGAGGTCATCCCCGGGTCGCCGGCGACGACGGCTCCCACTGTGCCCGCCGGCGACGACGCGGGATCCTCGACGGCGGGTTCAGCAGGATCGGCGGGAGCAGCGGGGGGCGCGGGCTCTGCCGAGGCCGGGACCCCCGGGTCCTCGACGGCACCGGCGTCGTCCTCACTGGGCGCCGCCGGATCTTCGACAGCGCCATCGGGGGCATTCTCACTCCTGCCGGACCCCGTCTTCGGCGCCTCGGGAGAGTCGGCAGGACCATTGTTCTCAGGAGCGGAGGCCGAGGTCCCGGTGGCGGTGGCAGTCGGCTCGGGCGAGCTGCCGCCCGTCGTCGTATTGGCCGCCGCCACCGGTGCGAGGAGCAGACCGACGCTCAGCACGGCACCGAGCAGACCGGCAGTGATGTGGGATCGCTTCACGGGATGTCCTTCGGGCGGAGAGGTACGGGTCACAGTCGACTGTACACCTGTTCCTTCGCGGACGACCAGCCAGAAAGTGACCGAGACCTCACCGGCCCCCGCCGGCTCGTCGCCGCCGCACGGGACGACGATTTCATCATCTCCCGCCCCTCGTCCGGCACCCGGACGCCAGAACAGTTGTCTCCGGCGCCCGGTAATTCATCAGTGCTTGCCGCTCGTCGACGCGAGCGCGACGGTGAGTCATGGCGGCCGCGGCGAGCGGCCCGCGCGGGACAGACATGAGGAGCGCAGCATGGGAGAGGAACACGGGAGAGTAAACGCCCCCGAGGACGCCGACACCGGCTGGATGGTGGAGCTCGACCGGGTGAGCGTCCTGCTCGGAGGCGAGCCGCGCGTGGACGGACTCACCTGGCGCGTCCCGCAGGGGCGCGTCTACGGGCTGCTGGGGCCGAACGGCGCCGGCAAGTCCACCGTGATCAACCTGATCACCGGTCTGCTCGCCGCGTCGAGGGGAAACATCAGGGTGGGAGGCCTCGATCCGGTCCGCGACGCGGTCGAAGTCCGCGGGCTGATCGGGCTGGTGCCGCAGAGCGACAGCGTCTACCCGGACCTGTCCGCACGGGAGAACCTCCGCTTCCACGGGGCGCTGTTCATGGACTCGGTGAGCGAGATCCCCGACCGGATCGAGAAGACCCTGGAGCTTGTCGAGCTCGCCAAGCGGGCCGACGACCCGGTTCGGACCTTCTCCGGCGGAATGCGCCGTCGCCTGTGCATCGGGCGGGCGCTCATGCACAGGCCGAGGATCCTGCTGCTGGACGAGCCCACGCTCGGGGTCGACGTCCAGGGCACGTATCGGATCTGGGACTACATCAAGGCCCTGCGGGGCCAGGGCATCACCGTCATTGTCACCACCAACGTCATGGGCGAGGCGGACTATCTGTGCGACGACCTGGTCATCCTCGATCACGGCCGGCTGGTCGCACAGGGCAGCCCGGCCGAGCTCAAGAGCCGGGCGGGGGCGGACTCGCTCGGGGACGTGTTCCTGTCCCACACCGGCCGCGGCCTGCGGGACTGAGAAGGGCACCGACCATGCGCTGCCTCATTCTGGTGGGGGCCGAGCTGCGGCAGGTGCGCTCCGCCCTCCCCTACACGCTGCTGACGATCCTGAGCCCGGTCATGTTCATGGCGCTCTTCATGCTCATGGTGCGCGGGGACATCACCCTGCCCCTGACCGTCCACCCGGGCCCCGACCGGAGCGAGTTCGCGCAGGTTCTGGCCACCAACCGCGCCCCGGGCAACCCGCCCTACCTCCAGGTCGAGCCCGGCACCGCGGACCCGCCCCGGGGCGAGAGCACCGACCTCGTGGTCATCGCCGCCGAGCCCTCCGCCCGGGACGGGCGGACGTCCGGCACGATCGTCCACTATGTCAACGACGTGAACACCAACATGACGAAGAACTTCCGCAACCGGCTCACCGGCGCGGTGTACACCTGGTCCTCCGCGCACCTGGAGGGCGGCGACGTCGGCGTGGAGGAGCATCCGACCTATCCCCGGGACATCCCCTGGTCGACCACATTCGGCCTGTCGGCACTCGGCTTCGGGGCGCTGTTCTCCGGCCTGCTGTTCGGCCTGCTGTCCATGACCCGGGAGTGGGAGCGCGGAACGATCCTCTGGCTGCGCCTGGCCCCGACCCGCCCCGGCCTCGTGATCGCGGCCAAGCTGAGCGCCTGTCTGGTCCAGTGCTCGGTCGCGGGCGTCGTCCTGGTGGGGGTCCTCCGGCTGCTCACCGGCCTGTCCCCGGCCCGCCCCCTGCCCCTGGCGGGAGGGCTCGCCCTCGGATACCTGGCCTCCTCCGCCTTCGGCCTCATGGTCGGCTTCGCCAGCCGCAACACCCTCACCTCCTTCCTGACCTCCCTGGTCACCGCCCTGGTGTGCTGGGTCGGCGGAGGCGGGCTGGGGCCGATGTTCGTCTTCGGCCCGGCCGCCGTCGCGCTCTCACGGTTCAACCCCGCCACGCACATCATTGATCTCGCGCGCTGGTCCTACCTGGGAGGGCGCCTGCGCCCGCAGGCGGCCCTCACCGCCCTGGCGGTCACCGCCGTCGTCGGAGTGCTCGGCGCCACCGGGCTGTACCTGGCGCGCCTGCGCCGTCCGGAAGCCTCCTCATGAGCGCCCTGCCCCGCTTCACCGCCGAGCTGCGCAAGCTCGTGCTCCTGCTGCGCGCCGACCCCCGTGCAGTCGCCGCGGGCGTCATCGCCCCGACGGCGATCCTGCTGGTCTTCTGGATCACCTTCGGCAATATGTCCTCACTCGGGATCGCCGTGGTCAACCACGACGCCGGCCGGCTGGGCGCGCGCCTGGAGCACCACATCCTGGCGCAGACCTCGCCCGCGGGCGGCCGGCCGTACTTCACCAGCCGGACCGGCGACGAGCAGGAGGCCCTCGAGCTGTATGAGCGCGGCCAGATCGCCGGCGTCGTCGTGATCGGCGAGGACTTCACCCGGCGCGTCGAGGACCGCGGCTCCCCCGCCGTGGAGTTCCACGTCAACAACTACTCCGCGGACATGGCCAAGAACCTGCGCCTCTACCTCCAGGAGGGCATTGTCTCCTTCTACGACGCCGAGTACCCCGGCTACGACCTCCAGGTGGACGAGGAGTACACCGTGGACTCGCAGGTGGACTGGTTCGAGCTCATCGCCGCCGGCATCTTCATGCTCGCCTTCCTCATCGGGTCGATGTTCAGCCTCCTGTACCTCCTGTTCGCGGAGAAGACCCTGGGGACGGCGGCCGAGTACGCCCTCAGCCCCGCCGGTCCCTGGCCGTTCTGGTGCGCCCGCCTGCTCTTCTCACTGCTCCTGGGAGCCCTGACGGCCGCCTTCAACGGGGTTCTCATCCGGGTGGTCTGCGGCCTGAACGTCGCCGCGTTCCTGCTTCCGGCCCTCGTGCCGCTGGTGCTCATCACAGGGATCTGGATGGCCGTGGCGACCATCCTCGCCCTCAGCGTCAGACAGTTCGCGGGCGCCGCCGTCGGCGCCATGGTCGCCGCCGTGCTCTGCTGGTTCCTCGGCGGCGGGACCTCACCCGCCCGCTACCTCGCAGGCCCCGAACGGGTCCTGGCCGAGGCCATCCCCAACACCTGGGCGCTCGGCCTCATCCGGTCCAGAGCCTTCGGCTACCCCGTTGACGACGCCGGCGCCTCCTACGGCCTGCTCGCAGTCGTATGCGCCATACTGCTGGCCACTGCCACACTCATGTACCACCGGCGGTTCGCCCGCCGACGACCAGGAGGCCGCGGATGACGACCGGCGCCGAGGGGCCCCGCCCGCGCGGCCGGCGCCCGGGGAGCCCCGAGACCCGCGAGCACATCCTCGCCGTCGCATGGGAGGTGTTCCTGCGCGACGGCTTCTTCGCCGTCTCCCTGCGCGCGGTGGCGCGCGCCGCCGAATGCGACCCCGCTCTCATCCACTACTACTTCAGCTCCAAGGAACAGCTCTTCTTCGAGGCCATGCACGTGCCGATCAACGCCGACCGGGTCATCGACTACGTCACCTCGCCGGGCCTGCCCGGAATAGGGCGAAGGCTGTTCGCCTTCCTGACCGCCGTCTACGAGTCCCCCTACGGCGACCGCCTCGTCTCCACCCTCACCGGCGACGCGCGGACCCGCACCCTGCTGACCCGTGTCATCGGCGAGCGCATCAGGCAGGTCGCCGAGGAGCTCCTGCCCGCGGGGCGCGCCCGACGCGGGCGGGCGATGGCTCAGGCCGAGACGATCATCGCCGGGTACATCACCGCCCGCTGTCTCCTGCGGAGCGAGCACACCGCCGCCCTGTCGCGCGACGAGGCCGTCGTCGTCTACGGCGATCTCCTCCAGGACGCCATCGACCAGGCGGCTCCCCCGCGCGCGGCGGCCGCACGACCCGCCGGGCAGACGCCGTCGTCTCCCGCGCTCTGATGGGCAATAGGGTACGTCAGCCACGACATCCCCACCCGCACACCGCCGCGCCGGCCTCATGGACGTCGCCCGAGCCGCCCGGGACGCCACGGTCGAGCTGCGCAACGCGAACCTCGACCCGCTGCGGGAGCGCGGCTAC
>ERZ773022.1897-NODE-1897-length-13182-cov-3.306468_pt1 | contig 13182 bp, 11 predicted proteins | sample MGYA00580839_ERZ773022 | MGnify/ENA primary metagenome ERZ773022 (study PRJEB29015, sample SAMEA2738020) | human oral metagenome | biome: human oral; feature: human-associated habitat; material: dental | place: China | collected 2044 ... | reverse complement strand
TTCTTTTGAAATTAAAAAAATAATGGTTTCTGAATACTTATCAAGGAATAAAAGTCCAAGCTATCTAGCAAGAAAATATTGTATTACTAACAAAAACGAGATATTAAAGTAGGTAGCTATATATAAAACACTTGGCGATGATGGTTTAATGCGTTCAAGAAAAAATAAAAATGAAACACGTGTAGTCAAAATATCGTTGAAACATCAGTGGATACCAGTGCAGAACATATTAAATAATTAGAGGATGAATTATTAAAACTTAGGATAGAGAATGCCTATTTAAAAGAATTGAGTAGGCTGCGTTTAGAAGAAGCTCTTCTGAAAAAACAGCGAGAATAATCCACAGCCTCCGAGGAGAATTCAAACTACAAGAAGAAAAAATTGCACTCCAAGCAAATTATATAAGCAGGTCGGCAATTCTATTGTGGTTGATGTTTTAATGGTGATTATTTACCAACTGATAGCCTATAAATAAATTTGTCATAATATGAGTAAATACTGTATAATATTAGTATAAAGAAGAGTGGAGTTAGTTATAATGGATTTTAATGATGATAGTAAGTTCAATTTAATAAAAGATTTTCTATTATGGATAAAAAGTATTAGAGAAAATAAATTAAGTTTCATTTGTAAACTTGCATTATTTATTTTCCCTATAATTGTTACGAGAGATTCCTTTATAAAATATTTTAATGAAAAATTTTGGGGATTTTTCTTTTTACTTATTTTGATTTATTTTATTAATGAGATTTCTGAGATAAAAGAAACAAAAGAGAAAGAAAATTTAAAGAAGAATCTAGAAATGAAAAATAAAGAGATGAAGGAATTAGAATTATCAATTGAATATCTAGGTCAATCATTAGCTGGTTTACCAAAAGATTTTTTGCGACAGGTTTCAAATTATTTAAGATTAAGCAATAGTGATAGAATATCATTATATGTTTTTAATGAAACTAAATTTCAAATTATTGGTAGGTATAGTGAAAATCCATTATATGATTTTTGCAGTAGAGAGGAATATCCTAGAAATGAAGGATATATAGCGAAATGTTTTGAAAACAACGATGGCAAACCATATTTTTATAAAAATAATTTGCCAAAAAATACACATAAAAGGTATTTTGAAACGGTTTCAAAAGAAACAGGCATGACTATTGAATCCCTAAAAAAACTTTCTATGAAGAGCAGGGCGTATTTTGCTAGATTAGTTAAAGATGATAATAAAAATAATGTGGGAATTTTATTAATAGAAACAATCAATTCAGACATAAATATTTCGCCCAAAGAATTAAATGATGAAATTGAAAAATTAATTATACCTCATTTAAAAACAATGATTGAAATAAGTAATAAGTTGAAGGAGGATGAGTCTTATGAAAACTAAATTAAGAAATGTTTTACTATATATTGTTAAGAATTATCCTTACGGAGATGATTTAACAAAAACGAGAATAACTAAACTAATCTATTTAATAGATTGGGAATATACAAAAAAATATGGGAAACAAATGACAGAAATTTCATGGTATTTTGATCATTATGGTCCATATGTATCTGATGTGCTTGATGAGGCTGACGAAGATAAGAAAGTTAGTATTCAAAGTACGGTTTCAAATTTTGGGACTATTAAATATATAGTAAGACCAAAATGTGGTAAAGAATTAATACATTACGAAGGCTTAGATGTTAGCGAAATTGAAGTTATAAATGAAGTCTTTGAAAACACAAAGATGCTATCGTGGAATCAATTCATTAATTATGTATATGATACTCTACCTATAAAAAAAAGTAGAAAGTATAGTCATCTAGATTTAACAAAATTTATTTAGTGAGCAACTGTAGTAAGGCGGTAGAATTAATAATCTATCGTCTTTTTTGGGTTGTATAATAAAAGATGTAGATTTGCATATTTCAATTCTTGTAAGGGTGCATATAATACTGGATGGGCCAAGTCACTTGGTATAAAACCTGATGAATGGGGTGCTTTTGTTGGATGGTCTATAGATGTGGATCAAGCAAAAGGTGTTTTATTTGCTGAAAGATTCTGGAGATATGCAAATGGAAGAAGGCCTATTTTAAAAGCAGTTGAACTAGGATCTAATGATATGCCTAGCTCATACTATATAAAAGATGGTCAAGGTATATATCCTGATAATACAACTATATCAATATCTAGTCCTTTAGGTATCAGATTTATTGGAAATAAAACATTCTACGGTAATGGGAATTTAATTTAATCATATGATTAAAAAAATCAATTAAACATATAAGTCTAATATATTAATTATTAAGTTAAAAAAGCAACTATTCTTATGTGGAATGTTAGGAAATGTTGTTGAGCTTAAACAAAAAGTGCCTTACTATTAAATATGTAAATAATCTATTTTGTAAATACACCTCAATAAAGAAAGGATGGTTTTATTGGTAACAATGCGAAACCATGAATAATGACAGATCTATGTAAGTACATAGTAAGTTAGGCTTGAAAAAGGTCTTTAATAGGTATATAATGGATACATATAGATTTGATGGCTATGATGGAGTCTAGTAAGTTAAGTCCTGTCTTCAGAGAATGGGTGGTCGGTGTGAACCCATGGCAAGTTTTTCTGAATCTACTCCGGAGCTTCTAGTTTGAAATAGTACTAGACGTAGGACCTGCGATAAGGGTTAGAGGTGGGCTATTTATATAGCCAACTAGGGTGGCAACGCGGAATTATGACTTTCGTCCCTTATTGGGATGGGAGTCTTTTTTTATTATTAAAATACAGGACCTATCATATACCCTTGTTAGGAATCATGCTTTTTTGCCGGGTCCCAGTATTAAAAATACAAAAAATATATTATTTATAAAGAGAGGTAAAGATATGTTAGACGTAAAGAGAATTAGAGAAAATCTTGATGAGATTAAGCTTTTGATGGGCAGAAGGGGTGAAGGAGAATTTGATCCTAAGGACCTTGATGAAGTACTAGACTTGGATGACAAGAGAAAGGCTATCTTAAAGGAAGTTGAAGTCCTAAAGAACAAGTCAAATGTTGACTCTAAGAAGATACCAGTAATGATGAAAAACGGTGAAAATATAGACGAGATAAAGGCTGAACTAAAGGTCTTATCTGACAAGATAAAGGAATTTGACGTTGAACTTAGGGAAGTAGAAGAAAAGCTAGTTTATAGGCTAATGAGAATACCTAATGTACCACACCCAGATGTACCACAGGGTGAAACTGATGAAGACAACGTAGAAATAAGAAGGTGGGGAGAGCCTACAAAGTTTGATTTCGAACACAAGGCCCACTGGGACATAGGAACAGACCTTGATATACTTGACTTCGAAAGAGGTGGAAAGATAACAGGATCAAGATTTACAGTGCTTAAGAGCTTGGGTTCTAAGCTAGAAAGGTCTCTAATAGGTTTCTTCCTTGACCAGCATACTGAAAATAACGGCTATACAGAGGTAATACCTCCTTTCATCGCCAATAGAAACAGCTTTATAGGTACTGGCCAGTTACCTAAGTTTGAAGAAGATATGTTCAAGCTAGAAGGTTTAGAATACTTCTTGGTACCAACTGCAGAAGTTCCGGTAACTAACCTATACAACAATGAAATATTGAGCTTGGACAAGCTTCCAATCAAGCACTGTGCCTACACTCCATGCTTCAGGTCTGAAGCCGGATCAGCTGGTAGGGATACTAGGGGTCTAGTTAGACAGCACCAGTTCAATAAGGTAGAGCTAGTTAAGTTTGTTAAGCCAGAAGATTCTTACCAGGAATTAGAAACTTTGACTAATGATGCTGAAAAGATGCTACAGTTGTTAGGCCTACCATATAGGGTGGTTAAGATATGTACAGGAGACCTAGGCTTTACTGCTGCCAAGAAGTATGACCTAGAAGTTTGGATGCCAAGTTACAACAGGTATGTAGAAATATCTTCTTGTTCAAACTTTGAAGACTTCCAGGCAAGAAGGGCCAATATCAGATTTAAGAGAGATAGAAATGCTAAGACTGAATTTGTCCACACTCTAAATGGATCAGGTTTGGCAGTTGGTAGAACTCTTGCTGCTATACTTGAAAACTACCAGCAGGCTGATGGTAGCGTTGTGGTTCCAGAAGCCCTAAGAAAGTATATGAAGTGTGACTTAATAAAATAGAGGATAAATAAAATATTAAAAGAGCCTATAGTGTACCAGACTATAGGCTCTTTTTTTACTTAATTTTTAACTTATATTTTTGGAACTTATGACTTGTTATGTAATACAGGCTATTCAATAATACAAATATCAAAATATTGTTTATAACATATATCATCTTATTAGAAACAAAAATTATAAAAAAACAAAGAAGAAAACCAAGTATAAAGTTGTATAAAAAACTATAAATGGTAGCTTCTGATATGTAAAAGGATCCACATTGACTGCATTCAAGAGTGTGCTTTGAGTGCAATCTGAGGCGACCTTTTATTCTATCTTTAAAAGTAAATTTATATCCACATATTTCACAGTACTTCATAATAGTGTCCTTTCTTATGTTATATATAATAAGTTCCAAAGCTTTTTCCAATAGGAGTTTTAATTTTCCAATCGATTTTATAGTGGTAATTCAAAGTGTCTAAAACTGGTTTACTAATTTTCACTAACATGGAATTAGCTCCCTAATACTATTTGTCTTTATATTAATATATTTCAGAAAAATTGTCGACTATTTTCTTTTCTCTTAAGTTGCATATCAAACAAAGTTTTTATATAGAGTATGGTTTTTAAGATAAGGATAATTTTATCATATTGAAACAATTGAAATTTTTATTTCATTTAAGCATAGAATAGGAGGAGCTTTTGAATGTTTTCATGCGTAACTTTCAAAAAAAGGCGTTAACTAAGGCAAAATTTTTTATTTATGACCAAAAATGTCTGAAATTATGCATTATTTAAAAACACACAAGCAGGCAAATGATTTTTTTGAAATATTTATTTTTTTACTTGCAATATTATTCCATTTATAGGATAATATTATTGTGGAATAAATTAGTAATAAATATGTTAAATTTCAGAGTATTGGTATCTAATAACAGTACCTAATTAGGATGACTGCTGGGATATCTTATTCTGCAAAAGGGGAGGAATGACTTATTTTAGAATTATTGACAAAAATCGATGACGTTATGTACTATCCTATTTTGATAGTAGTACTAGCAGTAGCAGGTATTTACTTCAGTTTTAGGACAAATTTTGTCCAGCTTAGATTATTTCCAGAATCTATAAGGGCAGTTAAGGAAAAGCCAGGTGAAAAAGGAAAAGTTTCTTCTTTCCAGGCCTTGATGGTTTCTACTGCATCTCGTGTAGGTACTGGTAATATCGTTGGTGTATCTACAGCTATAGTACTTGGTGGTCCAGGTGCAGCCTTTTGGATGTGGGTCCTAGCTATAGTTGGTTCGGCAACAGCCTTTATAGAATCTACACTAGCACAGATCTACAAGCGTAAAGATGAAAAAACAGGTGGTTGCTATGGTGGTCCAGCCTATTATATTGAAACAGCTTTGAAGAGCAAGTTCCTTGCAGGTTTGTTCGTTGTGTGTTTGATATTGACATATGGTTTTGGATTTAACCTATTGTGCTCATATAACCTACAGTCCACATTCTCAGTATATGGTTTCTACAACCCAAGTGTAACACCAAAAATCATAGGTGCAATTATAGCCCTTGCAGTTTTCATATCTATAGTTGGCGGTGGTAAGAGTATGATCCGTGTAACAGAGGTTATAGTTCCGTTCATGGGTGTAGCTTATGTGCTAGTTTCAATCATAGTCCTAGTTTTAAATATAGGAATGTTACCAGAAGTATTCAGAATGATATTTACAGATGCCTTTAGTGGTAGGTCATTTGCAGGCGGTCTAGCGGGATCTTGTCTAGTATATGGTATCAAGCGTGGACTTTACTCAAATGAGGCCGGTGTCGGTTCTGCCCCTAATGCAGCAGCATCAGCAGAAGTATCTCACCCAGTTAAGCAGGGTCTAGTACAGTTCTTGTCTGTATATATAGATACTTTATTAATTTGTTCAGCAACAGCATTTATGATATTAATCAGTGGCGTTGCTATCAAGCCTGATATGGCAGGTGCACCAATGGTACAGGAATCATTACGTTCTATATTTGGTTCATTTGGACCTCTATTTATTACAGTAGCTATGATTATGTTTGCCTTCACTACATTGATAGGTAACCTTTACTATTGTGAAACAGGCCTATCTTACCTAAATGGTAACAAGAAGCCAAGTGATGGATTTATGAAGATATTCTATGTGGTCGCTGCACTAGTAGTATTCTTTGGTGCAATCATATCAATGGAAGCAGCTTGGGCCCTAGCTGATATTACAATGGGCTTGATGGCTCTTATAAACATCCCTTGCTGTGTAATTTTGGGTGGAGTAGCTATTAAGGCTCTTAAGGATTATGAAGAACAGAAGAAGGCTGGTAAGGAACCAGAATTCCACGCTAAGTCTGTTGGTTTAAATCCTGAAGACCTAGACTATTGGGAATAATATTTTAGCTTAATATTAGAAAATTTAGCCGACCTGGGGGATTAGACAAAGTCTGATTCTTGGGTCGGTTTTTTAGTGGCTTGATAATTCAAGGGGCAAAAAACTTCTTTGATTCTGATAGGTTTCAGAAGGTTAGACAATATAATTACTTGAAATATCGATTTCCTATTGTATTTGAAGTAATTATATAGTAAAATAACATCAGAGTGTTGATTAACGTCGCACGAAGGGGTACACCACCACGGGTGTAGGCTTCCTTCGTGCGTTTTTTTTCGGCAAAAATGAATATTTACACGAAAAAGGATGGTGAAATCATGGCGATTATAAATGGACAGGAAGTGTTGGCTGGAGGTCAAAGTCTACTTAAATATTTGCAAGATCAAGGCTTTGATGTAGATAGGCTGGCCGTAGAGGTAAATGGGACCATTATAAAAAGAGGGACCTATGGAGACTATGTAATAAATGAGTCAGACAAGGTAGAGATAGTTTGTTTTGTAGGGGGTGGTTAAGATAGAAGATAAATTAGAGAAGTCTAGGGAAAAAGAAGAGAATATCATTAGCTTAAAGAGAAGTATATACAAGGGACTAGAAAATATAAATATAGGAGGAAGGGTATTAGGTCCTCAGGATATATTTAAGAGAAATATAGGTGACACAGATGGGGTCTTGGCTAGGTCCAGCGTCTGTATTTTGGGCCTTGGAGGCCTGGGATCTAATATAGGAGTCTACCTGGCCAGGTCTGATATAGGCAAGCTGGTCTTGGTTGATTTTGACCAGGTGGAGGCTTCAAACCTAAACAGGCAGTATTATAGCCTGGGCCATATAGGTATGAAAAAGACCCAGGCCCTGGTAGAGGTTATAAGGTCCATAAACCCCTTTATAGACCTAGAGGTCATAGATACTAAAATCAATAGGGACAATATTATGGACATTGTCAAAGGCCAACAAATAATATGTGAAGCCCTGGATGATCCAGCTACAAAGTCAATGGTGGTATCAGAGGTCCTGGCCAACTCCAATGACAAGCTGGTAATAGCAGCTTCCGGCATGGCCGGTCTGGATGATGCCAACCTTATTAGGACTCAAAAGAAGTTTTCCAGGCTATACCTATGTGGGGATGAGAGGTCTGACTTTGAGCTTACACCTGGTATGATGGCCCCGAGGGTCAGCATATGTGCAGGTCACCAGGCCAATATAATCCTTAGGCTAATTATGGGTCTAGAAGGATAGGACGAAAAATATTAAGTGTACATTTTTAAAAGAATTAATTAAGGATGAAAAATAGGGAGGAAATAATTATGGATGATAAGTTGATAATCGGTGGTAGAGAGTTTAATTCTAGGTTTATATTGGGGTCAGGTAAGTATTCCTTAGACCTTATAGATAGTGCGGTAAGGTATGCTGGGGCAGAGATTATTACTCTAGCCTTGAGGAGGGCAGTTGGGGGCCAGGTTGAAAATATACTGGACTATATACCTAAGGGAGTGACCCTTCTACCAAATACGTCAGGGGCGAGAAATGCTGAAGAGGCAGTCAGGATAGCCAGGCTGTCAAGAGAGTGTGGTTGCGGTGATTTCGTAAAGATTGAGGTAATCAGGGACTCAAAGTACCTACTACCGGACAACCAGGAGACTATAAGGGCTACAGAAATCCTTGCCAAGGAGGGCTTTATAGTTATGCCATATATGTACCCGGACCTAAATGTGGCCAGGGACCTTAAAAATGCAGGGGCAGCCTGTATAATGCCACTTGGATCTCCAATAGGATCAAACAAGGGCTTGGTTACCAAGGACTTTATCCAGATCTTGATAGATGAAATAGACCTACCTGTAATTGTAGATGCAGGAATTGGTAGACCGTCCCAGGCCTGTGAGGCTATGGAAATGGGGGCTGCAGCTATAATGGCCAATACAGCCATAGCTACTGCAGGAGATATACCTATGATGGCCCAGGCCTTTAAACAGGCTATAGAAGCTGGTAGGCTGGCCTATCTTGCCAAGCTGGGCAGGGTTGTAGAAAAGGGTGGGGTCGCTTCATCACCACTAACAGGATTCTTAGAGGACTAGGGGGTGCCAGATATGAAGAAATTAGACCACATGGAATATATGGATGGGATGGAAAGACTAGAATCAGATATTATGGCCAGGGTAATAGACCAGATGGAGGCCTATGACTATGATTCATTTACTGCAAGTGATGTCAAAGTCGCCCTTGCCAAGGATATCTTGTCACCTAGGGACTTTCAGGCCCTCCTATCACCAGTTGCCCAGGACTTTTTAGAAGAGATAGCTCAGAGGGCACAGAGGGAGACAAGGGCCCACTTTGGTAATTCAATATATATGTTTACCCCCCTATATATAGCCAACTACTGTGAGAACTACTGTATCTATTGTGGTTTTAATTCCCACAACAAGATAAAGAGGTCTAGGTTAAATTTCGACCAGATAGAAAAAGAAATGAAGGCCATAGCGGAGACAGGCCTTCAAGAAATATTAATCCTGACTGGGGAGAGTAGGAAGCACTCCGATGTAAAGTATATAGGGGAGGCCTGTAGGTTGGCCAGCAAGTATTTTAGTATAGTAGGCCTGGAAGTCTACCCTATGAATACTGATGAATATGCCTACCTTAATTCTTGTGGGGCAGACTACGTTACAGTATTTCAGGAAACCTATAATTCTGACAAGTATGAAACCCTACATTTGGCAGGCCACAAGAGGGTCTTCCCATATAGGTTGAATGCCCAGGAGAGGGCCCTAAGGGGAGGCATGAGAGGGGTCGGTTTTGCAGCCCTACTAGGCTTGGATGATTTTAGGAAGGATGCCTTTGCTACAGGCTACCATGCCTACCTACTCCAGCAAAAGTACCCCCATGCAGAGATAGCAATTTCCTGTCCGAGGTTGAGACCTATTATAAATAATGATAAAATAAATCCTAAGGATGTTCACGAAACCCAACTACTACAGATAATTTGTGCCTATAGGATCTTCCTGCCATTTGCCAGCATCACGGTATCAACTAGGGAGCTACCAAGGTTTAGGGACAACATTATAAAAATAGCAGCTACCAAGATATCTGCTGGTGTAAGTACGGGTATAGGAAGTCATTCCGAGGAAATTGAAAATGAAAAGGGCGATGAACAGTTTGAAATCGCTGACACTAGAGATGTTAAAGAGGTATTTGAAGCCATAAAAGCAGGAGGCCTACAGCCGGTCATGAGTGACTATATTAACCTGACTGAAGAAGGTATCAAGTAAGGGAGTAGTATGGAAAAAAGAGGGGAAAGAAATAAGAAAAAATTGATGGTCGTAACCAATAGGAAAATCTGCCAGGAGGGTCTTTTAAAGAGGCTTGAAGAGGTATTTGTAGCCTATAGGCAGGGAATCTATTTGGAGGATTTCCTAATAGAAGGCCTAGTCTTGAGGGAAAAAGACTTAGACCAGGAAGTCTACCTAAAATTACTGGGGGATGTCCAGGAACTCTGTCAGGCTTATGAGATAGACATTTATGCCCACAAGTACTGGAAATCTGCCATAGAATTGGGGATAAAAAATATTCATATGCCCCTCTATAACCTCCTAGACCTGGCCAGAGATGGGGAAAAATATCAGTCTTTTATAGACCATTTTGATCGTATAGGTGTTTCTACCCATTCTCTAGATGAGGCCAGCCAGGCCCAAAGACTTGGGGCCAGCCATATATTTGCCGGTCATATCTTCCCAACAGACTGTAAGAAGGGGCTGGATCCCAGGGGTCTGGACTTCTTGGATAAAATGTGTAAAACTTCTAAACTACCAGTCTATGCCATAGGTGGGATAGGCCCAGATAGGGTGGACCAGGTTCTTGAAAGAGGTGCCCAGGGTGTAGCAGTTATGTCCGGCCTTATGAGGGATGGCAAGTTTGGTCACAAGGCATGTGGGCCAGCTAGAAGCATGGATAAGTCTGACCAGGGAAGTCTTGGGTCAGGTCAAATAGGGGCTAGTGACAAGGCCTATTTTATGTCCGAGGCCTTGAAAGAGGCTAGGAAGGCCTATGCCATGAAGGAAACACCCATAGGTGCCGTAGTAGTATATGATGGCCAGATTGTGGGTAGGGGCTTTAATCAGGTAGAGCTGACAGGGGACCCAACCCAGCATGCAGAGATGGTAGCCATCCAGGAGGCGGCCAAGGCCCTAGGCAGGTGGAGACTATATGACTGTCAGATGTATGTGACCATGGAGCCCTGCCTAATGTGTGCTGGTGCTATAGAAAATTCTAGGATAAAGAGCCTATATATAGGGGCCAGTCATAAGAAAAACCACCTGGTAGGCAAACACAATGATTTCAAACTAGAGGTTTACAAGGATAGGAAGATAGACTATGAGTTTGGTATACTGGAAAAAGAGGCCAGCAAGATATTGACCGACTTCTTTAAGGAAAGAAGGGAAGAAAAATCAAAATAGGCTAAAGTAGATAGTATTAATAAGTAAAAATTACCTAAAATATATAAAATTAATAAATTGCGGATTAAAATATAATTACAAGGTCCGTATTATGTGATATTCTATTGAAGAGAGAAATTTTTATGTGAAATTCTATTATTTGGAGGTATATTAATGGTTAAGTTTTTAAATAAATGTCTGGCACTTGCTAGCGTGATTAGTATTGGACTGGGATTGGTAGGAGGCCTGGGTGTAGAAGCCTATGGAGAAAAACAAGTTGACCAATTCCTTACCGATTCTAGTAGGGACTACATAAGCTTAAGTGGTGGGGACAGGCAGGAGACATCCAGGCTCATATCACAGATGGCCTATGACCATTCAGATGAGGTTATAATAGTAGATGGGTCTAACTATGTAGACAGTATGTCTGCCATCCAGGTATCAGCCTACCTAAACGCCCCTATACTCTTGAACAGTAAGGGTGGACTAGATAAGGGAACCAGGGAAGAAATGGTTAGGTTGGGGGTTGAACACGCCTATCTTGTAGGCTCTAATATAAATCCAAAGCTAGGATCTGACTTGGCTAGCAAGGGTTACAAGGTTACAAGTATCAGCGCCGATAGACCATTTGACCTATCTTATAAGTGTGGAGAATTTGCCCATAAAAATAATAACTATATAAAGAAGAACCTGATATTGGCAAGCAGTGAGGTATTTGCAGACAGCCTATCTATGTCATCTTATTCCTATATGAACAGAATTCCAATGCTATTGGTACCAAGAGATATAGACGACAAGATGGCAAAAATTATAAATGACTATGGGGCAGAAGAAGTATTGGTAATTGGTGGTGAAAATACTATCAGTAAGGAGTCCATGGCCAAGATAGGCAAGGCCAGGAGAATAAGTGGTCAGGACAGGTATCAAACATCTAGGATTATCCAAAAAGACTACTACTCGGAAGCTAAGAATGGCCTGGTTGCTTCAGGTCAGACATTTGCAGATACAGTAGCAGCATCTCCCCTGGCTGCAGCTATGAATGCCAATATAGTATTGGTTAAGAAGACAAGTGAAGAAGTCCACGACTACCACTTCCAAAAGATAGTGGCTGTAGGTGGCCTGGTTAAAAAATATATGACAGATGTAGTATATATAAATCCCCACCAGGATGATGAGACAATCGATATGGGACTGGATATAATCAGGGATGTAAAGGATGGTAGGAAGGTCTACCTGATACTGATGACTGATGGCAGCAAGAGCTGGATATATGAGGCCCTGGACCGTGAGTTTATCAGGACTGGAAGGAGCAGGATTAGTAGGGAAGACTTTACCTATCTAAGGGATATGGAGATGGTGAGAGCACTTGAAACTATGGGTGTAAATAAGGAAAATATAATATTTACAAAGAATAGGAACCTGGAAATAGACAAGAATACTGTTATCAGGGCCATAGAAAAATTTGAAGCTGAACATGGTAACAACTTCTCCTACAAGAGTCTTGCCAAGAATAGCCATGACAAGAGTGGGGGTAATGTAGACCACTTTGCCTGTCATGATGGGGTAAAGGAGTTTTGTCAGAAGAACTCTAGAAATTGCACCTTCTACTCATCCCAACCGGACCATGAAGATCCTAAGATACATGTAAAGAGCCCTACCTATGAAGAAAAGGAACTATGGACTAGGGCCTTGAGGCAGTATGAACTTACTGATCCTTCCCTTGGTTATTATGGTGTAGGATATCGTTCAGTGGGCGGTATTATGAATAGGAAGATGGACAATATGCTGGAATTTATTGATTATAATTAAAATAGGGGCTTATAAAATTGGACTACTTGTGGTATTATTATTTAGGTGGTAATAATACGGAGAGGTGTCCGAGTGGCTTAAGGGGCTCGCCTGGAAAGCGGGTGTGTGGGAAACTGCACCGAGGGTTCAAATCCCTCTCTCTCCGCCATTTTAATGATCAAACAAATATAAATATTGAAAACACTAGGTTGTATAACTTGGTGTTTTATTTTTTGTAGAGACATGTCCCTGTTGAGCACGAAAAGTGTGCGAAACAATAATCCACCCGCTATGCGGGTGCTTGACAGATGTTATACAAAAAAATCACCATTTCGTAGTATAATTGAATTGTTCAAGCCCAATAATTTGACAAACACGCAAACTTAAAATAAAAATTTGGAAATAGGCATTTTTGGTCTGAAGGATACTATGTAAGTACAGTTGGAT
>ERZ773022.1896-NODE-1896-length-13183-cov-76.182663_pt1 | contig 13183 bp, 10 predicted proteins | sample MGYA00580839_ERZ773022 | MGnify/ENA primary metagenome ERZ773022 (study PRJEB29015, sample SAMEA2738020) | human oral metagenome | biome: human oral; feature: human-associated habitat; material: dental | place: China | collected 2044 ... | reverse complement strand
ACTCAATCATATAATAAAAGAACACCATACACAATATACATATTAATTACAAAAAGGACCCGTTTTGAACTACCCTCCAATTAGACGCAATTTTTAGAAGGGCAGTTCATTTACGGATCCTTTTATATTATTTAAGACGAATGAAAAACAATGCGCATGCACCGATAATAGGCGCTATAGCGATAGACATCAAGGACATTTGGTAACTTCCCGTAATGACGAGGACATTGCCTAAGAGCAGTGGTGCCAAGAGAGCACCAATTTGGTTAAACAAGTTTACAAAGCCCGCTGTTGTACCGCGCAAATGAGGTGCTGCAGATTGAACTACAAGGGCATTGGTCAACGCACTATGCATAAAGGCACCAATACCGAGGATTGGACCTGTTACAAAGAGCATATTTGGATTTGCCGTACTTGCAAACAAGATTAAAGCGGGCGCAAATAAGAACATAACGAGCGCCGCTAAATGGTTCTTCTTAATTGGCAAAATATCAGATAAAATACCAATAGTTGGTTTCGCAATGAGCGCAGCCGTACCGAATACGCTCATGACTTGGCCTGCATAGATAGCAGTTACACCTAATTGTTTAACCATGTACAAGTTCGCCCATTGCGTTACGCCCCAAGTCGTACCTGTTGCAAAGAAGCCCGCAATGGCCAAACAACGAATGTTGCGGTTGGAAATGATGTGCTTCAAGTTTTCTACTAAGGACGTTTGGCCTACGCCAAGTTTAGCAGCCGCTGCAGAAGCCTCGGCTTCTCGTTGTGCTAGGATTTCTGCACTTGGCTTACGCACCGTGAAGTAACATAACACGAGTACTGCCAATGGCAAGATAGCTGTAGCAAGGAATGCCGTTTGCCAACCGTAATGTGTAGCTACATATGGAGCGTAAAGGTTTACCGTAGTAATACCAAAGGAAGTACAACTCATGAAGATACCTACGGCCGCACCGCGTTGGTTAGGACCGAAGTGATCTCCGATAGCGCTCAAGCAAGAAGCTTGTACAGGACCAGACATAACGCCTAATAAGAAGCGCAAACCCCAAGCCATGGTATAGTCTGTAATGGTACTCATCAAAGCTGTTACAGCGGCCATACCGATCAAACTAAACAAGATGGTGCGTCTGTAACCGATTTTATCGGCTAAGATGCCGCCTGGTAATACCGTTAACGCATACCCAAAGTAAAAGGCCGAAATATGTTGAGCCCCCATCTTAGCTGTGAAATGCAACGCCTCATTGAGGATAGGCATAACAGATGCCCAGGACAAGCGCATAACAAAGCTCAACAAGAACGTGAGCCACACACTAAGGAGAATTAAAATCTGAGTTCGCGAGAAACTAAGTCGATTCATACGAGCTCCTTTCTACAGAATATCTAATAAATATATCGATAGCATATCATAAGTGAGTAAAGATTGGCTACATAAAACTATTCTCTCTATCGTCAATTCTCATTTACTTTCACCTATGCTATACTGAAGGCAATAAAGAGTCTTTGTTGTTAATATTCATAGTATAATTTAGTATCTCCAGCAATATAACTATAGATGCTAAAAATATTACTAATCTGTAATTACCCGCATAGGAGATTGTATTATGTTTTTCTTTAATGATATTCAGCCCATAGGCAATAGTACTGAAAACTCTTTCGACTCTATCAAACAAATTGATGCTAATGGAAATGAATTTTGGTATGCACGAGATTTACAAGCTATTTTAGAATATACAAAATGGAATAACTTCTTAAATGTTATTGAAAAAGCCAAAATAGCTTGTCAAAATAGCGAATTATCTATTTCCGACCATTTTGCCGACGTCGGGAAAATGGTACATGTTGGGGTTGCTAATAGAGAGATACAAGATATTGTATTATCTAGATATGCTTGTTACCTGATAGCGATGAATGGCGATTCAAAAAAATCGGTTATCGCACAGGCCCAAACCTATTTTGCAGTTAAAACTCATGAACGTGAAATGCAAGAACAATTTATATCCTTGTCCGAGGATGAACGTCGATTACTAATCAGGCAAGATATAAAGGAACATAATACAGCATTATCAGAAGCAGCCAATAATGCAGGAGTTGAAACACCTCAGGACTTTGCTAAATTCCATAACTCAGGCTATCAAGGTTTATATGGTGGCTTAGGTAACAAGGAAATCCATAAGCGAAAAGGGCTGAAACCTTCACAAAAAATATTAGATCATATGGGAAGTGAGGAATTAGCGGCCAATTTGTTTAGATTGACACAAACAGAAGGCAAATTACGTCGCGATAATATTCAAGGTAAAGAAAATGCAAACATAGCGCATCGAGAAGTCGGTGCAAAAGTGCGTCAAACAATTAAAGAATTAGGTGGTACTATGCCTGAAGACCTACCTACTCCACCAAAAAGTATTAAACAATTAGAAAAAGAACAGAAAAAGTTAGAAAAAAAATAATCTCTTCCTCCATACAATTGCCATTAAAGACATTTGGTAGCTTTGTTCAAGATAAGTTAGATTTTGACAGTACATTTTAGTGTTAGTTTATAGAATATAAATAAAATGCCCCCATTACATACTGCATGCAATGGGGGCAAATTATTTTATTCTTTTGGAGATAAACTATTATTATAATCTGTTACAATTCATTATAACATGTAAAGATTGTATTTATAATGTGGCGGAGAGGGTGGGATTCGAACCCACGGCCCCTTGCGGAGTCACTGGTTTTCAAGACCAGCTCCTTAAACCACTCGGACACCTCTCCATAATGGTATATTATAGCAGATTTATATTGAAGTGTGCAACAATTGAATAGAGGTAACCTCAGATATCTCCCATGTAGAACTACTTATACTAAAAACGAAAAAGCTGGCCTAAAGCCAGCTTTCAGTATATCTATTATAATTAGTATCTTAGAAAAGATCTTTTTTCCACATGCCAATGATGGCCACGATGGAACAGGCTACGGAGATGCCTACCACCTCGAAGAAACCATTTTCATCGTTTTGAAACGGCAATGGCACGTTGGTCCCCCACAAGCTAAAGATAATGGTCGGTACGGCCAAGGTAATCGTCAAGGCTGCCAACATTTTCATAACCATATTAAGGTTGTTTGAAATGATGGATGTAAAGGCGTTCATCATGTTCATCAAGATATTAGAATACATTTCAACCATTTCTATGGCCTGTTTATTCTCGATGATAACGTCCTCTAATAGATCCTCATCTTCCTCATACATCTTGAGAAGGTGTTTATAGGAACTGTGACCACGCAAGCGCAATAAACGCTCCATAACGGTACCATTCGTACGCAAAGCGGACGTAAAGTATGTCATGGATTTCTGTAATTCCAACAATTGAAAGAAGTCCTTGTTCTTTGTAGTATGACGCAATTGGACTTCGATATCGTCGGTACGACGGTTGATTTGTTGCAAGTAACGCAAGAACATGGTCGCCGTGCGATACAAAATTTGGAACAAGAAACGGGTCTTTTTGTACGTATAGAACGTAGAAATCTGATTGGAAATAAACGGATAGAGCACTTCAGATTCTTCTAAACAGATGGTAATAAAGAAATCTGGCGTCAAAAAGATACCAAGTGGCACCGTATCGTACATATCATTGCCGCGAACAACAGGAATGTTGATAACAACAAAGATATAATTGTCCTCTAACTCCACGTGAGAACGTTCTTCCATATCGAGGGCGGTCTTTAATACGTCTGTAGGAATTTCCGTCAGAATATTGATAAGGGATAACTCATCGGGGTCTGGGTTCACCAAATTTACCCATGAACCTTTTGTGGCATCTGATACCGTGTAATCGGCTACTAATTCTTCTTCTATGTGCTTGTACACCGTAATCATGTTATCCCTCCTTCCGAGCGAAAATACTGTATCTCATCTTTAAAATTATATACTATTTAGGTGTACTATTCAATTCTCTTGTGAAAGTTTTACATAGAAAAACTGCTCCTCATTGCCTAATACAATGTAGGAGCAGTTTATTATCTATCAGTATTATTTTCTACGCAAGATGCGGACAGAGTTTAAGATACAAAGGATGGATACGCCTGTATCGCCAAATACAGCCCACCACATGGATGCATAGCCTAAGATGCCAAGCAACATGATAAGGATTTTAACAGCAATGGCGAATACAACGTTTTGCCAAGCCACGCGCAATGTTGATTTGGACAATTCAAGAATATGTGCAATAGCGGTCAAAGATGGACGCATAAACACAACGTCGGCCGCTTCGATAGCCGCATCAGCGCCGCTACCCATCGCACCACCTACGTCAGCACCAGCAAGAACTGGCGCATCATTGATGCCATCGCCTACGAACATAGTAGGCCCATATTCAGAGCGAATATCTTGAACAACGGACAATTTATCTTGAGGCAATAGTTGAGCACGTACTGCGCTTACACCCGTTTCTTTGGCGATATAGTTAGCGCTTGCTTCAGCATCACCAGTAAGCATAACAGTTTTAATATCTTGACGATTAAGATCAGCAATCGCTTCAGCAGAATCTGGACGAGCTTCATCGGCGATGATAATACGGCCAAGGTATGTATTACCTTCGGCTACAAGAACTTCTGTACCGTATTCAGCAGGTTCTGTTGGATAGCCTTGTACATCATAGCGTTCCATAAGGCGACGGTTACCAACGAGTATTTGTTTATCTTCCGTCGTGCCTACCATACCTTCGCCAGCCAATTCTTGAACAAAATTGGAAGGTTCTACTGTAAGGCCTTGATTCTTTGCTTCAGCAACGATACTTGTTGCAATTGGATGATTAGATACGGCTTCGATAGTTGCCGCCATGGATAACAATTGAGCACTACTTACATTAGACGCTACAGTTTCAACATTATGTACTTTAAATTCACCAGATGTAATAGTACCTGTTTTATCAAGAGCTACTGCTTTCACATTAGCCAATGCTTCGATAACACGACCACCTTTAAGCAAGATGCCATGTTTGGATGCGTTACCAATACCGGAGAAGAATGCAAGTGGCACGCTTAGTACCAATGCACATGGACAAGAAATAACAAGGAATGTTAAGGCTGTATAAATCCATTTATGCCATTCGCCAGTAATGAGGGATGGAATAATCGCAACAGCAAGGGCAAGGGCTACTACGATTGGAGTATATACACGAGCAAAGCGCGTAATGAATTTATCGATTTTAGGTTTTGATGCAGCCGCATTTTCAACAGCATCAAGAATTTTAGTAACCATGGATTCTTCTAGAACCTTATCGACGCGCATTGTAATACGGCCAGTTTCATTGATACAGCCAGACATCAATTGTGTACCTGGTTCTGCGCGAACAGGCACTGGTTCGCCGGTTACAGGAGCCGTATTGACGCGAGTTTCACCTTCAAGAATCGTACCGTCTAAAGGAATCAAATCGCCAGGACGAACTTCAATAGTCCAGCCCACCTCAACCTTTTCAGGAGCCATAACTACAATTTCGCCACCGCCGCATGTATCTATGACGCGCACCTCTTGAGGACGCATATCTACAGCATTCATGATTTCTGTACGGCTACGATCTGTTGCTTTTTCTTCGAAGAATTCACCGATACGGTAGAATAAAATAACGCCTACTGATTCAGGTAATGCATCGATAGCGATGGCACCCAATGTAGCGATGGACATCAAAAAGTTTTCATCAAATACTTCACCCTTTAAAATATTACGCGCTGCAGTACGCAATACTGGGAAGGCAAGTAATACATAAGCCACATAGTAAATTGGAGTTTCAATGCTCTCTGGCAATCCGATGGATGGAACAAAGGAAGTCAATGCTTCATAGATCATAAATAATAGACCTACTACGATAACTGCAATTGTTACAGCGTCATTGTCCTGATTGTTGTCACGGCCATCATCCACAGCCGCTTTAGATTTACGTTCGTAATCAGCTACTGTTACGCCCTCTTCAATAGCATCACAAATATCTTGAATATCACGCTTAAGAGCTTCACGGTCTTCCCAAGAGCCAGTTAATTTTAATTGATGTGTAGCAAGTGTAAAATTAGCTGTTTCTACCACATCCATTTTACGGATACGATCTTCGATTTTTGCTGCGCAGTTCGCACAGTTCAAATCCTTTAGAAGTAATGTTTCTTCCATGATATCTCCTTTATCTATATTTGAAAGCACAGAAAGCTTTCATCCTATATGAATTAAAATAACATATGAATGTTCGTTCATATATTATTTTAATAGAATCTATACTATATGTCAAGAAAAATTATCAAAATTAATAAGACATAAAACAGCCCATACGTATCACCTATACGCATGGGCTAATTCTATATTTTTACATTATAGTATTTACTATTTTCATTCATAAAGATTGATTTCTTTTATATCTTTAAAGGTAATGACAATCCCCTCTATAGACATAGTATGGGCCGTCTTATTTATCATCTCTATGGCGCCCACCAACTCCGTATAACAATGACCGTTGTAATATAGGACTCGCACAAAATTCCCGTCTGTCAATGATTGGATTGTACGATTTAGTTCCTCTAGTTGATCCTCAGATAGCTCTACACGAGACTCCTTAGGCCGTGCTACGGCGGCCAGCAAGGTTTCAAATCCCTTTAACGCCGCAAAGGGCATAAATTGTTTAGCCCGTTGCAAACGCGACATCCGATGTTTCATGAATGCATACCTTCCCTCACGCAATACATCAATTCCTATTATAAAATCTACTCTCCATTATGACCGCCTACCAATGTATTTCTAAACTGCATGGTCCCTTCTTCTTGCAAGCTAGATGCACGAAGGATAGCATTTTTACCAAAACGGCCTTTAATATTCAGCATGGTTTTCTGTATATGTTCCTCTTGCTCTGCCGCCTCCGTTAATGCATTACTAAACAGGTCTATTTCAGTCGGTACAGCGACCTTATTAACTAAATCTTCAAAGCTAACGGCAATACGTCGTATTAACTCATGAGGCCGTTTATATTTATCAAACAAGGCTAGTACCGCGGGACATAACTCTTGAAATGAGTCCGTATAATGTGCTAAAGTTCTGGATCCACCAGTGGACTTTACATCCTCTGCTGCATAGCCGATGTGAACATGAATACACTTTGTAACTGCCTTAATCTGTAACAGTTCAAGGACTAAGGACTCTACCATTTCACGCATGGGCAATCGTGCCTCATCAGCCGTATAATTGCGCAATAGAATTTGGCTTTGTGAAAGAGAATGCTTAGATGGTCTATAGGCGTGAATATCGGCAATGGTACAGCTTTCACGGCCCCACGCATGATCGATTAACAGCTCTGCGTTCACACCGAATTCCTTATATAATTTATGTTCCGGTACTTGAGTGATGCCATGCAAATCAAAGGCGCCAAATTTACGCAAACGATTGGCGATACCGCTGCCGACTTGCCAAATATCTGTAATCGGCTGATGATGCCAAATTTGCTCTTTAAAAAGGTTTTCATCAAGATACCCTATAAAATCCGGCACATGCTTCGCCAGTATATCGAGGGCAATTTTAGCGAGGAATAAGTTAGTCCCAATGCCAACAGTAGCGTAAATATGAGTAGCCTCGAGCACCGCATCAAGCAGGAGTTGAGCCAACTGACGAGGCGTTTTCTTGTACAAATTCGTATATGGCGTGATGTCTATAAAGTATTCATCAATAGAATACACATGAATATCTTCAGGGGATATGTAATTTAGTAGCGTTCCATAAATCTGCGCCGACGCCTGCATATACCGTTTCATATGAGGCTTTACCGTGATGTATTCAATATGTGAAGGAATTTGAAATAAGCGAGATCGATTTTTAACGCCTAGCTTTTTAAGCGCTGGAGAGATGGCCAATGTAATCGCTCCCTTGCCACGCGAATTGTCGGATACCACTAACGGTGTTGTAAAAGGATCCACACCCAAATCGGCACATTCTACAGATGCGTAAAAGCTCTTTAAATCAATACACATATACATCCGATCTGTATCAGCTGACCCCATACCAACACCTCCTTAAAACGCTAATGTATCGACTTTCACAAAAATTAGTATTTCCATAATTTCTATCATTAGTATAACAAAAATACTCAATATTTTCAAACGTATGTTTGTTATTATGTGGATAATTTTAACTATAAAAAAAGGTATCTATCATTAGACATATTTCTAATAATAGATACCTTTGTGCTTTGAATTTTTTAATTCTAAGTATATAACACAACGACAGATTACATTTATTGTTCCGGTCCAACCCGATTTTCGTCTACCGTATCTAAGAATCGTGTTAACTCGCCAATAAATAGAAGTTTTACACTACCCACTGCACCATTACGGTGTTTACGGATAAGAACCTCTGCCTTATCACCCATTTCAGAGTTTTCATCGTAATATTTATCGCGATACAAGAAGATAACGATATCCGCATCTTGTTCAAGGGAACCAGATTCACGAAGGTCAGATAATACCGGACGCTTGTCTGGGCGGCTTTCAACACTACGAGACAACTGAGACAAAGCAATAACAGGCACATTAAATTCACGAGCAATCAGTTTTAGATTACGAGAGATTTCAGATACCTCTTGTTGTCGATTTTCGCTGCCCTTACCGGAGCTACGTCCCTGCATAAGCTGAATATAATCGACGATGATAAGATCAAGGCCATGTTCTACCTTGAGGCGGCGCAACTTAGCGCGCATATCCTGCACCGTAAGGCCTGGCGTATCATCGATGAACAGGTTAGCTTGGCTCATCTCATCCGCCGCAGCCATCACCTTCCCCCAATCATTAGGGTCCATGTCAGCCTTGCGCAACTTATCTGATTCAATACCGGCCACGGAGGACAAAATACGTCCTACTAACTGTTCCTTGGACATTTCTAGGGAGAAGAATGCTACGGTCCGCTTAATCCCCATCGCTACATTTTGAGCAATGTTCAATGTGAAAGCCGTCTTACCCATCGCCGGACGAGCCGCTACGAGAATAAGATCTGATCGTTGTAAACCATTCAACATGAAGTCTAAATCTCTAAATCCAGTTGGTACACCTGTAATAGAACCCTTATGTTGTTGCAGTTTACTAAGTCTATCAATATTCGTAAGAACTACATCACCAATGGGAGAAAATGTCGATTCTGATTGTGTTTGACCGCCTACATCAAGAACGAGTTGTTCCGCCTTATTCATAATGACGGATGGCTCATCCTCGCCAGCATAAGTCATACCGACAATCTTATTACCTGCATCTATGAGACGGCGCATTTGCGCTTTTTCTACAATAATGCGCGCATGCTCTTCAATATTATAGCCTGTCGCTTCATTCGCAAGAGATGTAATATAAGCAATGCCACCTACGGTATCCAATTTTTTACGTCGTTCTAGTTCTTCACTTAACGTAATAAAATCTACCGTCTTGTTGCTTTTTACAAGATTTAAAATAGCATCATAAATGATTCGATGCGTATCACGATAAAAATCATTACGATCTACGATACTTGTTACCAGATCAACGGCTTCGCCAGATGATGAGCCATCGGTTAGCAACGCCCCTAATACGGCCTTTTCCGCGTCCTCATTATGCGGTGGTATGCGTACGTCCATGTCCTTCTCCCCTTAACTAGAATATGAATATCTTCCCTATGAAAGCGTGCGTCACGCCTCTTCTATGCACAAAAAGAATCACCACACTCTGTGAGCATGGTGATTCGAAAATTATTCAGCGACTACGTTAACCTTGATAGTGCTCGTAATTTCTGGATGTACACGAACCACTACATCATGAACACCTAATGTTTTCAACGGTTCTTTAATTTCGATTTTCTTTTTGTCGATATCTACCTTGTATTGAGCTTTCGCTGCATCGGAAATATCTTTAGCAGTAACAGAACCGAACACGCGGCCTTCTTCACCCATGCGAACCTTAACAGTAACTTCAACCTTAGTCAATTGAGCTGCTAAGATTTTAGCTTCATCATTTGCTACTGCTTTGTTATGTGCAATGGATTCTTGTTTTTGACGTGCATTGTTTACATTCGTAGCTGTACCTTCAAGACCAAGGCCTTTTTTAATCAATACATTACGACCATATGCGTCACTTACTTCAACGATTTCGCCTTTTTTACCAACTTTTTTTACATCTTCTAACAATACTACTTTCATTATTATGCCTCCTCTTTTTCAGCGGAATGAAGGGCTTCTAGCGCTTTATCTAGAATAGCCGCCTTCCCTTCCTCTATCGTCATACCTTGTAGTTGGGCACCAGCCACTGTTCTGTGACCACCACCACCTAAGGATTCCATTACAACCTGTACATTTACCTTGCCTTTGGATCGAGCGCTAACGCCAATGCCACCGTCATTGAGGGGATAAAGTACAAAGGCTGCTTCAATATCTTCATTACTGATGAGCATATCCGCACTTTGTGCAGCCAATGCCATCATATCCTTCAAACCTTCAGGTGCTACAGAAATAGCAATCCCTTCAGTACGACTGGCTTCAAATACCATTTTAGCACGCAATTGGATAGAATCGAAGGTTTCAATAAATAATTGTTTAACCTTTTCAATATCCGCCCCTGCACGGCGCAAGAACGCTGCCGCCTCAAAGGTACGTGCCCCCGTTTGTTGAACGAAGTTCTTCGTATCTAGAACGATGCCTGCGTAAATGCCTGTGGCTTCCGCTTTTGAAAGTTTCACAGGAACTCCTGCATATTGTACAAGTTCTGTTACGAGCTCACTCGTAGATGATGCAGCTGGTTCTAAATACGTAAGCAATGGATTTTCAATAAAATCTGCTGCTCGACGATGATGATCGATGACAATGCGTCGCTCAGATACTTCAAGAGCCTCTGGCGCTGCTACCATCGGTGTTCTATGCGTGTCACAAACGATGGCCAATGTATTCGCATCAGCCCACAATTTTGCTTCTGCAGGCGTTAAGATATGAGTTTTCCAAAATTCGTCTTCCACAAGAACATGTACCATTTTATCAATGGCATTTGTTTCTTTTGAAAGTACTAATCGCACCTCTTTACCAAGAGTACGTGCAATTGATACGACGCCAATAGCACCGCCTAATGCATCATAGTCCTCACGTTGATGACCCATAACAAGGATTTTATCAGAATCATTCATCAATTCATGAATGGCTTGACTCACTACACGAGCACGAACGCGCGTATTTTTTTCAACACCTGCTGTATTGCCTCCGAAGAAGCGGGTGCTTTCACCATCCATAATGCAAACCTGATCACCACCGCGCCCTAAGGCAATATCGAGAGCTGCGCGAGCACGTTCGGACACATCTTTAACAGAGCCTGCATTTTCGCCAATCCCGATACTAATCGTAGCAGGCACTTGACGAGGAGAAGGCAATTTACGGATACGTTCAAGCACACTAAAGCCGTTGTTTTCCATGTCTTGCAAAGCGCCCCGAGAAATAGCAAATGTGTACATATCATCTTGGAAGTTCCGAATGAAACCTTCGTGTTTATCAATTTCATCAACGACGATATTATTGATTTCCGCCCATAGATTTGTATATTCTCTATCGCTGAGGCCCTTCGTTAATTCTTCGATATTATCGATTTGAATCATGCCCCATACAGGCTGTTCTTCTTGCGCCTTAATACGTTCCTTTTCAATGGCTGTAATATCCTTAAAATACAAGGCCATAACGGCATGTTCCGTTAATTCATCATTAGGATCTGCATCAGGTCTTGTATCGCGAGGGTCGATGAACTTGTACACCACTTGGAAATAGCGATCCCCGTATTGCTCTTTCAAGAACCCCGATTTGCCCCAAATCTTATCAATTCTAAATCCAGGAATCAAAGCGGACATTTTTTGCAATTTATTCCAGTCCACCGGAACCCAATCGGCAAATACACTATTATTCCATACCAATGTACCTTGCTTATTGACAAGTACAATAGCGGTCGGTAAGTTTTGTAATGCAAAGTTAGCCGCCTGCGTCACATTCTTCATCATAGCACCAAATTGTTCGCGTGCTAAGCGACGACGATTGTGGATGGTATTGTAATTAATCAAGTATACAGCAACCACCACGATGAGTGACAATATGGCTAATAGCCAATTTAAATAAGCGATGATTAAGATTAATAGAACGATGACACCAATAAAGGTCCATTCCATTGCTTCCCATCTTCGTTGAAAGGATTTCATAGCAACCTCCTTTCTATTAATAACCTCGTTGATTGAAACGAGATCGTAAATCTAAAAACATATCCATAACACCAAACGTTACTAGAGATATTGGCATCATGACATATAAAAGAGCTATAATAACAATTTTTAATACCCTTGATACACCATAACCTTCTAAAACGCCAAGCAAAGAAGCGATACCGTTAAGGCCACAAGCAAAGGCGCCAAATAAAGCAATGTTCATACCAACAGTTGTAAGCAGCTCATTATTGATACCAACAAAGGATGAGCCATAAATAATAATAAGACCTATAGCCAATACACCAGCCGTCCAAACAGGTATTTGCCAGGATGAAATGGCAGGCAATGGTTGTACAGGATTATTAGTACGTTTTGCAATATATGCTGTAAACCGTGCCAAGATATAGGACGTAACAGCAAACGCACAAAATGCATAAGTGATAAGCATCCTTTTAATCTGTACTAAGCTCGCTTGTATTTGTTGTATATAAAGCTCTGTCTGTTCTGGTGGCAGCGATTGTTGTTTCACTGTGTCTATAAATGTATTTTGTACTTCATCACCAATATTTTGAATGGATGTCTGTAAATCAACGGACATTATCGACATTGATGCTAAGAGCGTAATAATAGTAGTCACCGCTAATGCTAGTGTAGGCACCAAGATCAATTTTAAAGGGGACCAACGTTTACGAAAACCGAGTCCAATAAAAATGCTTGGTACTGCATACATCAGGATTGTTCCTACAGCGGTCAATGGTCCCAATAAAATGGAAACAATAACAAAGGCTACTACAGCTGCTGAGCAACTATAACGAACGCCCCTCCTGATACCTACTGTAGCAATCGCCGCAGGAGCTACGATAGTAGCCAACAAAGATAAAACAGGAATACTAGCGCCTATAACGGTTAATGCAACTACGATGGCCGCTAAAAACGCCGTTTCCACCATAGCTCTTGTATTTGTTTGTTTCATAATACTCCATTCAACACTAAAAG
>ERZ773022.1891-NODE-1891-length-13194-cov-11.328640_pt1 | contig 13194 bp, 17 predicted proteins | sample MGYA00580839_ERZ773022 | MGnify/ENA primary metagenome ERZ773022 (study PRJEB29015, sample SAMEA2738020) | human oral metagenome | biome: human oral; feature: human-associated habitat; material: dental | place: China | collected 2044 ... | reverse complement strand
GATCCCGGGTTGGAGACACCTGCCGGGTTTGTGACACCAATGGAGGTGTTGAACAATGAAACATCACTTCGGAGGAGCCGCTGCGGTTGCTGTGGCCGTGGTTTTGTTGCTGTCCTCGTGTGGCGGGCAGCAGCCCGGTTCGGGGGGCAGCGATTCGGAATCCTGGGGGACCGCCCCGCAGCAGCCTCCCCGAACCACCACAACCCCCTCGCCGCCGGTTCCCTCGCCCTCAAAACCGCAGCCATCGGAAACCTTCACCCCGGAACAACTCGAAGCAGCCAATGTGCTGATCGAGTTCATCCGCATCCGAAATGAGGTGTTCAGCAATCCGGATGCCGATCCCCAGCCTCTTAAAGACATCACCATCGGCCAGAGCCAAGAAATACAGATGGATACTCTTGCAGAGGATCGCAGGAAGGGTCAGGTGCAGACCGGGGAGGCGGTTGTTCACATCACGGGCGCCTCGGAGCCGGTTGAGTTTGATGGTGTGCGCTCCGTGGATGTCCAGATGTGCACAGATGTCGGGAAGGTCGATGTGATCGACTCGGCCACCGGCAAGAGCGTGGTGCCGGTGGACCGGCCGCAGTATCTCCAGTGGAATGTGAATGTGGTGAAAACCGAGGCCGGCTGGAAATTCGGCGACGCCACGAACGAAAACGCCCTGAGGTGCCCGGCATGAAACGCTTGACCATCATTGCTGTTTTCCTCATTGCATGTTTCTTGGCCGCGGCCGGCCTGTCCCCGCAATCGGCCCGCGCCGAGGGCAATGTTCGCTGCGCGCAAAGGCAAACCGATGGCTTCTGCAAGCTTGAGATTAGGGCTCCGGGGTCTGGTGGGCAGCCCGGGAAACCCGGCCGACCCGGCAGACCCAGACAGGACCCGATCACCCGACCCACCACAGCACCCACATACCCCGGATACACCCCCTGTGTCGGGATACCCTGCCTACCCCTCGACCAGCAACACCCCCCGGACCCCTGCATCAGCTACACCACCAACGGTTCCTGCGCCAGCTACCTACCCGGCCTACCCACACCAACCGACGACCCCACCGGCCCCGGCAACACCCCAGCACCCGCAACCCTGGCCCGGATCGCCATGGAACGCATGGACCTCCACGCCCCCAACATCGGACTATGGCCCCACCCCCTCGAAGAACTACCCAACGGATACAACTACGTCGGCTGGAACAACTGGATGTGGATCAAAAACCCCAACCCCAACACCTGGGGACCCATCACCAAAACCGTCACCCAATCCGGATACTCGATCACCGCCACCGCAGCCGTCACCCACCTCACCTGGGAAATGGGCAACGGCGACACCAAAACATGCGACAAAGGCATCGAACACCCCGAACACAACACCCGCAACGAGAAATCCCCCGGCTGCGGCTACGTCTACCACCAAACCGGCAACTACACCATCACAGCCACCGCCCACTGGGCGATCGTCTGGACCGGGCTCGGACAACAAGGAACCATCGAAATGGACCTCACCACTCAAGCCCACACCAAAGTGGTCGAAGTATCCGCAGTCAACATTCCCAACGACAGGTACCCCCGCCCCTCACAGTCGCCGTTGCCGCCGGGCCCGACTGGCACCCCCGCCAAAGAAGCCCCCTGCCCCACCAACCACAACAAACACGGCTGCTGAGGGTCTGTCAGGGAAATGGTGTAAGTGGTTCCATCGCCTGTGAGGGCGGGAGGAGTCATGATGACCGAGATAACAACGAGTAGTGAGCTGGCCGTGGGGTCGGCCAGGCTGGGGTATGTGAACCCATCATCATCACCGCCGTCGGCGGAGGAGTCGGCTGAGCTGGAGGTGGCTTAGCGTGAGGTGATCGCGTGGATGGTGCGTCAGGCCAAGGATGCTGGTGTCGCTCTGACCGGTCCCGGTGGTTTGTTGAAGGCGTTGACCGCTCAGATCGTTGAGGCCGTTCTCGACGAAGAGCTGGATGAGGATCTTGGCTACGACAAGCACGACCCGGTCGGTCGCGGTAGCGGTGATTCCCGTAATGGCACGAGGTTGGAGATGGTTGTTACTGACAACGTCGGTGCGATCAAGATCCAGGTACCCCGGGAGCGTAACGGAACGTTTGAGTCGCAGCTGGTCAAGAAGCGGCAACGTCGGTTGTCGGACATGGATGCCATGGTGCTGAGCCTGATTGGCGAAAGGGGCTGACGACCGGGGAGATCGCCGCCCACTTCGCCGAGGTTTACGGCATGAGTGTGTCAAAGGACACGATCGGCCGGATCACCGACCGGGTTGTCGACGAGATGACCACGTGGATGAGTCGGCCTTTGGAGTCTATCTACGCGGCGATCTTTATCGATGCGATCGTGATCAAAGTCAGGGATGGGCAGGTCCGTAACCAGCCGTTCTACGCCGCGATCGGGGTCGACCTTGAGGGTCACAAGGACATTGTGGGGATCTGGCCTGGCCAGGGGGACGGGGAGTTGGCGAGGTTCTGGTTCGCGTGCCTGACTGAGTTGAAGAACCGCGGTGTCAAGGATGTGTTCTTCATGGTCTGCGACGGGCTCAAGGGACTACCCGACTCCATCGGGTCGGTGTTCCCGGCCGCGAAGATCCAGACCTGTTTGATCCACCTGCTGCGCAACAGTTTCCGCTACGCCTCGAAGAAGCACTGGTCCCAGATCGCGGCCGACTTAAAGCCCGTCTACGAAGCCCCCACCCCGGAGGCCGCTGAGCGGGCGTTCGAACAGTTCACCGAGAAGTGGGGCAAGGCCTATCCGGCGATGATCCGGCTCTGGCTGGGTGCCTGGAGCGAGTTCGTGCTCTTCTTGGACTACGACGTCGAGATCCGCAAGGTCTTGTGTTCCACGAATGCGATCGAGTCACTCAACGCCAGGTTCCGCAGAGCGGTCCGCGCCCGCGGGCACTTCCCGAATGAGCAAGCCGCGTTGAAGACCTTGTACCTGACCGTGAGATCATTGGATCCCAAGGGCACCGGCCAGGCCCGGTGGGGCATGCGCTGGAAGCCCGCCCTGAACGCGTTCGCCACGACCTTCGCTGACCGCATGCCCGCAGCCAGCACCCACCAATAGAAACCGCCAGTTACACCATTAATCGGACAGACCCTGACCTCGAGGTCGGTGTATCTGTGTGCCCTGCCGGCCACCCACAATTTCGCGGTGAGTTCCCCCGGCTGGCTGGGAATCATGGACGTGGGTGGGACCATCGTCATGGCTCCGGACCCGTCTGCTCGTCGGGTTCTCCCGCTCATCGCTGACCATCGCGTGACGATCACGGGAATCGTCCCCCCAGTGGCCATGCTCTGGCTGGAGGCTCTGGAGTTGAACACGCACGACCTGTCCTCCTTGGAGGTCATCCAGGTCGGCGGGGCCAAGCTGTCAGAGGAAGTGGCCAGAAGAATCACCCCCTCCTTCAACTGCCGACTGCAACAGGTTTTCGGCATGGCTGAGGGGTTGGTCAACTACACGCGGTTCAGCGACTCCGACGAATTGGTTGTCACTACCCAGGGGAGGCCAATCAGTCCGGATGACGAGATCCTGATCGTCGATGACAACGATGTTCCCGTCCCGCCCGGGGAGTCAGGACATCTGTTGACCCGTGGCCCCTACACGATCCGCGGCTATCTGGCCTCCCCCGAACACAATGCCAAGGCCTTCACCCGGGAGGGGTTCTACCGGACCGGGGACATCGTGCGGATGGTTGGGCCCAACCTGCAGGTGACAGGACGTTCCAAGGACCAGATCAATCGGGGCGGGGAGAAGATCGCTCCCGAGGAGGTGGAGAATCTGTTGCTTTCCCACCCGAGCATTCTTGAGGTCTGCGTCGTGGGGATCCCTGATCAACTTCTGGGAGAGCGGATCAAGGCGCATGTCGTCCTGAAGGAGGGGCACGACGTCGATGTCCGGGAGCTCAGAAGGCACCTCTTGGACAAGGGCATCGCGTCCTTCAAGATGCCGGACATCTTTCAGTTCAACAACGAACTACCACGTACCGCGATCGGCAAGACGGCGAGCATGAAGTTGCGCCAAGAGGAGGTTTCAACGAGCGTGGAACAACGCTGAGGGCGTTGTTCACGGGGCTCGGGCGGCTGCTCTTTTCGGTGTCGGCGTCGCCCTCCTCGCTGTTGCTCACACCGGGGCCGAGGCCTGCGGAGGAGCCGTGTCGAGCCCCCTGGGGATTCCCGCTCAACTGGAGTTCCAGCACCGAGCGCCAGGGGTCTCGACACGCACGGCGCGCTGACGCGCGTCATCCGGCTCGACCAGCGGAGAGGAAGGTCGTGAATGACACCTTGAAGAGAGCGGACGAGCCGACCACATCATCATCCGATTTCGTTCGTGATCTCCTGGGCACGGGCGTGGCGCGCACCCCATGGGAACAACAAGGAGATGGCCACCCCGAGAAGACACACACCGGCAAAGGTGACGAAGACCGAGCCGGCTCCCCCCTGCAGACCACTCCCTCGCGGGATGTGGGCCAACAGCCAAGAGCCGATCAACGGCGCGGTGATGGCACCGAGACGTCCCACCCCCAGGGTGCGCCCCAGACGCGCTGCCCGACTCTGCGCGGGAACAATCTCGGCTACGAGGGCATTGACGAGGTTCTGTGTCGTCGGGGCAACCATGCCGAGCACAGTGACGAGCACCATCAGCCCTGCCCCCGAGACCAACCCGCTGGGTATGAGGATCAGCATCGCAGCACAGATGAGTCCTGCGCAGCCCAAGGTTCTCAGGGATCCGAGTCGCGTCGCCACGAATCCAGTGGACAGGGAGCCGATGACACCACCTGCGTTCAGCACGAGCGCCAACTGCAGGGCACCTTCAAGGGGTACCCGGAGTTCGGTCATCAGTTGAGGAAGCCAAGTCACAAGGCCGTAGAAGGTGAGGAGGAAGCAGAACGTGGCCAGGCATCCAACAGCAACGACAAACCGAAAGGGGGAGGGACAAGTCGACCCTGCCTCGGTGTCGCAGCTCCATCACCGTGGGCGGTGACCCGCTCAGCGAACATTGAGACGAAGGGGAGCAGGAGCACACCAAGCAACGCCCCCACACCGAACAGGCCACGCCACCCCAACGTCCCTGCCCCGAGATAAGTGAACGAGCTGGCCACGATCCCGCCCAAGGGGATACCTGCCATCACGGCCGAAATGGCAAACGGGCCCGACCGCGAAGTGGCACTCTGCCGCGTCATGGCCATGCAGGCGGGCATGACGGCACCCAGTCCCCAGCCCGCCAGGAGGCGCAGGAAGCCAAGTGCCCAAGGCTGATGGGCCAGTGCGGCTCCGGCCATGGCCAACGAGAAGCACCCGATCCCGAGCATGAGCATGTTTCTGACCCCGAGACGTCGCACCAGAAGGCCCACGCTGAGGCCTCCCAGCAACATGCCGACGAATACGGCTGAACCGACCACACCTGCCGCCCCCACGCTGAGCCCCAGCCCTGCATCCTTGAGCATGATCGGGAGGGTGTTGCCATAGATCACAAGGTCGTACCCCTCGACGATCATGACGGTTGCAGCCATCGCCACCGCGCCCCAGTCGACTTCTCGACCTTTGGAATCCATGACAAACCCTCCTCGAGAGCACCGAAAAAACAGCAGATTGACGATCAGGATTTAGGTTAGCCTAACCTGCCACCTGCTTCACTCGCCCGCACTCACCCCGAGTCGGCCGTACCGGTCGCCCTGGGCGCGGATCCGGTCGAGTTCGACGAGATCCTCCGCGCTGAGCCGGAGCTCCAGCGCCGCGAGGTTCTCCTTGAGGTGGCGGCGGCGTTTGGTACCGGGGATCGGGACGACGTCGTCGCCTCGGGCGAGCACCCAGGCCAGGGCGACCTGCCCGAGGGTGGCGTCGTGGCGGGCCGCGACCTGCCCGATGATGTCCAGGGTTCGGAGGTTCGCGGCGAGGTTCTCCTTGCGCCAGCGCGGCAGGATGCGGCGGTAGTCGAGGAGGGAAAGATTGGTCGTCGCCGCGGGCGACCCGGTCAGCATGCCCCGGCCGAGCGGTGAGTAGGTGACGATCCCGACCCCGAGCTCCCGCGCAACCGGCAGCACGTCGTCCTCGAGGGTGCGGGAGAACAGCGACCACTCCATCTGGACGGCTGCGACGGGGTGCACGGCGTGGGCGCGACGGAGCTGACTCCCCGTGACCTCGCTGAGCCCGATGGCACGCACCTTGCCCGCATGCACGCCGTCGGCCAACGCACCGACGCTGTCCTCGAGGGGCACCTTCGGGTCGACCCGGTGCAGGTAGTACAGGTCGACCCGGTCGGTGCGCAGCCGTTTCAGTGACGCGTCGAGTCCCTTGCGGATGGACTCGGGGCGGCCGTCGAGCCCGACTGGCAGGCCGCCGAAGCGGGTCCGGATGCCGGACTTCGTGGCGAGGACGATGTCATCGCGGAACGGTTCCAGCAGAGGGCCAATGAATGCCTCGTTCCGGCCACCGCCATACATCTGGGCGGTGTCGAACAGGGTGACGCCCGCGTCGACGGCGGCCTGCACCGTCGCTGCCGCCTCGGCCTTGTCGACGGGCCCGTAGGACATGGTCATGCCCATGCAGCCGAGCCCGATGGGGAAGGTCTCGATGCCTCCGATGATTCGTCTCACTGCGTTATCCTCTCAATGCGAGTAATGACTCGCACCAACATACGAGCTTTTGCTCGCATTCACAAGGAGGAGCTGTGGCGACCCAACGTTCAGCCCGCGGCCTGGCCCGGATGGCCGCCATCGTCGAGGCCGCCGTCGTCGTGTTCGCCCGCGACGGAGTGGACCGGGCGACGACGAACGCCATCGCGGCCGAGGCGGGCATCTCCCCCGGCTCGCTGTACCAGTACTTCACCGACCGCACCGACATCCTGCGGGCCGTCGTCCACGACTACCTCACCCGCCTCAGCGAGGTCTACCAAGGGGTGTGGCCCACGATCAGCGCGGCCACTCCGCGTCGGGATCTGATCTCGACCCTCCTCCACCCACTGGCCGAGTTCAAGCGTGCCAACGCCACCTTCACCCTCATCTACGCACACCCGAATCTGCCGGCGTCGCTGCGCCAGGAGGTCGACGGCGTGAATCAGGCCTTCGCGGCCCGCCTCGTCACCCTCCTGGCCGAACGCAACCCCGACCTGCCAAGGGACGACCTCGAGCTTGCCGCCCGCCAGGCCAGCGCCGTCTTCCGCGGCAGCCTGCCGCTGCTCGGCACCGTCACGGGCGACGAGCACCGCGACACGCAGGAACTCTGCACGGTCATCGACGCCTATCTGGCCAGCCGGGGAATCGACTGAGCACTCACCATCCGCTTGGGAGCCCCGATCGCCCTCGGCCTCAAGCCCCGTGATGCGCCTCGAACCAAGGGCGGCGTGAACCCATCCCGGGTCCACGCCGCCGTCCCCTACAGGAGGGAAGAGGTCATCCGTCGATCGACGGCACGTCGACCCAGCTGCCCGAGGCCGCCGAGGCAGCGATGGCATCCTCGATCAGCGCGATCTGATAACCGTCAGCGAAATTCGGACTCACCGTGCCGCCCTCCACAATCGCCTTGATGAAGTCGTGCGCCTCGATGATCTTCGTTTCCCCGTACCCGATTCCCAGGGCCGGGATCGGCCACAGGGCATCGCCGTAGGGGTGCGCCGGTCCGGTGTACACCGTGCGGAAGCCACGCCGATCCGAACCATCGCTGGTGAAGCACACCTGGAGTTCGTCGCGTCGCTCATAGTTGAAGTGGATGGAGCCCTCCGTCCCATGGATCTCGAGCGTGATGAAGTTGTTCCGGCCATACGCATTGCGAGTGGCCTCCACCGAACCGACGGCGCCGTCCGCGAACTTCAGCATCGTCATCACCTCATCGTCGACATCCACCTCAGCACGAGGTCCACCGCTGTTCTTGCTCGTCCCGAGAAGATCAGCGCCTTCGGCCTGGACCGGCCGATCCGCGATCCAGGTGTTCATGATCGCGTTGACGGAGGCAACCTCGCCCACCAGATACCGCGCCATGTCGATCGCATGGGTGGCGATGTCCCCCAAGGCGCCGGAGCCTGCGATGGACTTCTGGAAGCGCCACGAAAGCGGCGAGTCGGGGTCAGCGCTCCAGTCCTGGAGGTAGGTCCCACGGAAACTGAGGATTCGGCCAATGGCCCCCTCCTCGATGTACTTCTTGGCCAACGCCACCGCCGGGGTGCGTCGATAGTTGAAGGCCACCATGTGCACGATTCCCGCGCCCTTGGCCGCTTCGTACATCGCCTTGGCCTCCTGGGAGGTCCGCGCCAAGGGTTTCTCACAGATGATGTGCTTGCCCGCCTGAGCAGCCGCGATGGCCGCCTCCGCGTGCAGATTGTTCGGAGTCGCGATGTCCACGACGTGAACGTCAGGATCCTCGACGATGACCGATTCTACTTCCTGCTGCTGTGTGCCCAGCGGTTACTGCGAGCGCTGCGACCTTCTGCTGGGCCTGCCCGGGCTTCACGTGGTCGGTGTCCAGCGCGACGACGCGGGGCTTCGGGTTGAGGTCGAATCCGTCCGGCCGGAGGTGATGGGCTGCCCCGCCTGCGGGGTTATCGCGCATGCGCATGGCCGGCAGAGGGTGGAGTTGATTGACGCGCCGTGTTTCACCGTGCCGGTGAGGCTGTGGTGGCGGAAACGACGCTGGTTGTGTCCCGAGCCGATGCCTCCGGTGACCTCGTTCATGGAGCAAGACCCCGACGTCGCGCGGCCCAGAGCGTTGCTCACCGCGCGGGCGACGTCGTGGGCGATCGGGCAGATGCGGCGGGAGAACGCCTCGGTTCAGGGGATGGCCCGGCAGCTCGGCTGCACTTGGAGGACCCTGTGGCGAGCGGTCAAGCCGATCCTTGAAGCCGCCGCCGGCGACGAGAAGCGCTTCGCTGGCGTCACCTCACTGGGCGTCGACGAACACATCTGGCATCACGTCTCCACCAAGCCCGTCGACCAGGGCGGCCGCGGCCCGAAGGAGTTCACCGGCATGGTCGATCTCACCCGCGACAAGAACGGACGCCTCCGGGCCCGGCTCCTGGACCTGGTCCCGGGCCGCTCCGGTGAGGCCTACACGTCGTGGCTGCGTGACCGCGGCGACACGTTCCGAAAAGGCGTCGAGATCGCCACCTTGGACCCATTCCACGGCTACAGATGCGCCATCGACGACTAGTTGGACGACGCCATCGCGGTGCTCGACGCCTTCCACGTGGTCAAGCTCGGCACGGCCGCGGTCGATGAGGTCCGCCGCCGGGTCCAGCAGGACATCCACGGCCACCGCGGCCGCAGAGATGATCCGCTGTATCGGATCCGCAACCTGCTGCGTGCCGGGAAGGAGCATCTCACCGACCGGCAGAAGACCCGCCTGGAGACCGCATTCACCATCGACGACCGACACGTCGAAGTCGAGGTCGCCTGGCACTGCGCCCAACAGCTCCGCTCGGTCTATCACCAGTCGAGTCACGCCGACGGCCGCAGGGTCGCGGAGAAGATCCTTGCCTCGTTCCCGTCGTGTCCGATCCCGGAGATCGCCCGCCTCGGCCGGACGCTAAACCGGTGGCGAGACGCGTTCCTGGGCTACTTCACCACCGACCGCGCCAACAACGGCGGAACCGAAGCCATCAACGGGTTAATCGAACTCGCACGCCGCGTCGCCCGAGGTTTCCGTAACCCCGACAACTACCGCCTCAGAATGCTCCTCACCGGCAACGGTCTACGACTATGACCCCACACTCAGGTACGAAGAGCCGGATATCTCAGAAATATAAGATAGAAAAAGAGGATGATTATATGGATAAGCATAAAGCTGTTGTTCGACGTGGAGATCGTTGTGTAATTGACTATCTGAACAAGGACGAGGCTGGAGAACTTATTGTAGCTCCGGAGAAAGTTAGTATATGCGGTACAGATATGCAGATTCTTCGAAAGTTACGAGATGACCCAGCTTTGGTTGTTGGTCACGAGGGGCTTGCAAAGATTGTTGAAGTTGGGGAGGGAGTTTCCGGATTTGAGGTTGGCGACCGCGTCACCGTAAATCCCACCCACCCTTCTGATCCGAGTTTTCTTCTGGGACGCAATATAAATGGTCTTTTACAGCAGCGTGTTCGCATACCTGAAACAGCGGTTTCTGGCGGGTTGGTGTCGCGCATATCATCTTGTATTCCTTCAGCTCGAGGAACGCTTATCGAGCCCTTGGCTGTGGTTATCTATGCCCTGGAATGCCTCCGTTTCAAGACCCCCGATTCCCTCCTCATCCTTGGCGATGGCCTGATAGGCAATTTGGCGGCGGTCGTCGCGCCTCAAATACTTGGAGAACAGATTTCTCTAGGTATGGTGCATAGGTCTGAACTGGGAGTTAGATGGACACGGGCCTTTGAGCCGCGTGTTGTCAACGGCCGCACTGTCGCGGATCTTGAATCTGCCTTGGACGGCCGTATTTCTATGCTGTCTGCTACGCATCGAGCCGGAACGGCGCCAGGCTTGACTGAAGTAGCGCAAACTTTCGGCGCGCGCCTTACTGCCGTGCATCTCGTGGGAGGGCTTTCCCCTCATACTGTAAGTCCAGAGTTTCCTGGTGTTGATCTGTATGGTGTCCGCGTCGCAAATACAGGTGGCTTATGGCCTCCGTGCCGTGTGACTTTTAGCGATTCTGAGCGATCGATGGTCGTTACTGGAAATCGTGGTGTTTCGAATACCAGGCTAGAAGCCGCATCGAAATTACTTGAGGAGCCGGATTTTGGGGGTAAGGTGGACTGTCTTATCACCCATGACCTCCCTTTCGAGAAGGGTGTTGAAACTCTTAATGTAATGCTATCGACGGGAACCAGGGTGGTGAATGGTGAGCTAGTAGTTCGCTTGGTGCTCGATATGCTCTGAATTTTGCGAGGGATTCCATGGGGGCCATTTATGGCTACCCACAGTTGGGGTCTGGCAAAAATCGTACTGTTCCCGAGGCTCCCATGAATAAGCTTCATTGGGGGTTATCTATGAGGAGCTTTCGATTCAGTAAATGCCCTTGTCGGCGCGGGTTTTCCTGTGGCTGTGAATAAACTCTATTAGTCACGACTTGCAGTACTTCAGTGACGATCAGCAGAGTCAGGACAATGCCGAGAGTGCAGATTGCCTCAGTGGATACTGAGCATGACGGCAGTGTTCTCGTAGGACTTGTAGGAGCTGCCTGCTGATTTGCGGTTCTGGGAGTTATTGAATACTACAGCCAGCAGGAGGAACGTGGCTATGGCGCGGAGTATCCCCAGGGACCCATTGACGATTCCCAGGGTGGCTGCCGCGGTTGCTTTGCTGGGGCGTTCGTTTGGAGTGGGGGTGTAGTAGGGGGAGCCGGGAGGCATTCCCTGGAATGGCGGCTGCCCATAGAGCTGACCCGGCTGAGTCTGTAGCTGATAGGTCAGAGAATCGAGGGGGATTTCATGGTGCCGGTCGTATACTGCCGTTTTTCTCGTCGTGAGGACGTCGAGGAGCACGAGGCTCAGGACCAGGATGATAATCAGGATGGTGACGCTGGTTTTTGCTCGGTCATTGCTTGATATGTGTCTGCATACTGCGAGAGCTTTTCTGTTATTTGGGCCACCTCGCTGGGTCGCCGTTTGAGAAGGCACGGATGCTACGTCCGCCTTTCCTGTATCGAGGCGGCGGGCCTGAATCAGGACGGCGGGGCGGACGGTCCTCTCGGGGTCAGGTCGGGGACACCCCTACTTGACGGTGTCTGGTGTTTGGGGTTGGGTGTTCCCCATGGATAGTGAAGGTGGGAAGAAACCTCGTTCCAGGCGCTGGCTGCGGCGGCTTGGTATGGCGGCTGTGGTGCTGGGTGGGGTGAAGGTTGCGGATGTGGTGCTCACGGCGCGGGAGCGGGCGGATCATCCGGCTCCGGGGCAGTTGGTGGATGTCGACGGCCACAAGATGCACGTTCATACCACTGGTCAGGGTGACACAAGTATTGTTCTACTTCCAGGTCTTGCCGTCCCGGCTCCGGACCTGGATTTTGAGCCTTTGGTGAAGGAGCTCTCGAAGTGGGCGACGGTGACGGTGGTGGAGCCCTTCGGCTACGGCTGGAGCGATGTCACGGACTCTTCTATGCTTCCCCGGGATATCGCCCGGGACGTTCACACCGCGCTTCATGCTGCTGGGGTGAAAGGCCCGTATGTGCTGATGGGTCATTCCATTAGTGGGTTGACTTCGCAGGCTTTTGCTGATCAGTATCCTGATGAGGTTGCGGGTTATGTCGGTTTGGATCCGACTATTCCTCACGCGAGATTTTTCGACAGCCAGACTGGTCCCGCGTTTCCCCGGTTTTATTTATGGGTTTTTAGGCCTATGGTGCAGGCTGGGTGGATGCGTATTATTACGGCGTTCAGTGGTGCTGATCCCTCATTTATGTTCGGTGCCAGCTCTGCGGATGGTTACAGTAAGGAGAATCTTGAACAGCAGCGGATGCTGACCAACTGGATGATGCTGAGCGCGAATGTGATGAGGCAGGCGGAAGTTGCTAGTGATTCGCGTGCCCAGGTGAGGGATTTTCGGTTTGATGAGCGGCTGCCGGTATTGGTCTACACCTCTGCGCAGACGCGCGAGGCGGCATATACGGATGCGGAGATTGCGGAGTATGTGGGCAGTGGTCCTTGTCGGCAGTCGGTGATCGTCGATGCCAGCCACTTCGTCCATCACACCGAATACAAACGCATTAGCGAGGACACCCGCGCCCTCATCGCCGAATGCCACCGATAACCGGCGTGCTGGCTGCTTCCGTCCTTGGGTGGGGCTTGACGGGTTTGTCCCGCGCTGCGAGGGGCGTGAGGTGATGGCTATTACCGAGGGGTTGAGGTATTGACCCTGGTTGGTTCAGGGGTTGACCCTGATGACGCCGCGCGACCTGTGGGATTGACTGTTCACCATGGAAGTTGAAGGTGAAAAGAAACCTCGTCGTAGGCGCTGGCTGCGGCGGCTTGGGGTCGTGGTGTTGGTGCTGGTGGTACTGCTGGCTGGCATCAAGATCACCGACATGGCGATGACCGCGTACGAACGCGCGAGCCATCCGGCTCCGGGGCAGTTGGTGGATGTCGAGGGCCACAAGATGCACGTCCACACAGTGGGGGGGGTGACACGAGTATTGTTCTGCTTCCGGGGCTTGGTGTCCCGGCTCCGGACCTGGATTTCGAGCCTTTGGTGAAGGAGCTCTCGAAGTGGGCGACGGTGACCGTGGTGGAGCCC
>ERZ773022.1888-NODE-1888-length-13211-cov-7.544618_pt1 | contig 13211 bp, 7 predicted proteins | sample MGYA00580839_ERZ773022 | MGnify/ENA primary metagenome ERZ773022 (study PRJEB29015, sample SAMEA2738020) | human oral metagenome | biome: human oral; feature: human-associated habitat; material: dental | place: China | collected 2044 ... | reverse complement strand
CAACAAGATAAACAGCCCGAGACACCGCCTTCAAAGCTGCCCGAGACACACCCGGCAGTCCACCGACCTTGTTTAGCTTCAGCCATACCGCTCAAAAGCATGCGCATATCACTCATCATTAGCTCGCCCCTCCGACGTATCTTTTAAGTCCGCACTTCCAGATCAATCGCGAGAGCGCCAAGAATCCGACAGCAGCGACCAGCAGCGTGACGACCGCACCCCCCTGCACCATGGTGCCTCTGGCCGACAGGCTCGCAGCAGGCACCGAGACGCAGAGCAGGATGGGGAATGCGAGGGTCAATATGTCCCGCAGGTAAGATGGGAACACATTCACCGGCCAGCGGCCGGCTTGCTCGTAGAGCTGGTCGAAGGCAGTGAACAGCGCGTCGACACGGATAAGCGTGAATGCGAGGCCAGCCACCGCGTACTGCCAACCTGCCACGCACAGTGACGCGGCGACGAGCGTCGCCAGGAACATCATCACGCTCACCAGAGTGATATCAAGTTGCGGCGAAACAGCAAGGACAAGAACCACACCGGTAATCACGCCCGCGACCGCATCGACCCGGAACACGCGAGCCCCGGAATGGAACTGAGCATCAATAGTCTGGACCACGATATAGTCGAACGAGCCGTCACGGATCATACCGACAACGTCTTGCAGAGAAGGCATCAGACTACACCCCACCACACCCCCGATAATGTGGTGCACGCCCAGAAGCACAACGAGCCCCGCCGAGTCCCAGCCGTTGAGTGACTCAGTATTCAACGCTATGATCAGAATTCCAACGAGTGCTGTCGCCACCGAGAGGATCGATGCGAACAACGCAGCCAACAGATCTGATCTGTATTGCACCAACGTGTGCAGCGCAGCTCGAGCCAAAGCGCGATTGATACGCGTCCACCGCACAGCAGTAGCAGCCACTGACTTCATCACGAGCTCACTCCTTCGTAGTGGCGGACTGCACGCTTATAGATCAGACGGCCTAGCACCCCGAAGATCAAGATCATAACGAGTTGGACCATGATAACACGCAGTCCATCCCTTGATGTAGTCCGCGCAGTAAATATCTCCAGAGGGTACCCTAAGAAGTAAGGAAAAGGGGTAAATTCGCTCGCCGCACGCATCCATGCGGGCAACCGGTCCGGCGGCGCGAAGGCTCCACTTAGAAGGGTGGCGACTGCAAAGTAGAGCGAGTTCAGTCCATCCGTCCGGACCATCCAGAACGCCGCCAACGCCAAGACCCACTCCACTACAAAACGAAGAGCAACAGCAAGGGCGAGGACAACCAGACCGAGCAGCGCACCCGAAATGCTCGGAGGGAGACTGGCACCCATTGCGGCACCAGTAAGAACAGCGCCGGTAAGGACAATTGGAAGACCCACAACCTTGCTGGCAAGCATCGCACAGAGATCCCGATGGAAGGGGTGAACAGGCGTCAGAAGATACGAGGAGAATGTACCCGAAGTGATGCGTTGCCGGTAGTCCCACATCACCCATACCGAGGTCAGGTTGGCGAAAACCGCACCGGCAGTAAAATACAGAGCATAGAAGGAGCGCTCTTGGGCAGACTCCGAAGTCGCGATCCAGACGAATCCGGTAACCAGAGGTTGCAACATGCCAACGAGAGCCCACAGCCACACAGCGCCCTTGTACTCGAGTTCAGAAGAGACCGAAAGTCGGAATTGAGCGCGGTAAAACCGAATCAGTCTCTTTGCATTAGCCATCGGATCACTCACATGCCGCTCTGCTGGTACAGGTCGGCGACCACGTCTTCGGTGCGAGGCTCACCTCGGCTCATCTTGAGCAATGTGACTTGCTCCGACAGCCAATGCAGAACAGGGCCGAACTCGGTCTCGGGAATCACGATCATATACTCGCCCTCACCCGCGTTCTCGAGAGCAAGTCCCCTTGCTGAACAACAGGCTTCGAGAGTGGAAGCGTCCGCAGCGGCAACGCTTACATTAAGTTTACCACCGGGTCTGTGTCGCTCGATCAATCCGCGGAAGGAACCATCATATATTATAGCACCCTCGCCTAGCGCAATCACACGCGGACACAGCTCCTCAATGTCACGTATATTGTGGCTGGTAAGAAGGAGCGATGCCCCCGCTCCTGACAGTAGCGACGCAGGTATGTTCTCAACTGACGTTGCACATCCGGGTCGAGGCCGATTGTAGGCTCGTCGAGGAATAGCATCCGAGGAGCGTGAAGCAGTGCCTTCGCCACCTCGCAGCGCATACGCTCGCCCAATGACAGGCTCCGCGTCGGCTTGGACAGATAGGGCTCGATGCCGAGGGCATCGATGAGACTGGCCAAGCGTGACCGGTAGTCACTATCAGTCACATTGTAGATCGCTTGATGGAGACGGAAGGACTCGACCACCGGAATATCCCACTGCAGTTGACTCTTCTGTCCCATCATCAGTGAAATATCCTGCAGGTACGCGTATCTATGATCGCTAGGAACATAGCCGGCAGCATTAATGCTGCCACGGGTTGGAGCGATAACTCCGGCCAGCATTCGGAGGAGGGTAGTCTTTCCGGCACCATTTCCACCGAGGAGGCCTACGCTCTCACCCGCTGCGACGGTAAAATCCACGTCTCGAATTGCGGTCACCGTTTTATAATGGCTTTTGAATAGGGACGCCACCGCCGACAAAGTCCCCTCTTCCCGCTGCTTGATTCGATACCGCTTCGTAAGTCTTGAGCACCGGATCGAGTGCAACTCGCTCGCCATCTACGATCATCTCCTTATGCTGACGTTCGGCGGAGTATAACAGACTCTTCCCAGTCGCGAGCGTACTCGGCGTCGTGCATCGCCTGGTACTACAGCGCCTGCCACGACCACGTTGTGCCGTCGGGATTGGACTGCCGGGCGCGTCTCGGACAGCCTTGAAATCTGTGCCTCAGGCTGCTTGTCTTGTTGCTCGGTGCTCCTGGTCGGCCTCGCCCTGCGTCCTGCGCCCCAGGGTGGAGTGGAGTCATTTCTGATCGTGTATTCCAGCTCGACCTGGAAGGCAGTATCCCGGACGGCCTTGCTTCTTGCGACGGTGGACCATCTGATAGACCCTCTCATTCTTCAGCGTGGCGCCTGCCGGCTTCCGCCCGGGCACCCGCCCAGCGCACCCCGGTCCTGCCCGTGGAAGCGATGATCTCATATCTCCCCAGATGCTGGGCGAGCTGCTCGGAGGTGTACTGGCACCCCCGGTCCGAGTGGAATCGAGTGGAATACCGTCTCCCCCTGTCGCGTACGGGCACCTGCGGACCGCCATATCGATCGCCTCGCACGACGGAGGTCGGTGCCGCGTGCGGTCACCCCAGTAGCACAGCCCACGACCTTCCTGGGCGCAGCAGCCCGGCAACAGTCGCCAGGCAGATCGAGTCCCTCCCAGGTGCGGATGTACGTGATATCACCCACCCGCCTCGTTCCCGGGCCCACTGGCGGCGGGGGCCCGACGGCCCGGACCAGGTCGGGGCGCGGGCCCGGGCCCGACGGCCCGGGGGTGGTGGCGCCGGGTCCGCAGCCTGGCGGCCCCTAGGCACGCATAATGGAGCGCACCGCCTCCGGGGGCAGGCGGCCGCATTCCGCCGGCACCGCCCAAGACCGCGGTACGGCTCCACCCCGGCGCCCCGCCCCCAACGGCTGACGGCCAGTGGCAAGACATCGCGGGAGGCGCTCTCGCGACCGTCCCCGACCATGACGTGGCAGACTTGCCATGCCCTCCCTTCCCCTCGGAGTTGAAAGAGGCCCTCATGCCCGGCAGTCAACAGCTCATCTCCCAGGTCGTCCTTGAGACGCTGCCGGTGCATCTCGGACGGTACGTGCGCGCACGCCTGCGCAATGAGCGCCCCGAGCATGAGCAGCCCCTTTCAGCAGGGGACGGGGAAGCCCCCGGGCAGCTCGACCTGGACGACCTCTCGTCCCAGATCTACGTGCTCACCGGACGCGGACGCGACGGCCGGCCCATTCTCAAGGCCGATCCCGGCCTGTGCAGCAGGCTGACCGACATCCGAGTGGTGCGCGACAGACTCGTCCGCGGCTCGCGCTTCGAACCGTCGGAGGTGCCCCTCGTCCTCAGCGAGGTCGCCGAGGTCCTCCGGCTGATCGGCGCCGCGCAGGCCGCCGCCGAGGTCACCGCGCGCCTCACCGCCGGTGCAGGACCAGCTCCCCGCTCCCCGGAGCCCGCCGGGAACCCTGTGCAGCCCGACGACGACGCCGTTGAGAGCATCAAGGGCGCAGCCGCGGAGACGGCAGCGAGTCCCGCCGCCCCACCGACGTCCGCACCGGCCCCGGCGGCGGCATCCGCCCTGGACGCGGTGGAGCTCGAGCTCGACGTACCGCCTATCATCTCCTACGCCCATGCCGTGGCGGGGCTGGTCCTTCCGCTCCGCCTGCGCCTGTCCATCGCAGCCCCGCGCCCGTCGGGCGATCCCGTCGACGGCGAGGGGGAGGTCGGCGAAGAGGTCCACCCGCAGCGAACCCGTCCCGTTCCCGCCCTCAGCCCGTCATCGGGCTCCTGGTGCCTGACGGATGTGGGGGTGACCGCCGTCGTCGAGAGCGACGGCGAGGCGCTCACCCGGCCCGTCGTGCTCGGCTTTGCCCGCCTCACCCCGGACGGCGCAAAGGCGTCCGCAGCACTCGAGCCCGACCGCTCCGCTCTTCTTCAGATCGAGACCCAGACGACCTCCAGCCTGCGCCTGACGCTGAGGTGCGGAGATGAGAGCCGGGAGATGCTGGTCGAGGGGCCCACCGTCCTCTCGCCGAGGCAGTGGATCCTCAGCGGCCGGTACAGCGACGACGCCGCCACTCTTGCGGCATTCGTCCAGCCGCAGCAGCCGGTTCTGGCCGCGCTCAGCCGCAGCGCCGCCACGATTCTGGGAAGGCGCACGGGATCCAGCTCGCTGGAGGGATATCAGGGCTCTCCCGAACGGATCCCGCAGATCGTCGAGGCGCTGTGCGACGCCATCCACGACGACGACATCGCCTACGCGGTGCCTCCCACCAGCTGGGGAGAGCACGGACAGCGAGTGCGCACCGCCGAGGACGTCCTCGAAGGACGCCTGGGCACCTGCCTGGACACGACGATCCTCATGGCGAGCGTGCTGGAGTATCTCAGCATCGAGCCGCTCATTGTGGTCCTGCCCGGGCATGCGCTCATCGGCTACTGGAGGGCGGAAAAGCACATATCCGAGGATCTGGCGATGCCCGGCTGGGAGCTGCTCAACCAGATCGACCGTGGCGAGATCGGTCTTATCGAGACCACAATGCTGACAGAACGGCGTCGATCCCCCCTTGCGCAGATGCACTCGGCGGCCCGGCAGAGGATCGGGGCGGACGCATCGGCCGTCGATGTCATCATCCCGGTCCGCGAGGCGCGCAACCGCGGCATTATCCCCATGCCCCTGCGCAGACGCTCCGAGGACGGCGACGTCACCGAGATCGAGTACGTCGTGGCGCCGCGGCCCAGCGTTCTCATCGTTCCCGACGAGGCGCCAGCTCGGGCCCGGCGCAGACCGGCACGCCGGAAGGCCCCCGACCGGGTCGAGGAGTGGAAGGCCCGGCTGCTGGACCTCAGCCTTCGCAACCGCCTCATCAACTGCTCCGACTCCGCCATCAGGAGCCACAAGATCGTCGAGCTGGCCGTGCCGGAGGCGGTCATCGGCGACTTCGAGGACCTCGTCAACGCCGACCGGGTCATCACTCTGCGGCAGGCGGGCGAGAGGGCGGCGCTCGTGCGCAGCGCCGGAGGACTGTTCCGCGATGAGCTCGACCCGCCCCAGCTCGCCCCGAGACTCGGCGATCACGGGGAGGTCGAGGTCGATCTCTCCGAGGACGTCTACGACACGACACTGCGGCGTCTGCGCTCCACGGCGCGGACCCTGGCCGAGGAGACCGGCGCCAACAATCTCTATCTCGCCCTCGGCTCACTCGTCTGGGAGAGCAAGGGGCGGCGGGTGCGCTCCCCTCTCGTGTTCATCCCCGTGGATCTTGAAAGGCGCTCGGCCCGCAGCCCCTTCCGCCTGAGAATCGACCCGTCCGGGTCCACGGTGCCGAACTACTCTCTCATCGAGAGGCTGCGCGCCGACCTCAACCTGGACCTGACCGAGCTCAGCGAGCCGGAGGAGGACGGGGCCGGGATTGACCTCAAGGGGCTGTTCGACGTCGTCCGGCGGGTTCTGGCTGAGAACAGGCTGCCTTTCCATGTCGAGGCCACGACCTATCTCGGAATCTTCCAGTTCGGCACCTTCCGGCTGTGGAAGGACCTCGAGGAGTCCTGGGAGTCCATCGCCCGGAACCCCCTGGTCGGCCACCTCATTGATTCTCCGAACACGGAGTTCCACGACCCCGCGGCGAATACACCCGTCCCGGGCCTCGAGGACCTGGTCCCCAGGCTCCCGGTTCCCGCCGACGCGTCTCAGACGGAGGTTGTCGCCAGGGCCCTGGCGGGAAGGACCCTCGTCGTCGAGGGGCCTCCCGGCACGGGCAAGTCGCAGACGATCACCAACGTCATCGTCAGTGCGGTCGCGCAGGGGCGCCGCGTCCTGTTCGTCGCGGAGAAGCGGGCCGCCCTCGACGTCGTCTCCAGGCGGCTCCGGCAGGCCAGCATCGGCGATCTCGTCCTCGACCTCCACAGCCGCCGTCAGGCCCCCGACGCCGTGCGCCGAAAGATCCTGCGGGCGATGGACATGGAGGCCCGTCCCGACCGGATCAGCCTCACGGCGAAGTCCGGTGTCGCCGACAGCTACCGCCGTCGGCTCTCCGGCTACTGGGAGGCCCTTCACCGCCGCAGCCCGGCCGGCCTCTCGTACTACGACGCCCACACATCCGAGCTCGCCTACGGCCGGGGGCGCACGGCCCTGGCCATCGAGCCCATGGTACTCGCCAGGTTGCTGCCCGACGACGTCGCCTCCCTACGCAATTCCGTACCGCGCCTCATGGAGTGTCTCCAGGACTACGGCGATGTCCTGGGTCCCGAGCCCTTTCCGCTCAGCAATCCGGTTCCCGATGCCGCGCTTGGGGACATTCTCGGACGCGTCGAGGCACTCATGGGAGTGATGGAGCAGGATGACGGGAAGCTGCTCGCCGCGGTCCGGACTCTTCCGGACAGCTACTGGGACAAGGCAGCCGCCGCCCTGGAGGACCCGTCGCTCAATACCGCCCGGCTCAACATGGTCGCCCAGCCGGACTGGCAGAGGGCGGCACGGTGGCTCATGGGAGAGCTGACGGCGGAGCTGTCCGCCGCGCACCCGGCGCTCCGGTACTACCTGCCCAGCGTCCTGAATGAGGATCTTCAGTCGGTGCGCAGCTCGCTCGTTGACGCGAAGAACTCGTTCTTCGGCAAGACGAGGAAGTCCGAGAGGGCGCTCGGCGCGCTCGCCGCTCACCGAACCGCCGTCCCGATGCCGCAGAACGGAGCAGAGCTGCTCGCCGTCGTCGATGAGCTCATCCGTTTGGCAACCCGCAGGGACGCGCTGAGCCGGTGCCGCACCAGCCTTCTTCCGGAGGAGGCGGCGTGGAGCGGGCAGTGGACGCCATTCGACCGGTCCGCGTGCCAGGGCGCCATCGGCGCCCTCGATCGACTTCTGGGAATGTCCGATCTCGGGACGCCGCCGGGGTGGCGGGCGGGGCCCGCCCAGGAGACGGTCGCCTCGCTGCTCGCAGCCCCCGACAGGCGCGCAGCGGCGGCGTGGCTGCGCAGCTATGCCGCCGCCTTCCGTGCGCTTGCGCGGGACTCTCGAGCTCTCGAGGCGTCGCCGACCGTGCTCGACTCGCTGCGCAGTCTCGGCTCGGCCTCCGCGCGTGAGCGCCATCTGCGCGGGCACAACGTTTTTCTCACCGCCGGAGCGGAGTTCCGACGCGTCGGCCTGGACGGATGCCTGAACCAGATGCTGCGCGGGCAGGTCGCGACCGAGCTCCCCAGTGCGCTCGACCTGGGTCTTGTGCACGCGTCTCTCGAGCTGCAGGGCGCCAGGGGCGCCTTCAGCTCCTTCTCCTCCGACCACCAGTACGGATACGTCCGCAGCTATGCCAAAACGCTCGACGAGATGCGCCCACTGCTCCCCCCGGTCCTCGTCTCCGATGCGCTGGCGGCGCGTGCTCGCATCGCGACCAAGGAAAGAGTCCGAATGGCCACGCTGCGTCGCGCGCTCGAGCGCAAGCGGGGAAAGCGCAGGATCCGCGACCTGGTCGGGGAGTTCGGCGACCTCATCACTGCGCTCACGCCCTGCGTTCTCATGTCGCCCGATTCCGTCGCGAGATTCTTCCCGGCCGACAGGCAGGACTTCGATCTCGTCGTCTTCGACGAGGCCTCCCAGATCACGGTCGCGGCCGCCGTCGGAGCGATGGGCCGCGGGCGCTCCGTCGTCGTCTGCGGTGACTCACGGCAGATGCCGCCCACCTCGTTCGCCGAGCTCTCCCGCGACGAGGACCCCGACGACGAGCCGCTGGACGAGGAATCCATACTCAGCGAGTGCGTGGCCGCTCACGTCCCGCGGCTATGGCTCTCCTGGCACTACCGCAGTCAGGTCGAGGGTCTGATCGCCTTCTCCAACAAGTCCTACTACCAGGGCAGGCTCTCCTCCTTCCCGAGTCCGGTCGCCGCCGAGAGGGATCCCGGACCGACAGGCTTCGGAATCAGCCTGCGCCGCGTCAGTGGGCAGTTCATCCGCTCGGTTCCGAGAGGGCAGTCCAGGCGATTCTTCCGGACCAACTCCGCCGAGGCGGAGGCGATCGTCGACGAGATCCGGCGGCGTTTCGCGCAGGCGGGCGGATCGACCCCCTCGCTGGGTGTGATCACATTCAATACTCAGCAGCGCGATCTCATCGAGACCCGCCTGCGCGACCTCGACGACCAGAAGATCACGGCATCCTTGGACGCCGACGAGGGCATCTTTGTCAAGAACCTCGAGAATGTTCAGGGAGACGAGCGGGACACGATCCTCTTCTCCGTCGCATTCTCGGCCAATGAGCGCGGCGATATTCCACTGAATTTCGGACCGCTCAATCGTCAGGGCGGCGAGCGCCGCCTCAATGTGGCGATCACACGGGCCAGGAGGCAGGTCATCGTCTTCTGCTCCTTCGCGCCCGCACAGCTCCAGGCGGAGCGAAGCGAGTCCAGGGGCCTCCAGGACCTCAAGAGGTATCTCGTCCTCGCCGAGCAGGGCACTCGGACCCTGGTGGGGAAGACCTTCGGCGCAGGTGTACCCGACCGTCATCGCGAAGACGTGGCTCAGGCGCTGCGCGAGGCGGGGATGACGGTCGCCACCGACGTGGGCCTGTCCGACTTCCGGATCGATCTCGTCCTGGCCCGGGCGGAGGAGCCGCATGTGCCTCTGGTCGCCGTCCTTCTCGACGGCCTCGGCTGGAGCGAGCGCCGTACGGTGTACGACCGCGACGTTCTGCCGGTCAGGGTGCTCAGCCAGATGCTCGATTGGCCGTGCGTCGAACGGCTGTGGCTTCCGCAGTGGCTGCAGGACCGCGACGGTGTCATCGCGCATCTGTGCCAGGTGGTCGACAAGGCGGCGAAGAAGGTCGCGGGCCGGCGTCGGTCGGAAGAGATCACGCCGGATAAGGACGTCGAGGGCCCGAAGGCGGAAAACTCGTCTCCGGCGGCGGGAGGAGACGACGGAGCAGTCGAGGAGAGCCGTGGCGGCGATATCGCCGCGCTCCGGCCCGCCATGGCTGCGCCGCTGCAGTCGGCCCCACCGGCGAGGGGAGCCGCGAACCCCGACACCACGAGCCCAGGCGCCATAAGCCCGGGCACCACGAGCCCAGGCACCGGCGGGTCCCGGCGAACCGGCCCGGCCTGTTCTCCCGATCCAGACGTCCGAACCGGGCGGGACCTCACCGCGGTCACCGACTTCGTCCCCGCTTCGCCGACTCCGCGGGGCCCGCGCGAGGTTCTCGACGCGGCGAGCACGGACAGGGAGTCCGTGGAGCTCCTTCACGCCGCTGCGCGCGAGATATGCGAAGCCGAGTTCCCGATCGAGCAGCGCCGATTCCTGTCCCTCGTGTGCGCCGCCTTCGGGCTGAGGAGGATGACGGCGTCGCGCGAGAAGAAGGTTCGCGCCCTTCTGCGAGGATCGGGCTGCTCCGTGGACGACTACGGATTCGTCTGGCCCGAGGGCGCGGATCAGTCCCTGCTGACCGGCTACCGACGTGACGCATTCGACTACCTGTCCCTTAAGGAGATCCACCCGCACGAGCTCGAGAACTACATTCGCAGCGTCCTCTTGCGAACGCCGCCGGACGCAGACGAGGAGACGGTTCTTCGCGCCGTCTTCGACGGCCTCGGAGTGCGGGCGCATCGCCTGACCGCGCCGGTGCGCCAGACGCTCGAAGGCGCGATCCTCAGGGTCAGGAGACGCCAGACCGCCGGCTGACGACGCTGAAAGACCGGGTCCGTGATCTGCCCCTTCCGGTGGGCCGTTGGCGCTTACTACGCTCCTTTGTCCCTTACTACGCTCCTTCTCCTCGTACAGTAAGGAACAAAGGAGCGTAGTAAGCACTGAGGACCCGGGTCGGCGGGGGCTGCGGGCGGGCACGGCATCCGGGTGCCCGCCCGGAGGGCGGAACGTGAACGTACCTTTCCAACGTGAACGTACCTTTCTCCCATCCTACTGCGGATAGAGGTCAGTAAGATGGGAGAAAGGTACGTTCATGTGACGAAGCTCCGTTGACGTTGAGAGAGACTGCACTCCACCCAACTCGTCTCGCGCTCCCCGGGAGTCACCATCCAGCCGCGTCGCCCGTCGTCGTACTACCGGGGACGCGGCATGACGCGGACTGCGGGTGCGGGTCTGTTCCCGGCCTGCGGTCGCGAGCGGGATCAGCGGGCGGTTCCGGCGCTCCCGGCGGCGTCGGCGATCCCGGCGCTCCCGGCGCCGTCAGCGCCCGCTCCAGGTCGGCCACGAGGTTGGCGAAGCTCAGCATCGTCTTCACCTGCCTTCAGGAAGTCCACGACGTCAATGTCGTCGCCCAGGGTTGACGCGACCTTGCGGGGTGGAGCATGCTGCTCGCGTTGCTCCCCACCGCCCGCCAGGGTTGGTGGGGATTTTTCTGGCATGAAGGAGTGCCCTGTGTCGCTGCGTGCGGTCGTCGTCATGGACTACCAGAACGTCCATCTCACCGCCCATGATGTCTTCGACCCTGATGGTGAGAGGCATGACGCTCTGATTCATCCGGTCCGGTTCGCTCGGACTGCAATACGACGCCGTAACGAGTGTCAACGTGCTGGCTACCCTGAGGCGGTGCTGAGGGAGGTCATCACCTTCCGCGGGCTTCCGCACACCGACTACAGCTGGGAGCAGCACCGCCGCTGCATGGCTCAGGCCGACCAGTGGCGCCGGGACGGCGCCACTGTCGAGCTGCGGGACCTGAGGTACTCCTTCCGGATGACCGCTGAGGGGAGTCCCGCCACTGATGTCTATGGCCGCAAGATCCCCGAGGGCACGGGGAGGGAGAAGGGAATCGACGTTCTGGTAGCCCTGACCTGCCTGCGTCGTGCTTTGGAACCTGAAGTGGACCTGGTTGTTCTCGCCTCGCGGGACACGGACCTGGTTCCCGTCCTGGACGCCGTCTACGACATGCGGGCGGCGAGTTCGACGGTGGCCAAGATCGAAACCGTTTCCTGGTTCGACAGGCAGGCCGTCACCCAGGGGCGATTCGCGGGTGGCAGCCTGCGTCCAACACGGCCGCGCAGGATCTGGAACACCAATCTTGACCGGTCCTGCTTCGAGGCGGCGCGGGACACGCACGACTACCAGTAGCTGCGGACAGGATCAGCCCTGCGCGGCCGCCGTCAGCGCCCGCTCCAGGTCGGCCACGAGGTCGTCGGGGTCCTCGATGCCCACGCTCAGGCGCAGCAGCCGGTCGGTCAGCCCGTAGGCGGCCCGTGTGGCCAGCGGGACGTCGGCGTGGGTCTGCACGCTCGGGCACGTCACCAGCGACTCCACGCCGCCCAGCGACTCGGCGAAGGTGAACACCCGCACCGCCCCCAGGAAGGCCGCGATGTCGACGTCGTCGGCGAGGTCGAAGGAGATCATGCCCGAGCGCCCCGGGTAGAGCACCCGGGTGACGCGCGCGTCCGCCTCCAGGAAGGCCGCCACCCGGCGGGCATTCGCCTCATGGCGCGCCATGCGCAGGGACAGGGTCTTCAGGCCGCGCAGCAGCAGGAAGCAGTCGAAGGGGCCGAGCGTCGCCCCGGTGGTGTTGAGGCGGTACATGATCCGCTCGCCCAGGTCGGGGTCGGCCACGACGACGGCGCCGGCCATGACGTCGTTGTGCCCGCCCAGGTACTTGGTGGCCGAGTACACGACGACGTCGGCGCCCAGCTCCAGCGGCCGGCAGATGACCGGGGTGTAGAAGGTGTTGTCCACCGCCAGCAGCGCCCCGGCGCCGTGCGCCCAGCGCGCCACTCGCGCGATGTCGATCTCGGCCATCATCGGGTTGGTCGGCGACTCGATGACGACCAGGGAGGCCGGGCGGCTCAGCGCTTCGCGCAGGCCCTCCTCGCCGATGACGAAGTCCACCTCGTAGGCGCCGGCCTCGGCCAGTACCTGCAGGTAGCGGTAGGTGCCGCCGTACAGGTCCTCCAGCGCCACAACCCGGCTGCCGTAGGGGGCGAGGGTCTCGACGGCGAGCTGGATCGCGGCCATCCCGGAGGACAGGGCGAAACCGGCCGTCCCGCCGTCGAGCCGCGCCAGCGCGTCCTGCAGGACGTCGCGGGTGGGGGAGGCCGTGCGCGTGTAGTCGTAGCCGGTCGACTCGCGCAGCCCCGGGTGCCCGAAGGCGGTCGACAGGTGGATGGGGGTGGTGATCGCTCCGGTCGCCGGGTCGGTGGCGGTGCCGGCGTGGGCGAGCAGCGTGTCGAGCCTCCAGGTCGGGGGCTCCGTCGGCCAGGAGGCATGGTGCTGGATCGGTACGGTGCGACAGCCGGAGCGGTCCTCAAGGGCGCTGTTGGCACTATTGGTGCTGCGGGCTTCGGGGGCACTGCGGGTGCTGCGTGCGGAGGCTGCGGTCTCCGAGGAGCCGGGGCGGGCGGGGGCGGTCATGGTGCGGTTTCTCCTGGGGCTGGTGTGAATAGCGACCGATCTCGGTGCGGAACTGAACCGATCTCGACGCGGAACTGAACCGATCTCGGCGGACTAGGCGGCGGGGGAGACGACGGCGGGGGCAGCGGCGGCGGACGCGGCGCCGGTTCGGAGCG